>Ga0075163_10005263_pt1 | contig 17287 bp, 12 predicted proteins | sample JI1023141ADNA_FD_71478 | JGI IMG/M metagenome (GOLD analysis project Ga0075163, IMG submission 71478) | Wastewater effluent complex algal communities from Wisconsin, to seasonally profile nutrient transformation and Carbon sequestration -... | ecosystem: Engineered > WWTP > Effluent > Algae...
CGGCAATGCATTTCTCAAGGAAGCCGGCGAAGCCGGAGCGGACGTTTGGAAATCCCAAATCCCCAATCCGCAATCCGCAATCCCCAATCCCAAATCCGCAATCCCAAATCCCCAATCCCCAATCCCCAATCCGCAATCCCAAATTTTCTCCCCCTACCGCTATGCTTCCTATGTGGAGGACATCATGGGGCCACTTTGTTTCGATTACGGATTCGGACCTTTCCGCTGGGTGTGCTGCTCGGGTTTGCAGGACGACCTCGACAAAACAGACAGCATCGCTGCCCGGGTGCTGGAACAAATGCTGTCCGAAGCGCCTGCCGAAATACACGGTCAACTGAAGGACAACCTGATCTGGATACAAAAAGCCAAGGAACAAATCCCGGTTGTTGGCTCCAAATCGCGGATTTTGTACGCCGACGCCGAAGGCCGCATCCGGATCGCGCAGGCCATGAACGACGCCATCGCCAGCGGCGAGTTGTCGGGCCCGGTGGTGCTGGGGCGCGACCACCACGACGTGAGCGGCACCGATTCGCCTTTCCGAGAAACGGCCAACATCTACGACGGCTCGCGCTTTACGGCGGATATGGCCGTGCAAAACGTGATTGGTGATTCATTCCGGGGGGCTACGTGGGTGAGCTTGCACAACGGCGGCGGCGTGGGCTGGGGCGAAGTCGTCAACGGCGGCTTCGGCATGGTGCTCGACGGCTCGCCCGATTCCGAACGCCGCCTGAAATCCATGCTGTTTTGGGACGTCAACAACGGTATCAGCCGTCGCGCCTGGGCGCGCAATCCGCACGCCCTCACCACTTTGCAGCGCACTATGGAGCAGTATCCCGATTTGAAAGTGACGGTACCGTACCTGGCAGACGAGGCGCTTGTAAAAGCGGCGCTGGGAAAGGAAAAGGTTTGAGTTGCGCCATATTCAGCCTGGCCAGAATTAAAAAATCGGTGGTATCGGTGGTGTCGGTTTGGCCGGTGTTCCAAAGGATGAGAACACCGGCCGAACCACCGCCATCAATACCGCCGACGCGGCTTTGCATCCGGGTTCATTACTGCTTCACCATCTTTCCCGTCATCCACTTTCCTCCTTTCTTTTTCATTTTGATGACGTAAAAGCCGGCCGGCAGATTGCCCGTCCATACCGGTTCGCCGCCCGTGACGGTGGTGTCGCTCCACATTTTGCCGTCAGCACCGAGAATTTGAAAGTCAACCCGTTCTCCGGAAGATACACCCGAGAAGCGCACCCACGAACTGGTGGGGTTGGGGAAAATTTCGATTTGCTGCTTTTTGTTTTTGGGCCAGGTGGCGGAAGTAACGGCGCCCTGGAACAGCCATTCGTAGGCATCGGGGAATTCGCGCGCCCAGAACCACTCGGAGTGCTGGCCGTCGGCAGGCACGTACACGTATTTTTCAGAATTGGAGAAGCCCGCCGTGTTCATGGCGTTGGCCACCACCAGCATGTTCTGCTCCACGGAAGCCGGCTCGTCGCCGCCGGCGAGGAAATAAACCCGGGCATCGCCCTGTTTGGGGTGCGTGGCTACATGACTTGCCGGCTCGTCGCCGCCAAACCAGAAAGCCGGTGAAAAAATACCCGCTTTGGAAAAAACATCCTGCCGTTCGGAGAAAGCATACATCGAGATCAATCCGCCCATGCTGCTGCCCATGATGCCTGTGGTGAGCCGGTCCGGCAAAGTGCGGTACAATGAATCAATGTGCGGTTTGAGCGTGTTGACGATGAATTCGACGTACAACGCGCCTTCGCCGCCTTCGTTGTATTCGGTGTTGTACCAGGGCGAGTATTCGTCGAGACGGTTGGGGCCGTTGTCAATGCCCACCACGATGCAGCCGTAGTCGCCCTCGGCATGCAGTTGGTTGAGCGATTCGTCCACTTCCCATTCGGTGCCGAAAGCCGTGGTGGCTTTGTCAAACAGGTTTTGGGCGTCGTGCATGTACAGCACCGGGTATTTTTTGGTTGTCGTCTGATAATCAGGCGGCACATAGACCCAGATGCGGCGGTTGCGGTTGAGTTGTGGCATGTAAAAATTATCGTCGAGCACGGCGACATTGGGCGCGGCAGACGAGTTGCCGCCACCACCGCCGCCGAGGTCTTCCCAGGTCAGGATGCTCAGGTTGACCGTAGTGGGCTGGCCGGAGTAGGTCAGCACCCGGTCGGGCAGGAAGGCCCCGTTGGCGTTGCCTTCCACGGTGGCCCAGCTGCCGCGGGTGAATTTGTACTTCACTTCACCCGCAGGCGGATTGAGGGTGATGCTGTACTGGCCGTTGCCGAGGGGAGTGAGTGCAGTCGCCGGGTCGCCGGCGTTCCAGTTGTTGAAAGTCCCTACGGCATAAATGGTGGCATTCGGGGGCGTGTTGAGGGGGATGGACGTTACTTTGAGGGTGAGTTGACCAAATGCCGAAGGAGCCAGGCAAATGGCGACGAATAATAAAAACAGGTGGACGCGAAGTAGTTTTGGCATTTGTAAATCGGTTTGAATATGAAAATATGGACTTTGAAGCAGGGCTTTTGCTTTATCAGGGGTGCTTAAAAAGGGAGGTTCCCGGAAAAGGGGCGCAAAGTTCCGAAAAAAGTGCGTCCCCTTAGCAAAAAGTCTAAAGTATGTGTTCCAAAATCCTGTTTTTTACACCAACCCAATCAGCATTCAACGTTCGGATTCCATGTTTTTTGTTTTCTCCAAAGTGCTCGCTTTTTTGCTGCAACCGCTCAACTGGATGGTGATGCTGGCCCTGTTCAGCCTGATTACCAAAAATATCCGGTACCGGAAGCGCAGCATTGCTGCCCTCATCGGCGTTTTGCTGGTGTTTTCGAATCCCTGGCTGGTGAATCAGTTCGCCCGGTCCTGGGAGACGGGCGGGCACAGCCCGGAAGACATCACCCGGCCCTACGAAGCGGGCATCCTGCTTGGCGGGTTCATCAATTTCGACGCTGAGACACCTGCTGGGATGCTGACCATGCACCAGGCCGGCAATCGCCTCACGGCTGCATTGCAACTGTACGAATCGGGCAAAATCCGGCACATCCTGATCACGGGAGGCGCCGGGCGACTGATCGGCGATACACCCGCCGAAGCCGTTGTGGCGCGCGACTGGCTGCTCAGTTGCCAGGTGCCCGACAGCGCGATCTGGGTGGAGGACCGCTCCCGCAATACGCAGGAAAACGCGGCGTTTTCACGCCTGTTGATCGACAGTCTCGCGCCGGGAAGTCGCTGCCTGCTCATCACATCGGCCTTCCACATGCGGCGGGCGACGGGATGTTTTGAACGCGCCGGCATTCCCTGCGACCCGTTTGCAGCCGATTTTATGGCGGATAAAAACAGCGGCAATCTGTTTCACTGGCTGGAGCCTGACTGGAAAGCCCTGATGAAATGGGAGTTGCTCATCAAAGAGTGGATCGGATATCTGGTGTACAGCATGAAAGGATACATTTGATTTTAAAAAATATGGCATTTCAATTCAAGGGCAACGGGCCCGACGAACACCCCAATCCCTGGCAAACCCTGACCCGCCAGGTCTCCTACGACAACCCCTGGATTCGGGTCGAACACCGCGACGTGCGCAACCCTTCCGGCGGCGCAGGTATTTACGGCGTGGTACATTTTAAAAATACGGCGGTGGGCATCGTTCCGCTCGATGCCAAGGGTTATACCTGGCTGGTGGGGCAATATCGCTACACCCTCGAACAATACTCCTGGGAAATCCCTGAAGGCGGCGCGCCGGGCGGCGACCCGCTCGATGCCGCCCGGCGCGAACTGCTGGAAGAGACGGGACTGCGGGCCAAAATATGGACGCCCCTGCTCGAGTTGCACACCTCCAATTCGGTGACAGATGAGTACGGCGTTGCATATGTGGCACAGGATTTGGAACAGGGGGAATCGCAGCCGGAAGAGACGGAGCAGTTGCACGTCCGCCGTCTGCCGTTCGGCGAAGCAGTGGACATGGTGATGCGCGGCGAGATCACAGATGCGCTTTCCATGATCTCTATTTTGAAGGTAAACGAGTGGCTGCGGAAGGGTTTGTTGCCGGGTTTTTAGCCACACATTTTGAGCCGGAATGGGCGCGGAAAAAGCGCGTTGGGATTTTAATAACAGTTTTTTGGATGTGACAAATGGCCGTTTTCGGCGTTTTCTCCATACTTTTGTTTAATCAAAACAACGATTCGCGCTTCCCCCCCGTTGCGTATGCTAACTTTGAAACGATTCTTCATTGCGGACATTACCCTTCTAAGTACCTGTCTTGCAGTTATTTGGTTTAGCTTTGAGCGACCTGCCATCTGGGCAACCAATGCCAGCCTCATCGGTCCGTATTTGCCGCTCACCGAGACGGAATCCGTACCCGAAACGAAGCCTGAACCGGTAGCCGAGGCCACAGAAATTGTCCCGGTTGTCGCGGAAACTTCCAAAAAAGAAGCGACCAAAACCCGCGCCACCAAACGCCGGCTTTCCTCCAAGGTCCTGATTCCCGGCGGTCCCGATACCATCCCTTATCTGGCTTACGACCCGCTCATGCTGAAAGCCATGTACGAGCAGGCGAATTACCTGCGCCGCTCCGATGTGCCCGGCAAAGCCACCTCCGGTATCACCAAAATCGAGATGCTCCAGACCGTGGAGTTGCTGCAAAGCGTGCAGCTGCTCGATCCCAATATGCTGCTCACCAACTTTGATTTTTACGGCATCAACACCGAGTTGCACAACGACCGGGTGCGCATGACGGGCTATTACACTCCGGTGATAAAAGCCAGCAAAGTGCGCACCAGTGAATTTTCGGTGCCGATGTTGAGCCGGCCGGAATCCAATGTGCCACCGGCGGAATTTGTCGAAGGCGGCGCCCTGAACGGTCGCGGCCTCGAACTCGCCTGGCTGCGCAGCAAAAAAGAACTTGCCAACGCCCAGTTGCAGGGCAATTGCCTCGTGGAATTCCCCGATGGCACCCGCCAGCATTTCGGCTTCGGCGGCTCCGTAAAGCGCTCGAAAGGGAAGGGCAAATACGTGTTTTTCACGCCTGTGGACAATGAAGTGCTGGGTTGCGGTTTCTTTCCGCTGACCCCCGGCTACTCAGTGGCTGTGGACCCGCGTTTTATCCCCATCGGCAGCACCCTGCTCGCCGAACTGCCCAACATCGATGCAAAAGGAAAATTGCGCGGATACACCTACCGCATTATTTTTGCGCAGGATCGCGGCGGCGCCATCCTGACGACCAAACGCATCGACCTCTACAGCGGGGTGGGCCAGAAAGGTTTGCAGGAGGCGCGTAAAATCAACCGGTACGGGCGGCTGTGGCTGATGTTGCCGAAAGAGCGGTAATTGCCTGCGACCTGCGGACCCACGATTTGCGACTTTTATGTTTGGCTATTTTTTCCTGCGCGTTTTCATCGAATTGTTCCGGCTGGTGCCTTTCCGGGTGTTGTATGTATTGTCCGACGGACTGGCGTTTCTGCTGTACCGGGTTCTGGGCTACCGGAAAAAAGTAGTGCTCGACAATCTCCGCCGTTCGTTCCCTGAAAAAAACGAGGACGAAATACGGCGCCTCGTGCGCCTGTCGTACCGGAACCTGGCAGACAACACCCTCGAAACCTTCAAATATTTTACCGCCCCCATTCCGGAGATCATGAAGCGCTGCCCGGTGCTCAATCCGGAACTGGTGAACCAGTACCTCGACCGCAAGCAGCCCGTCATCCTTACCGGCAGCCACTACAACAACTGGGAAATCACCGGCATCACCATGCCGCCAGCCTTCCACGGCGCCACCATAACGGCCTTCAAGCCGCTGACCAACCAATACATCGACCGTTATCTGAACGCCTCGCGTGCGCGCACCGGCATGGAGCTGGTGAGCATGGAAGACATGTTCAAGGTAATGCGCAAACGGGCCGGAGAGGCCGTGGTGTGGATTCTTTTGGCCGACCAGTCGCCCAGCAGCCGCAAAAGCGCGCATTGGGTGGAGTTCCTGGGCCAGGATACGGCCTGCCTGCCCGGCAGTGATGTACTGGCGCGCAAATTCAATTTTCCGGTGTTGTATTACCACGTGCGGCGTGTGAAGCGCGGCTACTACGAAGTGGAATATTCGGAAATCTGGAAAAATCCGGCGGAAGCAGCGGACATGGAAATTACCCGCGCCTACACCCGCCACCTCGAAGAAAAGATCAGGGAACAGCCGGAAAACTGGCTCTGGAGCCACAAGCGCTGGAAAATCCGGCGGGAAGCCTGATTCGGCTTACCTGTTTTGCATTTCGACCGCAAAGCCGTGCATGAGTTCGAGCAGCCGCAAAGGAGCCAGCAGGTTTTTTCCGTTATTGGAGGCCTGTTCGGGCTGGGTGAACCCACTCAGGTGGTTGATGCGCCCGGCATCCAGCGGCCGGAATGCCATCGACCAATCCTTGAACATGCGTTTGGGCACATAATGCTGGTGCAGGATTACCGGATTTCGGTGCCGCGGATCGGGCACGATTTGCTGGTGATAAAGTTGCCTGACCGTCTCATCCTCCCCTTCCAGCAGCTGGATAAAACTGCCATATCCGTAGAGCAGCAACCCGGTTACTCTGTTTTCGATGTTTTTGCTGCGGCACTGGCGCAACAACAGGATGAGGTCATCATCATTAAAATAAGCATTTGCCTTGCTTCGGTAAATGAGCTGAAAAACAGGCATCGGTTCGATTGTTTTATTTGCCGTACGGGCTGCGCAGGATATGCTTTTGTTTGCCCGGCTAAATTACAACATTGCAGCAAAAAATCACCGGCAGCGCCGAAAGATTGCTCGCGATGAATTGTTATTTTTGCCCTACCTAATCAGACAATTTTCTGCTCCATGGAAGCATACGGCGCCGTTCTCAACCTCGTTATCCCCATTTTTTTCCTCTTGTATTTTATCGAAACCATCGTCGCCTGGCGGCGCGGGGAGCAGGTGATTCGCGGCCTGGACAGCATTTCGAGTTTTAGTTCGGGCATTACCAACGTGGTGAAAGACGTGCTGGGACTGAGCGTGGGCATCCTGAGTTACAACTGGCTCGTGGACCGGATTGCCCTGGTTCAGTTGGAAGCAAGCTGGCAGTTGTACCTCGTCGCTTTTCTGGTGGTCGATTTTCAGGGCTACTGGGTGCATCGCTGGAGCCATGAGATCAATTTCCTGTGGAACCGGCACATCATTCACCACAGCAGCGAAGAATTCAATCTTTCCTGTGCACTCCGGCAAACCATTTCGGCCTTTGTCAATTATTTTACCTTTCTGCTCATTCCGGCGGCGCTGCTGGGTGTGCCGGGCGAAGTCATCGCCATCATTGGACCGCTGCACTTGTTCCTCCAGTATTGGTACCACACCCGCCTGATCGGCAAAATGGGCTGGCTGGAATATTTTATCGTGACGCCCTCGCACCACCGTGTACACCACGCCATCAACCCCGAATACATGGACAAAAACTACGGCCAGGTTTTTATTTTCTGGGACCGTTGGTTTGGCACTTTTCAGGAAGAGCGCGCCGAGGTGCCGCCGGTGTACGGCGTGAAACGGCCGGTGCACACCTGGAACCCCTTCAAAATCAATTTCCAACACTTCTGGCTGCTGCTCACCGATGCCTGGCATGCCCGCAACTGGTGGGACAAATTGCGCCTCTGGTTTATGCCGACCGGCTGGCGACCCGAAGATGTGAAAGAGCGCTACCCCGTGCAAAGCATCAGCGACGTGTACCATTTTGAAAAATACGATACCAAAGCCTCCACGGCCCTCATCACCTGGTCGTGGATACAGATGTTTTTCAACTATTTCCTGCTGATTTACTTTTTCGCCTATATCGGCGTGATCGGGTCGCCGGGCATTTTCCTGTACGGCGCCTTCATTTTTGCCTCCATCTATGCCTATACGGAACTGATGGACCGCAACCGCTACGCTTTTGTGTTCGAGGTGCTGAAGTCGGCCTTTGGGCTGTACCTGATCTGGCAGGCCGGCGGCGACTGGTTTGGCGCACGGGCCAACGCAGGCGCCTGGTACGTTTATATCGTGTCGGCGTATTGCCTGCTGTCGGCAGCGGTGGCTGCGTTTTTTGCACTGGTGGAAATCAGGGGCAACAACGAAATGGCAACTGCCTGAAAACGGGGCAGGATCAGGAACCCTTCGCTTTTTTTCCGGCTTTTTGGAGGTTTGCGGCCGTGGCCATACCAACGATCCGTTCTTTTTCCACACCCTTTCCATTCAGGAATATCATGGTGGGGTAAGCGCCTACGTTGAATTTTTTGGCCAAAGCAATACCCTCGCCTTTTTCAGCATTCACTTTCAGGTTCAGAAAGGATTGGTTGAAAAAATCAGAAACCCGTCCGTCTGTGAATACATCCTTGTCCATGCGGCGGCAAGGTCCGCACCAATCGGTATAAAAATCAATAAATACCGGTTGGCTGGCTTTTTGTGCGCTGTCGAGGCGCATGGCAAAATCACTTTTCAAAAAAGCGATTGCGCCCGTTGCGGCTGTTTTATCCTGACGCAAGGGCGATGAAAAGGCGACCCTGTATTTGCAGGCGTCGAGCATGATCAGTAAAAGGGAAACGCAGACAAAATGGCCAAAAAGCCTTGGCAAACGCGAAGGAGCGGTGTTTGAAAACATCTGGAAAATCACGGTTTGATGTATGTATGCATGCAGGATGCTGTCCGCCTCAAACCGGTTGCCCGGCCATACAAATGCGTTTATTTCCCTGAAGTTTTGGCGTCGTGAATCACCTGTAACAATCCGTTTTCCGGCAGGTCGCACACCAGTTCCCAAAACATGATACCGCCCAAGCCTTTGGCGCGGGCAAACTGCGTTTTCATGGTCACTGAAGTCGCGTCGTCGAAAGTGGCAAACTCCTTGCGCCTGGCGCTGTAGGCATAAGGCGCCTGTGAGGCCGGATCGCGGAACAGTTCAAAACCCTGATCGGGGGAGATGGTCTGCGGAAACTTGCTGTACGAGATGAACGATTTGAATTTGCCCGGCTGATACAGGCCGTGGTTCACGTTTTCCACCTGTTCCCAGGTGCGGGCGTAAAAGGCTGCCCCGATCACAATTTTTGCGGGCGGCACACCCAGGTTTTTCAAATAACGCACGCTGTAATCCACGGAAGACTCCTGCTCTGCAGTCGACAGCAGTTGGGTGTGATGACCGGTGACAGTGCTGTAACCCGAGATGAAATCATAGGTCATCAGGTTGACGCGGTCCACCAGGGGCATCACTTCCGCCCACTCCACCGAATGCTCGAAATAGTCGGCGGAAGCGCCGGCTGCAAAACTGATCTCCCGTTTTTTGCCCAGCACCCGGCGCAATTCCTTTACCAGCAGCGTAAAATTCTGCCTGTCCTCCGGTTTGAATTCGTGCCCCGGATAACCTTCAATGCCCGGGTATTCCCAGTCCAGATCGATGCCGTCGGTGCCGAAAGCCTCGCTCAATTCCAGCACGGATGCGGCAAATTCGGCGCGACCGGCGGGTGTTGAAAACACCGGCGAGCAGGTTTTGCAGCCGCCCCAGCCACCCAGCGACAGCAACACTTTCAGGTGCGGGTGCTTTTTCTTCAAGTCTACCAGGCTTTGTATCGCGAGACTGTCGTCGGCATTGTCCACCGCGAGCCGGTTGCCGCGCAGGTGGCAAAAACTAAAAATGACCTCGGTGAGTTGCTCCCATTTGTATTGCGGGAGCTGGACGCTGCCACCCGAATAATAGGCAATGACGGCGAGGTCGGCCTTGTTGCGCGCCGCCGGCGCAGCGGTTTTGCAGGCAAATGCCATGCACGACGAAATGATGAAAAGCAGTGGAAAAAACGGGTGTTTCATAACGATGCAGGAAGGTACATTTATGGACGATGCACATAAAACAACACGGCCGTATGCTAAGGCCGGCTGTCGTTGCGCATTTCGTGCGTAAATGTAGATTTATTCCTGCCCCTCAACGCCCCAGCACCAGTTTTCCGCTGCCTGCGAATCGCCCGTTTGCAAAAACCTTGAAAAAATAAAGTCCATCGGCCAGCGTACCCGGGTCAGTCAATACCTGGTTCGTTTCGATGCGGCTTTCCAGCACCCGCTTGCCCGATGGGTCTTGCAGCACAAAAACGCCTTCCGGGAAGTCGCCGCCCGCAATATGCAGCCTGGATGCGCCTGATGCAGGATTGGGATAAACGCTCAATGCGGTTTCAGTGGGTGTTTGGATGCGCCCGGCCCGGTCCGCCAGGGGTTGCGGTTCGGCTCCGACCGGGCAGAAAAAGGTGTTGAGATGCGTTTCATAAAAAACACCGGAAGCAAGCCGGACGGCTACGTGAATGTAGTCGGGATCGGACTGTGCGGGCAACACATACCGAAACACATCAGACTGGCCATTGGCGATGCCTGTTGACACAGGTTTGAAACGAACCGAATAAAAAGGCGAAAAATTGGGGTTGCGCACCAGGTAGTTGCTGCTGCCGGATGCCGCAAACACACTGTTGTTGGCGGGCTCGGCAGCCTGGACGCCGTCGGGCACCTGCACGTAGGCATAACTCAATTCGGCGCTGCAGTGGTTGGTGATGCGAATCCGGTACACCTGCTTTTTATTGGTGTAACGGCGGATCGATTGCAGTTCGAACTCCATGCAGCCGATGGTTTTGATATCGCAAACCTCGTCGTCCACCGTTTCGACGCTGATGTTGAAACAACAGGTTTTGGTACTGCCGCAAGCGTCCTGGGCGCGGTAGCACACCTGGGTGACACCCGCTGCGAAAGTGCTACCGCTGGCGTTTCCGGCGCTCAGGTCGAGCGCCATTTCGGGGCAGGAACAAGTGGAACTGGCAGTGGGCAGGGCGTAACTGACCACTGCTGAGTTGGCTCCGGCCGTCGCAACCGTGGTTATATCGGCCGGGCAATTCAACTGCAGGTCGCTGATTTCGTTGGTGGTCTGGTATTCCAGTACATAGGTGGCAATCGTGTCGCAACCACCCGTTGTGGAAGGCAACACTTCGGTGACTGTGCCGGGCTGATCGTAAGTTACTCCCCCGATGCTGATCGTTTCGCCCGGGCAAAAGGTGATGCTTTGCTGGAGTACCGGTTGTTCTCTGAAGCATATGTCGCTGGCAAGGAGGCCGGAGTTGGTCTGCGTTGCAAAAAACAGCGGCAGCATGTTTTCATAACCGGTAATATCAAAGGGCTCCAGGCGCAAGGTGACAGGCACGTCTTCCACGGTTACTTTCGGCACCACGGCACAGCAGGATTGGACGGTGCCCCCGGAGTCCATTTTGACCATCAACATGTCATTGCCGCCGTAACCCGAACTGCCCGTCGGTTTGTAACCCACTGCCATCCAGCCGCCATCGGCCGTCGTGATGATGCGCGAAAGAATGGCATCATCCATGTCGTTGGCCCAGAGCAAATTGCCTTGCGCACTGATTCTGAGCAGGGCGCTGTGATTGCTGCTGCCGTTGGCCATCGGGAAATAACTGAGCGACGCGACGCTGCTGCCATCGGGAAGCATAACCTGCGCATTGAACCAGTTCAGGTCGCCGATTTTATACGATCTGGACCAGATGGGTTGCCCGTCGGGGCCGATTTTCTGCGCCCAGCCGTTGATCCGGACCAGCCCGGGGAGATACTTTGAAAGTTGGCCCATCATGACTTGGTTCCCATCGTTGGAGCGGTGCAATTCTGCCAAAATTTGTGTGGTGTCGGTCCGGTACTCCTGTGTTTGTACAATTTGGCCGGTCGCGACATGCATCGAACGCAGGCAACCGTACCCGTTGGCGGTGCCCGTGATATACAGCAGGCTGTCCTCCACATAGGCTGCCCGCAAGGAATTGTAATAGCTGGATGGTGTAAAACGACTCCAGAGGGTTTCGCCGTCGTTGTTGACGCGGGTCACAAAGGACTGGAAGTATCCCACTTTCGTTTTTGCCCCGGAAAGGATGTAACCATCCGGCATGGGGATGATTTGCCCGGAGGCAAATTCACTGAATCCGGTTTCGCCGATGATTTTGTGCCAAACCAGGTTTCCGGCATCGTCCAGTTTGACCAGGACGGCATCCGTATGGTTGACATTATAATTCCGAAGGGCGCCCCAGGCGATAAATCCGCCGTCATTGGCCGTGGCCACACGGTAGAAACCGCCTGAGTCAAATTGATCATATTGTTTTTGCCAGAGCACGGCGCCTTGCTTGTCGGTCCGTACCAGCACCGCCACGGAGCGGCTGGTGGCCGTATCCTCGGTTTCGCCGGTCAGCAGATAGCCGTCCGCTGTTTCCAGAATGTCATAGGCAATGTCGTTGCCGGGCCCCCCGACGACTTTTTGGAAGGTAACCGTTTGCGCGAACAGGGAACTTTGTATCAGGCATACAACCAGGGATACCAACAAACGCAATTGAGTGTGCTGCATGGAGAAGAAGTGCATTGGGCGGGAAGTTTCACAGATGGATACGAAGGTATCCGCAAACCCGTGGAAGTGCGCGACAAAGGTGCCCAAACGACGTGCAGGCTACAAAAACAATTTTGACCGCTTGTAGAGCAAAAATATTAAGAAAATCTGCCCAACTTGTTGAACCAGTGTTTTTTAGGAACGACGAAATTCCTTGCTTTACCCCAAATGGGTAGTTGGCCGGATGTCCGGATCAGAGATTCCACCAGTAGGTCACTTTCAGTACAAACGCGCGGCTTTTTACGGCAAAACCTTCGGGCAGGTAATTGTCGGTGTAAACAATGTACAGGTCGGATGCCGGAGCGTAGCGCCATTGAAAGCGGGAATTCAGATTGACGTTGTCGGTCTGCTCGTTGTATTGCAAAAAGGCCGTGAAATAGATTTTTTTGGTAAAGGTCACGTCAAGCCGCGGGCCGATCAGCCAGAAATAAGCATTTTTCAGGCCGTGCGGGTTGTCTGCCGGGAATTTGATGTCGTTGTATTCTGCCGCCAGCGCGATGCTGCCGAAGGGTTGCACGCGGTAGGCTGCGTTGCCGGCCAGGCGCAGCCGGGTGCCGTTGGCATAAAAGCCGCCGTAGCGGGTTTCCCAGCCGTAGGTAAACAGGCTTTGCGGCCGGGAGGTAAAACTCGTGCCCCAGGAGTTCCAGATGTGATGGGTGCCGGCGGGCAACTGGATACCGGTGTAGTTGGTGGGATCGGCCGCATTTTGGATTTTTACATAATTGTTGCCCACCCAGGCGGTGAAAACATCGCGGCTGCGGAAGTTGAGGGTGTAGAAAAAAGCGGTTTCGTTTTCGATGCTGTTGCCGAAATCGTCCATGTAGTTGAAACCGCTGACGCCGGGGCTGTGGGTCAGCAGCAGGCTGCTTTTGGAAAAGAAGTTATAGGTGGCGTTGTAGGTCGTTTTGTGGTAGCCGCGCCGCGGCAAAAAGCCGACTTCAGGATTGTATTTGTTGCCGACGTATTCCTGCCGCAGTTCCCAGCCGAATTTCCGGTTGTTGTAGCGGATGTTGGCCGCGGCGGCATAGTCGTCGCCGCCGGCGTGCGGGTCGAATGATTTGAACAGCAGGAATTTGCCGCGCCACACGTCGTTTTTGGAAGCCAGGTTGTATTCCAGGCCCGCGTTGCGGTTGAAGGCTGACTGGTTGGGGTATTGTTCGTGGTCGAACGATTGTTTGTTGATCAGGAAACCCGTCACGTTGGAGCGGCTAAACACACGCCGTTGGAGTGTGAGCACGCCGAAATTCTGGGCGGGAGCGCCGTTGTCGTCCGTTTCGCCGGTTTGCATGTCCATCACGCCGATCCGCCAGTTTTTGTCGAGGCGTCCGCTGAGTCGGGCGCCGGCGTGGATGGGTGCATTGAGACCGATGCGGCGCGAGAAAAAAGGCCGCAGGTTGGTCAGACCCAGGTTGTTGAACAGGTCGCTGTTTTCGAGGAAAAACTGTCGCCGTTCGGGAAAAAACAATTCAAAACGGTCGAGATTGGTCACCTGCCGGTCCACTTCCACCTGCGAAAAATCGGGGTTGATGGTCGCATCCAGGTTGAGCGAGGAAGTGACTGCTATTTTGGCGTCGAGCCCGACGTCGGCGCGGCCGTCAAAATCCGCTTCGGGGCGGTAGTTTTTGGTGCCGCCGCCGAGCAGGTAGGGAATGAGCGAAATATTGCGGCCGGCGCGGGGCGGCGGGGCATCCCAGTCGAGCGCACCGGTGTAGGCCAGGGAGGCGGTGGGGAGTTGGCGCGGCACCGGCGCCCACGATGATTTTTCGGTGGTAGTGAGGTCGTTGCGACTGAAATTGATGCCCCAGCGCGTGATGTCTTTTTTGTAGCGCAGGGTTCTGAACGGGATGGCCGCTTCAAAAATCCAGCGGTCGCTGTATCTTTTGACCGCCGAAAACCACCTGTTTTCCCAATAAAGATCGGCGGAGCCGCCCTCGTACAATTGGCCGTCCCATTCGGCGCCGGCCGCGTTGGCGCCAAACGTAAAACCGTTGGTCTGGTCGTCGAAGGGGTCCATGAAAAAGATAAAATTGTCGTTTTTCCCGAATGCCCAGTCGCGCCGCAGCGACTCGATGCGCACCGGGTGCGACTGAAAATTGACCGCCGAGATGTACAAAAAGCGGTCGTCGTAGGCCATACGGACTTCCGTGCGCAATTGGGCAAACGAAGTGTCCATCGGCAGCACCATGAAAAAATCGGTAGCAACCTCCGTCGATTGCCAGGCGGATTCACCGATGTCGCCGTCGATGTCGATGGTGGAGGCAGCGTGGCGAATGGGGTAATGGAAACGGTCGTTTTTCTTTTGAGCAACCAGGCTGCCGGAAAAACAACACAAGAGCAGGAGGGTGATGGCAGGTGTTTTCACATCGAAAGGACGCATTGGTACAAATGCGCGGTGGCAAATGTCAGCAGTCGGCGGATCAATTTTTTACTTTTGTCCATGCAACGCTTTTGGATACATAACATGATACTGTCGACTTTTTTGTCGGCCGGAACCTGCCTGACCGCCTGGACACAATCCGCACCGGCTCCCCTGATCGCCTGTAAAAGCACCTGCACGGGCAATTTGGGTGAAAATATTTTCCCGGATGGCGATTTCGGAAAAGGCGTGGCCAATGTTTTGCCCGGCAACCCCGGATTTGCGCCCGGTTACACCTATGTCTCCAACCCGCCGCCCAACGACGGCTCTTATACCATCACCAACAATACCACCAACTGGGGCTGGTTTGCAGCCGAATTCTGGATCAACATCATGGACAATGGCCCCGAACCAAACGGCTACATGATGGTGGTCAATGCCAGTTACCAGCCCGGGCTTTTTTACGAAAAAACCGTCGCGGTTTGTGAAAACACCCTCTATGAGTTTTCCATCGACGTCATCAACCTCAACGAACCGGGCACCGGCACTTACATCCTGCCCAATGTCGCATTTCAGATCGACGGCAACACGGTGTGCGAAACCAACGCCGTTCCGCTCGATAAAACCTGGTACACTTACCGGTTTTCGTTTACAACGGCGCCAGGCCAGACCATGACAACGCTTTCGCTGCGCAACAACGCACCCGGCGGCATCGGCAACGACCTGGCCATCGACAACATTTCTTTCCGTGCCTGCGGCCCCGAAATCGGGTTGCCTTCCATCAGCCAGTATTGCGAAGGCCAGCCCCTGTTGCTCAATGCCAGTCTGACCAATTCACCCTATACCACCACTTTTTATCAATGGCAGACCAAACCAGCGGGCGCGTCGGTATGGGCGGACCTGCCCGGCGCCACCGGCCTGTCGTACAATGAGACCAACCCGGTCACAGGAAATGAATACCGGCTGGTGGTGGCCAATTCGGCGGGCAACCTCGCCCTGCCCAACTGTCGGGCTGTGTCGGCGCCCCTGCTCGCCGAACTGGAAGACTTGTCGGCATTTGCCATTGCCGGAGAAGACACCATCGTCTGCAACGGCGCCCCGGCGACCCTCGAAGCGGGCAACTTTGCAGACTATCAATGGTCGACCGGCGCCAACGGGCCCACGGTACAGACCGACAACCCCGGCTGGTATGCAGTGACCATCACCTCTGCCATTGGCTGTGTGGCTTCGGACAGCCTGTATGTGTATGAGGTCAACCTCTCGGCTTCGGCCAACTGGACGGATCCGCTTTGTTATGGCGACAGCAGCGGCACGGTCGAGGCCGGCGGGATTCAAGGCGGCGTCGGGTCGATCCGATATGCGCTGGATGGCGGCCCCCTTCAAAGCACACCTTTTCTGGATAACATCGCCGCCGGATCACACGTGTTGACGGTGGCGGATTCGCTGCAATGCCGTTTTGATATTCCGTTTGTACTGAGTGATCCGCCGCGATTTGAAGTGTCGTTGGGAAATGACCAATCCATCTTTGTCTGCGACTCCCTGTTGTTGGGCAGCTCGACCAATATGCCGGCAGTTTTGTACCAGTGGCAGCCGCCTTATAGCCTGGATTGTATCGATTGCCCGGCGCCCTTAGCGATGCCCATGGCCACCACCACCTATTGGCTCACCGTGACGGACGCGACCGGTTGCACGGCCGTCGATTCCCTGACGCTGACGGTGCTGCCGCGCCTGGATGTGTACGGCCCGAATGTGTTTGTACAGGATGTGACCAACGACGACGAGAACAACCATTTTACCATTTATAGCAGCAAAAGCGCCACGATGGTGCGCCGCCTGATGGTCTATGACCGCTGGGGCGAACTGGTATTCAGTCGCAAGGACCTGCTTCCGGGCGACCGCGACCTGCGCTGGGACGGCACGGATTTCAGGGGAAAAGCGCTGGATACAGGTGTGTTTGTCTGGGTGGCGGAGGTGGAATTCACCGATGGCCAGGCGCGGGTTTTTAGCGGTGATGTGACGTTGTTGCGCGGGAAGAATTGACAAAACGGAGGTTTTGTTATGCCCAAAGCGAGTTCCAAATAGATTAGCGCATCAGATTTTTCATCGCCCCTTTTCAAATTTGTTATTCCGATGCCATTGCAAGTTTTTCGGGCTTGGCCAGTGATTTTCTGCTATTGGTAATCGGATTCTTAGCCCATCGAATTGCCCAATGTTTTGTGGACTGTTTTCTTCCCTGATTTTTCCTGAAACGAGAATTTTAAAATCGTCAGAAATCGTAAAAATACCTGCATCAAATGCTTTGTGCAATGTCGGGCAAAGGGCAATTCCATTGCTTAAGGTATCGTCAAACGACTGGCTGATTGGCCGAATGTGGCAAGCTTCAATCAAATTGACAAGGCTGAAGTTTGTTGAAATTCCGAAGCCCGAAATACAGCAAGAGAAACCATAAATTTCCGGGATTTTTCGTTTAAAAAGACCACCTCGAATGGCTACTTCGATTTCAAAATCTTCTTTTGTAATTGAGTTTTTTAATG
>Ga0075163_10005264_pt1 | contig 17286 bp, 16 predicted proteins | sample JI1023141ADNA_FD_71478 | JGI IMG/M metagenome (GOLD analysis project Ga0075163, IMG submission 71478) | Wastewater effluent complex algal communities from Wisconsin, to seasonally profile nutrient transformation and Carbon sequestration -... | ecosystem: Engineered > WWTP > Effluent > Algae...
AAAGCCAACAAAAACACTTACTTAAGTTACTCGAATCGCAACATTTACTAAAAGATAATAAGATTTTCGCTTCAACAAAGGAACTTGATTTTGACAAACAAAAAGAAATTTCATCGGTAGTTGATTACTTGGTCGAATACCATGGATACAACAGTTTACAAGCATATTATTCTTGTTCTCTCGACTCTTTAATGAACACCAATAATGCAAATACAACGAAAAATTATTATGCTCAAAGTGAATTGCTTCTCAATGAAATGGGGGTAGAACACATTTCAGAATACTCAAACGAAAAAAATGTGTACTTTGATTATACTTGTGAAACTGAATATACTCAACCAATAGCCAACTTTTCTTTATACCTATCCAATTTTATTTACGCAGGCGATTCAATCCAAACAAAATTTGGGAACGATAGTTTATCTTGCAAGTTAATGGCTACTAAAAATGGAAATTGCTTATCTATTTTATCCGGTAATGAGGAACTTAAAGTTGATGTTTCAAAAATAATTGAGACTATAAAAACTCAGAAAAATGTTGAATCATATACAGTTCCCGTGAACCTAATGAGTCAATTAATCTTGGGTAATAATTTGAAGGTACTTGTTGTTTTCAAACATATTCATGGTAACTACGACAAAAATTTAACTCAAATCAATGGCTATACCATCGAATGCTTTGTTGGTAGAAACAAGTAAGCAAATTAAACTAAATATTTGTTTGGAATTTTAAAGCAAGTTGTGAGGTTTTGTAAGAAGTAAATATAACCACCATGAAAATAAAATACTCCTTCTTCCACCCCACAACTATATTTTTAGGAAGCAAAATATTGCTGTGTCAAACTTAGAAAATATATTTCACTAAACTGAAAAATTAACTAACAGTTTATTAACTACTAGTTAACTTAAAATGATCAAAATCGTTTTACTCTAGCAACATTGGTACATCCATAATCAACACTTCGGCAGCATTTGAATTGGAAATAATTTCAAAATTGTCGACTTCCCAAATTCCCAAACCATCACGTTCATTCACATCAATGGAATGTATAGTAAAACTACCTTTAAGCACAAAAGCATAAACTCCATTTCCACTTTTTTTCACCTCATAATTCAACTTTTTTCCTTGCTCTAAGGTGGTTAAATAAAACCAGGCCTGTTGGTTTATCCATACTCCTTCTCCTTCTTTGTTAGGTGAAACTATTTGTTGCAATTTATTTTTACGATCCTTCTCAAACAAGCTAATTTGATCGTATCTGGGAGATATATTTCTCATTTCTGGAAAAATCCAAATTTGAAGAAATTTAACCTCACTATCTTTGTTCTTATTGTATTCGCTGTGTGTGATTCCGGTTCCTGCACTCATAATTTGCACATCCCCTTTTTTAATCACGGTTACATTCCCCATACTATCTCTATGTTCTAAATCACCTTCCAACGGAATTGAAATAATTTCCATATTATCATGTAGATGTGTACCAAAGCCCATTCCGGCAGCTACAGTATCGTCATTTAAAACACGTAATACACCAAAATGTACTCGCTCGGGATTCTGATAATTCGCAAAACTAAAAGTATGCTTGCTTTGAAGCCATCCATGATTTGCGTCTCCCCTGCTGGAAGCTTTGTGAAGAACAGTTTTCGACATAATGTAAAATATGCTAGCTAGCGCTGCGTTTATTTTTTAATGAACATTCCTTTTAAAGTATCACCTGCACGAAGCATGGTAAGCATAGTATTCAAGAGCTTTTTGGCAAGTTTATAAAACAATTTTGTCTCCGTTTTATTGCGCAATTCCTCATCTTTACTAACACCGGTTGGCTTACTTGTAGTTGCTTGTCCTATACTTTTTTGAAAGCGGCTAAGCGAAATGCCGGTTGTTTGAAATGAATCAATGCTGAAATTTGCGGAACGAAATAAATGAGAAAGTGTTTTTTGAGTGTAATAGCTCAGATGTTCAGGGTACTCTATAACATTCCATTTATTTTTGAGAGTGAAACGTGAAACCGAATTAAAGTTGGGAGTTGTAACATAAACAGCACCTCCCGTTCGCAGTATTTTTGAAAACTGTTGTAGTTCTTCTCTCGGATTATTAATATGTTCAATCACCTCAAACGAGGTTATCACATCAAAAAAATCAGGTGCATAATTGTTTGCATCTAACTTTCCTTGGTGCATGTGTATTCCTTTATCCTTGCATATTTTTAATGCATGGTCGGTATATTCAGTGCCATACACATTCCAGTTTCTCCGTTTGGCTGTTTCTAAAAAAAATCCATCACCACAACCTACATCAATTAAATTGTTGCTTTTTCTGAATTTTTCTAAACTATCTAAAAGTTCATTGTAGCGCTTTATAGTAATCGCCGAAATGGTATTGGTTCGCGGATAGGTTTCGTAATGGGCAATAAGTTCACTTTCGCTTGGGATTTTTTTTGCAAAAACAAAGGAACAGTTCGAACATTTACATAGATATGCTGCTTCATACCCGTTTAATTCAGGAATTTTATTGGAACCACAAACTGTACAAGCAGTAAATTCAGATAGGGACATAATTAGGTGTCTTCAACTAGACCAGCAGGTACAAAAAAACAAATTAATCCCCACATGCCAAACAACTATTTATTTCCAATTGATTTTCTTTTATTTGTAATTCAAATTAGAGAGTAATAGTTGATGGCGTATAACGTTCAAGTTTGTTTTTCACCGGCCTCTTTTCCACTGTTTAGGGACGATGAGGCAATCGTAGTAGTTATTGATGTACTTAGAGCAACTTCGGCCATTTGCACTGCCTTTGAGCACGGAGTAAAAAAAATAATTCCGGTTTCCACTTTAGAAGAAGCTTTTGAATACAAAAAACAAGGCTTCTTAGTTGCAGCTGAACGTGATGGTTCTATTGTTGAAGGTTTTAATTTAGGTAACTCTCCTTTTAGTTACATGGATGAAGCCATCAAAGACAAAACAATTGTACTTACCACAACCAATGGAACTAAAGCAATTAATGCAGCCAAAAATGCGCATAAAGTAGCCATCGGATCATTTTTAAATTTAAACACTTTAGCTGAGTGGCTTTGTGAACAAGAACGTAATGTTATTTTGTTATGTGCCGGCTGGAAAGATAAATTTAACATGGAAGATAGTTTATTTGCTGGAGCTTTAGCAGAACAATTATTAATTACCAAAAAGTTCACATCTGATTGCGATTCAGCGCGTGCATCGGTGCATTTGTGGAATTTTGCATCGGAAGATTTATATCCTTTTTTGCGAAATTCTTCGCACCGCAATCGATTAGGGCGTCTCAATCTCGATAAGGATATTCGTTACTGCCTTACGCCCAATCAAACCTTTTGCATTCCTGTTTTAGAAGAAGGAGTTCTTATTAAGTTAGAAAAAGATTTAGCCTAATTAACTCATGAAAACTAAAACCCATGTGCTAGTATTGTTGCTGTTGATAGGAGTTTTTTCCACGCATCAACTTTATTCATGGGGATTTTTTGCGCACAAAAGAATTAATCGAATGGCAGTGTTTACGCTTCCACCCGAAATGATTACATTTTACAAAAAGCACATCGAATACATCACCGATCATGCAACCGACCCTGACAGCCGACGAAATGTGGTTGCTGAAGAAGCTGCCCGGCACTATATCGATTGCGATCATTATGGTGCTCATCCTTTTGATAGTATTCCCACATTTTGGAAAGCAGCTGTTAGTAAATACAGTGAAGATACGCTCAAAGCCTATGGAATAGTTCCTTGGCACATTGAAGTAATGATGTATCGATTAACTGATGCGTTTAAACAAGGTAATATCGATCGTATTTTAAAACTATCGTCCGAAATAGGACATTATATAGGCGACTCGCATGTACCCTTGCATACTACCGAAAATTACAATGGACAATTAACCGGACAACGCGGAATACATGGCTTTTGGGAAAGTCGAATACCGGAACTAAAAGCTGAGAGTTACGACTATTTTGTGGGACGTGCCGAGTATATTGATAACCCATTAAAAAAGGCCTGGGAAACAGTAAAAGTAAGCTTTTCGGAAAAAGACTCTGTATTGCTGCTAGAAGCCGATTTGAGTAAAAAAATACTCAGCGATAAAAAATACAGCTTCGAAAGTCGTGGTTCAACTACCATTAAAGTTTACTCCGAAGAATATACAACAGCTTACGATAATTTACTTAATGGAATGGTTGAACGACGCATGATGGCTAGCATTATTACTGTTGGAAGCATGTGGTATACTGCCTGGGTAAATGCCGGACAACCCAATCTCGACCGTCTTGAAACAAAAGAAGTTTCTGATTCACTGCGAAAAGCAAATGAAGCTGAAGAATATTTATGGAAACATGGTAAACCGCTTGAATCAGTAAAAGGACATACTGATTAATTAACATTAAAATTACTGCACTCATGAAACTAAAAAGATCCTTATTAGTTGCGCTAGTGATGATTGCTAACGCTGTATTTTCACAACAATTTTGCACCCATACCGGTATAGATATCGCCAATGAATATCCCCGCGATTTAATTCAAACCTTTGATGGAGGTTATGCGCTAACAGGTAAATCTGATTCAAATTTTACTAGCCGTGCATTTATTCAAAAATATACTGCTCAAGGTGTATTGAGTTGGACAAAAGTTGTTCGCAGCAACTTTTCCTGTGACTCCTATTCGATTGTACAAACAGCCGATAGCGGACTATTACTGAGTGGTTATGTAAACAATGGATCAGCCGGAGGTAATTATGAAATATTAATAGTTAAATACTCCGCTGCTGGTAATTTGCTTTTTAGTAAACGAATTGGAAACACAGGTTCTTCAAGCGATGAATCTAGTTATGCTTCAGCTTTATGTCCCGATGGAAATCTCGTAATTGCTTGTCAAACGAATAAAAACACCAATTCCGCCATTGATATTCTTGTGATAAAAATCTCCGCCAGCGGAAACATCATTTGGGCAAAAGACTATATCGATGCATATTTTGCCGAAGTTCCAACAGCTATTAAATGCGATCCGGCCGGTAATATCTTAGTAAGTGGCTATTTGATTCCTGCAATTACAAGTAATCCGATGTTTTACAACATGTTTTTAATTAAACTCAATCCTATTGGAAATGTAATATGGGCACAAACATTCGGAGGCAGTCAATTTGACCAAGCGAACTCTTTAGCTATACTTAATAATTATGAAGGTTATGCTATTTGTGGTAGGACTTTATCTTACGGTTCGCCCATTGGCCAAGAGCCTGCCTACATTTGTGTGATGGATACAGCTGGCATTGTAAAGTGGTCTAGAACATTTGGGTTAACTACCTTTAATTTGATTGAATTTAACGACATTGCAATTACTGCCAACAATGAATTGATTGCATGTGGATTAATTCAAAATTTGAACGGTATTGATCTTTCGCTAGTAGTGAAATATTCAGCAAATGGAACTAAACTTTGGGATGTTACTTACAATGACTTCCAACCTTATTTATCTCGATTTACCAATATTGTTCATTTAGGAAATGCACCTGCTGAATTTGTTGTTTGTGGTAAAACCAATCAATTTAATTTTTCCGACAACGTTTCCTTTTCTTCCATGGACATGTATGGGTACAATTGCTGCTTCTTGGATACAATTACCGGTTTTGTTGAAGATAGTGGCTTTGTTTCAACTCCTTGGAATTTAACTGATAGTTCTACTACCACTATAGCCAACAATGGTTCTATCGGCCAGATTCACGGCGCAGGCATTACTTATAGCTATTGTATTAGTACCGGCATTGATCAACATGCAAATTATACAGAATTTAGTATTTCTCCCAATCCGGCTAATAATCAAATTACTGTAAAATTTTCAAGAGAAATATCGTCAACATCCACACTAACAATACACACTACACTTGGCAAATTAGTTTTATCCAAAACTTTATCTGCCGGACAACTCGAACAACCAGTCGATTTGAATGAATTAACAAAAGGCCTGTACTTTATTCAAGTAGAAGAAAGTAATGGTATAAAACATTTTCAAAAGCTATTGAAGCTTTAAGAACTAGACTATGAAAAAAATATTAATCGCCAATCGAGGTGAAATTGCAGTAAGGGTAATGCGCACTTGCAAGGAAATGGGTATAAAAACGGTAGCTGTATATTCTGAAGCAGATCGAACCAGTCCACATGTGAAATATGCCGACGAAGCCGTTTGTATTGGTCCACCGCCATCGAATCAATCTTATTTGCTGGGTGATAAGCTTATAGAAGTTTGCAAACAATTAGGAGTTGATGGCATACATCCGGGTTATGGTTTTCTTTCGGAAAATGCTGAATTTGCTCAAAAAGTGAGTGATGCAAAATTGATTTTTATTGGCCCATCTCCGGAAGCGATGAATATTATGGGCGATAAATTATCGGCTAAAGCAGCGGCTAAGAAATACAATATTCCAATGGTACCCGGAACGGATGGAGCAATTGACGATGTTGAAAAGGCGAAAATTACAGCGGCCGAAGTTGGATTTCCAATCTTAATAAAAGCTTCTGCAGGTGGTGGAGGAAAAGGAATGCGCATTGTTGAAAGAGCCGAAGATTTTGAAGAACAAATGAAATTGGCTGTAAGTGAAGCAAAATCGGCGTTTGGTAATGGTGCAGTTTTTATTGAACGCTATGTTGCCGGTCCTCGACATATTGAAATACAAGTACTGGGCGATACGCATGGTAACATTGTGCATTTGTTTGAACGCGAATGCAGCATACAACGACGTCATCAAAAAGTTATAGAAGAAGCACCTTCAAGTGTACTCACTCCTGCTTTACGCGAGGCGATGGGCAAATGCGCAGTAGATGTAGCCCGTGCCTGTAATTATGTTGGTGCAGGTACAGTTGAATTTTTATTGGATGAAACAAGTAATTTTTATTTCCTTGAAATGAATACCCGCTTGCAAGTTGAGCATCCTGTAACCGAAATGATTACAGGTGTTGATTTGGTTAAAGAACAGATTGAAATAGCACGAGGAAAAAAAATTAGCTTTACTCAAAAGGATTTAAAAATATTAGGTCATTCGCTAGAAGTGCGAGTTTATGCCGAAGACCCGGCGAATCAGTTTTTACCGGATATAGGTACACTTCAAACTTATCGCAGGCCTCAAGGCAATGGAGTGCGTGTTGACGATGGATTTGAAGAAGGAATGACTATTCCAATTTATTATGATCCTATGATATCGAAGTTGATTTCGTATGGTAAAAATCGTGAAGAAGCAATTGCAAAAATGCTGAGAGCTATTGATGAATACGAAATTGTAGGTGTTCAAACAACTTTAAAATTTTGCAGTTTTGTTTTAAGACACGAAGCTTTTGTTTCAGGCAATTTTGATACGCATTTTGTAAAGAAATATTTTACTGCAGATAAATTAATATCAGAAGATGCAAATGAATTAGAAATTGCTGCTTTGATTTCTGCCTATTATTACAACACTTCTAAAAAACAAGCTATATCTGTAACATCAGAAGATGCAAAAAATCAAAGCAATTGGCGTAAGAATCGTTTGTCACAGAATTAATCACTGTTAAATTTGATAATCTAAGTTTCTCAGAACAAATTCATATCAGCACCTTTTTTGACAATGAAAAATAAAGACCGAGTAAATGTAGTGTACTCAACCAATCCTAATTTTAAGTACGAATCGCTTGATGCCTCTGAGCCTGCTACACTTGCTCCTGCACAACAAAACTTAAAAATAGTTCTCGATAAAAAACAACGTGCAGGTAAATCGGTAACCTTAATTACCGGTTTTATTGGTAAAAGTGATGATTTAACAGATTTGGGTAAAAAACTTAAATCGAAATGCGGCGTGGGCGGAACTGTAAAAGATGGTGAAATATTGTTGCAAGGCGATTTTAGAGATAAAATTTTTGAACTCTTAACGAAGGAAGGATATAAAGTAAAAAAGGCTGGAGGATAATTTATTTCTTGAGTACTTTATTATATAGGGCTTCGTATTGTGGCAATATTTTTTCAATATCAAATTTCTTGGCTTGTTCAAAAGCCTGCAATTTAAATTTCTTCAATGTATCTTCATTTTCTAACAAAGAAATTGTTTTAGCTACCATTTGATCCACATCTGCAACATTGCATAAATATCCTGAATACCCATCTATATTTACTTCGGGCAAACCACCGGTATTTGTTGAAATTACAGGAACTTTGCTAGCCATGGCTTCCAAAGCTGCAAGTCCAAAACTTTCTGTTTCAGAAGGTAAAATAAACACATCAGCAATCGACAATATTTGAATTGGATCGGTTACTTTTCCAAGCATCCGTATATCGTTGCAAGTATCAAGTTCCCTGCATAATTTTTCGATGTTGGTGCGTTCAGGACCATCTCCTATCATGATTAACTTTGAAGGAATTACTTTACGTACCTTATCAAAAACATGCAACACATCTTCAACACGCTTTACCTTTCTGAAGTTTGAAATGTGCATCAAAATTTTTTCCTTATTGCTAGCAAATACGCTTCTGCTGCAATCAGCTTCATGCTTTTGGTAATCAGAAATTTTTACAAAATTCGGAATAACTTGAATCTCGCGGGTTACAGCAAAATGTTTGTAGGTATCTTCCTTTAAACTTTCACTCACCGAAGTAACAGCGTCGCTTTGATTAATTGCAAAAGTAATTACAGGTTCAAAGGATGCATCCTTTCCTACCAGTGTTATATCGGTACCATGCAAGGTAGTTATAAATGGAATATTAATTCCCTGCGATGCTAATATTTGCTTTGCCATGTATGCCGCTGAGGCATGCGGGATGGCATAATGTACGTGTAATAAATCAAGTTTCTCGTATTTAACAACATCAACCAGCTTACTTGATAATACTAATTCGTAAGGCTGAAAATCAAACAATGGATAATCCGAAACAGCCACTTCGTGATAAAAAATATTCTCGGATATAAAATCCAAACGTACCGGTTGACTGTAAGATATAAAGTGAATTTGATGGCCTTTTAAAGCTAGTTCAATTCCTAGTTCGGTTGCCACTACACCACTACCGCCAAATGTGGGATAGCAAACAATTCCAATTTTCATAATTAATAAGTAGTATAAACTACTTTTAGCTAGCAATTTATGAGGATAAATTCCAGCTTAAAGTAGTGTGAAAAGGTGTTAACCTTTATCGATCGTTATTATTGCAGACTAATCTTTTTGATGGTTAGAGCAGTATTCGTCTTTATTTGAACAAAATAGTTCCCTTTTGTAAACTTAGAAATATCAATTCCATTTTCAGGAATCTCTTTCCACTCGAGTAATTTATTTCCGAGTATATCAAACAAAATTACGTTTTCAACCTTACTTAAATTTTTTGAACGAAAGTTTACAACTGCAGTGGTAGGATTCGGATATACTTCAATTGCATCATTGTCGGTATTAAGAACATCAATTCCTGTTGCCACACCCGTAAATCCAAGGTTATCAACCCATAAATAATCTTGGTCGGCAGGAGCATTTCCGCTCGAACGTAATTCGATGATACAGGAATCAGGTGTGTCGTTATTGAAGTACACAAAATTTACGGTAAAATTCGCCCAACTCATTGCCATTCCTGTTAGAGTTTTTGCAGCAATTGCAACTGTATCACGCTTGTTTAGTGCAACATTCCATTTGGTAAGAATGGCTTTTACAGAACCCTGACTAGTACCAAAAATCATGTGTTGCCATTTTCCTGTAAAGCTGGCAGGCTGTGAACTGTAGGCGAAACCTGATTTTGCTTTTTTATTAATCGAATCCAGCTCACCACATACTGCAATTCCACCTACTACTGTTGAACCAATTGTTTTTGAAGTAATTTTCATAAAAAAACTTCCCGGACTACCTGGACTAGCTTTGGTAACTGTAAATACATTATCGGTAGCAGTAGTATTATTTAAAGTTCCCCATTGAGTCGGAATTTCGTAGGCACCTTTATTGGTCCAGTTTTCAAAACCGGAGTTTGGTATTTGTGCAGATACTGATAGCACACAAAAAGAAAATGCAATTAGTAAAAAATATATTTTTTTCATTGGTATAAAATTGAGTATTAGTAACTAAAATCTTCGCTAAGTTACAAAGTTTTCCTTGCATATAAAAGAGCGTGAATGTTTGAATTCTAAATTCAAGATTTAAAATTTCAGAAATTTTTAAATTCAAAAAAATCATCTTTTATATTTTAATCAGAAACCTTACTTTAACTTTTGCAAGCTTAAAAAATACTTAACTTGCAAACAGTTACAAATGGATAATTTACTATGGAAATTATACTTATATCAGCAGTAGCGTTTATTACAGCAATACTTACTTTTTTTTCAGGATTTGGTTTGGGAACCATACTCACACCTGTTTTTATGATTTATTTTCCGGTAGATTTATCGATTGCACTTACAGGAATTGTGCATTTTTTAAACAACCTTTTTAAATTGGTTTTGGTAGGTAAAGGAGCTAATAAAAATGTGCTAATTCGATTTGGAATTCCTGCGATTATAGCATCCTTTGCAGGAGCCTGGATATTGGTGCATATTTCTGAAGTGCAACCCTTATTTAGCTATGACATAGCTGGAAAACACATACACGTTTTTCCGGCAAAGTTCATTGTTTCGATGCTCCTATTGCTCTTTGCCCTGTTAGATTTATTCCCCATTTTGAGTAAACTTCAATTTGAAAATAAACACATGGCCTTTGGTGGATTATTAAGTGGTTTTTTTGGCGGTCTATCAGGAAATCAGGGTGCATTAAGAAGTGCGTTTTTAATACGAAGTGGACTATCAAAAGAAAGCTTTGTTGCCACTACAGTGGTTTTATCCTGCTTTGTAGATTTTACCAGATTATCGGTGTATGCTTCTCGAATTTCTGTTTCTGAAGTGAGTGCTAACTTAACTGTATTAGTTTGTGCAAGTTTGGCTGCTTTTAGTGGAGCATTTATTGGCAACCGACTATTAAAAAAAGTAACCATCCAATTTGTTCAAACTATGGTTGCAATTATGTTAATAGTACTTTCGTTGGCTTTGGGTGCGGGATTGATTTAGTTTTTAAATAGCAAAGTCAATTCAATCCTTTTCAATTTTATCAATTAATTGCTGCGTAAGTACATCTATTTTTTTAAAATAACGATAGCGCAATTTCTCAGCAACACCGCTTATTAGGTTTGATTTGCGGATTAAATTTTTAAGCCAAAAATCTGTTTCTTCACAAAACCGCTGATTGGTAGTGAGCAGTGAATTAAAACTAAAACAGGATATATAACTCGATTTCATATTTCCTGCATTTACCATCACACAGTTATTGCCAATCATAACATCGCTATGATACAAAGTGTAATTATTAGTTGATTCAATTGAATTTTCGCTTTTGGCAATTTTAGAATTTAATTCCGCTTGACGATTAATTCGATTTAGCATATTGTATAATTCATGGCAAATGGCCAAGGCATCCGCTTTATTTTTAAAAATTCCACTTTCCCAATAAAATTCAATTTGCTTGAATGTACTGTTAGCTGTATCATCGCTCCAGATTTCAACAGAAGGTATTTTAGAATATGACTTAATAATATCCTTCCCAATTTCTATTAGTTCAGGATCAATTAAGGAAGCATCAAATTTTTGATTCTCTAAGTTTTTATCATTAAGAAAGGATTTATTCCAGTAAAAAATTTTAAATGCCGATAAAAAAGGTTGCTCAAAATGATGAAAAACGGGAATATCTTCAGCTGCGTATATAATGTTCGCATCAGGGTGCTTGGTTAGATTATTCAAATCAGCCTTTAAACTCCTCAAATAATTTCCAAACGAATCACTATTGCCATTTAGCGGCTGGTAGGTAAAATTTACCTGTCCATCAGCAGCATTATTAATAAATGCGTCAAATGAAATTTTAAAATGCTTACAGATAGTTGCAATTTCTTCAATACTTAGCGCAGTTTCACCACGTAATCTCCTATATGCACTATCGTTACTTACTTCTAAAATGTCAGCTAAAGAATCAACTAAAGATACACTTGGAGCCAACGATTCTTTTAAACGCTGCATGAAAAGTGCTTGGGCCGTATCACTATTTTTTTTTGCCATAAAATCTTGTATTCCCTACTAAAGTTATTCAAATTTATTGCAATATATACTAAATAGTCAAAACTCATTTGCAAAAAATGCAAAACATGTACAAATCTGCATTTTTTGAAATTGAATTTGCGGAATTCGATACAAGCTTTCTGTAGCAACGCAAAAAGCAATTAGAATAGGCTTCACTCAGCCTGTAGTATTGCACTCACAAACCAATAAATTATTCACAATGAAAACAAAAAATTTAATTCAATCTGCATTTATTCTTTTTAGCTCTACTATTCATGCTCAGGACACACTTTTTATGCGAAATTCCTCACTGTTAGTAGGCACTGTATACGAGGTAAGCGAGTTGGATATAAAGTACAAACAAGTACAAGAGAAAAATACTATTCAATTAGTGGTAGATAAATATGAAGTAGAAAAAGTGAAATACGCTGATGGTAAAATTGACCAATTCAACTATGTAGAACCATGGTACAGAAAAAAGAGAGCTAATCAGCAAGACACTGCTATTAAAGAAAACAAGCTTGTTGAAAAAAGTGAGTCGCTCCTAAAAATTAAACAAAATCCTTCATCAACGTTGAATCAAACAAAACTCACAAATGAGCATTCGGAAATTTACTACTTGGATAGAACACATTTCTTTTACAAGGGTGAGAAAAAAAACAAAACAGAAATTGAGAGCATTTTACGAATTAAGAATGATCCGTATATCAATTCAAAACTAGATTGGGAAAAAAGAGCTAAGGGTTTAAGATGGATAGCATTTTTAGATATTCCACTAAGCATCATTGGTTTCTCTATCTTAAATAATGCTATTGAAAACCATAAAAAAGGAAGCGAATTTGAATCCGCACAAAATCTGTCAAGTGCATTTTTAATTGGAGGAGCAGCTTGTTTTACCATTGGTATTGTTAATTCAGCAGCTTACAAAAGAAACACCCGGAAAGCCATCCTGTATTACAATAAAAAGCATCGTTAAATCTTACCAAACAAATCAATAATAATAAATATGAAAACAGTTAAGATAAATTATACAACAGTAAAATCAATTTATTCAGTACTAAAAAAAACAACTCATATGAAAAACAAAAATTTAAAAATCGAAAAACGATCTTTCGCGTTTATACTTCTTTTAATCATTAATTTAATTGGCAATGTGGCCATAACTGCTCAAACTATAACAGAAAAAAATACGAAACCTAGTTTAAGTGTTTTAAATATCGACACTAAAGGATTAATACTTGAACCAACACAAATGGGAAATATGGTGCGCATTGAATTAGAGAAATTAAATCTTTATGATGTGATGGATAGATATGATGTTAGCTACATTGTTGAGAAAAACAAATTGAATATTTCAAACTGTTATGGAAAAATATGTCTCTTAGAAATAGGTAATAGCATTAACTCGGATAAAATGTTTACCGGAAGTGCAGAGCTAATTGGTGAAACAATTATTATTACCTTTCGCTTAATAGATGTTAAAAGCGCTAGCATTGAAAAAACACAGGTAAGCGAATTTTTGAATTTGCCGCAAGAATTGCAATCGATGGTTAAAATTTCGATTCGTCAATTATTTGGTTTATCGAATGAAGAGCCTTTGCTCAATTATTTGACCAAGAAAAATAATTTTGAAAGTTCAACAAATAATGCCAACAAATCCTCCATTAATTTATCAGGTCCTCGTAGTGGATTTTGTTATTTTACTGGTGAATCGGGAAAAGTATTGTCGCGCAAACGTGATCAAGGTGGATATAATTCATCACCCTTAATGTTTCAATTTGGATATCAATTTGAAGTGCAATATTTAAATGAAGGAAATTACCAGGCTTTATTTGAATTTATACCAACAATATCAGGATTTAACCAAAATATTTTTATACCAAGTATCACTATTCTCAATGGTTTTAGAAATAACAAACATGGATGGGAGCTTGCTTTTGGACCAACATTGGGTATAGTGAATAAAGCAAATGGATATTTTGATGCGCAAAACAAATGGCATTTACAAGAAGAGTGGACCGATAACACGGTTAAAAATCCTTACTCTATTCAAAAGCAACTCGATAGTCGCGGGAATGCCGAACTACAAGCAGGCTTTATAGTTGCAGTGGGTAAAACATTAAAATCCGGTAAACTAAATATTCCATTAAATTTATATTGTGCCCCAAACAAAGATGGAATTCGAATAGGTGCATCATTTGGATTTAATGCCAAAAAAAATAAAAAATAAGTGGGAAGTAAGCTATTATAGTTAATGAATTCGTTACAAGCATTTGACATATTTTAGCTTGAAACACTGCGATTTATTTTTTAAACAATATCCAGTTGTAATTAGAGTAATAAAAGAAAATCCGCCCTAAAGCGGATTTTCTTTTACATCAATTTTGTTGTACGAGTACTTTTTCAAAGCTTCTGCTTTTGTTGCATAAATTTCTAAATGAACCAATTTCCAAGGAATCTTTCGTGAAGTATAGTTAGACCAACCTTCATTATGCTGTTTTATTCTTTCATTAAAATCAAGTGTAAATCCTTTGTAAAAAGAACCATCCACCAAGCTTTCAATGATATAAACATAATAGTGCATAAATAAAAAAAGGTCATATGTTACACCTTTCTTACAAATGCTTAATTAAAGTAAAACGAAAATTCGAATACATGACTATCCGAAATTATAATAATGGTATCTAAATCAAAAAGAGAACAAAAGCCTTTCGCTCTCATTCTCTTTCTCATTCTGATTTCGCGGAGTATGTGGAACAAAAATCGAACTTAATTAATTCTGATATTATTCTTTTGGTAAATTGTAATTCCTCCTCAGGAAAAGGAATAAGAGCGAGAAACAGAATGAGAATGAATCAATCATACTAAAGTCGAACTTTTTAGGGAAAGATTTATCGCTTTTAGTAAACTTTGTTTCGGCATTTATGAATTGGTAATTATCTCGTTATTATAAATTTACTGGAAGAATATGATTGATCATTCGTTATTCTGCATAGATATACACCCTCCAAAAAAAGGCTAACATCTATCGTATGACTAGGGTTAGATCGTATCATATCTTTGAAAACGATTTGCCCATTTATATCTATGATTTCCATGGTTCCATTACGAATATTTGATGGAAAATCAATCTTTATATGGTCATTAGCCGGGTTGGGAAAGACATTTAAGGACTTTATTACAGAAACAGGCTCCTTTAAAGCAAGCATTAGCGTGTCACATACGCTGCCACTATCGGCTCCTAAATAATAATTGGGATAATTGGGAATTGTATATAAATTGAATGCAGGCAATTGAATAAAATGTTGTTCAACAGCACATGCTAATCCTGAACTATCAGGATAATTAATTCTATGAAAAGTTTTTGTTCCATTATTACATACTATATAAATTTTCCTATCCAACATTAACTGCATCAGGAAAAATCCTGCTGAAAATGGTGGGGAGGGTGAGTAGGTTGTGTCCCATTGTGCAACAGTTTGCTGAGATGCAACAATATCACTATCATTCAGATCGAACTGATAAACACTACTGGGAGAGGTAGCATAAAGAAATTGAGAATTTGATGAGAATGCTACTCCGCCTAAAGGAGCATGGTCCACAAATTGTGTATGTAAATAATTGCTGAGTTGTCCCGAACAGCGATCAAACCTATAAAAATTGAGTTCTGTGTCCCCACTGTATTGTGCCAGCCATTTTCCATCCGGTGAAAAGCAAATGGAGCCTCCAGACTTATCTCTTAATGTTCCTATACTTTGGGTTCCATCAACAATTGGCCCTTGTGGATTTAAAAGTATCCTATAAAATAAATTGCTTCGGAACTGATGAATAAAAATCCACCAATCTCTTCCATTAGCATGTTTGCAAGCCGTTAATTCACCAATTTGAATAGTATCAGTTATTAGAATATTGTTTTTGCTTAAAACGCCCCCCTTGCCACTATCTTGAGTCATATCAATTAACGTATAAAACATCTTATACGGAACGGTTGGATTAGGTAAGCTATAAGAAGGAGAATTATGAAATAAAATAAATTTATTAGTGTCGCCCGGAAACGGCAAGATTAGAGTGCCCTGAATAACTGGTAACCCATTATTTATCCATCCTATAGGAAGATTATTTTGAACTATCCTATTTCCATTCAACATCGTGTCACCGGTTGAATTGGCAACCCAAATCCCATTGGTATAAAATAAAAGCTTTCCTGCACGATCCGAAATATTGGCATTTGCCATATTAAAATTCATTTTTCGGTTTTTCACATGAAGGGAGGGTGGTAGCGTATCGAAATTAAATTCCATTGGCAGTCCGTTATTGTAGTTGCCGCTGAAAAGCCACTTACTTGTTTCTAACTGAGCAAATAAGCTGACTTGATTAAAAAGAAACCATAACAGCAAAATTTTTTTGTTGTTATGGTTAAAAAATACAATCATTTTATAATTGCTATTTTGTCCTTAAAGATAAAATTATCATCATAGGTTAAAACATAAAAATATAAAGCAGGTTTCAATTCAGAGATATCAATTTCCATTTCTGAAATGCCTTCTTTCAAATCAATAAACTTTAGTTTATTCCCTCCCTCCGCAACCGGCACGCGCATGTAACGCGTGACTTTCTTACAGTTGATTAATAAAGGTAAAACTAAAATTCGAATACATTACTATCCGAAATTATAATAATGGTATCTAAATCAAAAAGAGAACAAAAGCCTTTCGCTCTCATTGTCTTGCTCATTCTGATTTCGCGGAGTATGTGGGACAAAAATCGAACTTAATTAATTCTGATATAACTCTTTTGGTAAATTGTAATTCCTCCTCAGGATAAGGAATAAGAGCGAGAAACAGAATGAGAATGAATCAATCAGCAAGAGAATAATCGCTCTTCGCTCTCATTCTCCTTCTCATTCTGATTTCGCGGTGTAAGTGGGACAAAAATCGAACTTAATTAATTCTGATTTAATTCTTTTGGTAAATCTTAATTCCTCGGCAGGATAAGGAATAAGAGCGAGAAACAGAATGAGAATGAATCAATGAGAAAGAGAATAATCGCTCTTCGCTCTCATTCTCCTTCTCATTCTGATTTCGCGGTGAGGGAGGGATTACTCATTTGGGTCTATTTCTAGAGGCATTCGTGATAACCTCCCTCAAAGTGCTTATTTTATTTTCAGCGGAGAGAGGGAGGTATTCGAACCCTCGGTAC
>Ga0075163_10005265_pt1 | contig 17282 bp, 15 predicted proteins | sample JI1023141ADNA_FD_71478 | JGI IMG/M metagenome (GOLD analysis project Ga0075163, IMG submission 71478) | Wastewater effluent complex algal communities from Wisconsin, to seasonally profile nutrient transformation and Carbon sequestration -... | ecosystem: Engineered > WWTP > Effluent > Algae...
CGGAGATGGTTGCGAGAGCCGAGGTGGACCTGTCGAGCCCAAGCGGCTTCAACGGGGCCGCGGTCTCCACCGCGGAGATTGCTCGACGTACTGGGCCGCGGCTTCATCACCGACCTGCTTCAACGGGGCCGCGGTCTTCACCGCGGAGATTGCTCCGCCTGGAAGCCGCCAGGGCGCACCGCGACGGCGCTTCAACGGGGCCGCGGTCTTCACCGCGGAGATGGGCTCTCCGCGCGCGAGGTCGCGATGTGCGCAGAGCTGCTTCAACGGGGCCGCGGTCTTCACCGCGGAGATGGGACGCTGGCGCCGTTGTCGCCGACGGCGTCGACCTTGCTTCAACGGGGCCGCGGTCTTCACCGCGGAGATGGGAGTTGACCGCGCCGTGGAGCGCGACCGAACGCACGCTTCAACGGGGCCGCGGTCTTCACCGCGGAGATGGCCGATTTCAAGAACCGGTGCCCGAAGGCGGGGAGCCCGCTTCAACGGGGCCGCGGTCTTCACCGCGGAGATGGCCTCCGAACACCACTTTTCCGCCCGCGACTTCTCGGTCGCTTCAACGGGGCCGCGGTCTTCACCGCGGAGATGGAGGCCGCCCTCGGCGTAGGCCTGCGTACCGCGGCGCGCTTCAACGGGGCCGCGGTCTTCACCGCGGAGATGGCGCAAGGTGTTGCGCCTTTTGGAAGGAGCCTCGAGATGCTTCAACGGGGCCGCGGTCTTCACCGCGGAGATGGGTCCCGATTCCCAGACCGCCCACGTCTGCTTCGCGTCGCTTCAACGGGGCCGCGGTCTTCACCGCGGAGATGGAACGTGGGTGACCACCGTGGGCGTGGACCTCGAGGAGCTTCAACGGGGCCGCGGTCTTCACCGCGGAGATAGGGAGCTACGGACGCCCACCAGCACGAACGCCTTGGGGCTTCAACGGGGCCGCGGTCTTCACCGCGGAGATGGCGCCGCCCGGGCCGAGGCCCGGATGGTGCTCCTGCAGCTTCAACGGGGCCGCGGTCTTCACCGCGGAGATGGACGGGAGGGTGACGCCGCCGTGGTCCCCATTTTCGCAGCTTCAACGGGGCCGCGGTCTTCACCGCGGAGATGGCAACCCCACCACCATGGCCAGCCGTCCGCAGCGCATCGCTTCAACGGGGCCGCGGTCTTCACCGCGGAGATGGCGACGGGCGCGCCCTGCGGGGGCTGGAGAAAAGATGCGCTTCAACGGGGCCGCGGTCTTCACCGCGGAGATGGTTGTCGGGACAGTAGGAGTATGGTCCCTCGGGTACCCGCTTCAACGGGGCCGCGGTCTTCACCGCGGAGATGGGCACCCTGTGGGGCAGGGCATCGTCACGATCGTCCTGCTTCAACGGGGCCGCGGTCTTCACCGCGGAGATGGCGCGCATGGCGTGGCCAATCCACTTGTCGCGCCACTCAGGCTTCAACGGGGCCGCGGTCTTCACCGCGGAGATGGGCGGCCAGCTTGCGCATGTCGCCCGCGACCGCGGAGCTTCAACGGGGCCGCGGTCTTCACCGCGGAGATGGCGGCTACATCGGTGCGCGGGTGCCCGTCGGGCCACACGCTTCAACGGGGCCGCGGTCTTCACCGCGGAGATGGGGCTGGCGGAGCTTGCCGTCGGTGTGCACCTCGACGCTTCAACGGGGCCGCGGTCTTCACCGCGGAGATGGCGGCTACATCGGTGCGCGGGTGCCCGTCGGGCCACACGCTTCAACGGGGCCGCGGTCTTCACCGCGGAGATGGCCCTCAGCGCGACCCGCTGGCAGACCTTGGCGACGAGCTTCAACGGGGCCGCGGTCTTCACCGCGGAGATGGCAGTTGGCCATGCTCTCGGGCCCGCGCTGGATGCACGCTTCAACGGGGCCGCGGTCTTCACCGCGGAGATGGCGGAGCCCGAAGGCCGGCAATCGTGGGAGGCGAAGGGGCTTCAACGGGGCCGCGGTCTTCACCGCGGAGATGGGAACGCGACCGAGAACGCGACCTGGAACGCGACCGAGCTTCAACGGGGCCGCGGTCTTCACCGCGGAGATGGAGCCGAGGGCCTGCGCCGCCTACGGTCAGCAAAGCCCACGCGCCGCTTCTCGCCGAGGCACTTCGGCGCGGAGAGGCGACGCGCAACGTGATGGAGGATGCGCTGGTCGACTATGGCCGATGGATCCTCGTGAACATCTTCGAGGACGACGCCGCCGCAGCCCTCGATGGGAAGAGCGAGAACGCGCTGTGGGTCGCGCTGCTAGCGCGTGCGGGCGGTCCGACGCTGCGGATGTCGCGGAAGATGCTCTACGTAGCTGTGGAGATCGCGGCGCGCGACAAGCGCATCAACGACGACATCTGGCGCGGGCTCGAGCCGGGGCGGAAGGAGCTACTGCTGCCGCTCGCCGACGAAGCGAAGATGCGGAAGGCCGCCAAGCACGTGGTGGAGATGAAGCTCTCGCACGACAAGACGCGCGACTACGTAGCCGAGCTGCGCTCCGCGGAAGGCGAAGCACCGAAGTCGCGCGTCACCCTCAAGCGCATGGCCAGCAAGATGCGCAGCTTCCACACGACCGTGGGTACGGCGGCCACGCTGCGCGGCATGCGGCAGGTGTCCGCAACCGCGTCCGAGGCCGAGAAGGCGGTCGTGAGGAAGGAGCTCGACGCCATCAGCAAGTGGCTGGTCGCCGCCCGAGACGCGCTGAAGGGCTGAGGACCCCGAGAGGTCGAGGGAACCCAAGGCTGACACCACGCAGCCGGCCTCGCCTCGCTCCGAAGAAACTGGGCGGCCAGCCACCTCGTTCCAGGTCGCGGTCACCCCGAAGCGCAGCGAGGGGGCCCCACCAATCTCTGCAACGAAGTGGCAGAGGGGGTCCCTCGCTTCGCTCGGGATGACTCTTTGTTTCCTTCGAGATATTGGCGCGCCGCGCGTGATGACTTACCTCGACCCTCGGAGACGCGATTACGCGTTCTGCTGCGGGCCGCTCTTGCGGCCGTCGCTGCTATCGGGGCCGAGCGCGCGCTTGGCCTTCTCGCCTGCCTCGTCCGCGAGATGCACGACGGACTCCGCAGCGTCGTGGGCCGCTACGCCAACGCGGGCCACCACGCGGTCGCGCGCCGCGCCCAGGACCTTGTTCTCTCCGCTGGTGCTGGGGAGCACGAGGCCGAGAGCTACGCCTGCGCCCAGCGCGATGCCGCCGAGCAGGAGCGGATTGTCGCGGAGCGTATCCGCGTAGGTGCGCTCGACGCCGCGATAACCCTGTCGCGCGTGGTCCGAGACGTAGGAAGCCGCATCCGTGGCTCCGTGGGCGATGGCAGAAGCGGCGTCGCTGGCGCCGTGCGCAATCGCCGAGGCGGCGTCGCTGGCTCCTTCGGCGACGGTGGAGGCCGCACCGCTGGCGCCGTGGGCGATGCCGGAGGCGGCTTCGCCGACTTTGTGGGCCACCTGAGACGCGCCTTCGGCAGTGGTAGAAGCGACGCGACCCGCGAGGTCCCGTGCGTCGTGCGCAACGCTCGCCACCGCGGAGGTCGCCTTGTCGAGCCCGCCGCTGGCGGCGCGGGCCGCATTGTCGATCATGCTGCTGCCGGATGCCGACTCCGATTCCCGGCCGCCGCCGCTACCCTGGTAGCCGAATTGGCCGAAGGCCTCGCTGCGTCGACCGTTGGGACCGGTGCCGCGCTTGCGGTCGGACGCGTCGCGACTCCGGCTCATCAGGAGCCACACGAGCCCGGCGCCCATCACGGCCGCGGGAAGGGGGTTGTTGCGAATCGTTTCGATCAGGGTGTCTTTCGTTTCGTTCATCTTGTCTCCTACATCGGTTGCCAGGTCTTCGACTTTGCCGAGCGTCGCCGCTCGCACGTTCTTCTTCGCGCCTTCGTAGGCGTCCTTGATCTCGTCTTTCACCGATTCCTTGGCTTCGACGAGGCCGCGCTTGATCTTGATCTCTGCCTCGTTCATCTCCCCACGGATGTAGCCTTGAGCGACCACCAGCTCCTCTTTGACGAGCGCCTTGGCCTCTTCGAGCTCCTCTTTGACGAGTGCCTTCACCCGACCCTCGAGGTGCTCGAGCTCCGCGCCGACCTTCTGGTGAAGCTCCGAGGGACTCAGCTTTTGCTCGAGCGCGGCGAGGGTGGTCGACATGCTGGCGCGGGTTTCGGCAATACCTTGCTCCAGTCGAACCGTGTCGTCCTCGCCACTATCTGCTTTTCGTTTTGCGAGTGCCTGCGTCATTGTATTTCACCTTTCACCCAGTCCACGTCGCCCTTGAGCGTTGCGATGGTGCGCATCGGGAGGGGCTGCATGCGCGCGAACGCCGCCAGCCCCGTGGTTGCCAAAGCCACCCCGGCTCCACCGACGATCGCCCCCACCACGAGCGACGAAGCCCACAGCGGAAGCCACGTCTGAAGGCCGAAGATGGCCGCGAACATGAATGCCAGCAGCGAGGCCAGCGCGAGCGCACCGCCCACGGCGACGAACGCGGCGTTGCGCGCCGCCGCCTTGGCCTTCAGCGTCATCTCCGCCGACGCAAGCTGTACCTCTTGTCGGACGAGCGCACTCGTGTCGCGCGCCAGATTGCCGAGTAGGGCGCCGACCGAGGTCTCCTTCGACGCCGCGGCCGCCGTGGCGTTCGCGCGCGTCGCCATCATACGCTACCGCGCCGGTTCGAGGCGCGGCCTCCGCCAGGCTGCGTGTTGCGCTCGCTCGGCCTCGACCAATCTCCTTGGCCGCCAGAGCCCTTGGGCGTGCTGCCGCCACCCGAGGCGGGCCCCGCGACCGTGGGCCGCGAGCTCTTCAAGAAGCGGCCGCCGATGAGGCCCGCCACGAATGCGCCCCCGAGGAACAGTGCGGGCTCGCGCCGGGCGAAGCTCTCGAGGTCGCGCACGATCTGACCGAAGTTGCGGTCCTGAAGGTACTCCGACGCCGCTTCTACCTTGTCGGCGGCAACATCGACGTAGTCGGTGATGAACGCGTTTTCGTCCTTGGAGCGAAGGTGCTCGCCGGTGTGGCGGAGCGCTTCGGCGACCGTTTCCAGGCTCTCGGCGGCCCGGTCTTTCCCGCCGGTGATCTGGCTCTCGGCGCTCTTCTTGAGCTGGCCCGCAACACCGGTGGCGAGCCCTTTCACCCCTTCGGCCACCTCTCCGGCGCCATCCTTGACGGTGCGGGTGAGCGCCAAGACGGCCTCGTCGCCACCGGCAACGGCGTTCCCTTCTCCCCCGCCATGGGTGATCCCGCTCCCTTGGGCGCCTTTGCTCTGGCCGCCGGTGGCGGCGCCCGCATTCCCCTGCGTGGCCGAGCCACCGCCATCGCCCTGAGAAGGTTTCGCATCGGTCCCCCCGTTGGTCTCTCCATGTTTGATGTTCGACGAGGGGTGGTTCTGATTGTGATTCTGATTCATGGCGCCCTTTCAGGAGGCGAGCTGTGGCTCGCGTTCTCACGAGTCGGGGGACCAGAGCATGTTCCGTGCCTCCATCGCGGGGTGGGGCTCGGCGCGCATTCTGCGCCGTTTCTGAAGCACGGCGAATGCACTGCTCGTGTCGCGAGCCTCGCTGCGATGAGGTGCTTTGTCCCATCGCGTGCGCCCTACGGGGTGGAAGTGCAAGGGAGGCCGCTTTGCACGCCGTTCGTGGCGGACGCGGAGAACCGGAATGGTTCGGGTGTCGAGCTCGGGTTCGGGGCTTGGGCCAGAAGGGCAGAAGGGCAGAAGGCGAATGTCTGGGGGCTCCAAGATCGGGTACCCCTATGGGGACACGTCTACGGTCGCACGCGCGGTCTCGAAGCGCTCTGCGCGGCCCGGATACCTCCCACGGTACCAGCCGAGGATCCGAGCAACATCGGACACAGCCTCAGGACGAAACGGGAGCCGCCATCGCCATCTTCGGGCGCGGACGCCTTTCGCGGCGGACGCGGAGAACCGGATGGTTCGGGTGTCGGGTTCGGGTTCGGGGCTTGGGCCAGAAGGGCAGAAGGGCAGAAGGGCAGAAGGGCAGAAGGGGCAGAAGGGCAGAAGGGGCAGAAGGGGCAGAAGGGTAGAAGCGCCGTCATGCACTGGACCTCGGCACGCAAGAACGCCCCGTTCTGCGGAACCCCTTCGGCCCCCCCAGCCCTTCTTGCCTCTGCCCCCGACCCCCAGCCCCGAACCCGACACCCGACACCCGAACCACCAACTCTCTCTCTGCACCCCGCGACCCAGCTGTTCCGGTGCCGAAACAATGAGCTCGAGCGAGGGGCGCGCGGGATCAGGCGGGCCGCTTGGGATTCCACCGCTTGTGCACGAGCTCCAGTCGGTTGTCGTCGAGGTCGATGACGTTCGCCGCGTAGTAGCCCTCGTTGAAGTGCAGCCGCGGCGCAGGCGGGCCGTCGTCTCGGCCGCCGGCCTTCAAAGCCGCAGCATATGCGGCGTCCACCTCGGCGGGATCGTTCGCCGCCAATCCGAGGTACAGGCCGGTCTCTCCGGCCTTGCGCTGCCGGAGCCAGATGGTGGTGCTGATCGCGCGACCACTGCCGCCGGACGAGTCAATCAAGCCCCAGAGGTCGGGCACGGTGTCGGGGCCCGCGGCGGCGTCGTACTTGACGAACTCGCGCCAGCCCATGGGCTTCAGCGCCGCAACGTAGAATGCCAACGAGCGAACGGGATCGGTTACCGAGATGTAGACGTGGTCGATCATCGAATTTCTCTCTTCGTCGGAGGTCGCGCGAGGAGCGCTCGCGTTGCCACCGAGAACATGCCCACCGTCAGGATAGAAGTCGAGTGCATCGACATCACGTGATACGTGCATGGCGTGCATATTTCGGCCATCGACCTGAACCTCGCGGTGGTGCTGCGCGCTCTCCTCGACCAGCGCAGCGTGTCGCGGGCGGCGCGGCAGTTGGGGCTCAGTCAGTCGGCTACGAGCCACGCGCTCGGTCGCCTGCGCGTGATCTTGAAGGACCCTCTCTTCGTCAGAACGCGAACGGGCATCGTCCCGACGGCGCGCGCTACCGCGATGGCCGACGCCCTGCGCACCTCGCTCGCCGCGCTCGAATCGACGTTCTTCGCGCCCGCTCGGTTCGACCCGCGGGCCATCGAGCGCACGTTTCGCCTGCGGCCCAGCGACTATGTGGAGAGCCTGCTCCTGCCGCGTCTCCTCGAGCGTTTTGCGCAGGTCGCGCCCATGGTCGACTTCTCGGCGCGATCGGTGGCCATGGACCCGGCGCTCGCGCTCGAAGCGGGTGAGCTCGACGTGCTCATCCAGCCCACCGGCAATGGCGACGAGACAGAGGCGTTCCACAGCGCGGAGCTATGGCGAGACGACTTCGTGGCCATCGCGCGCCGTGGGCATCCGCTCACCCGAGGGCGCATGACGCTCGCCCGGTTCGCGAGCGCGCGCCATGCGCTCATCGCGCCCCGCGGACAGCCGGGTGGCAGCAAGCTCGACGAGCTGCTGGAGCAACGGGGGCTGCGGAGGCGCATTGCGTTTGCAACGCCGAGCTTTCTCGCGGCGCCGCAGGTGGTGGCCGCCACCGATCTCGTCATGCTCGTCCCGGCTCGCATCGCAGCGCTCATGCAAGGGCAGCTCCCGCTCGCGGTTCTCGAGCTCCCGCTCGAGCTCCCCGGCTTTCAGATGGCGATGTTCTGGCACGATCGACACGACTCGGACCCGGCGCACGCGTTCATTCGGCGCGAGATCGCACAAATCGGCGCCGGCCTGCCCAGCGTCGCAGGCCCGCGCAGGAAGCGGCCGGCTCGCGATCGGTATCCGGCGCGCGGCTGAAGTACGAAAGGCGACCGCCGCGGAATCCGCCGCGCCGAGCGTGGCAGAGCCTTCACGCTTCGCCGCGCAAGAGTGCCAAGAGGCTGTTGGGGGCGCGATCGCCGAAGCAGAGCTCGTGGGTCTGCATGGCTTCGACCCCTTGCTTGGCACTGCGGACGAACATCGCATCTTCGTATTCGGCGATGGCGGCGTCGATATCTCCTGGGTGGGCGACGATGGACTTGGCGAGCTCCGCGCCGTCGTACATGGCCAGGTTGGCGCCCTCGCCATCGGGCGGTGCCAGGTGCGCTGCGTCGCCGATGAGGGTGACGCCCGGCACGCGATTCCAGCGATGCCCAGTGGGGAGCGCGTGGAGCGCACGGGGAACCGGCGCCGTGTCCCCGTCGGCGATGAGCGCGACCAGCTCCGGCGCCCAACCTTCGAGCTCGGCGGCGACGCGCGCTCTGGCCGCTTCCGGGTCGGCGAAGTCGATGGAGTCGAGCCACGCGCGCGGGCGCGAGAGGGCAACGTAGGTGTGGAGGTTTCCGTCGGTCTCCCGGTGGGTGATGATGCCTTTGCCGGGGGTGAGGGCGTAGAGCGCGCCGCCGCCGACCACCTTTGCGCTGGCGGGATGGCGCGTGTCGGCGTCGAGTAGGTACGTCTCCACGTACGACATACCGACGTACTCGGGCTTCACGTCGGTGAGCAGCGGGCGGACCTTCGACCAGGCGCCGTCGGCACCGACCAACAGGCTCGTGGTCACCGTCGTGCCGTCCGCGAAGGTGAGCTCGTGCCGCCCCTCGCCGAGGGCACGAAGCGACTGCGCCTTGCGGCCCCACTGCACGGTGCCTTCGGGCAGCGACCCGAGGAGGAGGCGGCGCAGATCGCCACGGTGCACCTCGGGGCGCGCGCGCCTGCCGTCGTCCGGTTGATCGAGCAGCACCGTGCCGTCGCGGTCGAGCACGCGCGAGGCCTCGCCGCCCTGGTGGATGATGCCGAGGAACGCGTCGAACAGGCCGGCCGCCTCCAGCGCGCGCTGTCCGTTGTAGTCGTGAATGTCGAGCATGCCGCCCTGCGTGCGCGAATCCGCCGAGGGTTCGGCCTCGTAAACGGTGGCGGCGATGCCGTGGACATGCAGAACGCGTGCGAGCGTCAGGCCGCCGAGGCCGGCGCCGATGATGGTGATGGAGGTCATGGGTCCCTTCTGGAACGTCGTTCCAGTGACCATCTTGGAACGCCGTTCCAGTCGTGTCAAGATGGGGGCATGGCGAAAGCGAAAGCAGCGGAGCGACGCGAAGACGCTCTCTCCCATGACCGCATCGTCGAAGCCGCCATCGAGCTGCTCGACGCCGAGGGCGAGTCCGGGCTCACCTTCCGCGCGCTCGCCGAGAGGCTGGCGACCGGCGCCGGTGCCATCTACTGGCACGTGGCCAACAAGGGCGAGCTACTCGCGGCCGCTAGCGACGCCATCGTCGGTCGCGCCATGGCCGTCGTCGTCACCCACGCGTCGCCGCAGAAGACCATCCGAGGCATCGCGCTCGGGGTGTTCGACGCGCTCGACGCGCATCCCTGGGCTGGCGCGCAGCTGTCGCGGGGGCCTTGGCAAACCGGGATGCTGCAGGTTCTCGAGTGCATCGGGCGCCAGCTTCAGGCGCTGGGCGTTCCCGAGCGGGCGCAGTTCACCGCCGCATCCACGCTGGTGAGCTACATCTTCGGCGAGAGCGATCAGAACGCCACCAACGGCAGCTCACTTTCGCCCGCGGCAACGCGCGACGAATTTCTCGGGGCCCTCGCGGCTCGCTGGGAGGCGCTCGACGCGCGCGCGTTCCCCTTCCTTCGCAGCATCGCTCCGCGCCTGCGGCACCACGACGATCGCGCCGAGCTCCTGGCGGGCGTCGACATCATCCTCGCCGGAATCGCCGCCTCGCCGGAACGCCCGGCGTCGCGAAAGCCCCGCACCCACTGACGAGCCGCGCGCCGGCGGTCGTCACCGTTCCCATTCGCGGTCCAGCGAGGGAGCCCCTCGGTTCTGCGACGAAGCGGCAGAGGGGGTCCCTCGCTTCGCTCGGGATGACTCTTTGTTCCTTCGAGCTACTGGCGCGCGGGAAGGCTTCGACGTACGCGCGCAGGCGCACAAAAAGCGACCGCCGCGGAATCCGGGGGGGCAGACTCTCGCGGCGATCGGCACGGGACTTTCGCCCCGCACTGAGGGTGAACCTAGCCGCGCTTCGGCGCCCACGCAAGCGTGCTTTCTCGGCATTCGTCGTGTCGCGAACTGCCCCGATGGGGGGACAGAGTGCCGCTTTTTCGGGGCGCGGGGGCTCGTCGTGGAAAAGCTCGATGCGGCTGTACGACGGGCGCCGAAGTTCGGCGATCGACGGCGCGCGCGGAACAAAGTCACGCGCGGTGGCGTCCTCACGGGATGCGAAGTGAAGCGGAAGCGGGTCCCATCCTCGCGGAGAAGCCATCGGGCGCGGGCGATGTCGGCTTTCCGGCGCTCCTCGCCGCGAGTGGTCCGCCTCCGGTGCCGCAGGTCCCGGTGAAGCCCTCGTGGGCGACCCAAGCGATTCCGCCGGAGCGTGTCCTACCGGTGGCGCTCGCCCTGTTCGGCGCGGTGGCGGGGCTCTTCGCGATCCTCGCGGTCGGCGCGTTTCGCCCGGCCGCGCGCGAGGTTCTCCCGCTGGCGCCGCTGCTCTCGACAGCAGCCGTCGGCGCCATTGCCGGGCTCGTGCTCGCGGCGCTGCAACGGACCGGACGCGAGCTGCCCACCGAGGTCATCGTGGTGCGCACCGGGGCCACCAGCGTCGTCGGCGGCGCGCTCAGCGGTGGCCTCGTCGCGCTGTTCACCTGGGGCCTCGATGGGGTTCCGCGGTTCGTCATGGGCGGCGCGCTCGTGGGGCTGCTCTTTCAGCCGGGGTGCCACGCGGTGTTTCGCGCGTCGGTGAAGGCCGCGCGGGCGCGCAATGGGTCGCTGGTGGCCGACGCAGATCGGCGCACGGTGGTATCGACCCTGATCGCCGGCGCGGCGCTGCTCTCGGTCACGCAGGTGCCGGCGCTGCTCTCGGTGTCCACGTCGACGTACTTGCACCCGCTGGTGCAAGCGGGGGCGTCGCTGCTCGTGTGTGCCTGCGCGGTGGTGGTCATCGTGCGGCTCCGCAAGGGCGACGCCCGGGGTCGCGCGGCCCTCGACGGCGCATCGGAAGGCGCCACCTGGCTCGAGTCGGTGGAAGAGGCGCGGGTGGTCGCGCCGGACGCGGTGGATCTCGGCCTCGGCGATCAGCACTTCGCGCAGGTCGCCGGCGGCGGGTATCGCAGCGTGGCCGGTGAAGTGAAGTTGCGCGGCTCCGTCGCCGACGCCGCGCGTGCCTTCGACGAAGCCGATCGCGCCCGTCACTACGCGCTGCTCTGCGCGGCCTTTGCCCTGGTGCAAGTGGGCGGCGTCGTCCTCCTTCGTGTGACCGACCTGTTCCCGGTGGTGATCCTATGAGTACGCCGACCCCGCAAGCCATGACCGAGCCCACCTCGCTGCTGGCGCGCGCGCGTCGCTACGTCAACCAGGGCGGACCGGTGCAACGACGCCTCGAGCTCGGCCTGGTGGTGCTCATGAGCGCGACCTTGCTCGCGCTCGGCAATGGCCTGTGGCGGCCCAAGCCGCGGGCAGTCGCCCTTCCCTACGACGCGCCGACGGACGTGGTCGCAGGGGCGAAGCTGGGCTCCTGCGACGAGCCGGGTGAGGAGGCCCGGTTCCTTCAGTGGATCGAGGGCTACGAGGACCGCGCGGCGGCGCGCGGGGCTCCGGTCGCAGGGCCCGAGGTCAAGGGGTACGCGGCTTGCGCGCGCAAGCTCGCCGAGGAAGGGCACGGCAACGTGCCGCCCCTGCACGCCGCTGCCCTGAACGGTCGCGTCCGCACCATGGCCTGGCTGCTCGGCACCGCGACCTTCTCGCAAGTCGACCTCAATCGCGCCGTCGGCGAAGCAGACGCGTACCCGCCCATCGTCGCCATGCTCGAGGCTCACCGTGCGGAGTCTCTGGACCTCGCCACCGCGGCCCACCTCCATGCGCCGCGTGCGCTGCAGCGCGCCACCGAGGGGCACGACCTCGCGGAGCTCACCGGGGCGCTCAACGACTTCTTGCAGAGCAACTCCGCGTGCCGCGTCTGCGGCGAGAAGGAGTACCTGGAGCGCGAGGCGAGGGTGGTCGGCCTGCTCATAGACAAGGGCGCCCGGGTCGACGGCGCAGGCCTCGCGGGCCTGTGCGCGCGCGGAGCGATCATGACCGACGCGAACCTCGAGCGAGCGCTCGCCCATCGCCTGCCGGGGGCCATCGAAGGCGCCGTCGGGAGCCTGGACGCGACGGTGCCCGAGCCCGTCGCGCGGCGCATCGCCGCCGAGGGCATCGACTGGGGATACCGCGACGGTGAGGACGATGCAGCGATGCCGCTGGTGCAAGCCATCGGCAGCCGCAACGAGGCGCTGGTGCGGCTGCTGGTGGACCTCGGAGCCCCCGTGTCTCGCGTGTACAAGGACGGTTCCTCGGCGCTGCAGGCCGCGGTCACCTGCAGCGAAGGTGAGACCGGATGCGGCCGCGTGGTGGAGCTGCTGCTGGCCCACGGTGTCGATGCCAACCGCCGTTTTCCCGATGGCACCACTCCGCTCTTCGCCGCTGCCGAAGCCGGCAACGGACGCGTGATTCGCGCGCTCCTCGACCACGGGGCGCGCCTCGAGACCCGCGTGCTGCGGGAGACCGCGTTGAACGCCGCCGAACGCCAGGGCAACACCGTCGCCGCGCGCATCCTCGCCGCCCGCGGCGCGCAAGTCCCTCCGCAGATGCCGTAAGGCGGAGCTGGGCGCAAAGCGGGGAGCCGCCGCACCGGCCACTTCGGCTTTTGCGATGCGCGGCGCGGGCGGCGCCCACTCCGAGCCTGTGGTAGCGTCTGCGCAATGCCGACGCGTCCGAGCCGCCTCGCTGCGCTTCGGCGCACCCAGCTCCTCGACACTCAGCCGGAGCGCGACTTCGACTTGCTGACGCGGCTCGCCGCGCACCTGCTCAAGAGCCCGGTGGCGCTCGTCTCCCTGGTGGATGCGGAGCGCGAGTTCTTCAAGAGTGCAGTCGGCCTCGGGGAGCCCTGGGCCTCGCGCCGCGAGGCGCCGCTCAGCCACTCGTTTTGCCAGCACGGAATCGCAGCGCGGAGCGCGCTGGTGGTGCCCGACGCGCGCGAACATCCAGTCCTCAAGACCAGCCCGGGCATCACGGAGCTGAAGGCCGTCGCCTACGCCGGAGTGCCACTCTTCTTCGACGACGAGGCGATCGGCATGCTCTGCGTCGTCGATCACGAGCCGCGCGCGTGGACCGAGGGGGAGGTGGCGCTCCTTCACGACCTGGCGCACAGCGTGGTCGCGGCCATCGAGCTCCGCGTCTTGCTCCGGGAAGCGCGCGAACAGGGATCTCTCCTGGAGGCGGTGCTCGAGAGTGTGGGCGACGGCGTGCTCGCGGTCGACCGTGAGCGCGGCTACATCGTGGTGAACGCCGCCGCGCGAAAGCTGTTCGACGAGCGCACCGTGCAGCCCGGATTGCCGGTGCTGCCGGATTGGGCGACGGTGCACGCCGCGGCCTATCCCGATGGCAAGCCGCTCGCCTCGCGGGACGGCGTGCTCAGTCGCGGCCTTCGCGGGGAGGCCACGGACCACCTCACCTTCACCCTGCAGCGCCCGGGCGCGCCGCGGCCCGCCTGGGTCGAGGCCACCGGTCGCCCGCTCCTGGGCGAAGACGGAGAGCCCTTTGCCAGCGTGGGGGTGTACCGCGACGTGTCGCAGCGGGAGGCGCAGGCCACCGCGCTGCTGGCGGCGCAGGAGCTGCTCGAACAGACCGGTCGGCTGGCCGACGTCGGCGGGTGGCGCCTCGACCTGGCCACGCTGCGGGGCGAATGGACCGCGCAGCTCTACGAGATATTCGAGGTATCCCCGGACGTGCGCCCGGATCTGGAGTCCACGATTGCCCAATACGCCGCCGAGGCGCGACCGATCATCCGCGCGGCGCTCGAGAAGTGCATCCGCACCGGAGAAGGGTGGGACCTCGAGCTCCCGTTCGTCAGCGCCAAGGGTCGCAAGTTCTGGGGGCGCACGCGCGGCGAAGTGCAGCGCAAGAATGGCGTCGTCACTCACCTGGTGGGCGCCCTGCAAGACGTCACGCCGCGGAGGCTTGCCCAGCAGGCGCTCCGCCGCGAGCGCAGCTTCCTCGAGAGCGTCCTCGATCGCCTCCCCAACACGGTGGTCTTCGTCTTCGGAGAGAACGGCACCGTGGAGCGCGCGCACGGGGCTCCGGCGTTGGCCCCCGCCGATATCGTGGGAGCGCCCATCGCCAGCCTGGGCACGGACGCGGAGAGGGCGCGCCTCGAGGCCGCCGTCAGCGAGTGCTTTCTCGGTCGCGACACCACGCTCGACGTCAAGCGCGAGGGCCGGCGCATCGAGCTGCACTTCGCGCCCCTCGCCACCGAGGAGTCCGGAGAGCGGTTCGGAATCGCCATGGGCTACGACGTGACCGAGCGCGATGCCCTCCGCGTTCGGCTCGCTTCGCAGGAGCGCCTGGTCACCATCGGAACGCTGGCGGGCGGCGTGGGCCACGAGATCAACAATCCGCTCGCCTACGTCACCGCGAACCTCGAGCTGGTGGACGAGGAGCTCCGCGCCATCGCGAACGAGGCGCCCTCGAGCCGCTTCGAGGAAGTGTTCGAGATGGTGACCGAGGCGCGCGGGGGAGCCGATCGCATTCGCAAGATCGTTCGCGGACTACTCTCGTTCTCGCGCGAGGCCGACGCGCTGGTTCCCACCAACGTCGTCGACGCGCTGGAGATGTCGATTCGCATGGCGATGCACGAGCTCCGCGCCCGGGCCACCGTGGTCCGCGACTTCAAACCGGTACCGCTGGTGCTCGCCGACGACACCCGGCTCGGTCAGGTGTTCATCAACCTGCTCACCAACGCCGGCCAGGCCTTCGGCGACCGACCGCTCGAACGCAATCACGTCTTCGTATCCACCTGGACCAACGAAGATGGCAATGCGGTGGTGCAGATTGCCGACGACGGGGTGGGTATGAGCCCGGAGGTCGCGGCGCGCATGTTCGAGCCGTTCTTCACCACCAAGGGCGTCGGTCGTGGCACCGGGCTCGGGCTCTCCATCTGTCACAACGTGGTGACGGCTCTGGGCGGAGAGCTGGTATGCGAGACGGCGCCCGGCGAAGGTGCCGTGTTCCGCGTGACCCTCAAGGCGAGCGACCGACCCAGCGCCCCTGCGGTAGCCGTGACGACCCAAGGGAGCGCCGAGACGCGCGGTCGCGTGCTGATCATCGACGACGAGGTGGGCATCACCTCCGCGGTGGCCCGTATGCTGAGCGGCCAGCACGACGTGACCGTGCAGAACGACGCGCGCGCGGCGCTGGCGCGGCTCCTGGAGGGCGCGCACTTCGACGTCATCCTCTGCGACATCGCCATGCCGGGCCTGCCCGGGCCGAAGCTCTACGAAGAGCTCCGTACCAAGCGCCCGGACCTCCTGGACCGCATCGTGTTCATCAGCGGCAGCAGCCCGCACGCGGAGGCCAAGCGCTTCCTCGAGAGCGTCCCCAACGTGCATGTGGAAAAGCCCTTCAGCATTCCCGAGCTCCGGGCGGTGGTGCGGCGCTACGTGGCCCGCGACTGACTACTTCTCGTGGACGAGCGCCGGAGCGCCGGTGAGGCCGCGCGCCTCCGGAGCCAAGTTGGCGGCGCCGTCCTTCCAGACGTGCTTTCCGCGGGCCTCGCACATGCGCTTCGTTGCCGGGTTGGTCTTGGGGTCGCAGTCGTAGCGGGACGAGAGCTCGAAGCCCCACGGCTTGACGGCGAGCTCGAGGCTCCCGACGGTGGCGTCCGGAAACGCCATGCTTCCGTGCTTGCGCAGCTCCACGGTGATGCTCGCGAGCACCCGCTGCGACGGAGCGTCCTTCACCGTCAAGACGCGCGCCACGTAGAGGCCGGGCACGTGGTTGGCCCCGTGCTCGACGATGCAAAGCGAAACGTCCGGCGCTGGGGTGCAGCAGCCGAAGGCTCGCGGTCGCTCCAGCTTCGCGCAGCTGGCGGCCCCGGACCAGGGGCCGGTCACGGCGGCTTCCGCCTCGGCAGACGCATCTGCGGGCGCCGAGGCATCGGCCACCGACGCATCGATCTGCATCTCCGCGGGATCGCGAAAGCCCATGGGAAGGGGATCCCGCGGCGCTTCTTGCTCCTCGACCTCCATCGGCGGGGCCTTCGCCGCGTGCGCGCAGGCGATGGTCATCGCGAGCGCGAGCAACGAGAAGGAGGTCGGGCCGAAGCGCATGGACGAGGAATACCAGATAAGGGAGCACCCCGCCGGCACGGCGCGTGCAGCCATTCCCGCGGGCCTTGCCCGAAGGAGTGAACATGAACCAAGCAATCGAGAGCCGTCGCGAGTCCGTGCGCCCTGCGGAGTGGAACCGCGCCCACGTGCTGGTCGCCGATGACGACGTAGCCATGCGCACGCTGGTGGCCTCTTCGCTGACGAACCGCGGATATGCGGTGCAGGCCGAGGAGAGCGGCTCCGGCGCGCTCAAGATGTTCAACGCCCTCGCGGCGCACGTGTGGCCCCTCGATGGCATCGATCTGGTGGTGCTCGATCATCGAATGCCGGGCATGACCGGCCTCGACGTGCTCCGCGAGATACGGCTCGCGCACTGGGACACGCCGGTCATCCTCATGACCGCCTTCCCGAGCGCAGAGGTGCTCGCGCACGCCGCGGAGCTCCGGGCGACGGTACTGCCCAAACCGTTCTCGCTGGACGACCTCACACGGGCCGCCGTATCGCTCATGGTGCGTCACGCGGAGCCGGAGCGGCACCAACGTTAAGCAATTGCCAACTTGGGTGTCATGTTCCAGAGAGGGTCGGGTGGGTAGCCTCGACCCGCAGACCCGATTCGACCCGCCCACCGTGACGGCGCCCCGTATTTCGCGTAGTGCTTTGGAGCGAGGCATGAAATGAAAACGCGTGTCCTGTTCGTGGACGACGACGAAGCCATGCGCGGTCTCATGGATATGCGGCTCACGAACCGCGGATTCTCGGTGAAGACCGCTGGGAGCGCCGGCGCCGCCCTCGACGCGATTGCGCAGGGCGCCTTCGACGCGGTGGTCACCGACCTCAACATGCAGGGGGCCACCGGCCTGCAGCTCTGCCGGCAGGTGATCGAGGCGAGGCCGAACCTCCCGGTGATCCTCGTGACGGCGTTCGGCTCGCTGGCCAGCGCCATCGAGGCGATTCGCGCCGGCGCCTACGACTTTCTGCCCAAGCCATTCGAATTCGAGCAGCTGGTCCTCGCCATCGAACGTGGCGCGACCCTGGCCCGGCTCGAGGACGAGGTCGTGCGCCTTCGCAAGGTGGTGGCGGACGTGCAGTCGTGGGGCGAGCTCGTCGGCGGAAGCCCCCCGATGACCGAGCTCTACCGGATGCTGGCCCGCATCGCCGACTCCGACGTGCCGGTGCTGGTGACCGGCGAGAGCGGCACCGGCAAGGAGCTGGTGGCCCGCGCGCTGCA
>Ga0075163_10005268_pt1 | contig 17272 bp, 16 predicted proteins | sample JI1023141ADNA_FD_71478 | JGI IMG/M metagenome (GOLD analysis project Ga0075163, IMG submission 71478) | Wastewater effluent complex algal communities from Wisconsin, to seasonally profile nutrient transformation and Carbon sequestration -... | ecosystem: Engineered > WWTP > Effluent > Algae...
CGGACCAGTGCGCGACTTGCGGCTGGTTGGTCGACGAAGTATCAGCGGAAAATTTCACCGTGCGCGGCCATGCCAAGACACACGCCAAGGCGATCGTGATCGATGGACGCAACGCGCTCTTGTGGACCGGAAACCTCGACGGTATTCACGGCTATGAATCGGGTCTCGAGGTCGGCATCGCGGCCGAACATGGCGACTTCGTTGCCGCGGTTCGTCGCTATGTAATCGACCTGGCGGCGCGCAGCCCCCGCTTTGGTATGATGCGGCCGGTGCTTGCCGAGTTGGCGGCGGTGACCGGCACACCATGGACGCAAGATCTAGAGCTGCGCGTCGACCCCAAGCACGCTGCTCAGCTGTCGACCCACATCATCGAGCCGCTGCAGTGCGAGGCGGTCGCTTACTGGAAACATACGGACGATCGCTTCTATCTGCGCATTGGTCGAGAACTCCACTTACGACTCATCCCGCAGGGCAACGCGACGATGCGCCTGGATGGAATCATTACCGGCCCTTCGGTGCTGGGGAGCATTCGGCCGGAAGGTTTTCTCGGCCGGTGCCAGCTGCGCATCTCGATCGGGCGCGAGCAGCAGACGGCTGCGAAACAAACGATGAAACAGCGACCGCGGAGAGCGACGCCCCAGCCGGCGCGATCTCCGCAAGGTAGGGCCAGACGATGAGCGAAAAGATCCTGGTATCGTGGGTTGCCTACAATCGAGATCCATTCGAGCGGGAGCGAAGCGGCGAGTATCGCTTAATCAACGGGCAGCATGTAAATGGCCCCTCGCTGGAGATCCTGACGAACTCAGAATCGCCGTACCGCAGTATCAACCGAGCGATCTTCCTGGTCCGTGATGCGCCTGCGGAGAAGACCACGCGACAGCGCCACGTGCGCGAGATCGAGGTGTTTGAAGCGCTGCGCGAAGAGCTGCAACGGCGGCGACCACAGCTCGACATCAGGCTCATGAAGTGGCAAACCCGAGAGTCCCCTATCGCCTATGCGCCGATCTTTCAGTTCACGGCGAAGAGCCTGCGTGCCATCCGTAGCGAGTATCCAACGGCGACGTTGGTCGTTCATCTGAGCCCGGGAACGCCGCAGATGCAGACCATGATGTTGTTGGCTCTGCAGGCCCGCTTCGCCGGCGAGCACGTCGAGGCGGTGCAAGGGATTCCTGAAGACAAGCGCCGCGTTCAATCGCAGATCGTCGAGTCCGTGCCTTGGGATCTGCTCGGCACGCTCAATGCAAAAGAGTCGGTACGTAGCGGCATCGAACCGGATACGGTCTGGTCAATCGATGGAGCCGCCTCAGCGCGCTACCAAACTGTGGCCGAGCAGATTCGCCAGTTCGGTCGGCTCTCTTATCCGGTGCTCATCATCGGTCCGCGCGGATGCGGTAAGACGCATGTCGCAGAGCGCCTGCGCGCCCGATTTCTCGAGTATCACGGCCGCGGCAGCAAGACGGAGCGCTGGGACTTTCGCGTAAACTGTGCCTCTCTTTCCGGCGACATGCTGAAGAGCGAACTATTCGGACATGCTAAGGGAGCGTTCACCGGGGCGGTTACGGACAGGAAGGGGCTTTTGGAGCAAGCGGAAGGCGACTGCGTATTTCTCGATGAGATTCATCATCTGAGTCTCGATGCGCAAGCCGAGCTGCTCTTGGCATTGGAGCACAACGGAGAGCTTCATCGCGTTGGCGACACCAGACGGCGCAAGGCTGACTTCCGGCTGGTCGCAGCAACGAACCTATCGGAGAGCGCGCTGCAGAAGCGACTGCTGCCCGACTTCTACGATCGCATCGCCGATTTCATCATTGAGATGCCGGCGCTGCGTGAATGCCCGGATGACATCGCCGCGATCTGGGATCTGACGCTGCGCAATACGTGCGCAGAGGTCGCTAGGTCGCTTGGACGCATACCTGGCCTAGCGGCGAGCCTTACGGAGTCGTTCGCGGATGAAGGCGCGCAACCCACACAGCAGTTGCGAACCATGCGTCTCGACGGGAACTGGCGCGATCTACAGCGTCTGGCGCGACGCATCCTCGCGCGGTCCCTGACAGACACTGGGCAGCCTGATCGCGACAGCCTCCGCAGCACCATCGATGCCGAGCTTTGCCAGCTGTGTCGCAACGAAGCCGCTGTCCATGCGCAGGGCGAGGCCATCCCGTTGCTTGATGCGCTCCCCGATGCCGAAGCGTGCCTGGAAGTAATGCGCCATGCATACGCCACGGGGGTCAATGTGCCTTACGAACGGCTTACCCGGATCTTCGAGACCCGCCTCGTCGAAGCAGCGGTGACGGCGGCGGGAAGTGAGCGGGCCGCCGGGCGACTGCTGGAGATTCCCCAGAAGACGCTCAACAACAAGCGGAAGCGGCAGGGCCAGAGCTACGGCGCGACAGATCGAGATGAATAGCGGCCGGGGTCTCTGAGCGGGGTTCTTCCAGAACCCGGTCGCAGTGTAAGATTCTTGGCGGCGGTGGATCGCAGCGTAAATCGCGGCTAGTTACTTTTTGCCAAAAGCGTTATGACCTGCGCAATGGGCGTACCAAAACTGTTTCTTACCTTATGCTTGTTGAGGTGCGCATCCAGACCCGCCCCTGATAAGCCTTCCGCGCCTCTCTGCACCGTCAACAGGCTTGCTAAACTCCAACCGTGGTAGGGTCGCGGCTCGATTACCCGATTGGAGGAGCCCATGTTCACCGGACTGCACGCGATTCTGCACACCAAGGAGCCTGAGCGCCTGCGCGAGTTCTTCCGCGATGTACTGGAGTGGAATCATGTCGACGCCGGCGGCGGCTGGCTGATCTTCGCCGCGCCTCCTGCAGAACTCGCTATGCACCCCACCAATGGCCAAACCCACACCCAACTGTACCTGATGTGCGACGATCTGGACGCCACCGTCGCCAAGCTGAAGGCCAAAGGCATCGCGTGCGCGCCAGTCTCGACGCAGCGTTGGGGCCGCCTAACCTCGATCCGCCTTCCCGATGACAGCGAGCTGGGACTCTATCAGCCGCAGCACCCGACGGCAATTGTGAGCCCCAGGCCGGCCGGCTAGCGCAACAGTATGGTGGTAACTGCCGGGGCAGTGAGTACGCAGGCCGGCATCGCAGGCCGGTTGGGCAGAAACTACGTCACCGGCGTTGCCACTCGCTTCAAGCAGTCCCTGCGAGGCGGTGCACGGCGCAGACAGTTGTGTTTGTTGATGGCGCTGCAGAGCTGCTGACGCCGCGCTGATCTTCTGCTTGCCGCTGACCGCGATGCTCGCAATTGTGGCGAGCCCGCAACGGTGGGCGTTCCGCGCGCCGCCCGAGCGGCGGCAGCCAGCGGCTCAGCGGTCGCTAACTGGTCTGAGGTTTCCCACCGCGGCTTCCGGTGTACCCACGGGGCACCCGATGCCGCGTGCAACGTCTGTCTTGTGGCCGCCATGGCGGCCTTGGCAACGACCGGGCGTTCAGTCCGCGCCCGCCGGATCAGCGCCTGAGCCTGGCGGGTTGCTAAGGTAGTTGACTGTGGCGCAGCACAGTCATACCGTTCGGCTTGTTCGTGGCGATCCCTATAGTAACATGAAACCTGCTGAACATGGACATCTCGCTAAAAGTAATGCGCTAAAATTATTGGTAAATAGATAGATGTCAGCGTTTTTTCCTGTCGATGACTTTCTTACGTTCCTACGGAATCAGGGGTTTTCTTTTTGCCCATCTGTAGCCCTTCAGCTCAGGCGGCTTCTGGATCATTCAAAGGACACACGATCCGATCAGGAGAATGTTGTCGCAACATTTCTGGCTCAAAACCAAGCAGAAGTCTCCCAGTTCAAGGCGTTGCTATGTGACTTCCATGCTAATAATTTGCCAATTAGAGATCAGATATTTATCAGTTACAGTCCCACGGATCGCGACTACCTGGACCGTCTGCAAGTGCATCTTAAGCCACGTGTGCGACAACGAAATATAGCCGTTTGGGACAATACTGAGATTACCCCAGGTGACGAACGAAACAAGAAAATCGCGGACGCTATTGATCGAGCACGTGTGGCAGTTCTCTTAGTCAGTCCAGACTACCTTGCTTCTGATTTTATTGCCGCTCGGGAACTGCCATTGCTTGTTTCTTCAGCATCAAGCGGTGGACTCACTGTGATATGGATTCTAATTCGTCCGTGTGCATATTATGATAGCGATATAATTTCCTACGAGCCAGCCTATCCACCCACCCAACCACTCTCAGGACTCTCACAGCTAGAGCGGGAGCTAGCGCTAGAGCTTATCAGCGATCAAATTTTGTCGCTCTATAACTCTTATAACGGGGCACTGCTTCGACACAGTCAGAAGACTGAGAAATGGCAGGCTTCGCGGCCTATTCCTCAAACGCGGACAAGATATGTCTCGATTGAGACAAATAGCAGACGAACGGCCAAGAGAATAGTAATTCAGTTTATGTGTTTTGCCTTGGCAACGTGGGTTTTGATTTTTTCACTGATCCCGTACATTCAAGTTCAACGTGCTATTAATCAGAATAATCTACCCAAGCCAAAAAACGAACTTATTAAGTTATTGAAGGCAAGAGCCGAGATGGCGGTGTCTCAGATGTCAAAGCGAGAATCTACGCTATTAGAGAGGTATTGCCGATCCAATTCCTGTGAGCAGGGCAATTCTGCGGCTAATAAGGCGTCGATTGTCTTATTTTCCCAAGAAGCGAAGCGAGGATTTATGACGCTTCATGAAAGACATATTCAAGCTATTCAGAATGAACAATATTTCTTGGCACATGAACTCGTGGGGCAGATGCACCAAATAATTTTCAATCACCATCGCGGGATGAGAATCTCTGAATTCTCGGCTGATGATTTTCCAGTATTACTTAACAGTAATGCGGAAACTGATGAGCAAAATATTGGTTCATCACTTCGATATGCCGATCTTCTGTTGTTGAATTATTTTTCTGCTCGAATTCCGAGTTATCGGCCTAGGATTTACGAACTTATCACGGGACTTGCGCATGTTGCCGCAAGGAACGGAGATGACACTGTTTTCGATTTGTTGTTTTATGTACATTCGGGGGAACTTTTCGATATATACCCAGGTGAATTTCCTGATAAAGTTGTCTCGATAAATCCAGAACGCCTACGGCAAGCTATGCGGATCTGGCCCCAGCAAGTCGCTTGTACCTCCATTTGCTCGCTAACCGCAGGTCACCAGCTTGAGTGGTTGCAGCGCGACTGCGCAACCAAGGAGCTGCATCTATTCGATCAAAACTGTCGCCCTCCGTACTCTCGTCACTATCACGTAGGCAAAAACTAAGAGGCCTCGAGGTGTACCTGGGTTGGCACATTTAGCGATATGGGGAAAATGGCCAGCAAGCGCCCGTCGTGCTTACATCTACGCAGCGAAAACGCCATTTAGCATCGCGCAAGTGAGCGCTGGCCTGGCAGGCCGCGCTGGCCTGCGACGCATATTGGCTGCACGCCGCGGTAGGGACGGCGGTGTCCAGGCTGCCCGCAGGGCACTTCCATAGGCTGCTTGGCATTGACACCGCCGTCCTTACCGTGGCCCTCGGTGATGATGCACCATTGCCATCATTTGTCCTGCATTTTGGTGCCATTAGACAGCTTGCGTCGCGACAACAGACGGACGTTGCCGCCCGCGAGGTCGGAACACCGCGATCGAGCGATGAAGTTGCCGCTCTGCCCTTGCTGAGATGGCGGGGAAGATGCGGTCACCGCCATTGAGGTGTCCGGCAGGCAGGGACCAGCCAAAACCGCCGCAGGCATTACAATAGCTCAGCCGAGCGGCAGCCTGCCCGAACGTCTTGTCAGGCGATAGAAGATGGTTAGCCTGGCCGACGCTCGGCGAACCGAGCCTTGACTTGTCGGGTGTGTCGTCCTCCCGTCCCGAATCGAGCCAAGCGAGCTCCCTTATGTTAACCCATGGGAAGTGGCTTGTCATTTATTTCAGATCTCCTAGCTGTCCATGCCTTCTGAAATTCCTCCTTAAGGTTGTCCTCCTGTGTTAAATCTATCCCAAAGTTGCTGCAAATAGCGTTTAAGGCAATTTCGTGCGATGATTCATCCAAGAAGATAGGGGCTATTCCCTGGACCTCTTGCTCGTAGACTGCTCGGATTTTCGGAGAACTAATTACCGTGATTCTGATTGACATACTACCAGGTACATCGCTTGGGATCATAGTCAAGACACGACCATCTAATAGTACAATTTCTTCTTTTTTCTTAGTCGAATTCATCATTAACATCCCTTATCTGGGTGGTGATTTACAACGGTAGCGCACTGTTCTGCACGGCGCTATAGCATAATTAAAGTTTTGACTCCTGGCTGAAACGTTTCGATCAGAAAGTAGCCATTTTGTGGCAAGGTTCCACCGCGCGACCTTAGTTTTTGCCGCGAATTGCAGGGCTTCACAAGCGGCGCTGGCGTCCATCAGCCTCCGCCAGCTGGTTGACCTCCTGCTTGTCGAGGGACGCCGCGCGCGCGGTCGAGGCGTGTTGCTCCAGTGCGCGTTCTGCGTGCAACCCGAGCGGCGCTACGATCTATTTGGCACTTCGGCGCCCAGGTCGCCGCAGTCAGGGATGGTGAGGGCGGTCCTGGCCTGGCCGCCGATGCTCAGCCAACTGAGGCTTGACTTGTGGGAAAATGTAGGTCTACCGTCCCGGCTACGCAGCCGATCCTCATACGGTAAGATAATTTTCTTTTAAGAACGTCTGACGCAAGAACATTGGCATGAATCACCCTATCCTCCTAACGGTCCTAACTGCTGCTCCACCGACGGTCACTGTGTTTTATGTACTGCTAGAGTATCTTAATGTCTTTGACCGCCTTACCGGCCGTGCAGCAGCAGTGGCCGGTTTAGCTCGTCTGCGCTCACCTGCCGGATTTCCAACGAGCCACCTCTATGATGATGAGAAAGATAAGAGGATCTTCCAGCAGCTAAAGCGGAGGATTACCAAGCACACAAAGAATTTGCCCATTCGTGAGGCGTTCCAGACTCAGAAAGCCACGCTTATTACAACCGTTGGAAAGCCTTGTCTAATTGAGGGCGTGCCTCCTGAGTGGCCGCAAGAGGTGCGACTGTTCTACTCTCATGAGCACTCCGTGATAGTGTCATTTGGTACCGTGCGAGAGGGCGGGCAAGAAGGCGCGGCATTTCGTGCATGTGGCCTTGGAGAGCTCGAAGGCTGGCTAACACAGGAGCGTGATCGGCGACGTCTAATTCTTGGGGGCGTCCTCGTAGGGCTTATTTCATTGGCGCTTATTGTGATCCGACTGAAGCTGTCATGAGCTGCTTACAGAGCGAGATGTAGATATAAGCCACACTGAAGAGAGGCCTACGTCGGTCTCAAACCCAACAGCGCGGGAGACGCCGTTCGGGTCGCGCTCCGCGTGACCGCCCGAGCTACCCAGGGCCATCGCCGAGCGGCCCAACGAGCCCGACCACGCCAGGACCGTCTCGCCTGTGGTCGTGACTGGAACTGCTCCGCCCGCAGGTCGGCGTCGTTTCAGGACTTGAGGTCACGACCCGAGCCGCGAACGTGGTTGACTGTCGGGTTACGTCCGTACACCGTCCGACCGATGCGAGGTCGATCCGATTCGTCCCGAGCATCGCCTACGTGCTCACGCTGCTCGGGAGGCTGGCTCAACGACTCCATTGTGCCTAATTCAGAGATCTTGTCGAAGTCCGACTATCGCCTCTAGGTCGGCGACCGAAAACCCGCACTTAACCGCCAGATCTTGCACCGTAATATCCGGCTGAACCGCTTCGACGGCCTTTGACAACAGCGATGGTGGTTCCGATGGTGGTTCGTCACGTTCTTTGGTTCTTTCACCAGTCCGATTCAGGTGAACATAGGCGCGACGATAGGTTGCCTCGGAGATGCATTCCAGATCAAAAGCTCGTCTGAGCAGAGCACCAACTGATACCTTCCAGCGTCGCTTCAACTCGTAGAAATGTTCCCAGTTTAACCACCTGGGACATTCGACAAGGAAGGACTCTTGTGGCAACAGGAATGCGCTGGCGAAACGATTCGCTTGCCGCTCAGATTCGGGGTTACCCGCCACGACGTCCGCGTGCATGACCAGGTGTCCAAGTTCATGGCAAGCATCGAAGCGGGTCCTGCTGGTCGAGCCCTTGTGCATAACGAGGAACACCAATGGGCGACCATCGCTCCACGTCGAAAACGCGTCCACCTCGGAGCAATTCTCTGGGATGTGCGTCACCAGGACGCCATGCTTCTCAAGTAGGTTGACGACGTTATTGATGGGTCCGAGGCCTAGATTCCACGAGCGGCGAACACTGACTGCGCACTGTTCTATTTCGGCCATCGTCGCTACGGTCTGCGTGACGGAAGACACTTGCTCGCGCGGAAATTCCACCTGCTCCTCCATGAAGTCCATGAGGTCGCAGAGGAGGGACCCTCGTGCCAGAAGCCTGCGTCTCTCACGCTGGCTCGTCGAGCGTAGGCTTCGAAAGTGGCAGGCATCGACGTTCAGCAGCTTGGGCGGACTTTTGATGGTGAAAAACGCAACCGGCACCCCGAGTGCCAGGGCTAACGTACCAATGGTCTTGGGATCCGGCCGACATGATGCCCTCCCGCCACCCTCAAATTGCCCGACGGAGGCAGCGGACTTTTCTATGCGTTCGGCTAGTTCTGCCTTTGTCATACCGCGCAGTTCGCGCGCCAGTGTCAGGCGGGGTGGATGGAATAGATGCGCTGCCAGGTTGAGGTCTGTCGCGCCCACTGGCACGACTGGCTCACCGATTCTTTTCATCGCCAGCCAATCCCTTCCCGCTTACATCCAATGCCTTCCTAGGCACCGCCACCTGCTCCACTTGCTCCTCAGGCGGCAGCTCGGGTGACATCCGCGATATCGCTTCGGCTGGCGTCGATTGCTTCCGCCGTACGAGTGGCGCTTCCACGACTTCTTCGGGGGGCAAACTCGGCACTGCCTTCATCACCGTGACGACCTCATCGGCGATCCATAGAGGCATAGTGAAGGCCCATGCAGTAATCCGCGTCCCCTCGGTCTTGCCGGGGATGCACAAGTAAATAGCGCGGAACCCATCTTCTGCATTCCCGAAGTGAGCGATGATGAGCTTTCTGGCTTGCTCAATGCTGAGATGCGCCGCGACACCGGGCAACCAGAGCTGCTCCTCGACCATTGTGCAGGCCGCGCCTTCATTATTCGGAAAAGACCCCCAGATATTCTCGCGCTCACTGTTGCCGACGCGATGGCAGGCCAGTTCAAATTCACCAACACCAAGTCGGAAGAGCTGGGCCCGCGAAATCACCCTCATAGAGTCGACGTCTTCAATCTCGCCACATAACTCGTGGACTGCATGGTGGTAGAGGTTGAACCCGAATGTCGTCGCGTTGCTGCCCTGCTCAGGGACATGGTGCTCGCAAGCCGTGTCATAGGCCCGCCGCACTGCTTCGATGATGGAGGTCCTGACGACATCGGTAAAAGTGGACTCGAACAATTCGCTGGGACTCGGGTTTTGCATGATCGCTCTCGGGCTGCTAAGTTTCGCGAAATCTATATCCAAGTGCTCGAATCATTGCAAGAAATAAAGTAAAGTGCTTGCTGAAAAAAGGTTTCAGCCGCCAAACTGGGGGCTTCGATCCATCGCGGCAAGCGCCGCCATCACTTGGCCTACTGGCCGCGCACGGGCTTCCCGAGCGACAATGTTCAAGACCATAGCGCCTGCGGCATACTGCGGCACGGTATGGGCCGCTGGATGCCGCGCTGGGCGTTCGCTGGCCACGACCTTGGCGCGCGCTCCCTTTTGGCAACGCCCTGGCGACGAGAGCGCGGCCACCGAGTTCCTGCGTTCGCTGTAGTCGGTCCCCGCCGTCCTCGTCTTCCCGCCTTTATCGCCCGCCTTTTTTCTCGACCACACGAAAGGTCACTCGGACCTTCCCGGGACCCAGGGACAGCCGTGCATCCATCGCCAGCCTTTGGCCGTGGTCCGCTTCATGGGCCGCGGCAAAGGCGGCGATCTGCGCGTTGAGCTCGGCGTCCTTGCTGAACGCGAAGTCGTGGTTCAGGGTCTGCTTCGGGGTCTTCTTCGCCATCGGTGTCCGTGAAAGCTACCACGGCAGCCCGGCCGACTGGCCAGGCAATCGGCGCGGCGGCCGGCGCCTTACCCAGTTCCAGGCGCAGCTGCCGGGCCCTTGTTGGCCGCAGCCTTGACAGTTGTCGGCGCGTCGCTCAAGTCGCCCACTACGCGATCGAGTGCGCCCTTCGGCGCCGTTGAGAACCGGCGATTCGCAAGCCGAGCGGGACGAATCATCGTTCCACCGCACCCGATGGACCGGTCTGGATTGCGACGCTAACGGTGCCCAGCGTGTCCCCGCTATCGAAGAGGTCGTCTCAGGGTTTTGGGCTATTCGGGAGAGCCAAGCATTCCGAGACTCCAGAGCCAAATCAGCAACTGGCTGAGATGCCGCTACTTTCGGCGGGCAGAGGTTCTCGTCGGCGGTAGATCAGTGCTGGGAGCGCCCACGAATGCGCGCAAACTATCACATTGGCGCGATAACGGTGCCCTGAAACTAAGGGAGGCAGACGTAGGAGCATGCTACTCAACAGCCGCGAGCGACATTTACTTTAGTCCTCCAGAGCCAATGCCGCTCGGAATTCTTAGCCGCTTTTCTGCAGGATGACCGTTCCGCAATAGGCAGGAAACCCAGCAGCTTGGATTTGAGCGCAGTCAAGCAAGTCGATCTTTTCTGAACAGCGATGAATCTGTTCCGGCTGGGCTGTACTTGTCTTGTCGCAGTTCATACCGCAGCACTCATCCATATACATTTGGAAGCACGCGGTAGCTATGAAAGAAGAGTTGCCCGCCGGAGAACATGAAGGCTCAGCCAACTTGTCACACAGTGGAGCGACGATCTCCGTACAAACATCCCCACGTGTTGGCCCGTCAGTCGCGCCTCCACATCCAAGCAGCAAGAGAAAGGAAGCAGACGATAGCAAGCTTGCAAGTGTCACGGTAGTCCTCCAAGAGCTAGTGGATGCGCCATGTGGCAGTCAATCCGCCTCCGCCGTTGCCAAGGAACATGGCTCCGATTTGCGGAGTGAATCTGTTACTGGTGGATAGGAACTGAGAAGAAGAACCCGTACTGCCGTCTTTGATAAGAGATCCCGGGTTGCTGACATAGTAACCACCGTGACCCAATGGAATGATGGCCAGCAGTGCCATGGCGATTGTGGCCCCCACATAACCCATGCGATCCGAATCAGGGGAGGCGATGATGCAGATAGCATCCCCTAACAGCATGGCTGGAGGAAGAACCAATTCTGTATACGCAAACCCTTCCGGGACCCGTTTCGCTCTTCCGGCATTGCTTATTTCGTATTCTGCGATCAGCGCAGGATAGACAATCAAGCTGAACGCGCCCTGGAGCAGCATGAATGGAATACATCCCTTTTTTACGTCTTCGCTCCTTCCCGACCATGCCGGTGATGTTGTACTAATGATCAGGATAAAGATCGCCGCGAAAGCTGAAGGTAGCGCCCATCGTTGCCTTTTTCGGGACATTCTGCATTCCATTAGCGGTGGGTTGAACAGGTGTCTCATGCCGTGCATGCGTCTTACGGATAGCAAGACCAGGGCCAAGGGAAGCGCGCTCGGCAGGATTCCATGAGGCCCCGCATCCAATTCGAGCGCGTGCCCATCGGCAGCGCGCTGCGTCTCTACTTCTTTCCGCGCTCTCACTGTCAGGATCTACCGAGCTGCTTCGTGTGGCTGAATGGCGAGTGCGTGTGTGCGGCACGGCTCGTCGCGCTGGACAGCGGCATATTTTTTCTGTCGTAGGGAGGATGCGCGGCAGACGCACGACGACGTCGATCTGCTCTTCGCGCTCCGCCATCCGCGCAGTTCCACCGAGATCGCGGCGTCGCGCAATGCGCAAGTTCAGCTCCATCAGCGCGCCCGCCAGGCGAAAGCTTGTGTGAGCACTGGAAGCCTGCGAGGCGCGAGCGGCCGTCCCGCTAGCGCTGATCCGCAAGTTCTGCAATATTAAGATAGAAGCGCAGACAACCGACGAGGGGATGGATAATACGGCGCGGCTGCTGTTGCGCCAGGGCCAATCCGCTCCGGTTGAGCGCTCAGGCCCCCCAAGACGCTGCTGAGACAAGCGGTCGGATATGCCCTGCGTCAGTAAGCAACCTTGCAAACTCTCCTGCACGACGGCGCGGTACGCATCGTCAATAACCATGTCGAGAGAACGGTGCGGCCCATTGTCCTGGGACGGCACAATTGGCTCTTCGGCGGCTCCGACGAGGGCGCGTGCGCGCTGGCTGGCCATCCACCAAACGCTGCTGGGCACCTGCCTGCTGCTGGACGTGTGTGCGACCCGTGGGACTATCTATCTATGCGACGCCAACAGGTGCTGACTAAGCTCCCTGGCGGCTGGCCTCAATCACGCCTGGGCGAGCTGTTCCCGGGCCCCTGGCTGGCTGCGCAAACTACGCAGGCCCGGCCCGCCGCGCCCCGCCCTGCCTCGAATTCCGGCCCGCCACCGATAGGCTACCCAGCCTCGCGCCATCTGACAATATGCTCTCGCCATTTTTGGCCGGAACACTTCGCGCGCCGACTTGTTCCGCACCCGCGGGCGTCAGCCAGGCATGCCCGCGGGCGTCAGCCAGGCATGCCCGCGGGCGTCAGCCAGGCATGCCCGCGGGCTAGCCTGGGAGCGCCCGCCGGCTTGTTCAACCCCCTGATGCTGAGGTACTAATCGGGACCTACAGCACACTCGTTCGTGTTCCCCATGAAAACGCCACCATCTGCCGGCAACACTGAACCCGAGCAATCCTTTCAGCCAGCTGAGGAGAAACTGCCTCTACTCAAGCTGCTTTTTTCGGGAGGGCTCCGTGAAGACCAGCGTTCCCTCGCCGACGCCCCGCTAGCGATTGGACGCGAGGTCGACCCCGATGACGGTCTAGAGCTACCTGACGACAAACAAGTTTCGGCCATGCATGCCACGGTTCATGCTCGGCCTGAGGGCTACATCATTACAGATCAGGGCAGCCTCAACCATACCTTCGTCAACGGCGAGCAAATTACCGAGCACCTCCTCGTGGCTGGCGATATCATTCGCATCGGCAATTCGGTGCTTTTGTTTTGTAATTCTCAAAGCAATATACTCGATGCACCTGTCGGCTGTCCTGCCGCCTATGAAATCTTGCGGGGCACTTCGGCCGCGATCGGGCGGCTGCGGCATTCGCTCTCACGCGCCGCTGGCTCCCAAGCGCCAGTTCTGCTGCAGGGGGCCACTGGCGCCGGCAAGGAGCTATCCGTGCAGGTGCTGCACGAGCTGAGCGGGCCCCCAGGCAGACCACTAATTCGAATAAACTGCGCACAGCTAACTGCCTCGCTGGCCGAGAGCCAGCTATTTGGTCACGCAGACAATGCCTTCAGTGGTGCGCGTGCGCATAAAGGCATCCTTCGAGAAGCCGACGGTGGCACGCTGTTCTTGGACGAAATTGCCGACCTTGCGCCGGAATTGCAGCCGATGCTGTTGCGGGTCCTGGAGGACTGCATCGTACGGCCCATCGGGGCCCGGCGAGCGGAGGAAACCAAGGTCAAGGTTCGATTCGTCGCCGCCACCAACCGCGACCTGGACCATCTGATTCACGCCGAACGCTTCCGCGACGAGCTTCTGGCACGGCTCTCGATACTCCCCATTGAGCTGCCGCTGTTACGTGACCGACAGGAGGACATACTACCATTGTTTATGTACTTTCTGCGCCAGCCCGAACGCTTGCTCAGCGGACGGCTGTGCGAAAAGTTGCTCTGTTATCCCTGGCCAAAGAACGTGCGCGAGCTACGGGGCGTCGCGGAGTTTGCGCGCACCATGTCTCCGGGCGACAAGATGCTAGACACCCCAGACGTAGAGCAGAAGCTATATCAGCCCAGAACTGCGCCGGTGGGCCTTGCCGCGGCTCCGGTCAGCGCCGGGAAGCCAACAACGCGCAAGAGTCTAGTCAAACACTACACCCTTCAACAAATGAAGAATCTCCTGGCCAGGCACAATGGAGTCAAGGCGTTCGCGGCGAAAGAGGTCGGTATTTCCCCGCGCCAATTGACGCGCTACTTGAAAAAATTTGGCCTTGAGTCAAGCGCCCTCCGCGCTGACGGCCATGGGGAGGCTATTAAGCATTGAGTCAGTCACTTTCAGCCGCCGAAGTGCCGGATCCTCGCATTGGGCAGACGATAGATGGCTATCGAATTGAGCGCGTCGTGACGAGGGGTGGCATGGGGATTATCTACGAAGCCAAGCAGCTGCTCGTCGGTACACCCGCAGCTGTCAAGATGATTGTTCCAGAATTTTCCCTGAATACTCAGTATCGAGAACGATTCTTCCGTGAGGCGCGCGCCTGCAGCCAACTTGCCGGCGAGCCCAGCCTCGTCCAGATCTTCAACTTCGGTGCAATGTCCGACGGTATGCTCTATATGATTATGGAGCTACTGCACGGTGAAGTCCTCTCCGAGCGCCTGGAGCACGCTCAAAACAAGCGCCTGCCGCTAGAACTGGTCCTGTCCATCTCGCAGCAGGTCGCTTCGGCTATGAGCAAAGCCCACGCGCGCGGTATTGTGCACCGCGATCTAAAGCCAGCAAATCTCTTCATGGTCCGCGATGACCAGACAATGCTGGGCGAACGAGTCAAAGTGCTCGACTTTGGCATAGCCAAGTTTGTCGATGGTGGCGCGCATCCCGCCCTCACCGTAGAGGGAGCCATAGGCACGACGCTCTATATGGCACCCGAGTGCTTTGCCGATCGCGAAAGTCGCATTGAAGTGGGTCCGCCAGCCGACGTATACGCGCTCGGGTGCGTGATGTATGAGCTACTATGTGGGCGTGTGCCGTTCCTGAATGAAGATCCGCGCTGCTTGGCGAGAATGCACCGCACTGATACTCCGCGCCCGGTCCGCCGACGCGAACCGGGCGTCCCTCCGGTGGTTGATGCGCTGATAACGCGCATGCTGGCGAAACAGCCGCATGCGCGACCTACCATGGCCAAGGTAAGCCAGCAACTGCAGGAGTTGTTACCTCTCCGCGGACAGGATCGTCGTCTTCAATCCGAACCCTTGTACCCCCTCGGGCGAGGTCCTGATGGGATTGGCGCGCGCTTTGCTTGGCTGAAACCAAGAATGGTGCGCTGGATGGCCCTGGTGTTTCCTCTTGGTTGCTCTTTCCTATTCGGGCTTCGCCACTGTCGATCCGGCATGATCGCTGTCCCCGGAGGTTCATTTCCAATGGGGAGTTCCGAGCAAGAGGTCCGAATTTCCCGCGCCGACCTGGTACGGCGCGGACATGCCAAGGATTTCTCTGCCCCCGGACACCCTGAAGAGGATCAGTTTGTGTTTGAACAACCCGAGCGGCTGGTCAGGCTTTCACCATTCTGGATTGATAAGACAGAGGTGACGAATGCCGACTTCGTAGAGTTTCTGAACGCCGAAAAGAAGAGCGGCATCATAAAGGTCGGACCTTACCATGACAAACAAGGCGATCAGACACAGTGGGCTTTCACCGATTCAGGACAAAACAGCCGTCTAGTAAACCTATACCCTGACAGTACCTACGCTGGTATCGAGTTCGACTCCGCACACGACCTGTTTCGAGTGCGAGACCATATGGAACGCATGCCCGCGACTGCCATGACTTGGGATGCCGCCGATAGGTATTGCCGGTTCCGCTCCAAGCGGTTGCCAACCGAGGCGGAATGGGAGTTTGTGGCTAGCTCTGGCGGCAAACACCGTTTTCCCTGGGGTGACGCTCCACCAGCCTGTAGGCTTGCGGTCATCGAGCGGGGAGGCAAGTATAATGCCTGCGCGCGGGACGACAAACCCGCTCTTCCCGATGTGCTGTCTGAATCTGAGGATTGCACCGCGCTCGGCGTCTGCGATCTAGGCGGGAGCCTTTCGGAGTGGGTACAAGACTATTTCCGCGAACGCTACCCCGATTGCGGTGACTGCCGGAATCCGGTTGTGGAGACCGAAGGAAGCACCGAGTTGGAGCGGAGGTCACGCGTCAGGCGTGGGGGCGCCTGGTCGATGGACTTTTCGTTTACCCGCAGCAGGGGCCGCATTTCCGCTTACCATGATGAGGCCAGCGCCTATGCCGGCTTTCGCTGCGCTAGTTCAACTCCGAGGTGATTCGATGAACTTAAGAGCGCTCCTATTCCTGCCACTTATTCTGGACCTGGCCGACGCTGAGCTACCGCCACGGCTGGCATCACCTGGTGGCCAAGAGTCACCGCCACCGGCTCTCTCGGCGCGTGTGATGGTGATGGGATCGACCACCGCAGCCCCCTATCCGCTCGCCACCGGCAGACCGCTGGCGAGGGACGAACAAGTAGCTCTGCGGGTTAGCGTTGGTCAGCCCGCCTACGTCTACGTAGTTCGCTACTCTTTTGGCGGAGAGTCAACGCTCCTTTCAGGACAGGAGCATCAGCAGTTGGCCGCGTCAGTTGAGCTGAAGGTAGCGGTACCACGACCGGTACTTCGGCAAGATACTCATCTAACGGCGCAGCAGCTTATCATCGTTGCCAGCAGCGATCCGCTTCGGCCAGCGCTTTGCCCACTGCTTCACCTTCCCTGTCCTTTTGGTCGCTTCGAAACCGGCGTAAGAGGCAATGAAGCAGCGCCCGACAAGAAAGACCATACCGCCGAGCCTGGCAAGAAAAAAGATGACAACAAGGATAACAAAAAAGATGATCCTGCTAGGCCTAGAGAGGAAAAGCGGCGTGAAACGCGGGGACCAACATCGGTTGAGGAAGCAGCGATGGCGGTAGCGGCATACCAGGGCGAGGGCGGGTCGGTCAGCGTGCTCCCGATAGTGCTCACATACGAGTAGATATTGATACGGGTCGGTTTTCAGGGCACGACCTCAATCCAGGCTTCTGCTGCCCCCCAACCTTCGGGATCAACCGGAATCGAATCTGGGGTTCGCCATCCTTAGCCAAGGTTCAGGAGCCGATCGACGCTGCGGACCATGCCCTGTTTCGCCTGCGGGATCAGTCTCGATCGTTCGTGCCCCTAGCTGCCCGGCGAGACGGCGATAAAATGAGCCCGCAGTGCAGCGAAAAAAAAGGGCGGCAAAGGTAAGCAGTCGAAGAAGCAGCTGGTGCAGCCCGAGATGAAAAACCGATGGAGGGTCGCGGACCGACCGCGCTGACCGAGAAGATTCTGGCGGATGTCGGCCCCTCTGCGGGGAGCCGCGCGATTACCGTGATTTCGATCAGCATCAACTATGACTGATGGCCTT
>Ga0075163_10005269_pt1 | contig 17271 bp, 18 predicted proteins | sample JI1023141ADNA_FD_71478 | JGI IMG/M metagenome (GOLD analysis project Ga0075163, IMG submission 71478) | Wastewater effluent complex algal communities from Wisconsin, to seasonally profile nutrient transformation and Carbon sequestration -... | ecosystem: Engineered > WWTP > Effluent > Algae...
CTATATTATAATGGTAGAGAATTGTACAACAAAATATTTGAACCATCGGCTAAGTTTGTTGAATTGAAAACAACTGAATATCCCAACAAATTTAATTTGGAAAAAAAGTCGGTTGAAGATGTTATGTTGGAAGTGAACAGATATATTAATAACCTTTATGGGTTTTCCAACATTACTACATCTGAGATAATAAGATATGTAAAAAATAAGGAACAATTGTATAATGATGTAGACGAAGCCAAAGAAATGGCTATTTTAGGGTATAAAAATTTTAAAAACGGTGACAGAAATTCGGAATTGTTTGATGCAATTGATCTTTGGGAGACTATTTTAAAAGAATCCAATATGGAAGATAAAAAAGCTAGAATCGATGAAAACATCAGTATAGCACTAATGTTTAATGTTTTGGAAGCATCCTTGTATTTGAATGATTTTGAAAAAGTGGATGATTATATATCACGTTTGGGTAAAATCAAATTGAATTATAGTGAAAAAGAAAATTTAAAATCCATCACAACTCGAAAAGAAGACCGGGAGAAGCGGATGCTGGCAAATAAGTAATCTACTTAGTTGGATAATATTTATTTTATTATTGAAACCATGATTTATAAACAAATCATGGTTTTTAATTTAACTAATTGAATTTTACATTCAAATATAGTTATTTCCCAGTTATCAACAATTGTTAATAAATATTTATTAGATTACGCCCTCAAAATAATTCAATCTTTTGTTGTAGATATAAGATTATTTGCTTAACTTTGAATTATCAAATCCAACAAATTAAATCTTATGATGTTACAATCTATTACTTCCGAACATGTTTTAGAAAGGCTTCGTCAAGAAAACTCTTGGTGGGCTACCGGTCAGGTGGATGAAGAATATGCATTTTTACCCAAACGCCAATATTATGATTTGTTATTCCCTTTAATTAGAGATATTGTGACGCGACGTGCTGCGGTATTGATGGGGCAAAAAAGAGTCGGAAAAACTGTTATGGTACATCAAGCTATTGATAGTTTGTTAAAAAAAGGGGTTTCTCCGCATCAAATTGCCTATGTTTCATTTGAAAACCCTATGTTTAGAAAATTCAAATTGAGGGAATTATTTGATATTTGTAAAGATGGAACCGGTCAGAAAGATTCCAATGGATGGTATGTTATTTTTGATTCTATCGAATATCAAAAAGATTGGGAACATCAATTGGAATCACTTGTTGACTCTTTTTCAGGAAGTAAGTTTGTAGCAGTTGCATCAGCCAATTTAAGTCAAAATTTGAATGAATCAGGTTATGGTCGATTTAGTACGGTTTGGATTCCGGCATTGACCTTTTATGAATACATACATTTACAAAATTTGCAACATTTGGTTATCCCAACTGATATTGAGTGGAAAGGGAATATTACTAGCTTCTTTCAGAGTACCAACATTAATTTATTTAATGAACATTTTATCAAGTATTTAAACTATGGTGCTTATCCTGAATTACTTTGGAACAAAAAGGCGCAAATTTCTTTACCACAGTTTCTCAAATCAGACCTTTTAAACAAAGTCATACAAAGTCCGTTAACCTCTTTGAATGGCGTACAAAATCTGAATGATTTATATGCACTTTTGTATCAAATTGCCTTAAATACGGGTAGCGAATTTTCATTAGAACAACTCTCCCAACAATTGGATCAAATTGAAAAAAACACCATTAAAAAATACCTCAAACATTTGGAAAGTATTTTTATGATTCAAATAATCCATCGAGTTGATTTAAATGGAAAACCCTATGAAAGAGCTAATTACATGAAAATACATCTGACAAATCCGACCTTGAGAAGTGTTATATTATCTCCTATTTCTGCTACAGATCCTATTATGAATCAATTGTTAGAAACAGCTATTTTCTCGCAATGGGTTTTGAAAGGTGAACAAAGCATCTATTATGCCGGTTGGATCAATGGAAGAATGCAGGGTAATGTAGAAATGATTGGAAAATCACCAATAGATAAAGCCTATCAATGGTCCCTTAAAATTCAATGGAGTAATCGATTTTTTGATTCTTTTTTTGATTTAAAATCAATGTTTGCTTATTGTGAAACCAATAAATTGGAAGATGCGATGATTACAACCATTGATAAATCGGGAAGCAAAGTCAGTAATAAAGTGAAATACCATTTTATTCCGGCTGCACTTTACGTATATTCATTGGGTTATGACAGTTTGATTCATAAAGCCCATTTGAATTTTTAGGATTATTTAGCATGGAAAAATAAAAGTCAAATTTGACAATAATTGTTAATATCTATTTGGATAAATCAATTGTCAAAATATATTTTTTGATTTAATTAGCCATCTAATTTTAGAGATTAAAATTAAGTTATCTCAACCATCAAGTAATGGAACATTTTGTAGTATCGGCTCGTAAATACCGACCGCAATCTTTTGAAGATGTGGTAGGCCAACAAGCTATTACCCATACACTTGATAATGCCATTGCTAATAATCACTTGGCACAAGCACTACTTTTTACGGGACCCAGAGGTGTTGGTAAAACAACTTGTGCACGTATATTGGCTAAAAAAATAAATCAAATCAGTCAGGGGAATGTCGATCCTGATGAAGATTTTGCTTTCAATGTATTCGAATTGGATGCTGCTTCCAACAATTCGGTTGATGATATTCGCAGTTTAACCGATCAAGTGAGAATACCTCCTCAAGTCGGCAAGTATAAAGTTTACATTATTGATGAGGTGCACATGCTGAGTGCTTCGGCTTTCAATGCGTTTTTAAAAACCTTGGAAGAGCCGCCAGCTCATGCCATATTCATTTTGGCAACGACAGAAAAGCATAAAATTATACCGACGATTTTGTCTCGATGTCAAATTTTTGACTTCAAACGCATCACCGTTAAAGACATGAAAGATTATCTACATGTCATAGCGAAACGTGAAAATATTACTGCCGATGATGATGCTTTGCATATCATTGCTCAAAAAGCAGATGGTGCTTTGCGAGATGCCTTATCTATTTTTGATAGGGTAGTTAGTTTTTCAGGAAATGAATTAACCCGTGTGGCAGTTACCGAAAATTTAAATGTACTGGATTACGACACTTACTTTGCCACCACCGATTTATTGCTCCAAAATGATATTCCAAGGGTTTTGACTTTGTTTAATGAAGTGTTGAGTAAAGGATTTGATGCGCATCATTATATCATGGGATTGGCTAGTCATTTTAGAGATTTGATGGTTGCCAAAGATGCTTCCACTGTAGCTTTGCTAGAAGTTGGAGATGCCGCAAAGAAAAAATATTTGGAACAATCCAAGAATGCATCGTTGGTTTTTTTATTGGAAGCTATCAAATTGGCCAATGATTGTGATCTCAATTACAAGGTAAGTAAAAATCAACGCTTGTTGGTTGAACTGACTTTGATGCAACTGGCATCCATAACCCAAAATTTGGGTGAAAAAAAAAACCTAAATTCATAATTCCAGCCTCAGTTTTCACTAGTAAAGTAGTTGAAAAACCACTTACATCCCACCAAATCGCAGAAATTCAAGAATCTCCAAAATCAGAAATTTCGCAGCAATCTATAACTTCTACTGCTCCACAAATCGAATCTTCAACAGATAAGATTCCAACTACCTTAAATATTCAATCTGGGGAAAGACGACGTACATCGGCTTTGAGTTTGAGTGCAGCCGGCAAAAAAGAAGAAACGCAATCGGAAATCAAACCTAGTATTGAAGTAGATTTACCCCAAAACCCTTTTTCAAATGCTGATTTTTATGTGTATTGGAAAAAATACATCGAAATTTTGACCAAACAAGGTGAAAAGATGTTATCGGCTATATTAAATTCCACCGAACCGATCGTTGAGGAAAACACTGTAATCCTCACCTACCCGAATGCTATGATGATGGAAGAAGTTCGCAAAAATCAAAGTCCGATACTCAATTATTTAAGAGGTAAATTACAGAATTACAGCATTGTATTTGATTTGAAATACAATGAAACAGATGAGAAGAGTTTTGTTTACACACCGCAAGAGAAGTATGAAAAATTATTGGAAATCAATCCTTTATTGGCTGATTTTAGAAAACTTTTAGATTTGGACTTGTAGCGTGTTAAGTTGGTTTTGGAACTTTAACTTGGATTTTGAAATTTAGTATTGGTTATTGAGATTGCCTACGGCGAAGCAAGTTATTGAGTAATTAGGCCCGCCTTGCCGGCGAGGCAGATTATTGGGATTTTATTTCCAACCATTTGGAGTAAAAATTTGGGTATTGATAATTGAAATTTAGGTATTTGTTATATGGTAATTTTAAAATAGAGTAAGAAATAGCTTTAGCTGAAATCTTTAATTTTTAACAATTTATGTCAATAGAAAAAACCGCATTGAAGGCTACTTATTTTAGCATGATTGGCAATACGCTTTTGTCCATAATCAAATGGATAGCAGGATATTTTGGAAATTCCTTTGCCTTGATTGCAGATGCTATTGAATCAACAGCAGATATATTTTCTTCCTTTTTAGTATTTTTAGGGATCAAATACGCTAGTAAACCGGCTGATGAAAACCATCCCTATGGACATGGCAGAATAGAACCATTGGTCACTTTTTTAGTTGTTGCATTTTTGGTGATATCTGCAACGGTAATTGCATATGAAAGTATTCAAAATATTCAAACGCCTCATGAATTACCTAAGCGGTTTACCTTAATCGTTTTGGGAATGATCATCATTTGGAAAGAAGTTTCATTTAGAGTTGTAATGGCTAAAAGTATAAAAACTAAAAGTTCATCATTAAAAGCTGATGCTTGGCATCATAGAAGTGATGCCATAACCTCGATTGCAGCATTTATAGGTATCTCTATTGCTTTGATTATGGGAAAAGGATATGAATCTGCCGATGATTGGGCTGCTTTGTTTGCAGCTGGGTTTATATTATACAATAGTTTTCTAATTTTTAGACCGGCTTTGGGTGAAATCATGGATGAACATGTTCATGATGATTTAATTGAACAAATTAGAGAGATTTCAAAATCTGTTGAAGGTGTTATAGATACCGAAAAATGTTATGTAAGGAAGACAGGTATGAAATATTATGTCGATTTACATGCCATTGTACAAGGAGAAATCAGTGTTAAAGTTGGACATGAAATATCACATAGATTAAAGGATACACTTCAATCTCAATTACCTGAAATTGCACAAGTACTCATTCATATAGAACCTGAAGGCATAGAACATTCCTGAAATATTGTTTACAAATTGTTGATAACATTTTAATAAAAGTTATAAAAATATTTGTCAGTAATAAAAATTACTTTACTTTTGAAACCTGATAAATATCATGTTTTAGATGCGAACTTTAAACATGTAATAAATTAAACACCATGAAATATCAAGTACTCGTGCTAATGTATTTGTTATTTACCCAACCCTTTCTAGCGCAAAATTCACTTTTCTGGACTGTTACCGACAATAGTTCAGAGATTAATACTTATTCTTTTCAATCGGAGGATACACCTCCTGATGTTAAGTATAATGTTGCCAATATTGATAGTGAAAATTTATACGATTCTCTGGAATTGAGTGTTTATGACCCAGTAGGGAATTTCATGCAATCCTTTTATTTCACCGATTCATTTCCTGAAAATCAAACCGTTATTGATCAAAAATCAGACAAACAACATAATCAATATATTTTGAGTTGTAAGCATATTCAGAATCAAAAGATCATGTTTTTAGAAAAATATTCAGTTTCAAATGTTTTACAATGGGAGTTTTCGATTGAATGTATTGCTGGTACAGTTTATAATCCTAAAAGCATTAACATCTAGGAAGATGGTAAAGTTTTGATTGCCTGTTACAAGGAAAATGGACTTCAAGGTAAAGAATCAACATTATTTTACATCAGTTCTGAAGGAGAATTTATTTCTGAAATTGCTTTCAAATAGTTTTTCAAATAGTTTTTCAAATAAAAAAGCCACTTCAAAAAGTGGCTTTTTTTTAATTGTTAAGTGCTCCAGCATTAACCCAAAAAGTAATTTGATCTATTTTACAATCAGACAATTGGGGTTGATTGTAAGGCATAGGGACAAATCCATTACTGTGATTAACAGTACCCAATAGTTTTCCATTGTCAGCAATGGTTTTTATTTGGGTGTAGTTTGTTAAACTAAGATTTCCTTGTGGCGCGGTACCACTATGACAACCCTGACAGTTGTTTTGTATTATGGGAGCTATAGTTTGGGAAAACGTAACTGATGTCGTATTACAATCTGAACATTCGTTATTTTGAGCACCTTGATTTATCCAATTTCTTATCAATAGAATTTGAGCCTCAGTCAAACGGTTGTATGGTGAAGGTGGCATAACATCGTCATTATCATTTTCAATAATTACTTCATACAATTTTGAATCATTGGCATTAAAGGCTTCAACCTCATCCATAATTCCTGCATAACTACTTAAATCTACGCCATCTTGAGCACTTCCACTTCCATGGCAACCACTAAATGCACAACCTGATTGGATAATGGGAAGTACATCATTTATGAAATAAACCGTATTAGGATCACAATCGGTATCTACAATTGGAGGTTCGTCTATTGGTTCATAAAGTGAGTCATGTTTACACGATGTAAACAGTAAACTCAAACATACGCCAATTAATAAAAATTTGTTCATATAATTTAGTTTTTAATTCGTATTACTTTATAAATCATTAATTTAAATTTGGAATTTTGGGCCTTTTAATCGTAAAAACTCTACTTAAATTAAATCCGAAATAAATATCACCATCACTCCATTTTCCAGTAGTATCACCTATCAAATATCTTTCAGTCATGCCTTTACTATTACTCAAATGTAATTGGAAAACATGTCCGCCCGTTTCAATATCGACTCCTAAAGAAAGTGAATTATTCAATGATTTCCCTCCTATTGTACCTGTTTCTTGATCAGGTAGTAAGTAGTAATATTCGGCATTCAACCGCATTGATCCGCTAAGTTTTATAGATGTACCGGCTCCTACAGCATAGATTGTATTAGTTTCCGAAGCATTTTCAACCAAGTTTCTATGAACCATTGTTGGCATAATTTGTAAAGAAAATTTATCTCCAAACTTTCTTGCCATTAAAAGTGCATTGTGATAACTCAATCGATTTGAAAAATAGTTTTCTCTTTCCGGATCTTCCCATTCTGATGTATTCATATAAACCGAACTTACCAAAGTTGCAGAAAATGGGAAATTTTTATCACCCGATTTTTGTCTAATAAACTTCAATTTAGCTGAAGCATCAACTGTTTTTTGATATGATGCTCTACCAATACCAATATTGAATCGATCGGAAATGCCATATTCAAAACCCAATCGAATCGTAGAATTATCCAAACCATATAGATCTCGCCAACCAGAATTAAGTGCTCCAAAACGATGTTGAATCATAAATTGCAATACTCCTTTTGAATTGGTTTCTATTGAGTTTCCACTAACCAAACGGGTATTTTTGAAAGTGGCAATAGTGTAATTGGTTTCTGGTTTTTCGTTGTCATTCAACATTTCCAACAAATCATCTTGTGCATAAATATCAATTGATAATATAAATGCAAACAAAAAAATAATTTTAAATTTTTGGTTCATCATTTTGAGTTAAATTTTAAAAAAACCACAGTTCTAATTAAAAACCAAAACTGTGGGATTAACATTAGAAAAAAGAAATGGGCTAAAAAAGAAGACGTCTGAACTATACTTTTTTATAAGTGAAATTTGTTGTGATTTTTATACTTTCAGAAATATTATCTTTTACCGTTGAAGGTATTTTCACCTGATAATCGGACAACAGAATTGAAAAAGTGAATTGTGCTTTCAAGGTGTTTTCATCAACTTTACTCATTGTTCCCGATGCTACAATTTCTTTTGTTACACCATGAATAGTCAATTGACCTTTTACCGTAATATTGGTTGCTGATGAAGATAATTTTAATTTTTCAAAATTTTCAATACTTCCTTTAAATGTAGATTTAGGGAACTTATCACTTTCAATGTATTTTTCATTGAAATGTTCTTGCATAAGTGCTTTTTCAAAGGTAAAAGCTTTCATCAATAAAGAAGCTGCAATGCCCCCATTATCTCCGTCAAAAACACTGGAAACTTGGTTATTGACTGCCTCGATATCTTCCATAGGCGTTTTTGAGTAGAAAGTAATGATGCCATTTTGAGTCATATATTTTTGAGCATGAATCAGTTGAGATGCCAAAATAATCAAGGTCATTAAAATGAGTTTTTTCATAATTTGATAGTTTATAGTTTTAAAAAAAGTTAGTAGTTAATAGATTAATTTGAATTATCGATAGTTAGAATTAGATTAAAAAATAATTAAGGCATTCCATTTTGAATCCAGATACGGATTGTTTCAATATCAGATTCCGACATTTTGTCGCTTTTGTATGGCATAGGTTTGAAACCGGGTTCATGTTGGATAGTTCCCATAAGTTCACCGTTTTCAATAATTAATTTAAGGGTATTGATATCTGTCAAATCATATCCTTTTGCCGGCTCATTACCACTATGACATTCATTGCAATTGATATTTAAAATACTTTTGATTTGAGATTCATATGTAATGGTTGTCAACATCGTATTTTGAGTTATGTTCTCGCAACTATTATTTTGCATTCCTTGATCAATCCATTTATAAATCAATAGTTTTTCATCATCGTTTAGTTTTTTATGAGAACCTGGTGGCATTTTATCTCTCAAAATTACTTTTGCCAATTTATTTTTCTCTAATTTTTTATTGGAGTCGTCCTCATCCTCAGATTCAATTTCAACAGTAGCCATAATACCTTCATAACTATTCAGAATTACTTGATGTTTGGCGTTATTCGGATTGTGACAGGATACGCAATTTGTTTCAAGAATTGGTAATATCTGTTGTTTGAAATACACGGTATTTGAATCACAATTTACCACAGTCATTTCATTTTTATACTTTGAGGATTTATATGTGTTTGTAAAACTCATCAATAAAAATCCAAAGATTAGTAAGCTTAATATCCAATTAGAATTTTTCATTTGTTAATATTTATTTTTTTATGTCCATCAAACTTCTCAAAACATTGATGAAATTTATATTACTGATTGTTATCGTAATTATTTATTAAATTTTAACAAAGGTTAAATAATCCGTTCCTCCATTTCCTCCACTGATATGGATCAATTCAACTTTATTGGATGCATAAGTAATAATTTCCCAATCTTCATTTAATTCTTCAAAATTATTGGTAAGATTGAAAAATATATTGAAATCGATATCCTCAGAACTACTGCTATCATCATTAATATCAGAATTGGTAACCGACCAAGTTCCATTATATGTATTTGAAGTACTACTAGCAATTAACACTCCATCAGATTGAAAAGTAAATGTATATGCACTGAAATGATTGGTATCATCACTACCTGAATCATTAAAATAGGAAATAATCCAGTCGCCAGATTGCACATTATTTTCTACTTGGGTTACATCAGAGGTTACTTCCTCCGTAACACAAGAAGTAAAAATAAATACTGATAACATTGATACGATTACGAATTTAGAGATTGCATTTGTCTTCATAATTTGTTTAAAAATTTAAGTTAGTAAATAGTTTAGATTTATTTAAGATTTGAATAATTTTGAAATGTTTAGTTATTTAACGCACCATCATCAATCCATTTTTGGAGTTTAGCTTCATTACAAGCTGAAAGTGGACCTGATGGTGGCATGTTTTTTTGAACCAAAACTCTGTTTACAAATGACCCGTTATCAACTTTGGCTTTTAAACCTGCATAGGTTGTAAAATCACCAGGACCAGAACCACCAGCCACATGACATCCAGAGGTAGCACAAGTAGTATTGATAATTGGAACGATATCAGTGGAATAAGTCACATTGGTAACATCACAGGTCACAGGACCATATAATTCTTCTTCGTTATCAAAATAACAAGCCGTAAAACTGAATGAAATCAGAATTAATGTGCAAATTTTCTTCATATAAATTAATGTTTAGATTTATTTTACTTGACTACAATTATTGAGAATAACATCTGTAAGATACCCTTGACATCTGCCTTTAATTGTTACTTCTTGCCCTTCAATAACATCAATTTGAGCATGGTTAAAAGAACAATTAACACCACCAATCATGGCATTTTCGGCAACAAGTGTGACACTTGAAAGTGAATCTGTTTTTTGAATAGCAAACACAGTTCCGGTCACTTCAATAACTTTATTTTCATATAATGACATTGCGGTAGCTTCATCATTTTCAAAAGTGTCGAAAAGTTCATTTGAAGTTAATTTGAAATCAGATTTAACATTTTCTAAACCCGAAGTCTTTTTATTAAATAAGTAAAACGCATAAGCTGCAGCAGAAAGAATTACTACAATGGCTATTAAAATTAATTTCTTCATAATAAGTGTTCTTTAGTTTTGATAGTCCAAAAGTATATCAACACTAAAGTTTATGAAAAAAAAATAATTTGAATAGGAATAAAAAGTAGTTGAATAGGAATAATAGAGCTTTTAATGGGAAGCTATCCAATTTTTAAATAGTGAACATTTTTCCTTACTCACCACAATCTCTTGATTTGTAGGAATAGTAAGTACTAATTTGTATCGATTACTACTATAAGCAATCATGTCGCTTACGGCATCAATATGAACAATCATTTGGCGGTTGATTCTAAAAAAAGACTCAGCTGATAAACTGAGCATCAATGTATCCAAATTTTGATCGACAATATGATTTTTACCATCAAAAGTCAAGACATGGGTTAAGGAGTTATCTGTATAAAATAGGGCAATTTGTTTGATTTCAATCACTTTAAGTTTACTACCAACTTTACTGATTAATCTCTTTTGAAGTTCAGGTTTATCACCAATTTGTGGATATTGGAATGCATTAAAATCGGCTAAATTGATTTGATTTTTTTCAAATTTTTGAATGGCTTCAGATAATAATTCTAAATTAATTGGTTTTAATAAGTAATGTAATCCATTGTATTTAAACGCTGTTATAGCATATTCATCATAGGCCGTTATAAAAATAATGGGTTTGCTTACCGTAACGTTCTCAAATATTTCAAAACACAAACCATCTGAAAGTTGCACATCAGAAAGAACCAAATCATATGAATAGGTCAAAGCTAATGTTTTGGCATCGTCAATATTGTCTGCTGTTCCTATTAATTCGTATTGCGGACGTAATTCTTGCATCAGTCGAATAATTCTATTCAAAGCAGCGGGTTCGTCTTCAAATATGATGTATTTAAGCATTTATATAAGGTATTTTAACGATAAATAATTCGGATGTTTGATGAAACTCAGGTTTTTGATGAAAGATTAATTCATTTCTTTTGATGAGATTTTGCAAACCTAACTTTGTAGAATTTTCAGATTGTGACTTGGGATGAAAAGTATTTTGAAAAACAATAAAATTATTTTCCTCATAAATTGAAATCAGTAATTTATGATTTTGGTTGATAATATTGTGTTTGATAGCATTTTCTATTAATAATTGGCTCGACATAGGAACAACAAATTTGTGTTCTGCTTTTAAAACTGGATGAATTTCCAAATGAATCAAATCTTGATATCTGATTTTATGAATTTCAAAATATTGTTCTGCAATTTCTAATTCTTCCGATACAGCTATCATATCAACATTTTCAAATTTGAGAATATTTCTAAATAAAGCTGATAATTTTTCCACAACAGTGATTGCTTTTTGTGGATTTTCTTCTATAACGCCAATTAGGGAATTAAAACTATTGAATAAAAAATGAGGATTAATCTGATTTTTAAGTTGCTCAAATTCAAATTGGACTTTGGCATTTTTTAGATTTTCTCCAGTTACAATTTGTTTTCACTCCATTTAATTATAAAATAAATGAATCCAATGACAAGTATAAATACAAAAGGTCTAAACCACCAAAGCAACCAAAAAGGTTTTTGTATGGTAAATGTATAGGATTTGATATTTTGGGGTTTGAAATCTCTAATTCCTCCAGTTGCTACTTCAAATTTATAAGTACCAGGCGTTAAATTATAGTAATTAACAAATTCTTGAGTGGTATTTTTCCAATCATTTTCTAAACCAGTCAATCTGTATTTATAAAAAATATCATTGGGATTGTAGTAATCCAGACTTTCAAACGAAAAGGAAATAACATTTTGTTTGTAATTGAAAACATGTTGGGTAAGGGGAATTTCTTGATCAAATATTTTAATTGGGTTTAAATGTAATTTATCATAATCAAGGTATGGAATAAGATTCTTATCCAACTTCAGAATTCCATTGTCATAACCCAAAAAAAGATGATTTGAATTTTGAGTTTGAGAATTCAAATGATTTTCTATTAAATGATTTATTGAAAGATAACTTATTTTTTTTGTTTCTATATTGTATACATCTATTCCCAATTCGTGAATAATTAAAATAAAATTGTGATATGAAATAACATTATTAATTACATCACTCCTTAAATTGGTTGAAGTTGATAACCAAGTAGCTTTGTAATCTTTTATCAATACAACGCCTTTATTTTCAATTGTTGCAACCAAATAGTCGGATGTTAAAGTCAAAGAATAAACCGAACTACCTTTAAAAAAAGATTGAATCTTCCCATGGTTATAATGAACAATTCCTTTATTGGAAGTTCCCAAATAAAAATCATCTTGATTAATGGGTATAAAACTATACAAATAACTATCGTCCAATAGATTATCAAAATTTCGAATGATATTGAAACTATCTTTATCTAAAATGAGAAGTCCATTTAAATAAGCTACCCATATTTGATTTTGATGGTATTGTACTTGTATAATGTTTTTTAAATTATCTTCATTCTCAAACAACAAATGCTTGACTAATTGTTTGTTTTTGCGGTAAACAAATAATCCACTACCCATAGTTCCTGCAAAAACTTTATCTCCTACAACAGAAAGTGAAGAAATGTATGTTTTTTGAAAAGTTGCAGGCAAATTGATTTCATCATTCAATACTCCATTTACAATCTTTAGTATTTTCCCTTCACTTCCAACCCATAAAGTGGTGTCATTTTCAGCAAAAAGCGCATAGTTCTTGGAAATATTGAGTGTACTTTTGAATAAATCCAAAGCAAATAAAGTTTTTTGCTTGATTCCAAATAATTGTTGTTTATACACCATCAAATTTGAAAAACCAATCTCTTTAAAATCTGAAATTTCCATTTGTGGTGACATGGTATATACTTTTTGAGAATCAAATCCATAGATCTGATTATCATATACAGATATTTTTTCAAGACTTGCTTCAGTAATATTTGAATGTAGTAAAAGTTTTAAGTTTTGATCCAATTTAAATACTTCACCATTTGCAGTCAAGGCCAAAATATAACTATTTTGATAATTCTTGATTTGTTTGATAATTAGTTCTGGGAGAGTTTGTTTTCCCATGAATTTCAAATTTTTTATATCAAACTGAGAAATTCCATCATCTAGAGCTAATAGAATTTTATTATTGACGACTATAATATCGTTTATAAACTGATTATTTGAATCTTTGAGTAGGGTAATTTGGTTGGTTTTTAAATCTTTGATATAACAACCTTTACCAGCTGTTCCAATATATAATTTATGATTGAAGTGATATAATACTGTAATATTTTCTGGAAAAGAAGTGAAATTTATAACTTTTTGATTTTTAACATAATACAACAATGTATCGGATGCAATAAATTGTACTTTTTCTGAAATAATTGCAGCATGAGAAATTTGGAAATCTACCTGGGTACATTTGTGCAATTCTTTACCATCAAATTTGCAAATGTGATTGTTGCTAATTAAATACATAAATCCCATATCATCAACATGTAAGTTTTGAATGGGTTCATGGAACGTAAACTGGTAATCTTGACCCTTTCCCTGCCACGAAAACATAGCTGCAAAAAAGATGATCAATGACTTCAGAAAAAACAGTTTAGTATTACTCATTCATTTGATTTAATTGTATTTGCACTTTTAATTGTATATCAGTAGCTATTTTGGCTTGAACAATTTTGGGAATTTTAATATTATAATCTGAAAGTAATATTTCAAAATTAGATTGTATATCAATTTTTTGATTCGTTTTCTTTAAATGAATACTTATTGTTTCAATTTTTGTAATGCCATGAATGGTAAATTTACCTTTACATATGATCATTTGATCACAATTTCCTGTACAATTCAATTCTGAAATAATATTTCCTGTAAAAGTAGATTTTGGAAATTTTTTGGTTTCAAGATAATGTTCATTAAAATGTTCTTTTTGTAACGGACTATTAAATCCTTCAAAAGAATTGACATCAATGGTAAAAGCAAAAGTTTTTTTATTCAAATCTATAATTCCATCCAATTTGGTTGAATGTGCTTTAACGGTTTCTAGTGGAGCATCGGAAATAAAACTCACATTACCATTTCCCTTATATAGAGATTGAGCAATTATAGTATTAAAAACAAACAAATCAAGTAATACAAAATAAAAAAATTTAGTCATAGTGTTAGATTATGCTTCAAAATTATAAATTTATTTAAGTAATCATAAAAATCTGATTATTTTTCCTTTTTAAATCGTATAAATTATAAATTTACAATTTTAATTCTTTATTCACTATTAGAATCAAACCAAATTTTAATAAAAAATTATATGACCGAAACCATCATCAGTATTATATTAGGCATAGGACTAGCTGCATCAGTTGGATTTAGGGTTTTTGTACCTTTATTTGGGTTGAGTTTGGCTGCTCATTTTGGAGTTATTCCCCTGAATGACAGTTGGGAATGGATTGGTAGTACTACTGCATTATTGACTTTTGGAATGGCAACCGTTGTTGAGATAATTGCGTATTTTATTCCATTTTTTGATCATTTGTTGGATGTAATCACCTTACCATTAGCAACAATTGCAGGAACAGCGGTTATGGTGTCAACTGTTGCCAATTTAGATCCAACCATCACATGGGCTTTAGCAATTATAGCCGGCGGAGGAACTGCCACTGCTATAAAAACTTCAACCTCCTCCACCCGACTAGCTTCCACAGGAACTACAGCCGGTATTGCTAATCCGTTGGTATCCACAATAGAAACAGGAACTTCAATAGGAATGTCGCTATTAGCAATATTCGTTCCTGTTTTGGCAATTATAATTGTTATTTTAATTTTTTGGTTGCAATACAAGTTTTTTAAACTCTTTAAAAGTAAAAAAAATGAACGGAAATAAATTGAAAACCATCAAAATCATTCATTTTGCACTTTTAGCAAGTGTTTTTTTACCCTTAATAATAACTTATGCAAATAATAGAAATTTAGTTTTTGCTATAGATTTTAAAAACCCCTATTTTCAAATTGGTTTAGGATTGGCTCTTGTGGCATTATTTACTCATAAATTAATCTATAAGAGAGCAATAGAAAATAAATTTGATTTAAAGTGCTGAAGAAAAATGGAATCAATATCAAAATATGCACATAATAAGAATGGCAATTCTTGAAGGGGCAGCATTTGCAAATGTTGGATTTGTCTATTTAACCGGAAATTTTACTCATCTCATTATTGGTTTTGCACTATTTATCATGATGAATGAGTACCATCCTAATGCGAAAAAAATTGCAGCAGATTGGGATTTGACCGAAGAAGAAATTAATGAAATGTAATTTTTTCTCTTTAAAAAAAATAAGTAGGTTTGCACTTCGATTGGTAAAAGCAATTTTATCGAAAATCTTTAATTTTATTATCCATGAAACCCGGAATTCCAAAAGGCACACGCGATTTTTCTGCAACTGAAATAGCCAAGAGAAAATATATTTTTAATACCATTCAAAATATTTTTGAAAGATTTGGATTTGAACCTATTGAAACACCATCTTTTGAAAATTATGCCACTTTGATGGGGAAATATGGCGAAGAAGGCGATCGGCTAATTTTTAAGATATTGAATTCAGGGGATTTTTTAGAAAATGTAGATACTCAATTATTAGAAAAAAAAGACAGCAAAAAAATTACCTCTTCCATTTCCGATAAAGCGCTCCGCTATGATTTGACGGTACCTTTCGCTCGATATGTCGTACAACATTTCAATGAACTGGTTTTACCTTTCAAACGGTATCAAATGCAACCGGTATGGCGTGCAGATAGACCTCAAAAAGGTCGCTATAGAGAATTTTATCAATGTGATGCCGACGTAGTTGGAAGTAAGTCCTTATGGCAAGAAGTTGAATTTATTCAATTATACGACGAAGTATTTTGTGAATTGGGGTTGAAGAAAGTAACAATTAAAATCAATAATCGTAAGATATTATCGGGAATTGCAGAAGTGATTGGAGCTTCTGATAAATTGATAGATTTCACCGTTGCATTAGATAAATTGGACAAAATCGGACAAGAAGGTGTGGTCAAAGAATGGTTAGAAAAAGGTATTCAAACAGATGCAATCGAAAAATTAAAGCCCTTATTTGAATTAAAAGGAAGTAATTCTGAAATATTGGACAAATTGGAAATCTTGTTAGCCAATAGTGTTGAAGGATTAAAAGGGGTTTCAGAAATGCGGTTTATATTAGAAAAAATTGAAAAAATTGGATTGGAAACAGCTAGATTGGCTCCTGATATTACCCTTGCCAGAGGTTTAAACTATTATACCGGAACCATATTGGAAGTAACTGCCGATGAAGTGGCTATGGGAAGCATAGGTGGTGGCGGAAGATATGATGATTTGACTGGGATTTTTGGGTTAAAAGACATGAGCGGAATGGGAATTTCGTTTGGATTGGACCGGATTTATTTAGTGATGGAGGCTTTGAATTTATTTGACAAGGTTGAAACTTCTCGTCCCGATGTGTTAATCATCAATTTTGGTGATGTAGAAGCCTTATATGCTATGCCTGTTCTCAAAGAACTTAGAAAATCGGGTATAAAAGCAGAAATATTTCCGGAAAGTGGAAAGATGAAAAAACAAATGACTTACGCCGACAAACGTCAGATTCCATTAATTTTGATGGCCGGAAGTGAAGAAATGAATCAAAAACAATTTACTTTAAAAGAAATGTCATCAGGAGATCAAACCCAAATTGACCTGCTACAATTGACATCGGAAATCAAAAAAAGAATAACAAACCTATAAGCCGGATTCTGTTTATACGCTAGGCGTATAATCTTATCATTTATCTAGATTCTGCATTACTACAGAACTCAAACTGCCTACCCCTTGGAT
>Ga0075163_10005270_pt1 | contig 17267 bp, 9 predicted proteins | sample JI1023141ADNA_FD_71478 | JGI IMG/M metagenome (GOLD analysis project Ga0075163, IMG submission 71478) | Wastewater effluent complex algal communities from Wisconsin, to seasonally profile nutrient transformation and Carbon sequestration -... | ecosystem: Engineered > WWTP > Effluent > Algae...
GCCGCCCACAAGTACCGCTCAAGCTGCTCACGAGTCAGCTTTCCCGCAGCCTGCGCCTCATGAACCTGCTTGGCCAGCTCGTCGGGCGACGGCTCGGGAATATGAGTCTTTTTGGATGCTTCTTTTGGCCTTCCTGCCGGTCGTCCGCGCTTTGGTTTCGCTTCCGTGGCCGGACTGCTTGCCGCAGAAAGTCCAAGCCCAAGCTGCTGCTGCGACGGCGAGGCAGTGAGAAGGCGCGCAATCAGCTCCGCCTTTTCCCTGCCGGAGTCATCCAGACCGAGCGTGAGGCACAGCTCCTTGAGCCGCTCGCGCTTGTACCCCGAGAACACCGCCGTCAGGGAATCATAGGGCGAGGTCGCCAGCGTCGCGATGAGCTGCTCCCGACTGCTCGGGTCGGCGACCGAGAGCCCCAATTGCCCCACCGCCGCCAATAGCTCCGACGCTGGCAACTGTCCCAGCACCTCAAGCGCCATAAAAATCACCCTGAAATCGACCCAGCATGGCGCGGAAGATAGCGCAGGTGCGATGGGCGTGGGGGGATTGATTACGCAGCCGACCCAGTGAGGCCCATGCGGCGCACGGCGTTGAATCGGTAAGATGACCGGCAGATGCCGAAATTGCCGTCGCTGTCGCTTTGACGGGCAGCGACGGCGATCGGGCTGAAATTGGCTGTCGACCCACGTAGGCGAAGTGGGGTATCATGGTGCCTGCGGTAAGTCGGGCTCGCGCAGCTCTATCAGGGCTCCCTGCCCGCACGCTCGTTGGAGCTTGATACATGCGACCCCATAGAATCCTCACACCGACTCACTGTCGAGCCACAGGCTCCATACCACCTGGCTTTGCTCGTATACGGCTTAGCCGAATGGTGGGGCTTGGGCACGGTCTTCTCTTTTTCCTTATGCTCGTTCTATCGTCCTGTCAGTACGATGGCTTTGGCGTCGTGCTGAAGCTTCAAGCACCAGCCGGTGTGACGCTTGTGGAATATGCGGTTACGATCCAGGATCATGACCGGCATGCCCTCGTATACCAGTCGGGGATTCAGCCTGTTTCATTTGTCAGCAAGGGTCGCGACCTGTTTGCAGAGCCTCTGCTGGTAGGGATCAGATTCCCGAAGCAAGGCAGCTTCCTGATTCATGTTCGGGCCGCAGAGGACAAGCTGGTACCAGACGGAGTCATTCCAACCTCACGCAAATCGGAGTACTTTTTTGCCGCCATCGTTCAGGTGACCAACACCGAGCAGGTCCATGCGCTCCTTACCGAGGTCGCTCCGATGTTTGATCTGGACTTCGATCACTTCCCAGATTCGGTGAAGTGGATTGAGACCGTGAGCGAAGCCAAAGCTGCGTATCAGAGCAAGCTAACGGTACTGGACTGTGTGGACAGGGATCCCGGTCCCACGGAGCCGAAGCTGCCGGTAGGACTCTATGCCATTGACATCAACCCGCTGGCCAAGCCGCGCTGTGGGCTACCGTTTGACGTGTCTTGCGGGGACAGCGTACCACCGTGTCTGGACAAGGATGGCGACGGCGATCCTGAAAACACCGATTGCGATGACACCGATCCGGCGCGATTCCACGGCAATCCTCGTCCGCGCAACTGTTGCGTGTGTACCGACAAGGCCAGTTGCGCAACCAACCACAACAAGCAGACTGATCTGTCAGCCTGTATGCCGGCGCGCTGCGACTCCGCGACCGACGTGGACTGCGGAGGTCAGATCGTGCCGTGCTTTGTGGACGACGACTGCGACGGCTACTCTCCGAACGATCCGGTGGCCAGCCAGCGCGACTGCGATGACACGAACTCCAGCATCTACCCCGGTGCCAAGAAGAACTGCGCCGATACCAGCAAGGACTGGGCGTGCGATGGCAATCCCTCAGGTGGCTGCGTCGACTGCGATCTCGACGGTGACGGCTTCCAGCGCTCCGAGCTTAGCGCAACAGCGACTTGTCCAACGGCGGCCTATGTAACCTCCGGCAAGAAGCTCGACTGCGATGACAACGATCGTGGCGTGTTCCCCGGCTCGACCTCGTACAACGGGGCCAGCCAGGTCATGGGCTTTATGGATCTGAAGGGCGTAGAGGGCGGTGGCTCGAAGCTGGCAGCGATGCGACAGCTATGCGCCAACACCCAGGTCGATGGCGTCACCGCGCAGGACTCCGACTGTGATGGCAGCGCCCGCAATGGTTGTCCGGCGACTCCGGCTACCTGCGACAAGGATCTCGACGGCTTCCCGAACGCGACTGCTGGCTGTAACCCCAATGGCCTGCCGATCGATAGCAATGATGCCGACTACCAGAGCTTCCCCGGTGCGCCCGATCGCTGTGGCGATGGCAAGCCGCAAAACGGTGTCTCGGATACGCCGTGTAACAACGATGCGGATGGCGACGGCTACAACGCCGATGCCGACTGCGATGACAACGACAAGTTCACCCACCCGTGGGCGGCTGAGCTGTGCGATGGCAAGGACAACGACTGCGACGGCATCATCGACGAGCTAAACCCCGACGACAAGGGCGCCCGGATGGTGGAGACGACCACGGTCGCTCCGATCAGGAAGGTGATCCTGTCGTGTACCGACTTTGCGAAGGGCGAGTGCAACCGCAGCGACCCGGCGACAGGACTCAAGACCGGACGCTGCGTGTGCAGCGGACTCAAACCCGGAGCACACGACGCAAACGTTGCGCGAAAGGCCTGCCCGGCAACCGTCGATACCACCGCAACCGCTCCCAAATGCTTCGGGTCGCAGCAGAAGGACAAGCAGACCTGCGAGGCGGTGGTAGCCAATCGCAAAGATCAGGACTGCGATGGACGACTCGATGCGCCGGACGGAATGAATCTCAAGGAGTACGGCGAGGTCTGCGGCGTCGATACCGGCGAGTGCACAGCGGGTATTGTGAATGGCTGCGACTTTACGAAGACGAACCCGTTTTCGATCGCGGCGACCCCGGGTTATGCGGTGGTTCCGCCGTTTAATGAATCACGCAAATACCTAACCTGCGCAGCGGCGGCGGGTCCGTCCAAGCAACTGTGTGATGGCAAGGATCAGAACTGCAACGGCGTGGCCGACGACTGCGCGGACTATGGATCGACCGACTCAAGCTGCTGCAAGAACGTGGCGATGTGCGTCAACATCGCGAACGACTTCAGCCACTGCGGTTCCTGCACCACGGCCTGCGACACCCTCACCGCGAACGCCTGCGTAAACAAGGCGTGTAAGTGTGGAACGAATCCCGCTTGCAACGGTACACGCGGCATCTGCAAGAACAGCACCTCGTGCGTCGAATGCTTGCTCGACAGCGATTGCGGCGATCCACTGAAGCGCCTCTGCAAGGGCGCTGATCACTGCGCGGAGTGCGTGGCCAACGTCGACTGCCCCCCTCAGACGCCTGCTTGTGATGGCACGACGGATCAGTGTGTGACCTGCACCGCGTCGTTTGGCTGCGACGGTGCCACTCCGAAGTGCAAGGTCAACGCCAACCCAACGCTGAACCAGTGCGTGCGGTGTCTCACCAACTCGGACTGCGCAGGGGTGGCGGGCAACCCGGCGTGTGATACCACCACCAACCAGTGTGTGCCGTGCCTTGTGGGCTTTGGCTGCTCGGCTCCGAACGCACAGTGCAAGGTCAACGCCAACTCGGCGATGAACGCTTGCGTGCAGTGTCTGTCTGATACCAACTGCTCGGGCACGCCGGCCACCCCGGCCTGCGACACCGGCATCAATAAGTGTGTAGCCTGCACCAGCACCAACACCACCGCTTGCGTGGCACCATTTACCAAGTGCCTGACCAACCTCGATGCGACCAAGAACGCATGCGTCGAGTGTACGGCCAGCGCGCAGTGTCCGATGGACAAGGGCATCTGTCAAACCGCGACCAGCCACCGCTGCACGGCATGCTTGGCCGATATGGACTGCAGGCTGATGTCTGCGCCAAAGTGTTTGGTGAATGCTAACGTGACCTTGAACGCCTGCGTGGGCTGCTTGATAAACGCGGACTGTGCGGCTCCGACGCCGATTTGCGAGATGACCACGACGCACAAGTGTGTGGCGTGCTTGGCCGATTTCGACTGCGGCGCGGGCAAGTTCTGTGTCACCAATGCCAATCCTCTGCTCAACGTCTGTGTCGACTGTCGCGCCGATGCGGACTGCGGGGCCGCGACTCCGGCTTGCAATGTCGCCACCAAGACTTGCGTACCGTGCCGAGCGAGCGGAGCGGTGCCACATGTTGGTTGCATGATGTTCACCCCAGCCTGCTTGGTGAACGCCAACCCGGACAACAATATGTGCGTCGAGTGTACCCAGAACTCACACTGCATGAGTCCGAGGACCTGCTCGATGAACACCTGCGTATAGACAGGACACGCGATGTCTACAATCACTCTCCACATGGCTCGGACAGATGAAGCGGCTCGCCTTGGCTTTGTTGTCGAAATTGCTTCGGTGACGGTATGACCACGATCCCTGCATCCATCGCTAGCTATCGAATCGTGCGTCAGCTCGGAGAGGGCGGAATGGGAGTCGTCTATGAGGCGGTTCATGAAACGCTCGGGCGACATGCTGCGATCAAAGTACTTCATCCAGAGTTCTCACAGAATGCGCAGATCCGTGCTCGCTTCTTCAATGAAGCGCGGGCAGTGAACATGGTTCATCATCCGGGTCTGGTGAGCATCTATGAGTTCGGTGAGTCGCCGGATGGCTCTACGTATCTGATCATGGAGTTTCTTGCGGGTGACTCTCTGCGCAAGAGGATCAAACAGCACGGCGGACCGATGCCCGTCGCGCAGGTGCTGCGATTGAGCAGACAGATGGCGTCCGCTCTGGCTGCTGCCCACCAGAAGAAAATCGTACATCGCGACCTGAAGCCGGACAACGTGATGCTGGTTGCGGACCCCGATGTGGTTGGCGGAGAACGGGCCAAGCTCCTTGATTTCGGAATCGCAAAGGTTGCAGAGGATCCGAAGAATCCCGGCATCGGGGTGAAGACTCGCACCGGCATGATGATGGGAACTCCCGCCTATATGGCCCCAGAGCAGTGTCGCGGCGCGGGAGAGGTGGACGAGCGTGCAGACGTCTACTCGCTAGGCGTCATGTTCTACGAAATGTTAACCGGGCGACCTCCGTTTACGGATAGCGCGCCGGGTGAACTGATCGCTCGACATCTGTTTGATCAGCCACCGCCAATTCAGTCACTCGCTCCATCGGTGCCCGCAGAGGTCGCGACGCTGGTTCATCGGATGCTTGCCAAGCGTCCAGATGAGCGACCCAGCATGCCAGAGATTGTTCAGCAGCTCGAGCGTCTACCTTCCTGGGGAGAGCCGATTGGCTCCTCCGTACCTGCGGCTTCGATTCCAAGGACACTCCCAGAGGGCAACTATGCGGGTCCGGGCACGCTGACCCAAGCTCCAAGTCAAAGCTCGGAGCTGAAATCCACGACCAACGACCCGAATCGGCGGAAGAAGACATTGCTTGCGTCAGGAGTGTTTGGCGCGGTACTCGTTTCGGGAACTCTGGCCTTCGTGTTGATAAAGCAGGCGCCGGAAACGGCTGGAAGGACTCCTCCTCCGGTGCCTGTTGCTCCGAGCACTTCAGTTCCTTCTGTGCCAACGGGACCTGATAACGCTGCCGCAGCAGGCTCGGGCAACGCTGCGGTGCTGCCATCCAAGACTCGCGTGAAGTGGATCATTCGTTCCACTCCTCCGGGAGCCACTGTAGTCAAGGCGAGCAACCATTCACTGATGGGCCAGACCCCGTGGACGGTCGATCTTGCTGCTGAGCCAGGTGAGGAAAAACTCCTGCTGCGCTTGGTGGGCTACGAAGAGACAACGATCGATGTACCGCGAGATCGCGACACTGACTTCCACATCGAAATGAGTCGGATAGAAGAGACGCCAGTTCCCGCGCCGAACAAGCCAAGTAGTGCGCCGACTCCGATGAAGACAGCGGAACCGACCGTAGCGCTTCGGCCGAAGGCGTCGTTGCCGAAGCCGATGGAGGTTCCTGCGAAGCCAGTCTCGGCCGCACCAGACAAGCGTACGCAGGGAACCGGACCAGGCAAGGGAACGCAGTCTCCACAGAACCCAGGAAAGACGAACAAGTCTCATGATGACTTTGAGCTGCTGGATTAGGTCATTACTCGCTGGCATTCTGTTCCTGATTTGTATCCCTTCCTCCCGTGGGGACGAGCTCTCCGTTCGTATCTACAAGGAGGCCAAGGGACTATATGCGGCTGAGCGCTACGACGAGGCACTGAAGCGCTTCATGGATGCCTACGTGCTCCAACCGAGCCCCCGACTGCTTCAGAACGTCGCGATGGCACACTGGAAGCAGGGACAGGTCAAAGAAGCCATCATTTTCTTCCGTCGCTTCCTGAAAGACCCAAGTCTAACCACGGAACAACGGGCCAGTACAGAGAGAACGCTGAGTCGTTTACAAGAGAGTGAAGCCCAGCAGAGTCCAAATCCGAACGGAGGGTGGATTCCTGAGCAACAGTCTGCGGAGGCGGAACGAAAGCGGGCACTGGAGCTTTCTGCTGAAGGAAAGGTGCTCTACAAAGCCGAGAAGTATTCTGCGGCAGTTGAGCATTTCCGTGACGCCTACCTCCTACACGCAGAGCCGAAAATTCTGCAAAACCTTGCGATGGCGTACTGGAAGCAAGGCCAGACCACGGAAGCTCTGGCGCTGTTCATTCGCTATCGAGACGAAGCCAATCCAATAGGTGAGCAGCGAACCCAGGTTGATGCCGTGATCCAAAAGCTCCAGCAAGGTACTGCATCGTCCACAGACAACGTTTCACTGGCAGGGGACGATCAGCCCGCAGAGCCCGAACAACTCACCGATGCGAGGGCCAATGGGAACGGTACGCGACCATCGACCCCCACAGACATCGGACAGGCCGAAAAGGTGCCCGTCTATAAGAAATGGTGGTTCTGGACTGCGGTGGCTGGCGGTGCAGTAGCGGTGGGACTCGCCATCGCATTGCCAATCGCACTCACCCGTGGTCCGAAGGATCCATGCACTGGAGCGGATGTGTGTCTGAACACCAACGCGGTGTCTCTACGAATCAGGCTCGGCAATGAGCCCCTCTCGCTTCATCCCTGAAGTTTTGCACGGGCCGTCCGCTGGAACCCTGAGCGGCGGTGGGAGCGATGCCCACGTCCACGCCAGTCCTGGCCAGATGCCAATCCCTGCAAGCGAACTTCCAGTGCGCTTCTACTGGAAAGCGCAAGGAAGCGAAGGCTGACCCGACGGAGGTGAGTCCGTCGAGGCTGACCGTATGTTTCCCGATGCACCGTTGATGATCGAGACTGCGATGCCGAGGTGGAATGGATGGCGGGCGGAATAGGACCGATTCCAAGGCCACGGTTGTCGACGTATTGCAACGGCGCAACCTGTAAAGGAGAGCCGAGCGGCTATTTAGCATGGCTGGATCGACCGAGCACTGGGCCAGTGGATGAGAGCTCACCGGAGTACTCGTCTTTGTCAGAGAGTCTAACGGCGGCACCGGAGGCGGGCTTTTCGCCAGAACGTGCAAAAATTTGCTATGAACTTCATGCTTAGGCCTCGGCGCGCCTCCTGATTGGTTCCCATCATACGGCATTACTCAGCTCTCAGGCTGTCGCATCCTCGTCGATAGTTTCCAGAAACAAGTTGCGAGGACAGCACGCCAAGTCTCTGCCCGTCTTTTCTTGCATTTGGGTCGATTGGCAGAGAGCGCTGATAATGAGAGAGAGCTTGGTGCCTATTTATTCATTAGGGCTGGTATCGCATCAGCACGCTGCTACTTAGCGGCATCCAAACGACATCGCGTTCTGCTCCGAAGACTAGATATGTTAAATATTTTCCGGAGTCAGGACGGGCATCCAATGACTGCCAATCATCATTGGATGTGCTTGAACGATGCCTAGCAATATGGCCATCCTCAGTTGCTGCCCATATATCATCGGGTCCACTAGCATATACCGTGCGAATCGGAGAACGGAATTTCTCCGTGCATGAGCCCATCGAAGTCCATTTGCTTCCATCGAATAGTGAGCACTCTGCCATTGCCGCAGATCTAGACCCCAGACCCCAGATATTCTCTGGAGAGGAACCGTAGACCGCACGGAATTCGAAACTCTTGATCATCGGTAGCGTTAGGGCTGGACGCCAGTTGCCAGCCGAGCGGACAGAGCTCATTCCCAGGAAATTACTAACGCCCACCGCCCACGCTTCACCAGATGGAAACGAAACAACATCATTGTACTGTTGTCGATCAGTTTTGTCGACGATGCTCCACGTTTCACCATCGTACTGAAATATTCCACCACCAATGCCGAGAGTCGGACCATCCGTTCCTACAGCTAAGAAGCCCTTCTCTCCGTCTGGTACAAATGCACGAAATGTCGATTGAGATGGCGCCGGTGATTCATTCCAGAATGCTCCATCCCAATGGATCATAGTCACGGTACTATTTGTCTTAAAGACAGAAGACCATATATCATCATAAGAGCGACCCCCCATGGCGGATGACCCCTTCATGATTGGGTTTTCATACTCAGTGCGCCAGTTCAGTCCATCAAAATGCAGGAAGCCGCCATCTCCAGTAAGCATCCATGCGTCACTCATCCGACTCGCCCAGGCGGCACGACTAGATATGTCTCTGTTAGGAAGCTGTTGAACTTGACAGAAGCTATCCGAGGCACAACTCGGCGAAAAGTCGGCGGCGACAGCTCGAAATCCGATACCGACAGAGAAGCCGTTCTTATCTTCACCTCCTGGAACGGGCTTCCAATCTGAACCCTCGAATACCTGCACATCAGGGTCAGCATATTCCGACTGTGCCAATAGGCTTCTAAACTCGGCGGGCATGAACTTGCAAGTGCTTGGATTAGAGCGACAACATCGTTCGGGCTGCTGACACTTTTTTTCCGACACTGCCGAACCTGGCACTTCGACAAATGGCACACGCATTTTCAATAGCGACGAATTTGGGCTCTCATTCAAAGCGCTTGTCGTCTCGCGCGTTAGAAACGGAACTAGCGTTTGATCAATTTCACTCTTTCGAATTACGCCATTTATTTGACCCTCAATATGCATGTCGTCGGTTTTCTTTATTGATATATATGCACCATAAAGACTTAAATGCAAAACGGAGCTATGCACAGGAAGAAGTAGATTGATCCTTCGTGCTTCACGACTTGTTAATCGACTGTAAGGTGTACTCTCAAGCTGACTTGATGTACCAACGGCAGGCAGCATCGTCAACCGGTGCCCTAGCTCAATTCTTGCATGATCCGTTCCATCAAACCGGGGGGCCATGCCATCCGTGGTTCGACCCATTGCGACAGAAATCGCACCACAGCCCGGAATTGTCTCGTCGGCTTGAATTTCGAATAACAATAACCCCAGGCCATTGGTACTCAAGTTTCGATTTATAACATCATTAAGAGTAGAATTTCCGGAAGATGCGATACCATCAAACAAAAGACTGAGAGATGATAGTTTGTTTTCTGACTTCTGATCGCCATCAAAATCAGCTGCAAATTCCTGTGCGGTCGTAGCAAGTCGAATCTGTGTACTGACGTAACGACGCTTAGTACCCGCAGGGGTACAATACGACTGAAAACGGGCCTCTCCGCTGCAGGCCATCAAGAATAACAACCATAGAATAAGAACGTTCCGTAGCATGACCATCCTCGTGGCTAATTTATTATCATTCTGAGCTGATCCGGCGGTTCTCATCAACTCAATATCGGTAACCGACTTGTATCCCCGTGCACAAGCGATGATCGTCAATACGACTAACCTGGAAGACAGGCAGAGGACCACTGGAAGCAGTCGTTTCCATCTGCACCGTCATGAGTTGATAGGCAGCGATGAGCTGAAGGGTCAGACCGCGCCACGGGGATACATCTAGGAGCGTGGCTTGGATTCTGACTCCATGCCCCCTGAGTACCTCGCCGAATCGCGGTCGGTCAGGCTCGGCAGCAGGCGGAGTACTGAGTTCGCCATAGCGCAGCGGGGCGAGGTAGCCGATGCGCAGATCGGTTCTAATTGCGAACTTCTCGCGGAGCACAAGAGGAACATTCAATGACAAACCGCTATCAACGTAATGATAGTCGATGCTTGGCAGGCTCCTGATGGTGGTAGGATCTGCGTCTGCTGATAACTCCTGGCGGTCGAAACCGTAACGGACGTAGATGCCAAACCTTGCCGATCCGGGGGTCTGCCAGGGGGCGACCTCCCAACGCAAGCCTGCCGTCACTCGGACTCGCGTGGCTGTGACTGCTCCACCGGTACAAATGCCGCTCGAATCAAGGTTTGCACAAAGACTATGCGTGGGCCACAGTTCGAAAGCAGCCTCCATGCCAAGGCCCTGCACCCAGCGTAGAGAGCGTCCCGCCAAAGGGAAGAGAGTGAGCCCAACTTGTAGCCCAGGAGTTACCGGAACCGTGAGTTGGGGACAATCTCCGGGCCAATATCGATTGGTCTGGAAATCGACCAGCACTTGGCACGGACCACCTGCGTCTCCGGTTGCTCGCAAGAAACGGCTCCCAAGAATGGGCCCAAGGACGAGTTCGACATACGACAGCGTGCGCTGGACCGAGCGTGCTAATGGTACCACGGGTTGCACCGCTGGCGGCACGGGCGCTGGGGTACGTATGGCCGGCGCCTCTGCCGGCGGTGTGGATGGCTCCGGAACTGACGGAGGATCTACGACCTTGGGCAAAACCGGAGCCTGGTGCCGAAGTGCAATGACCATCTGTGAGCGATACGCCTCTGCGCTGCTGCGCTGGGTTGTCGAGTTCGTACTCTTCAGATATCGCTCGTAAAGCAGCAGTGCCTCTGCTGCGGCATCGGCCTTCCGTTGGGAATTTGCAAGATTGTATAGAAGATCCGGGGTTGGACTCAGCGCGTACGCTAGCGTAAACTCGCGAATCGCTTCGTTGTAATCTTGTCTTCCGTACGCTACCACCCCGAGCTGAACATGCTCTTGAGCCAGCCGCATTGCACGAACGTTGGCTGGGTCGCCAAGGCCAGCCAACAGGAGCCGACTCTGCGCTTCGATCTCGGCTTTCCGAGCTGTCCCCGGATCCTCTTGCAGGAACCGCTGAAACAGTGCGTACGCCTCTCGGGGTCTGCCACCATTTCGACAAGCCTCCGCCATGTTCAGTAGCATTGCCGGATCGGGCGACACCGCATACGCGAGTGCCCAGACGTAGGTGGCTCGCTCGAAACTCAGCGCGTGGACGGCTTGGTTGCCATCCTGCACCAACCGCTCATTTACTTCTCGACGAAGCCTCTCAACAGAAACGTCTTGGGTCTCCTGTGCCTGGGCCACACCTCCCCAAGGTGCCAGGGTAAGGAGCACTGTCAGCACTGGAGTGAGCCATGACACACGCCGAAGCCGTAGCCATCCGATCAGGCGGCGAACCGAGGCCATCTTACCAGAGAGTATCTCGAAAAGCTCCTGTGTAAGCAAGCCAATCGTATCGAAGACCGACCTCGGGGAGGTCGAATGAGCAGGCCGCTCCGTCTGACTATCAACCGGGGGCTAATGGGTCGTGGAAAACTCGTTGGCATCGAGCCGTTCGCGTAGACGCAATCACCTGAGGCGATACACAGCCGTGCGACCCGAGGCCGTTCAGGTCAGAATATTTATCCCTAGACAGGCCGAGAGGAAGTATGATGTCGACGTTTATCGAGTGTTATTCGGAGTGCGGTGTTGCAACAAGGGAAGGATCTCTCAGAGTCTGACCTGATCGGACGCCAAGTCGGGAATTACCGCATCAAGCGTTTGCTCGGACGTGGTGGCATGGGGGCCGTTTTTGAGATGGTCCATGAGAGCATTGGCCAACGTTCCGCGATCAAGATCCTGTTCTCCAAGTATGCTCAGGACCCTGAATTCGTCGAGCGCTTCTTTTCTGAAGCCAAGGTCGTCAACCGGATTGAGCATCCAGGCGTCGCCAAAACGCTCGACCACGGCCAGTTCCCAGACGGAAATCTCTACATCATCATGGAACTACTGCTGGGCGAGTCCTTACGCGCTCGGCTGGAAACAATCGCGAAGAAGAGCTCTCGATATGATCTGGCTGCTGCAGTGGCGCTGATCCTGCAACTTGTAGACACGCTGCAGGAAGTCCACGGGAAGGGAGTGATCCACCGGGACTTGAAGCCAGAGAACATCTTCTTGGTGCAGGACTCTGCCGTGATGGGTGGCGAGCGTGCCAAGATCCTCGACTTTGGTATCGCAAAGATCCAAGAGGGTTCAGAGCTCAAGGACGTGGACTCGCCCGGTCCGCTGACGACGGTTGGTAAGATCCTCGGCACACCAACCTATATGTCACCGGAGCAATGCGAAGGACGAGCGACCCTGACGACGGCGTCAGACATCTATGCGCTCGGTGTGATTTTCTATGAGATGCTTTCGGGTAAGCCACCGTTCGGAGGGGTGAGCGAAAACTCGGTCATGGCGCTACACTTACTCCGTGAACCGGTACCGTTATCGCAGGTGCCTCGATCACTCAATTCACTGGTTCAGGCAATGCTGGCCAAGCAGCCTAGTCAGCGGCCGACCTTACCTCAGATCCGCAACATCCTCCAATCATACCAGGCTAGGCCGGATTCAGCACCATGGGCAGTTCGATGGAGGGCGGTTGGAATTGTAAGCTTGTGCTCGCTTGGAATCGGTGCTTTCTGGTGGACCATGAGGGGGCATCAGATCACTCCCTCCCCAAGCACTTCAGGAGTAGATCGATCGGCACGCCCAGATCTCCTAACTCTGCCATATGATCTAGCAGCGGTTCCATCGGCTCTGTCATCCCACGCGAGTCTGACCGATGGGGGATCCGGGACGACCGTTACTCAGCCGACATTGACAGTCTCTCCCTCCCCCAAGGGAGCCGAGCGCAACGGGGGGCACTCGGACGTTGGCACTATCCAAAAAGGCAGAAGGAAGCAGCCAATCGTCCGTTCGACCAAGGTGCCTGCGCAGCCCGTGGAACCCGAGAAGCTTCAGGTTCCAATCGTTGAATAGTCGCAACTCGGCCAACAGACGCAAGGACCGGGAACTCTCGTCGTCTAATGCGAGCTAGTATCGAGCTTGCTGTTTTTGGGGGCGAATCTATATGTAGGAACATCTGCTCCGATGTTTGCCCTGTGGTTGACTCTTGCTGAGCGTTTACATGCCGACCGATCCTGAGCTATTCTGTCAGCGATGCAAAAGCAGAAGCTTCGATGTCCGCAGTGTGGGTACATGGCAAGTGGACTTGGCGAGTACTGTCCGATGGATGGCAGCAGACTGCTGGAGGACCAAGACCCCCTAATTGGACAGACGCTGGAAGGCTGGTACCAGATCCTCGACAAGATCGCTGAAGGGGGCATGGGAGCGATCTACAAGGCGCGTCTCCTTCATGTAATCGACCAGATTGTGGCAATCAAAGTCATTCGGCCCGAGTATGCGAGAGAGCCAGATTACCGTCGGCGATTCTATAGGGAGGCCAGCACGCTGATTCGGTCCAGGCATCGGCACATCGTGGCAGGGTACGATCTTCACGAGACAACCAGTGGACAGCTCTTCCTTGTCATGGAGTTCCTCCGAGGCGAGACTGTGCATCAGGCAGTGGTAAGGAGTCCGACACATAGCTTACCGCTTGGTACGGCGATGCAGATCATGGGGCAGGCCGTGGACGCCGTTGAGCATGCCCACCGATTGAACATCATCCACCGTGATATCAAGCCGGCCAACCTGTTCCTAGTGGAGGAGGATGGAGACCCATTCTTTGTCAAAGTGCTGGACTTTGGCTTGGCTCGCCCGCTCGACCAGCCCGCCATCACGATACCTAATAAGGGCATGGTTGGTGGCACCATTGGGTACTTGGCGCCAGAGGCCTATGAGGGGGAAGACTACCTTACGCCGGCGCTCGATGTGTACGCACTGGGCTGCACTTTCGTCGAGATGCTCACAGGAAGACCCGCCCTTGAGGGGGCCGATCACATCGCTGTGATTCAGGCACACCGGAAGCGCCTCCCGCCGCGACTGCAAGAACTTCGGCCAGACCTGGAGTTCCCGCGTGAACTGGAAGATCTGGTTCGCGGTATGCTCATGAAAAAGCGTGACCAACGTTTAACGCTGCCAGCCATCCGAGAGCAAATTGCACGCCTTGAGTCGAAGCTGCCGACTCGCGCTGGTCAATCATTGCTGGTTGCATCGACCGTGTTTTTGTTCCGCCCCGAAGACCGAGTCCAAGGACAGAGTCACGATACCGAACCTACGAAGAATGTAAACCTCCAACAGATTGCGGGGTTGATCCAACAACTCGAAAAGACAGAGTCTGAGCGTGAGAATGCTCTCGCTGCCGCGACGGTGCCGCTCTATCAACTCTTACAGACGAGGCCCCGTCCAGAGTGGCCGTCCGATGTTGGCTTGCTTGAGTCGCAATCTCGACATCTGAAGGGTGAGGAAGAGTCTGTACAACAAACTTTGTCCCAGGCTCTGGTCAAACGAGATCGCGAGCGGCAGCGAAATGAGGATCGCCGGGCGGAACTCCACCTGTTGATTCGTAAGCTTCGGGAGGACATCAGAGCTAGGCCTCCTGCAAACCTGGGCGAGCGACTTAACGATGAACAGACTCTTGAACACCTAGAGAAGCAATTCTTCTCACTCCAGGTGGACCCTGCACTCACCGAGCAGTTGGCAAAGGCTACGGTCGAGCACCAGCGCATTAAGCACCTGTCATCGGTCGCGGTTCATCGACTTGGCCAGGCCGTGATGGTGCGATGGAATGAGTACGGCCCTCGATCGGCCCGCTGGATTGAGATCCGCACTGCGCTGTCGGCACTAGAGCGGTCGCTAGATCTACTCGGGCGCTGCAACCACAACGCCGAAGCACTGATGGAAGACCTGCCAGTCTTACATCGCTCCTCAAGCTAGTTGTCAGATTCAGCGGCTCTCTAAACAGGAGGCGCGTTAAGGGACGGTGATGTCCAAAGAGGCTGCCCCTTGCCAGGCTCATCGCCCCTTCTCCTGAGTGATAGGCTGAATAAGCTGAGAGTCAAACTGGGCGACGTCCGACTGCGATCGAGTCACGGCTGTTGTTCCTGCTGCAATGGGACGGACTACCTAGCAGGTGCCGCCGCCGGTCAAAAAGTGCTGCGTTTCGCTGCTTAGTGAAGGCGGCGTTGACAAGTAGGCTGTCCTGACGGTCTCAGCGCACGATGGTCGGGGGCATTTCATGGTCACGCCGATTCAGTGGAACGATGAGCACCTTGCCCTGGACTGCCAGTGGCCCTACTCCCTGTCTGCCACCCACTCCCCTGATTACCGGATCATTCTTCTACCCACGAAGTGGGGCGATGACCCCCCCAACATAAAGAAATACTAGATCATGATGGCGCGGGCGGGATACAATGTTCTCCGGTGACGGATACCTACATGAATACAGATCGCACACAAGAGCCAACCCACCCGCTTGTTGGAACCATTATTGGCGGTTACAAAATCACCCGCAAGCTTGCAGAGGGTGGCATGGGCGTTGTCCTAGAAGCAAAGCATCCCGGTCTGGGACAGACCGCTGCCGTCAAGGTTCTGTCTAAAGACCTACAGTCTGACCGATCCTATCCAGAATTGTACCAACGATTCATCAATGAGGCGCGGGCCATCAGCAAGATTCAACACCCAGGAATTGTGAAGGTGTTCGATCAGGGGCAGTTAGCCGATGGGACTGCCTATATACTCATGGAGTACCTTGATGGCGAACCGCTGAATCGGAGAATTGATCGAGGTTCATTCTCAGATCGAATCACTTGGCTCTCAATTCCATCACTCCTTAGAATTTGTCGGCAGCTTGTATCCGCATTGGCTGAAGCGCATCGGAAGTCAATTGTGCACCGAGATCTGAAGCCAAGTAATGTTATCCTTGTCCCAGATCCAGAAGCGCCTGGTGGAGAGAGAACCAAATTGCTTGACTTTGGGATTGCACGATTTACTGATTCAATGCAAAATGTCTCGAAGACTGGTACAATGCTTGGAACGCCGCTCTACATGGCACCAGAACAATGTATGGGTGAACGTGTAGATGGGAAGGCCGATGTCTATGCACTAGGTGCCATGATGTTCGAGATGCTGTCTGGACGACCACCCTTCAGTGGTCCTGCACCAGCTCTAATAGTCCACCATGTTAGCTCTCCACCTCCGGATTTGGCAGTTCTAGTTCCTGGTATTCCGAATGATATCAAGGTTTTAGTTGATAGACTACTGCAAAAGAACCCAAAACGGCGACCCACTATGATTCAGTTGCTCGATGAACTACGTCAGCTTGAGGCCGCGTATCCAGCCGGTACCGAAATGAATGAAGCCGCCGTAACCACAGATCCTACGCAGATGATGCGTAACCTCACTGCGTCAAATGATGCCAAGACCAAGATCATATCCAGAGAGAAACCTGCCAGGTCAGTTCCCATACAAGTGAAGATATTTGCCATTATTGTTCTTGTGGTTGCTGTGCCATTGATTGCAATTCTTATTTATCGCGCATTAATTTGAAATTAAGTCACTAAATACACGCTAGTCTGTAGCAAAGAGGGAATGAAAGCATATCGGGCGCCACAGACTCGGCAGGAATTCTTGGTTGAGTCCGTCTTCATGAATTCCTGACGACTATCTGGCGTAGCTCCGCTCGAGACGTTCGACGTCCGCTCGCTCACTTCGCACTACGAGCGCGAACGACGCGCCTTTCCGCTGTATGAGCCGCGAAGATTGTGGCGCTGCTTTTGTATGCGTACCGCATCCGGATTCCATCATCGCGACCGATCGGTAGGCGTACGGTTTTGACAGTCGAAACACCTCGGCGTCCCGGAAGGGGTCGGCTCTTGTGAGGTAGGAATTGCTCGAAGAAGTGGGCTCTGTATCGGTACGTATTCGCTGCGCCGCACGAAGACAGACGAAAACGCCCGCTACTCCCGGCACCAAACATTCGTGAGAAGACGATTCGGAGTCCGATCAAGAATCGGTTCGAGGTTGCGGAGTCCGGTTACTATCTGGCGTCCCATCGACGGCAATAGAGACTCACCGCGACACCGATCAGCGGAATCACCGCCAACCCTAGGAAGAACGCGCTGTGCGGCACTCTGTCCCACAGTCCGCCGATTCGACCCGCGACCCAGAAGCCAACCGCTGTCGCGGCATACCACGCACCGATCCATCGTCCACCGCTCTGTGGTGGGGCGAGGCGAAGGACGAACGACGGACCGAGTGCTCCAACCAGCAGCTCGGCGACCGAGAGCATCAGCA
>Ga0075163_10005271_pt1 | contig 17267 bp, 13 predicted proteins | sample JI1023141ADNA_FD_71478 | JGI IMG/M metagenome (GOLD analysis project Ga0075163, IMG submission 71478) | Wastewater effluent complex algal communities from Wisconsin, to seasonally profile nutrient transformation and Carbon sequestration -... | ecosystem: Engineered > WWTP > Effluent > Algae...
GCAGAGCTGAACAAGGTGGCGCGCGAACTCAACGAGCGGCCTCGTCACACACTCGATTTCCGCAGCCCAGCAGAAGCACTTCAGGCGGTGTTGCAATGACCGGTAGAAATCACCCTAACGAACCCGAGGTGGCGAACACTCGAGGAGGATCTGGTCTCCGCGACCCAGTTCGACCGGCGGCTCCACCGAGCAGAGCTCCATCAAGGGGCTCCCCGTTCGGCGAGGAGCTAGACGCTCGTGCGTGCCACGGTCGCGCGCGTGTGGGGGCTCCCCATTCGACATCGTTAGAACCGTTGTCATAACGAGCGCCGTTATGACCATCGTCCTAACGAACGCGAAGTAGGGGAACCACCCGAGCAGCTCCCGGCAATCGCGATAGCGAGAGCCACGGCGCTTAGCGCGCGAGCTGGAGCGGACCGCGCCGCCCCTTCGGTGACACCAGGTAGCTGCCATCGTCCATCCGGCGATGGATCCTCATGCCCGGCCGCACGAGCTGCGCACCGGTGATCGCGTCCCACGTCTTGTCGTCGTAGGTGATGAGGTTGTCGTCGATGTGGATGATGCCGTCGGTGTTGATCGGGCTCTTGGCAAGCAGCGTCGTCGTGCGCTTGATCAGATCGAACACCGCGATCCCCTTCGCCGCGCGCATCGTGACGAGGTGATCCTCGTGGCCGGCGATCGGATCCGGCGGCGTGATCATCTCGCCCGTCGAGAGATCGAGCGCGTGCTTGAAGTCGTTGCGAAAGCGGTGGCCCGCGTAGACGTCCCAGGTGAACTCGTCGGGACTGTCGCGGTAGCCCATCTCGAAGGTGGTCTCCCTGCGAAAGCCCGGCCCGACGATGACGACCGGCTTCTTGTTGTAGCTGTCCGAGTCCTTCATGGTGCCGCAGTTGATCGCTGCGCGCGGCGGCTTCACGAGGACCGCCGCGACGCGTGCGTGACAGTCCGGCTTCGCGATCACCTCGGTGCCGAGCAGCAGCGTGTCGTCGGGCTTGCGCCGCAACAGCTCGTCGCCGACGGTGCCGATCACCGTGGGATCCTCGACGAGGGCCTTGGTGGTCAGGTCGAGCCACAGCGTCACTCCCTGGTCGCTCGTGTCCTGCATACCCATGCCGGCGTGCAGCGTGTCGGAGGTGCAGCCGTACATCCACTTCCCGCGCGACGCGTCCCAGCCGAGCGTGCCGTCGCGGTTGGTGTCCTTGCGGATCACCTTGACCTGCGCCCAGCGGTCGCCGTCCTCGATGTCCGCGCGCCACAGCTTGCCCTGCACCTTGACGGAGCGCTCGGTGCCGGTGGCGAGCTCGCGGATCACGATCGTGTCGGCGGTGAGGTACGTCATGTACTTGCCGCCGGGGCCGATGCTGGCGAACCGCGGCTCGTGGCGGCGACCCCAGCCGCTGTCGTAGGTGAGGTCGGCGGTGAGGGCGACCGCGGTGGCCTTCGTGGTGTCGTGGAGCTCGAGCGTGCCGGCGCGCACCACGGCGACCCAGGTGCCGTCATCGGACTTCGCCGCGACGTGCTCGATCTGGATGCCCGGGCCGCCGCCGCCGAGGATGAGGTACGGCTCGTACGCGTCGCCTTGCGCGGAGCGACCGTCGAAGGTGGCGTCGACCTTGCCGTCTCCATCGGTGTCGCGGCGTGCCTCGCAGACCACGAACCACTTGCCGTGGCCGGGGCGCTGCGTACCCGCCAAGGGTGCGTTGGTGCCGATCGTGGTGCCCGGCGTGGCCGTCGCGAGGCTGGCCAACCCCGCGAGCAGGCCGGCGATGCTCATCACCCACGCGGTCGTCAGCTGCGACATGGAGGGCGATAACGCCACCGACCGAGGGCGCATTCCGAACACCGAGCGTTTCATGCAGCTTCGACGAAAGACACTAAGGAGTCGCGCTCGGTTGCGTTGATACAATTGACGACGATCCAGAAAGAACCGGTCGCGCCGGTCGGGCGTCTGAAGCGTGTTGGGAGAGGAAGCATGAAACCTGCCGTGTGGATCCCGCTATCGGCGGGGGTGTTCTTGTTCGGCATTGCGGTGCCGAACGACGTTTGTCGGGAAGCTTTGAAGAGGTGGGGGATCGCGCTCCCTCACTGCCCCGATGGCACGCCGCGCCAGACCGTCGAGGTCGAGGTCAGCGGGTTGCGACGCGGCGCGAAGGGCGGTGTCGAGGTGAAGGCCCTCGCGCACTACACGACCAAGGGTTCGGGCGACGGTCCCGACGATGACGCGCCGGAGCTGGTGCGCGATACCCCGATCAAGGTGGGCGACATCGAGCTGTCGCTGATCGACGGCGCGAACAAGGTCACGCCGCTCGCGGTCGACTGGAAGACCGAGACGGGCGGCGACCTCAGGCTCCCCGAGGTTCCCGACGGCGACTACAAGCTACACGCGAAGTACACGACGAAGCTCGGCAGTGGCGAGCTCGACGTGCCGCTGCCGCTGTACACGCCCGCGCGGATCCACGTGATCACGGATCGCCCGCTCTACGAGCCGGGCAACGTCGTCAAGTTCCGCGCGATCGTGCTGCGCGCGCGCGACCTGTCGCCGATCGATGGTCGGCCGGGGAAGTGGCAGCTCAAGGACCCGTCGGGCGAGGTGATGCTCGAGGAGAAGGCGCCCGCCGGTGACTGGGGCGTCGTCGCGGGATCGTTCCCGCTCGACAAGGGTGCGCCGACCGGGACGTGGCGCGTCGCGTGGGTGAGCAACGACGCGGTGGAGGAGATCCCCTTCACCGTCGAGCCGTTCACGCTGCCGCGGTTTCGCGTCGAGGCGTCCACCGACAAGCCGTTCTATCAAGTCGGCGACACGCCGAGCATGAAGGGCGCGGTGCTGTACTCGTCGGGCGCACCGGTGGCGGGCGCGAAGCTCGACATCGCGTGGCAGACCGCCGGCGCGTGGCCGCTCCCACTCGACTGGGATGCGAAGCTGCTGCCGAAGCATGCGGTGACGCAGGCGAACGGTCGGTTCGAGCTCGCGCTGCCGAAGATCCCGGAGGACCTGCAGGGCAAGACCACGCTGACCGCGCGGATCTCGGCGGTCGATCCGGCGGGCGACCGCGTCGATAGCTCGGCGAGCGTGCTGCTCAGCAAGGACGGCATCGAGGCGTCGGCGGTGACCGAGCTCGGCAACGGCCTCGTCGAGAACTTCAACAACCGGTTGTTCGTGCGCGTGTCGACGCCGGATGGCCGCGTGGTGTCATCCACCAAGGTCAAGCTCAAGCGGACCTGGCAGCAGAACGACAACGGGCTCGATGCCGAGCTCGACGAGGATGGCGTCGCGAGCCTGCAGATCGATCCGGGCGCGCCGGTCAACATCGTGATCCCGGCGCTGCCGTGGCGGCCGCAGCCGAAGGAGGCGCTGGTGACGCGCGGCGAGGTCACCGAGATGCTCGGCACCGAGGGCGCGGCGCTCGCGGATCAAGTCGAGATGGACAAGTGGTTGCCGTCGCTGTCGCCGTGCGCGAAGTGGTACGGCGACGATCCGTCGGTCGCGGTCGGCCTCCGCGTCGCGGCCAGCGGTGCGGTGATCACGGCGGCGGCGGGGACCAGCGCGCTCGACAAGTGCGTCGCGACCGTGTTGCGCACGAAGCGGATGCCCGCGGGTGCGGAGCGGCTGTTCCGCATCACCTACGCGTTCACCGATCCCGAGCTGCCCACGCTGACGCCATCGGTCGAGGCCGTGATCGGCACGCCCGAAGGCCTGGCGGCGGAGCTCCTCGAGCGCTCGAAGTCGGCGCGCGATTGCTTGCCGAACGTCGAGGGCGAGCTGCCGAGCTTCGCCACCTGGCGCGCGACGGCGGGCAGCAAGATCGTCGAGCTCGGTGGCTGGGCGCGCGATCCGAAGGTCGTCGCCAGCGCTGACGCGACGGCGATGTCGAGCGCGTCGGCTGCCGCGGCGCTGTCCTGCGTGCAGGGGCGCGTCGGCGCGCGCGTCGTGCTCGCGACCGAGGCGGAGAGCGATGCGCTCGGGGTGCTGCGCTTCAGCCTGTCGCTGCCGGAGACGGCGACGCAGGATCGTCCGCAACCGACCACGATGATCGGCTACGAGCTCGACGTCGCGGCGGTCGTCGACGGCAAGCCCGCGACCACCAAGCTGCGGATCTCGCCCGGCCAGGTGCCGAACCTGCGGATGCGCGTGTCTCCGGTCGTGGTCAAGCCCGGCGAGACGATCACCGCGCAGCTGCTGCGCAGCCCCGAGTTCACCGGGAAGCTGCCGAAGCATCTGCAGATCAACTGCCTCAAGTGGAAGGACGAGAAGATCGAGCTCGGCGAGGACAATCAGGCGTCGATCGCGATCGATCCGAAGGTCGAGGGCTGGTGCGAGATCACCGGTGGGGGCGTGCGTGGCCTGGTCTACGTGCGGCCGCAGGGCGAGCTGACGGTGTCGGTCACTCCCAAGCAGAAGACGTACAAGCCGGGGCAGCGCGCGGAGCTCGTGATCCAGACGCAGCTCGGCGGCAAGGGCGGCAAGGCCGCGGTCGGCTTGTTCGGCGTCGACGAGAGCCTCGGTCAGCTCGCGGCGCTGCCGGGTCCCGACAGCATCGGCAGGCTCCGCCCCGCGGTGACCACCAGCTCGCCGGCGTTCGGCACGCTCGACGGCCAGGCGTTGTCGCTCGGTCGGATCCGCGGCGCGAACGCGGCGGCGGCGACCGTGTTGCGCGTGACCGGGATCCCGGCGGCGCCGGCACTCGATGCGGTGATCAGCACGCGCGCGCGCAGCAAGTTCGATCCCGTCGAGGAATTGACCGATCACTTCTACATCGTGCTCGCCGAGCTGCACGTGCAAGCGCGGCAGTGGGAAGCCAAGGCACCGGTCGCCGAGAAGATGCGGCCGGCGACGATGGCGAGGCTGTGGACGCAGGCGCTCGAGGCGTGCGAGGCGCGCGGCGAGGCCGTCGGCGATGCGTTCGGTCGCCGCCTGAAGCTGTCGCGGTTGCCGGCAGATCTGCTGTCGCTGACCGATCCGCGCGCGGTCGTCGTCGTCGGTACGCGCCTGCCGGAAGATTTCGATCCGTGGGCCCAGTGGGTCGAGAAGGAGAAGCCGTGATGAGACGCATGAAGTATTTCCCGCTGGTGCTCTCGGTCGCGTGCGTGGGCCGCGACAGCAGCGACAGCGCCAGCGCGTCGGCCGAGTCCGAGAAGTTCTCCCGCAACTCGTTGGCGGCGCCGACGGCAGGCATGGACATGTCCGAGGACGAGTCGGGGGGAGCCGGCACGGCGTTCGCTCTCGAAGAAGGGAAGATGGGGAAGAAGGATTCGCGCCGCGCCGAGGGCCAGTACAAGATGCTGAAGGAGCAGTCGGATCTGAAGTCGCGCGAACGGGCGATCGAGTCTGCGCGAACCGCCGGTGTCCTCGGCTCGGTCGTTGTCGGTGGCGGCGTCAAGAACGACAAGAACGAATCGGATGGCGAGGCCGCCGAAGCCGTCACGCGCGCGTGGTTCCCCGAGACGTTCTTGTTCGAGCCGCTGGTCGTCACCGATGACCGAGGTGAGGCGACGGTGCCGGTGCACGTGCCGGATCGGCTGACCACCTGGCGCGTGCTCGCGCTCGCCCACTCGCGAACGGGCGCGCAGGCCGGCGCCACGACGAGCTTCCTCGGCACGCTGCCGAGCTACGTCGATCCGGTGGTCCCGCCGTTCTTGATCGCCGGCGATCGGATCAAGTTGCCGGTGCAGATGGTCAACACCACGGATGCCGCGATCGCGAGCACCCTGACCTACCAGATCGAGGGAGCCACGCTGGCCGGTGGGGGTGGCGCGAAGACGATCCCCGCGCAGGGCAGCCTCGTCGATTACGCGACGCTGACCGCGGAGCGCGCGGGCACGATCAAGCTGCGCGTCGGTCTCGGGGCCACGGATGCGGTGGCGCGCACGATCGACGTGATCCCGTCGGGCAAGCCGGTCACCGTGACCCGCGCAGGCACGCTGGCCGCGCCTCGCGAGCTCTCGATCGAAGGTCCCGCCGGCAGCGATCCCACGACGGACCGCGTTCGCCTGATGGTGTACCCGGGGGCGCTCGCGCTGCTGCGCTCCGAGCTCGCGGTGTCGACGGCGCGCTCCGGCGTGGCCGAGGACAGCTACGCGTTGCTGCTCGCCGGCAACGGTGCACGCCTCCTCGCCCAGCTCGGCGACAAGGCAGATCCGCAGGTGCTGCGCGAGCTGTCGCTGGTCACCTCGCAGCGCGCGATCCGCCACGGCCGCACGCTCGATCACACCCGCGCCACGCTGATCGCGGAGGCCGCGCTCGCGCACCTCGACAACCCGGTGCTCGCCCGCCTCGGCGAGCGCGCCGTCGAGTACCTCGCGCGCACGCAACGCCCCGATGGGACGTTCTCGGGTGCGACGGGCTGGACGCTGCAGCGCGTGCTGGTCGCCACCTCCGACGGCACGCGCGCGGCGAGCGCGAACCTGTCGACGGTGCAGGCGCGGCAACGCGCGGCGGCCGTGCAGGCGAAGGCGGCCACCGCCTTTGCACGTCACTTCGAGCAGGTCACCGATGCGTACACCGCCGCGGCCGTGCTGGCGTCGGGCGCCGTCAAGGGTGAGCTCGCCGACAAGTATCGCAAGCGCGTGCTCGACGGGATCAAGGCCTCGGAGGACGGCGGGAAGTATCTCGAGGTCGGTGATCGCGTCGTGCGCGCCGACGGATCGACGCCTTCCCGGGTCGAGGCGACGGCCCTCGCCGTGCTCGCGCTGTCGGGTGTGAAGGGGTCGGGATCCGACGATGCGGTCGCCGACCTCGGCACCACGCTGCTCGGCTCGTACGTGCCCGCCTACGGCTGGGGCGATGGCGTCACCAACCTCGTGTGCATGCGCGCGATCTTGGATCTGTTCAAGACGCCGCTACCGACCGCCATCAAGATCACGCTGTCGATGGATGGTAAGGAGGTCTCGAGCGGGCAGTTCGACGCCGCGCAGCTCAAGGACGTGCTCGTCCTCGACGGTCCGGGCAACGGGTTCGCCGGCAAGCACACGTGGTCGATCGCGGCGGAGCCGTCGGTGCCCGGGCTCGGCTACTCGCTCGCGCTCAACGGCTACGTCCCGTGGGCCCAGCAGACCGTGCAGAAGGGGCTCGAGCTGCAGGTGCCGCCGAAGCTCGCAGGAAAAGTCGGTCGTCCGCTCGAGGTGCCGCTCACCGCGATCGCACCGTCGTCGGCGACGGTCCACATCCGCCATGCGCTGCCCGCGGGCGTGCAGCCCGATCGGCCGTCGCTCGAGGCGCTGGTGGCGTCGAACCAGCTGTCGCGCTTCGAGATCGCGGACGGCAAGGTCGACCTCTACGTCGCGCCGCTCCAGCCCGGCCAGGTGTTCACCGCGAAGTACAAGGTGATCCCCACGCTCGCCGGGACGCTGCATGCGGCGGCGTCGCTGATCGAGACCGGCAAGACGACGTTCCACGTTCCCCCCTCGGAGTGGACGATCGAGTAGTCAAGCGTGCGCTCGCGCTCGGTCAAACTCGACACGCTCCGGAGCGTGCGTCGTCGTCGCGGTGCTAGCATCGACGCCTCGTGGCGTCCCCAGAACCTGCGCCCCATCGGGCAGAGACGGCTGACGAAGAGCTACCGCCACGGGAGGAGTTCCTCCGCATCATCGGCGCGGTCGATGCCAAGGCCAGCCCGCTGCTCCGCGTGCTGCTCGCGAAGCTCAAGCCCGAGGCCGGGTTCGAGGACCAACAGACCGCGATCGAGCAGCTCGGCCGGTTCATCGTCGCAGGCCCCCACGTCCCCGGCGTGGCGGGCGGTGATGCCCTCGCGCGGCTCGAGATGCTGGTGGTCGCGCTCGAGCGGATCCCGAACGCGCGCAAGCGGTTCCAGGCCACCCTGTACTCGGTGCTGTCGCAGATGCGCGGCATCAAGCTGTTCGGCGAGGTCGGCCTGCCGAACGATCGCGGGCTATGGGCCGAGACCACGGATCGGCTCGCCCGCCGCTTCCTGCCCGAGGCACCCGCGCCACACGAGCTGTGGCTGCTCGCGAACCGGATCCTGCGCAAGCTCGACGATCTCCGCTGGCTCGGCCCCACCGCCGATCACCTGCTGCATCGGCTCGCCGAGGCGGGCGGCGATGCCTGGGATCCCCTCCGCACGTCGATGCTCGATGCGATCAGCCTGCTGACCACGCGGATCGCGGCGATCGGCATGAGCGAGGCGTTCCGCTCGCGCGCGATCGAGACCGGCGTGCGCGAATCGCCGCTATTTCACCTGACGCGTGCGAAGCCGTCCGAGATGCCCGCGTTGATCGAGGCGTCGCGCACCCACCTCGATCACGTGCGCAACGCCCTCGAGGAGACCGGCGTCTCGATCGATGTCGTGTACTCGATCGATTCGATCGAGCGCGGCCTCAGCCGGCTCGAGCTGTTGCTGCCCTTCGTCGACGCGAGCGACGACATCGAGCCGACCTACGAGATCCGCGCCGTGATCGCCGCGGTCGGCCGTGGCCTGGTCGGTGGGCGCAGCTTCACGCAGCTGATGGCCGACAACATGCGGCTGCTCGCACGCAAGGTGATCGAGCGCGCGGGGCGCACCGGCGAGCACTACGTGACGTCGTCGCGCAGCGAGTACTTCAAGATGATGACGTCGGCGATGGGCGGCGGCGTGCTCACGCTCGGCACGGCCGTCCTCAAGTTCCTCGTCAAGTGGGGCGAGTTCTCGCCGTTCCTCGACGGCTTGTTGTCGTCGGTGGTCTACGCCGGCAGCTTCGTGATCATGCAGCTGCTCGGGTTCACGCTCGCGACCAAGCAGCCCTCGATGACCGCGGCCGCGCTCGCCGGCACGATCCGCAATCGCTCCGGGCCGGGGAGGCTCGACGAGCTCGTGCCCTTGATCGCGCGCATCGCGCGCTCCCAGTTCGCGGCGGCGATCGGCAACGTGTCGGCGGTGATCGTCGCGGCGCTGCTGTTCGATTTCCTGTACGCGACAGCCACCGGGCACTCGTTCCTCGACGAGGCCACCTCGATCAAGACGGTCAAGTCGTTCGACCCGAACCCGTTCCATTCCGGAACCATCTTCTACGGCTTCCTCACCGGCGTGATCCTGTGGACGTCGAGCCTGTTCGCCGGCTGGTTCGAGAACTGGGTCGTCTATCGCCGGTTGCCCGAGGCGATCCGCCATCACCGCTGGGGCAAGCGCGTCGGGCAGGCACGCATGGATCGGTGGGCACAGTTCATCGAGCGCCAGGCGGCCGGGTTCGGCGGCTCGGTGTCGCTCGGCGTGATGCTCGCGTTCGTGCCGATCATGGGTAAGTTCTTCGGGCTGCCGCTCGATGTCCGGCACATCACGCTGTCGACGGGCTCGCTCACGCTGTCGACGAGCTCGGCCGGCGTCGAGACGCTCGGCACCGGGCCGTTCATCTGGGCGTGTGTCGGCATCGCGGTGATCGGCCTGCTCAACTTCGGCGTGTCGTTCACGCTCGCCTTGATCGTCGCCCTGCGCGCGCGCGACGTGCCGAGCAGCGAACAGACCTCGCTCCCCGGTGCGGTGTTCCGGCGGTTCCTGCGCAGGCCGTGGGACTTCTTCTATCCGCCCAAGGACGCAAAACCCGTCGAGCACGGGCACCACTGACGTACACTGGGCGGGTGCGTGTCGCACTCGTGCTGCTGATCGGCTGTGGCCACGAGGCCGCGCCACCCGACGCCGCGTGCACGCCGTCGACGCTGTTCCTCGATCGCGAGGGTGGCGACTACGACACCGGCCCGATCGACGACGCGCTCGCGAATCACAGCGTGCTGCTCGACGGGCCGATGCATCTCGAGCCGTACCCGCACGACGACGCGACGTGGGCGAGCACGGTGGCGTGCATCCGCCGTGGCCTCGCGCGGCTCCCGATCGACGTCGTCGAGACGGCGCCCTCGATCCCGCACGTCGAGCTGGTGTTCACCACGACCTACTGGGCCGGCTCGCCGGGGATGACCTACGTGGTGCCCGATAGCTGCGTCCCCCACCAGCTCGGGTTCGTGTTCGGCGACGCGCTACCCACCGACGCGCGCGCGTGTCAGATGGCGCTGGTCGGCTACGCGCAGCTCACCGCGGGCTTGTCGATCGGCGACAACTGCAACGACTTCCTCGATCTGTCGATGGACTGCGCCCCGGAGCGCGAGTTCGTCGACGCCGAGGTCGATTGCGTCGATGCCCTGGATCAGCCGACGATGTGCCGATGCGGCGGGACCACGCAGAACACGTTTGCCGCGATGGCCGCCGCGCATCCGGCGTGCGAGTGACCCGATGACCAGCCTCAGCGCGAGTACGTGATCCACAGGTTCGCGACCCTCGCATCCGTGCCTGTGCCGGTCACCGCATCGCCGCCCGCGAGCTTGGGCAGGAACAGCGAGCCCGCGACGAACAGGCCGCGCTCGATCCGGTAGCGCGCGATCAGCCCGAGCCGCGCGGTCCAACCCCCACCGACATCCTCGAGCGGCGTGGCCACACCGCCACCGACCGCGGCGAACCAGCTCCGTGTCACCTGCATGCCGACCGAGGCCGGGATGAACACGGCACCCTCGTTCTGGTCGCGCTCGGTGACGCCGGCGAACACGCTCGGCGACAGCGTCGCGGTGACCGCTCCGGCGTGATAGGAGGCCTGCGCGCCGACCTTGACGTCGACGAGCAGCGGATCGAACGACAGCGCGTACACGCCGCCGACGGCTGCGAGCGACCACGACCCGCGCACCACGTCGACCAGCGCCTCGGCGCCGGCATTGTTGTAGACGTGCGCGCAGCCGTCACCGGTGACACACAGACCGCCACCGGCGCTGCCGCGAAACCCGGTGGTCGCGAAGCCGGAGTGAACGAGCGAGAGCGTCACGCGATCGGTGAGCCCGTAGGAGACGTCCGGTGCGATCGAGGTCGGCTCGCCGATCGCGCCGCGACCGAGGCTGGCCTCGGCGGTCAGCGTGACGACATACGCGCCCTGCGCGAGCGCGAGTCCGGTGGGCCGCTTGCGAACCACCGGTGGTGGTTCCACGGGCGCGTCGGGCGTGGACGACGTGGGCGACGCGGGTTCGGGCTCCTTCGGGCAGCTGCCGTCGAGCTTGCACAGCACGCGCTCGGTCTCGGGGTCGTCGTAGGCCTGGGCGTGCGCCAACGTCGGGAGCAGGGTCAGGGCGAGGAGGGCAGATCGAAGCAGCAAGGGAGTACTGGTCAGAGGGTGCAGTCGGACGGGAGTCGCACGAATTCTACGCCCGCGCGACGCCTAGAACGGGGCCTTCGACTCGAGGCTGATCCGAGCCTGCGTGTGTGGGTGCGTGAACGCCACCGCCTCGGCATGCAGGAGCAAGCGCGGCTCGTCCTCGGTGACGCGCGCGTACAGCCGATCTCCGACGATCGGCGCGTCGAGCCCGGCGGGATGCGCCGCGTGCACGCGCAGCTGATGCGTGCGGCCCGTGTGGGGCACGAACGCGATCCGCGTGCGGCCCTGCGCTCGCTCGAGCACTCGCCAGGCGGTGATCGCGGCCTTGCCGTGCACGGGATCGACGATCTGCCGCGGCCGATCGTCGAGGTCGACACGCAGCGCGAGCTCGACCGTGCCCTCGTCACCGATCACCTCGCCACGGACCCACGCGAGGTAGCGCTTGTCGATCCGGCGCTCCTCGAACTGCCGCTGCAACGCGCCGTAGGTGGCGAGATCCTTCGCGCCGATCAACAGCCCGCTGGTGTCGAGGTCGAGGCGATGCGCGAGGAGGAGCTCGGGATGGCGCTCGCGCAGCCGGCTCTGCACGCAATCGCGCAGCTGCTCGCCGCGGCCGGGCACCGACAGCAGCCCGACGGGCTTGTCGACGACGACGATCCACGCATCTTCGAACACCACGCGCAGCGGCTCGGTCGACGGTGCCAGGCCGAAGATCGGCAACGCCTCGGTGTCGAGCCCGGCGAGTGCGTGGGTCAACACCGGGCCGCACTTGCCGCGACACGCCGGATACAGCGTGCCGTCGTGGCGATCTCCCGTCGGTGGCGGGGCGCCGCACCACACCTCGGCGAACGCGATCGGCGCCATCCCCTCGCGATACGCCTGCGCGAGGAGCTTGGGGGCCGCGCAATCGCCGGCGCCGCCGGGCGGCTCGGCGGGGGCGAACAGCTCGCGCAGCGATCGCGTCTCGCCGCGCGCGTTGGCGAGCTGATAGGTGTCGTGGATCGCGATCAGCAGCTCGCGCGAGCGGCCGGCCTTGCGCGCGGCGATCGTCCGGCGCTCGTCGTCGAGCACGCGCTGCCTCTCGACGCCGGGCTCGCGCTCGGCGCGCTGTGCAGCGAGGAGACGCTTGCGCTCCACGCCGTCCTGTTGGCTCTCGCGAGCGAGCAGCTTGAGCATCGCGGCATCGGCGGTGGCGCGTGCCAGATGGCGAGCCGCCTTGCCGGCGGCGTGCTGCTCGTCGAGCGCAGCGAGCGTGCGGCGATGTCGCTCGTCGAGCGCGCTCAGCTCGCCGCGCACCACCGCGAGCCGATCGTCGACGGCGGCGAGCTCGCGATCGAACGCGGCCATCTCCGCTTCACCCGCCGGCCAGAACGCCTCGCGGCGGGCGTAGTCGAACACCGGAGGTGCGTAGCCGTCGACGAACCAGGTGCCGCCGAGCATCCCCGAGAACGCGCGGAGGTAGCCGATCCTCCCGTCGGGCAGGGCGACGACGAGCACGCCGAACATCTTGCCGTGGCCCGGCGACGCGAGCTCCACCGCGGGTAGCGAGCGGCGCAGCTCCTCGATCGCACGCAGCGCGAGCGGATGTCGCGGCATCGCGAACGGGCTCGGCACGCGGTCCGGCACCGACGCCGGCTGCGGATCGAAGACGTACACGGCGGCGCGGCGGTCGCTAATCTTTGACGGTCTCGCCGAGCGGCGCTTCGTAGCCGACCATCAGCTGGAACAGCTTCGCGATGTCCTGCATCTTCTTCGGCCGCTCCGCGGGATTCTTCTCGAGCATGCGCGCGATCAGGCGATCGAGGCTCGCGCTCGCATCGGGCACGAACGAGCGCAGGTTCGGCGGCAGGTCCTTGATGTGCTTGTTGCGCACCGTGTCCCAGGAGTCGCCGAGGAACACCGGGCGCTGGCAGCCGAGCTCGAAGGCGATGCAGCCGAGGGCGTACGCGTCGATCCGCCACTCGGGCTTCACGCCGGGAACCAGCTCCGGGGCCATGTAGCCGGGATGGCCGAGCGTGGGGAACGCGGTGATCAGCTTGCCCTGCGCGAAATCGACGACGACCACCCGCTCGCCACTCGCGCGATCGGGATCCTTGACGATGAACAGGTTGCTCGGCTTGACGTTGCAGTGGATCACCCCGCGCGCGGCCGCGGCGACGAGGGCATTCGCGGTCTGCTCGATGATGTCGGCGAGCTGCGTGGTGGAGTGGCGGCCGTACGCGATCCGCTGCATCAGCGACTCGCCGTCGACGTAGTCGCGGATGATGTACGCCTGCCCGTTCTGCAGGTGGTTCGCGTCGTAGATCCGCGCGATGCTGGTGTGCGCGACGCTCGAGATCGCGCGCGCTTCTTCGACGGCCTGCAGGAAGATCGGGCTCTGCGAGATCTCCTGCCGGAACAGCTTGATGGTGACCAGCCCGCCGGTCTCCTCGTGAGCTGCCTGCCAGGACTCGCCGAAACTACCGGCTCCGAGCCGTGCCTGGATTCGGAACTTCCCGATCGCCGCGCCGAGCATGATCGGGATCGACGCTATCACGAAGCCGCGTATTTCAGCGACTTTAGCGCGCTATTCGAGGCGCTCGAGCGCCGCCTCGGCGTCGTCGAGCGAGGCCGGACTGGCCCGCAACTTCTCCCACGGATTGCCGTGGTGATCGATGCGGCGCTTGATGTCGCGGAGCTTGAACCCGTTGGCGGCGAGGCCGGGAGCCTCGACCTCGTCCCAGCCGATCGGCATCGAGATCGGTGCACCGGGTCGGCCGCGCAGGGACCACGGTGCGATCAGCGTCGCACCGAGCGCGTTCCGCAGCGTGTCGAGGAACAGCCGGCCCTTGCGGTCCTTCTTGTAGAACTCCTGAGTGACCTTGTCGGGGTGGCGCGCGACGAGGATCTTCGCGAGGCGGTTGCAGAACTGCGAGACCTCGCCGAACGTCGCGCGACCGTCGAGCGGAGCGACCACGTGCAGGCCCTTGCTGCCGGTGGTCTTGACGAACGGCGGGAGCCCGAGCTCCTCGAACAGCTCGCGCAAGATCAGCGCGGTGTCGCGCACGAGATCGAACCGACCCTCGGGTGGATCGAGGTCGAACACCAGCAGGTCGGGGTAGTCCGGCTGATCGCGCTTGCTGGTCCAGATGTGAAACGCGATCGAGCCCTGGTTCGCGAGATAGACCAGGCCGGCGGTCGAATCGATGATCGGATAGACCACCTTGGTCTTGGTGCCGAGCTCCTCGCTATCGAGCCACGCGGGATAGTGCTTCTGATAGTGCTTCTGGAAGAAGCCGCTCGAGTCGATGCCCTTGGTGTAGCGCTCGACGGAGATCGCGCGCTGCTCGATCTCGGGGAGCATGAAGTCGGCGACGGTGAAGTAGTAGTGGATGATCTCCGACTTCTTGATCCCGCTATCGGGGAACATGATCCGGTCGACGTTGGTGCACGTCACCGTGATGTCGCCGAACACGAACTCGAGTCCGCTGGGTTCGTCGTCGTCGGTCGACTTCTTCCTCGCCACGCGGCGAGCATACGCTAGCCGGCGGTCTTCGCGAATTTCCCGGGGCCCGCGACCTTGCCGTCGAGCAGCTGCCGGGCGAGCGCGGGATGCTTCATCAGCGCGTCGACCGCGAGGTCGAGGTTCTGGTCGTCGAGGGAACGCACCTGGCGCTCGACGTCGAGGTAGATCGCGTACATCCGGTTGATCTCGGTGCTGCGCTGATCGATCACGAACGTGTCGCCGGGCAGCTGGATCGCGACGAGCTCCGCGCGCGTCATGCCGCTGGTCAGCATCCAGTCCAGCACCGGACCGCTCCTGACGTTCGCGAGCTTGAGCTCGACGTCCGTCTTGCCGACGCGCGTGGCCGCCTCGCGACCCCAGTCCTTGCTGATCAGCGTCGCCGCCGCGCACAGGTTGCCGCTGCGATCGATCCAGACGTGGCGGAAGCCGCCACCCGGGAGCTCGTTGACCGGGTAGATCATCGCGTCGCGGTACGCGAGGAAGTTCTTGAACGTCGAGGCGCGGCGCTCGGCGAGCTTGACGCGCAACGCGGCGCGATCGATTTCGGTCTGCTTCTCCACCACCGGGATCGGGTTGGTGGGGACCGTGGCATGGGCGCTGGTAACCGCGCAGGCACCGAGCGAAAGAGCGAGAGAGGCGAACGCTAACCGTAGGCGAGTCATCTGGATTCTCCGAGTTGGGTGACTCTCCCTTCGACGCACGATCAGGCGCGGCGATCTCGAAAACATGTGCTGTAAGTCCGCGCGCGGACCGGCGTTGCGCCTAGTCGACGCGCTTGTCGCGCAGCGTGCCGTCGGCCTCGAACGTCACGCGGCCGCGCTCGCGAGGACCCTTGATGTCGACGGAGACCTCGATGGTCTTGAAGCGGCTGACCGAGACGCTCTCGACGCGGCCGTGCTCGATCTTGAGCTCCGCGAGCGAGCGATCCACGAGGTCGCGTAGCTTGCCGAGCGCGGGCACCTCGGCGATCGCGAACGACCTGGTGTCCTCGAGCTCGCGCCGCGAGGTCTGCACCGGCTCGGGATCGCGCCAGCTCCCGTCGTAACGCCAGTTGTCGAGGTTCCCGGGACGCTTGGCATCGCGCACGGTGAGGAACACGTCCCCCGGATGCACGGTGACGCTGGTGACCGTCAGCGGACCCCCGAGCTTGGTCTCGAGCTCCGCGAAAACGGGCGCGAGACCGCCGCGCGAGTACAGCGTGCCGTCCGCATATGGATAGCGCTCCGCGAGCTCGTCGCGCGTCAGCGTCCCGCAGGTGCACGAGCCGAGCGCACCGGCGAGCAGGATCGCGAGCGCCCTCACGCGGTCACCTGCTTCTTCTTGAGGAGGCGCCGCGTGCCGTACGCCACCCCGACGAAGATCGCGACGTAGCCGAACAGCGTGAAGAAGATCTTCACGCCCGAGGGCTCGACGCCGCCGCCCTCGGGATCGAGGCAGTGCAGCTCGGTATGAAAGTTCGAGCTCGACCCGTTGCGCGTCGAGTATGCGACGACCACCGACTCGGTCGTACCCGACGGGCAGACCACCGGCGACGCCAGCCGCTGCGAGGCCGGGATGCAGGCGTACATCATCGCGGTCAACGCGAGGGCAACCCCCACTAACACGAGAACCATTACGCGCTTCAAGCGCCCAGCTTACTCGGTCGAGCCCGTCGACTGCCAGGTTCAGTCGGGGACGAGGTGCAGCTCGAACGTGAACGAGGCCTGGGTCGGCTCGCCAGTCTTGGTCTTCGGGATCGGAAACCGCCAGCTGGTCATCAGGCCGACGATGCAGTCATCGATCTCCTTCACGAACCCGGTGGCCTTCGGGGATTCGGTGCGACCCGCCTTGCTGACCGTCAAGCTCAACCCCACCTTGCCGCGCGCCGCCGGATCCTTCTTCAAGTACGTCTTGTAGCAACGCTTGATGCCGGGCAGGTACACGGGCAACAGCTTCCTCATCGCGACGTCGACGGTCAGCGACGTCTGGTCGCTCGACGCTGTCTTGCCGACGGTGACCCGCTCCGACGGCCCGGTGTCGACCGTGCCGGTTGCCGCCGGCGAGGTGGAGCCGCGAGCGTCGTCGATCTGCTTCGCGAGGTCCGCGCCTGGACGCCGGTTCGACATGTCACCGATGCTCGAGTCGCCTTGTAGCGCCACGACCTGTGCCTTGCCGTCCTCATCGGTGTCGGGATCGCGCGTCGGCGCCGCCTCGACGCGTGCGATGGTCGCGGCATCCATCGGTCCTGTCGCGACCGCGGCATCTGCGATCTGTGCGCGGGGATCGGCGAGCACGGGCGTCGGACCGACCGGCGCGTTTCCGGTTCCCGTCTCCGTGACGCCCGGTGTGGTCTCGACGGGACCGGACTTCTCGCACGCGACGATCAGCAGGAGTGCGGCGACCAGCTTCATCCCTGCCTGAACGGACGAAGGTGCGCGGCCGGCGTCGCGGCTCACTCCGGCACCAGTTGCAGCATGATCCGGAACGCCGCCTCGGTCGGCTCGCCGTCCTGGTCCTTCGGGATCGGAAAGGTCCAGCTCGGACGTGGGGGGCGCGGGTGGCGGTGCGCTCTTCGAGCACGCGACCACGAGGAGCCACCCGAGCCTCATCGACGGATCGCCGCGAAGTCGATGAAGCCGCGCAGCGGCGCCGTATCGACGAGCCTGAC
>Ga0075163_10005272_pt1 | contig 17266 bp, 15 predicted proteins | sample JI1023141ADNA_FD_71478 | JGI IMG/M metagenome (GOLD analysis project Ga0075163, IMG submission 71478) | Wastewater effluent complex algal communities from Wisconsin, to seasonally profile nutrient transformation and Carbon sequestration -... | ecosystem: Engineered > WWTP > Effluent > Algae...
AGCGCCATGCCCATCGCCATGCAATACGCCGCCGAAGTGACACATCCCACCCCCGAAGGCACATCCAACGGATTGATTCAACTCTTTGGGCAGGGCGCTGTGGTTTTCGTCTATATTATGGAAGCCATGAAAAGCGCAGACGGCTCCTTCACCCCTGCACTTTTGCTCGCACTCGGGTTACTATTGGTCAGCGGATTTTTCGTCTCACAGATGAAAGATCCAAGCGAAATAAAGGCCAATAAGTAAAAAACTCTTATGCTATACTTTGGCTATGAGATTTCAGTGGGATCCATCCAAAGCAGCAGACAATATAAAAAAGCATGGTGTCAGCTTTGATGAGGCAATTACTGTATTCAAAGACCCTCTCGCATTGATCTTTGATGACTTAGCACACTCTGAAAGAGAATCGCGAGAAATCATTATCGGGATATCTGCCGTCAGAAGAATGCTTTTAGTCTGTTTTGTTGAAAGACAGGAAGATATTGTCCGTATCATCAGCGCCAGATCAGCCACAAGACAAGAGATCAAAGACTATGAAGAAAACGCCAATTCGCAAATCAAATAAGGTTCAGGAAATGGCACCAGAATATCGTTTTGACTATAAAAAAGCGAAACCAAATCGCTTTGCTGAAAAAATGAAAGACAGTCCCATCATTGTCGTATTGGATGCAGATGTGGCAAAAGTGTTCACAACTGCCGAGGAAGTAAATAAAGCATTGCGTGCGATCATCTCTGCTATGCCAGCAAAAAAGGCAAAAGCCACCGCCAAATAAGTAATGCCCCTTTGAAAAGGGGCTTTTATTTTTGGAGAATCCTTAATGACTGTTTTACTTAGTGACATCCGCCAAGCCGCCGAACGGATACGACCCTACGCACACCGCACACCTGTATTGACCAATGAGAGTCTAAATCGACAGGTGAATGCGCAGGTCTTTCTCAAATGCGAGAACTTGCAAAAGGTCGGCGCGTTCAAATTCCGTGGCGCGTGCAATGCGGTATTCTCTCTTTCTGATGAAGAAGCGGCGCGTGGGGTCTGCACACATTCTTCTGGTAACCATGCGGCGGCGTTGGCTCTCGCGGCACGAATGCGCGGAATCCCTGCGTATATCGTCATGCCAAGCAATGCGCCGCAAGTGAAGAAGGATGCTGTTGCTGGGTACGGCGGCATCATCACGTTTTGTGAACCAACACTCGCAGCGAGAGAAAGCACATTGGACAGAATCAGGCTCGATACGGGCGCGAACGTTGTTCATCCATATAACGACGAGCGCGTGATCGCAGGTCAAGGCACGGCGGCATTGGAACTGCTGGAAGATATTCCAGACTTGGATGTAATCATTGCCCCCGTTGGCGGCGGCGGATTGTTGAGCGGAACATCCATTGCGGCGACTGGGACCAAAAAAAGAATTCGCGTGATCGCGGGGGAACCTGAAATGGCGGATGATGCGTTTCGTTCGATGAAGGCTGGCGAGATCATTCCATCTGAAAATCCAAAAACGATTGCGGACGGTTTATTGACTTCGCTCGGCACACTGACGTTTCCGATCATTCAAAAAAATGTAGAGCAGATCGTGACGGTGAGCGAAGCGGGCATCATCGCTTCGATGAAATTTATTTGGGAACGTGCGAAGATCATTATTGAGCCGTCATCTGCGGTGGCAGTCGGCGTGCTGTGGGAAAAGAAAATTGATCTGCGCGGACTCAAAGTTGGCATTATCATCAGCGGCGGCAATGTGGATTTGAAAAAGTTGCCGTGGCAAAATTAGGAGAGAAGCATGAATCCGATCGAAACCATTTTAGAAAAACAACCTATTGCAATTTTGGATGGCGCGCTGGCAACTGAACTTGAAAACCGCGGCTGCAATTTGAATGATGATCTTTGGTCTGCAAGAATTTTGATGGAACAGCCTGAACTCATCCACCAAGTGCATCTCGATTATTTCAACGCGGGCGCAGACTTTGCCATCACTGCCAGTTATCAAGCTACAATTGAAGGTTTTGCGCGTCGCGGCTTGAACAAAGAAGAGTCACTTGCGCTCATGCAAAAATCTGTGAAGATTGCACAGGATGCACGCGATGAATTTTGGGCAAATGAATCAAATCGCGCTGGCAGGGTGCGTCCGCTAATTGCGGCATCGGTTGGGCCGTACGGTGCATTTCTCGCGGACGGGTCTGAATATCGCGGCGATTACAAATTAACTGAACAAGAATTGATCGACTTCCATCGTCCGCGTGTGGAAGCGCTCATCGCCTCAGGCGCGGACCTTTTGGCCTGCGAGACCATCCCATGCATGATCGAAGCTCAGGCATTGATCAAATTGTTGAGTGAATTTCCAAACACGTTGGCATGGTTTACCTTCAGCGCAAAAGATGACGAACATATCTGCCACGGGGAGAAAATTGCCGATTGCGCCGCATACCTGAATCAGTTTGAGCAAGTGGCGGCAATTGGAATTAATTGCACATCGCCGTTATATATTCCATCGCTTATTCGTGAGATCAAAAAGAATACAAATAAACCTGTCATCGTTTATCCGAACTCGGGCGAAGTGTACGACCCAGAGACAAACACCTGGCAGGGAGAAACTTCCTGCGAAGAATTTGGATTGCAATCAAAGGATTGGTATGCAAACGGTGCACGCATCATTGGCGGATGCTGCCGCACGACTCCTGACCACATTCGTGAAGTAAAGAATTGGGCAAATCAATGACTGAACCTGTCATCCTTGCAGTTGACCTTGGCACGTCTGGCATGAAAGTTGCGCTGATCACCGTCAGCGGGAAAGTGCTGGGATGGGAAGCAGAGCCAATTCAATTAATGCTCACGGCTGATGGCGGCGTGGAGCAATCTCCAGACGAATGGTGGGCGGCGTTTTTGTCAGCTTCGAAAAGGTTGATCGGGAAGAATCAGGCGTCGGCGAGTCTGATCCGCGCGGTGTGCTGCTCCACGCAAGGCGAAGGGACAATTCCCGTTGATAAAGATGGAAACGCGCTCGGCAATTGCATCCTGTGGATGGATATGCGCGGGGCGAGTCATCTTAAAAAACAATTGAGTGGATTGATCAACATCGACGGCGCGGATATGTTCAAGGTGCTGCGCTTCGTGAGCCTGACAGGCGGGATGCCAAACCTGGCAGGCAAAGACCCTGCGGGACACATGCTTTTGATCCGTGATACGATGCCTGAGATGTACGCGAAGACGCATAAGTTTTTGAACGTGCTGGATTATTTGAATTTGCGGCTGACAGGCGAGTTCGTGGCATCATTTGATTCGATTGTCACTTCGTGGGTGACGGACAACCGAAACCCGAATGAGCTTCGCTACAACGGTGGATTGATTTCTATTTTGGGAATTGACCGCGCAAAACTGCCTGATGTGGTGGCTTGCTCGGCGGTGATCGGAAATGTGAAAGCAGATGTTGCAAATGCGCTTGGGCTTTCAAGCGATGTGAAAGTGGTGGCTGGCTCAATTGACAATACCGCCGCAGCGATTGGCTCTGGCGCTGTGGAAGATTTTCATCCGCATTTATATATTGGCACTTCATCCTGGATTGCGGCGCACGTTCCGTTCAAGAAAACGGATATTGGTTCCAGCCTCGCGTCCATCCCTTGCGCGGTACCAGATAAATATTTATTGACGGCGTTGCAAGCAACGGCTGGCGGAAATTTGACCTTCCTGCGCGACAACATTATTTATCACAAAGATGAATTGTTGCAGGAAGCGGATGTGCCTGATATTTTCAAGGTGTTGGATAAGATCACGGCGCGAGTGCCTGCTGGCGCAAATGGCGTCATTTACACGCCGTGGATTTGGGGCGAGCGCGCACCTGTGGACGATAAAACGGTGCGAGCGGGTTTGTATAATTTATCATTGAACAACAACCGCGAAGACATCATCCGCGCATTTTTGGAAGGGATCGCGCTCAATACAAAATGGCTGATGACACCCGTTGAAAAGTTCCTTGGAAAAAAAGTGGGCTCGATCAATATTGTCGGTGGCGGAGCGCAGTCTGATGTGTGGTGCCAGATATTTGCGGATGTAATGGATGTGGAGATCAAGCAGGTTGCAGAGCCCGTCTATGCCAATGCGCGCGGCGCGGCATGGATTGGCGCAGTTGGGCTTGGTGAGATTTCGTTTAATGATGTGCCAAAACTGGTGAAGATAAAACAGGTGTATGTTCCTGATAATAAAAACCGCTCACTGTATTATGAGCGGTTCGATGCGTTCAAAACGATCTACAAGCAGATGAAGGGTGTTTACAAGAAATTGAATGGATAAATGCAATCCGTGGCTATGTCTTTGAATTACCGATCAATCCTCAGTCTTCCATGCGGACATTTTATCCAGTATGGCACGCTCTCCCTCGGTCAAATGAATACTCATGGCACCGAGGTTTTCATTTAATTGAGCGATTGACGTTGCTCCAATAATCGGGCTGGTGACAATAGCGTCAGACATCACCCAGGCAAGTGCGATCTGTGAAATAGTTGCTTTGCGAGGCAATGCCATCGCTTCCATTTCAAATAATAAAGCGAAGTTTTTCTCGGTCATGGCACGCTTGCGTCCCTCAGCACGCTTGCTTTCGGGGAGCGGTTCATTCTTGCGGTATTTCCCTGTGAGGAAGCCCCCAGCCAGCGGGCTGTACGGAATGACGCCAATCTCGTAGGTCTTGCAAACATCGCGCAACTCTCTCTCGAATTCTTCCCGATGAATCAAATTGTAATGAGGCTGAAGGCTATCGTAGCGGGTAAGGTTGTATTTGTCTGAAGTCCACAATGCCTGCATCATTTCCCAAGCTGCGTAATTGGATGCGCCGACGTAGCGGACTTTCCCCTGCTTCACGAGATCGTCAAACGTCCGCAGGGTTTCTTCAATGGGAGTGTCGTCATCCGTCCAATGGGACTGGTACAGGTCAATGTAATCGGTTTGGAGGCGGCGCAGAGAATCTTCCACTGCTTTCATGATGTGCATACGGCTCAGACCCTGGTCATTGGGGCCCTTGCCCATTTCGCCACGGACTTTGGTAGCAAAGACCAATTTATCCCGTGGGATTTTATTTTGTTTTATCCAATTGCCAATATAAGTTTCTGAAATGCCACCCGGGTTGCCATTCACCCATTTTGAGTAAATATCGGCGGTGTCTATAAAATTGATACCGCTATCGACTGCCGCAGAAAGGATACGATGAGTATCACCCTCATTGACAGACCAGCCAAATTGCATAGTTCCCATGCACAGCGGCGAAACTTTCAAACCTGTTCTGCCTAGCTTTTTATATTCCATGTCGGTCTCCACTTTTTATCAACAAAATACAGCCTCCCAATTGGGAGGCTGTATAACTACAAAATTCTATTGAACTGAAAACTGAACCGTACTCACTGTGGCGCCGTTGAAAAACACTTCCACTTGATACGTACCTACGGGCCAGCCACCATCAGGAGGCTCGAAATAAAAATACACCGTGTAGGACAATTGATCTTCATCCAAAGTCAGGTCAACTTCATCGATCACGAAGCCGGGGTCATACCCTTCCACGCTGACCACTGTCCATTTGGATGTGACTACATTGCCAGCAACGCCATTAGAAACGTCGCTGACTGCATAAACAGTATCTGTTGGGCTAAATACGCTTGTCACTTGAGTACCGTCCTGGTCTTTTGCAACACGGACGTTGCTCAATGCAGGCTCGCCGAAGGCACAAGCCAATGTTGAAATAATCAACGCGGCTACGGCAAGCAAGATCGAAATTTTGTTCTTTGACTTCATTTATAAATTCTCCTTTTTAATATATTTTCTAACCAACTCAATGAGATTATATTATAAGGTTGGGCGAAACCTTCTCCCCAATTTAGGCTATTGAGAGATAATCATCAGCGAAGGAAAATGCCCGAGAGATGAATCAGGCCAAGTTCCGGAGAGAAGCGACTTTTTTAAAATCCAATCACCTTTCATGAAATAAAATCAAGATTAGTGTTGGATTAGAAGTTAGTTACCTGCTTGATTTGGGACTCAAGGTATTGTATAGTAATCAACGGTACAAAATTTGAGGCACCGCCCACGGGCTGTGTCTTTTGTTTGTAAAAAACCTTTTACTAACCTGAACGCAAGGAGAGGCAATGATCAAAGTCAGTGGTCTCACGAAAGACTACGGCGCACGTCGCGCCATTCAAAACCTAAGCTTCGACGCACAGCAAGGTGAAATCGTGGGGTTCCTTGGGCCAAATGGTGCAGGGAAAACCACCACTATGCGCATTCTAACTGGTTATATGCCGCCCACAGATGGTGAGGCTATTGTGGCTGGGTATGATGTTGTGGAAGAATCGCTTGAGGTTCGCAAACGTGTTGGGTATTTACCGGAAACCGTGCCACTGTATACAGACATGGTGGTATTTGATTACTTGAAATTCATGGGCGAACTGCGCCACATTCCCAACGTGGAAGATCGTGTGGATGAAGTGTTGGACATGGTTGGTCTGCTTGAACGCTCCAATGGTTTCATTGGCAATCTTTCAAAAGGTATGCGCCAGCGTGTTGGGCTTGCCCAGGCGCTTCTGCACCGACCCGAGGTATTGATCCTCGACGAACCGACCATTGGCCTCGACCCCGGGCAGGTCGTGGAAGTTCGTGAGTTGATCCGCGAGATCGGCAAGGAACGCACCGTCCTTCTCTCTACCCACCTTCTTCATGAAGCACAAAACATCTGCGACCGAGTTCTTATTATTAATAAAGGCAAGATCGTTGCAGAAGACACCACTGAAAACCTGCAAGCCCGTTTGATCGGTGCAGAGCGTGTTGTAGTGCGTGTACGCGGCGAATCGGATGAACTTGCCGATACGATCAAAAGTGTCAAAGGCGTGCGCGGCGTGGAGACCAAGGATGATGGCGCTGTTGAATTTGAGTTTGCCTCGGGCAAAGATTTACGCCCTGAGGTTGCGAAGGAAATCATCAAGTCTGGTTACGATCTGCTTGAATTACGCCCGCTTGGCATGAGCCTTGAGGAAATCTTCCTCGAACTCACTGGCTCTGACTCGAAGAAGAAATAAGAGGAACTCATGAGAAACATTTGGACTATCGCAAAACGCGAATACGATAATTATTTCAACAGTCCCCTGGCGTATGTGGTGGCTTTTGCCGTGCTATTGCCGTTGGGCATTTATTTCGCATTGATCCTGTGGGTCAGCGCCCAGCAATCCTTTATGGGCGGCGGCGCACCAGAAGCAACCCCCATCAACTGGCTGTTCGTCTTTTTGATGATCTTCCTCAGCCCGGCCCTCACCATGCGCGCACTTTCAGATGAGGCCCGCATGGGTACTCTGGAATTAATGCTCACGGCTCCCGTCCGCGACTTTGAACTGGTTGCTGGAAAATGGCTGGGTGCCATGCTGTTTGTTCTTTCGCTGGCACTAGTCACTCTGGTGTACCCCATCATTCTCAACAACTTCGTCACCCCCAGCATTGATTGGATGGTGATTCTTTCCTCATACATTGGAATGATCCTCGTTGTATCCGCTCTTCTGGCAATTGGTGTAGGAGTTTCAGCGGTCTTCACAAATCAATTCGCTGCCTTCTTTACAACACTTGGCTTGTTCTTCTTCCTCTGGTTCATGATCAGCCTGCCTGCCAGTTACTTGCAGGAAAGTGGCGAGATATTGAATTACCTCAGCTTATCCAATCACTTTTCACAATCCATGAATATTGGCACGATCAATTTGGGCGATATTGCTTACTACCTAAGCCTGACCGTGCTGGGCTTATTCGTCGGCACAACTGCAATTGAAATTCGGAGATGGCGATAATGGCCGGAAAAAATAAAAACCCCTACACAAAATACGCCTTCATTGGGCTGCTTGTTGCCATGCTTGCCTGTGTTTCCACAGGTCTCGTTGGGATGGCAAAAGTTTTCGTCTCCATGAAGATGTTCACCCTTGAGAATACCGATGGGCTCAACCTTGCCTTGCAGATCAGCGCGGGAGTCCTCGTGCTTGGACTTGCAGCCTATGCGATCATGGCTCCAGACAGCATTCGCCGCTTCTTTACGGGACGTCAGGCACGCTACGGTTCCAACTCATTGATTCTCACCCTGGCAGTGCTCGGCATTATCTTCGTAGTGAACTACCTCGTCTTCAACAACCCCAAATCATGGGATCTGACAGAAGATCAGTCCAACACTCTTTCTGATGAAACACTTCAAATCCTTGCCACTCTTCCAGAAAAAGTAACAGCCACAGCCTTCTACTCCCAAAACCTTGACTCTTCTACAGCAGATGAACTTCTGCTCAAGTTTAAGTCCAACAGCAATGGCAATTTTGATTATGTCTTTGTCGACCCTGACACCAACCCAGTTGCGGCGCGCGAGGCTGGCATTACAGGCGATGGCAAGGTCATGCTGGAAATGGGCGAGACAAAAGAGATCGCATCTTTTGTCAGTGAAGAAGAACTTGCCCGCACCATGATCCGTCTCATCAGCCCTGAACCTCGCGCAGTGTACTTCCTGCAAGGGCACGGCGAACCAAATATTGAAGCTGGCGGCGAATTAAGTTACTCGATTGCCAAAAGCACTTTGGAAACAAAGAACTACACGGTTGGCACCATCAACTTGCTAACCGATAAAACCATCCCAGAAGATGCATTAACCATCATCATTGCCGGGCCAACAAAACCGCTCGGCGCACGCGAGGTAACCCTGCTTAAAGATTTTGTAAATGCAGGCGGCTCGCTCGTGGTCATGGAAGACCCACTCTTCTTTACTGAATTTGGCGCAGCAGCCGATCCGCTAGCCGAGTATCTTGTCACAGATTGGGGTATCTCTCTCAATGATGATCTGATCATTGACTATTCTGGCGTCACGCAAAATGCACTCGACGCAGCCTCATTGCAGTACAACAGTCATCCGATCACACAGAATTTGAATCAACAATACATCGTCATCCTTCCTCAGGCACGCAGCATTTCTCTCGTAGCCGCACCTGAAGGTATAACGAGCACGCCTCTGCTCAACACCTCAGAAAATTCCTGGGGTGAGACTTCGGAACTTGTCGATGGTCAAAATCCGGAATTTGACGAAGCGACCGACCTGCCCGGTCCATTAACTATGGCAGCCGCTGGCGAAAACAGCACCACAAACGGCCGTGTCGTTGTAATTGGCAATTCAATATTTGCTACAGATACTGTTTTCGATGCGTACGGAAATGGCAATCTATTCATCAACTCCGTCGATTGGGCTGCCGAACAGGAAGACCTGCTCAGCATTCCCGTACGTGAGACAACCCAGCGTGCCTTCCAACCGCCTACACAGGGAAGGTTCCTTCTCCTCATCATCATGGTTGTTTTTGTTGTCCCTGGCATGGTGGTCTTTGCCGGTGTTTACTCATGGTACACCCGCCGCAGGAGAGGCTAATAATTTATGGCCAGCAAAACAACAACATCAAGCCCTAAAAAATCTGCTCCTAAAAAAGCAAGAACTACAGTGCGCAAGGAAGCCCCTGCCCCCAAGCAGAGAAAGCCAGTCTTTCGTGCTGGCACTTTGGTCGCAGTTCTATTACTTGCTGCGCTCATAGTTGGGGCGTATTTCATTAACAAAAATAAAGAGACCGCTGTAGACGCAGAAGCCACAGCCACAACGGAACCAGCATTCATCTTTGGCGCAGACAGTATCGTCTCCAGTATTGAAGTCATGCCAACTGATGGCGAAACTGTAAAAGTGACGCGAGGCGATGACAATGTATGGGCGTTGGAACTGCCCTTCGAAACAGAAGCAAACCAGGGCTTGGTTGAAGCGGCGGCGTCTCAAGTCGCAGCGTTGAAGATCGTCAGCGAAATTGACGCCGATCCTTCCATTTTTGGCTTCGATACTCCCGCCTATCTAATTACTATCAAGTTTGCAGATGGAAAGTCCAGCACGCTTGAGGTTGGCGATGCCACCCCCACGAACAGCGGATATTACGTGCGCGTGGATAAAGATAAGATGGCAATTGTTGGACTGAGCAGCATCGATGCGCTCACCAGCCTGTCATTTTCTCCACCTTATTTGAACACCCCCACCCCTACTGCGCTTCCGGCCACGCCGACACCTGAACCGGCACCCGAAGCAACCGTAACCCCGACGCCTTAGCGGGTTTATACAGGGGTGAAACGATGAAACATGTACGGCTGTCCAGAAAATATGACTGGACAGCCGTAATACAATTGCATTGCAAAGCATCTGAAAGTTGTGAGGGTATTGCTTTTCGATTCGAAAAAGTGTATTCTAATTCAGGTAAATATAACTGAAAGTTGGATTGGTAAATGGATGTAGAGAAAATATTGATTGTTGACGACGAAGAAGAATTTCCTGCCATAGCGCGGCTCATTGAACTGGGTCGCCAAAAATCTTATGTAACACTGGATGATATCCTTCATTTCTTCCCCGAAGCCGAACAGGACGTTGAGCAGCTAGAGGAGGCTTTTTCGGCTCTTTTAAGCGCGGGTATTCCATTCATGGAAGATACCGTGATGCCCGAGCCAACCGAAGACGAATTGGTTGCTGTGGAAGAAAGCGGAGAAGCGGAACCCGAGCCAGACCTCTCACTGGATGATTACCTCGCAAATATTGACACAGACGATACCATTGGCTTGTACCTAAAAGAGGTCAGCCGTGTCCCTCTGTTGACAGCCGTTGAAGAGGTTCAACTTGCCCAACGCATTGAGCGCGGACGTACCGCCCGTGAAGAACTTGCTCATGGAAACGTAGTTCCCAAACGCAGGCTTGACTTGCGCCAGTCCATTGAAGACGGCTGGGGAGCACGCGAACACCTTATTACAGCAAACTCCCGTTTGGTGATTTCGGTTGCCAAGAAATATATGGGGCGCGGTGTTCCATTTCTTGACCTAATTCAAGAAGGCAATATTGGTCTTATCCGTGCGACCAAAAAGTTCGATTACCGCCGCGGACATAAATTCTCCACGTATGCTACGTGGTGGATTCGCCAGGCTGTCACTCGCGCCATTGCAGATCAGGGCCGCACCATCCGCGTGCCGGTTCACATGGGTGACCAGATCAACAAGCTCCTGCGTGTGCAACATCAACTCACCCAACGCCTTGGACGTGAACCAAGCGTGGATGAATTAGCTGTCGCATTGGATGTTCCGCCCAAGAAGGTCGAGAACATGATTCAGGTAGCGCGCCGTCCGCTTTCGTTGGAAACGCCAACCGATGATGAAGAAGATTCGGTACTTGGCGATTTCATCGAAGACGATGAGGCTCCCCCACCCGATGATACAGCCACCTACAACCTTCTGCGCGAACATCTCGGCGAAGTGTTGAACGGCCTGCCGCCCCGTGAAGTCCGTATTTTGCAATTGCGCTACGGCCTGCTTGACGGACAAGCGTACACACTCGAAGAAGTGGGCCGCAAGATGGGCGTCACCCGTGAGCGCGTCCGCCAGATCGAAGCACAGGCTTTGAGCCGCTTACGCCATCCGTCCATCCGCAGGAAATTGCGCGATTATCTAGGTGAATAGAATTTCAAAAAGCGTCACGACTTGTGACGCTTTTTTGATTCCTTTGAAGGTAAAATGATGCGATGCTCAATACCGGGAAAAAATTCGTACTCATCCTTTTGCTCGCAATAATCCTCAGAAGTACGGGAATCATATCCCGTCCGATCTGGTATGACGAGGCATTTTCGATTCTGCTTGCCGAACAAGGGCCAGATGCAATCCTCGCCGGCACGATCTCAACAAATACCGATTCGTCTGCCGCTGAAGAACACCCACCCGCATATTATTTCGCCCTCTGGGGGTGGATACAACTCTTTGGTCGTTCTTTAATCTCTGCGAGAATGCTATCAATCAGTATTTCGCTTGGCGTTATTTTTCTCATTTACAGAATTACAGATCACTTATTTGATCAACATACCGCTCTCCTGGCTGCGCTGCTTGCCGCCATTTTGCCATTTCAAATCCACTATGGACAAGAAATCCGTATGTACGGTTTGCTAACTTTCTGGTTATGTCTCACTACGTTTGCGTTTCTCAAAAAAAAATGGTGGTTGTTCAGCATCTCTGCAGCGCTAGCTCAATACACACATAACCTTGCCGCTATTTATTTAATTCCACTCGCGCTCACGCCAATTTTTTATCGGGACTGGAAAGCGCTTCGCTCATTAATTTTGTCTGGTCTGGTTTCAATTATCATATACCTCCCCTGGGCAATCCATCTGCCTGCACAATTGTCTAAAGTGAGCAAAACGTATTGGGTGGAGCAGCCCGGGGTGGAAAAAATATTTACCCTCATTCTGTACTATCTTCCAAACATGCCTTTGCCAAACAATATGCTCATGGCAGGCTTATTGCTCGCAACATTAACCGTTACCCTGGCAGTTTTTCAAACAATCCTTGCCAGAAAAAAAGAACCATCAACAGCGTCAAATGGAATATGGCTGGCTTACCTCGCATTTACACCGCCGCTACTGCTTTGGCTTATCTCCCAGTTTGTCCCAATCTATGTTGAACGCGCGCTACTGCCATCTCATGCTATTTTTTGCATCTGGCTGGCTTGGGTATTGACCCGAACAAAAGCGCCGCAACCAATCCGCGTATTTATGACGATCTTAATCCTTGCCAGTTCATTCCTAGGAATCTCCCAACACATCGCCTATAAGGGATTTCCTTATGGTCCATTTGCCAAAATTGGCCAAACCATATCCAGCGAGATAAACCCGGGGGATATGGTTCTTCATTCAAGCAAGCTCTCGTATCTACCATCCCTTTACTTCAACCATGATCTACCTCAGGGATACATAATCGACCCGTCTGGCTCCACAGTTGACACGCTTGCCCCCTCTACCCGAGACATTCTTGGCTTAACAGGATATGAAGATATTTCTTCCGCAACCATAGATACTTCTCGAATATGGTTCATTATCTATCAAACGTCAATTGACGAATACGCATCCCAAGGGGAAACAAATCATCCGCAGTTGACTTACTTGGAATCAGAGTTCAACCTTGAATCTGTAAAAAAACAGGATGATATAGTTGTTTATCTTTTCAGCAAGAATAAGCCATAATGCCGAGAACAAATGAAAACCTATTCCAAAATTAAACTTCTCCCGCGAATACAGGATATCTTATTCATAGCCTTATTTTTTGCCGTTCTGGTACTGGGAAACCGGATGCTTAATCTGGATGGCGACCTACCAAGGCATTTATTAATGGGGCAGCAAATTCTGCTAACAAAAAGTGTCCCCACCACAGAGTTATTCATCCATCCCTATTTAGGCAGGCATTACGTCACTCACGAGTGGCTGGCAGATGTATTCTTTTTTGGCATGTACTCGGCAGCGGGGCTGAAGGGAATCGTCCTTTTCTCTGCAATAGCTCTGGCTTCCACCTTCTTTCTGATCTATCAATATGTGAGTACCCGTTTTCAGAACAGGCTCGGAGCATTCATCCTCGTGACATGGGGCGCGCTCGCTACTTCGCTAAATTGGGCGACCCGTCCGCATTTATTCTCTATGTTATTTTTAGCCATTTGGCTCATTTGGGCAGATAAATTACGGCGCGGAGAAAAAATATCCATTTGGATATTTCCTGCTTTCATGGTGTTGTGGAGTAACACACATGGCGTTTTCATTGCAGGGATTTTGGTATTATTTGCTTATTCTGTTGGCTGGGTGGTTGATTTTCTTCTGGATAAAAATAGTGTCAATAAAGAAGCTGGGAAAAATCTTTGGCTGGCGCTCATTCTTTCTGCACTTGCGAGTTTACTGAACCCTGGAGGCAGCGGATCTTGGCAAAGCATTCTCGGCTTCGTGAACAATCAATATCTAATGTCTCGTATGCTGGAGGCAAATCCGCCCAATTTCCAGATGCCTGAAATGCGTGTACTTTTGGGATTGATAGTCATCTCCATATTCCTGCTTGCCATAAAAAAAGAAAAGCTCTCCTCAGGGCAAGGATTATTACTAGCAGGATTCACCGCAATGAGCCTGATAGCATTTCGAAATGTTCATCTTTATGGGATTGTGGCTCCATTTGTATTGTCTGCGACGCTCAGCATATCCAACGATATCCCATTCCTGTTCAGGCTCGAAAATAGTCTGGGCCGAATTGAAAGTCAGATCAAAGGCGTATTTTGGGTGATAGCCTCCACAGTCATCTTCAGCGTACTTATTCTCACATCCACAATTGCTGATAAGCTTTACCAATTTGATTCTGAGGTATTTCCTGTGGAGGCGGTGAAGTGGCTCCAAGAAAACCCACAAGAGGGAAAAATGTTCAACTACCTGAACTGGGGCGGATATATCACCTTCAACTTATATCCGGAACAGCTCGCTTTTGTAGACAGCGTTGCTGATGTTACCGGAGAAGTGACCATGGAATACGAAACGGTCACTGAGCTTTTGCCCGATTGGGAGGGAATTTTCCAACAATACGACATTCAATGGGTCATCATTCCACCGGATTCCCCATTGTCAGATACGTTGATAGATAAAAGTCACTGGAAAATTTTATATGAAGATGAAACAGCCATTATCCTGAGAAAGTAGACGGATGAAAAAAAACTCTTCACACACCAAAGATGTAACTGGCTTTTTTTTCATTCTAACAGTTGTATTCGGAATTGCTGTTCGTATCTTTCCTCTGCTTCGTGTGGACTTTCCGCTCGTGGATGGCGGCATGTTTTATAGCATGATAAAAGATCTACAAGCGACGAATTTTTCACTCCCGGTCTTCACTACATACAACAATGCACAGATTCCGTTTGCTTATCCACCGCTAGGCTTTTATCTCGCAGGGATATTGAACTCCCTGACGAATATTTCAATTCTGCATATTCTGCAATGGATGCCCGTCAGCATCACTATTCTAACTATTCCAGTGTTTTACTATTTCGCAAAAGCGCTACTTGGCTCTGAACCCCGCGCAGCGCTGGCAACTCTCATTTTTGCTTTGACACCAAACTCCTATTGGTGGACTATCGTCGGGGGTGGATTGACACGCTCATTGGGGACTTTATTTTTTACCACAACCATCTTGTGCGTACATCAAATGTATCAGCGGCGAACAAAGGTATGGGTTGTTGCGGCAATTATCAGCGCGGCGGGAAGCGTATTGAGTCACCCTGCTTGGGCTTTATACTCTGTAATAGCGTCCATCCTCTTATGGTGGTTCAACGGCAGGGATAGGCAGGGCATCCTATATTCTGCAGTTGTAGGATTGAGCGTGTTGGTGTTGACATCGCTGTGGTGGTTCACTGTAATTCAAGATCATGGCGTTGAAACTTTATTGAGCGCGGGTGCGATGGCAAAATCTCGCCTGTTGTTCTGGACTGTATTTTTTGCGCTTTCATTCACCGGAGAATATGCGCCTGTCATTGCTGTGTTGGGAATGCTTGGCTTTTTTATACACTTGTCAAGAAAAGATTACTTCCTTGTAGCATGGGTGCTATTGACACTGTTTGTGGACCCGCGCGGCGGACTTCCTGCGGTAATATTTCCATTTTCCATAATGGCGATGACAGCCCTCGCTGATGGAATTTCTTTACAATTTCCAAATTCAGGCGCTGACTGGATGAATGCGCTCAAGAATAACAGCGGACGTATATTCTTCGGCTTCTTTATTTTGCTTTTTGTTTACAATGCTTATCAAATCTCCAACACGCTTTCATTTCAATTTCTGGGAGCAGAAGAACGCAAGGCGATTGAGTGGGTAAAGACAAACACAGGCGTGGATGAAAATTTCCTGATACTCGACGAGCAAGGAAACCCCCTGCTTTCGCCATTGACCGAGTGGTTTCCTGCGCTTGCCGAACGGCGAAGTGTAGCAACCATCCAAGGGACAGAATGGCTGCCCGAAGAAAGACACTACAATCAAATTTACACAGCGATCACAGATATTCATCAATGCTTATATCAAGGCGTTGATTGCCTGAGCCAGTTTCAAGGAGGGCTGCCAGATGGTTACGACTACATCGTGCTTTCTGCTAAACAACAAAGTGGAAAGAACAACCTTCCCCTATTTATTTCGTTGAGTCAAAATTCGGAGTTTACGCTGGTGTACACTTCGCCTGCTATTTATATTTTCAAAGCCCCATAAAAATAGCCAAGTGTAAGAACATTGTTCATAAAAAATGCCCTCGAATAAATCGAGGGCATTTTTTATATTTTATTACACCACTGCATCAATCATCAATGCAAGAAATATAAACATCAAATACATGCTGGACCAGCGGTACATTGTCCATGCTACTTTGTTGCCACCCACCATCCAGACGCGGAAAGCAGCGTAAAGAAGGAAACCGCCAAGCACCAAGGCAGAGACAAGGTACACCATCCCAGCCAGATTGAAGATGGGAAGCAGCAAGGTGACCGCAATCAACTCGATGGTGTAAACAAGGATGTGCCTGCGCGTTTTTTCCTCGCCATGAACCACAGGCATCATAGGAACGCCTGCCTTTTCATAATCTTTCATACGAACGATTGCCAACGCCCAAAAATGCGGAGGCGTCCACATGAAAACAATGGCGAACAAAATCCATGCGGCCAACCCAAGATGTCCCGTAGCTGCCGCCCAACCAACCATCGGAGGGATCGCGCCTGCGCCGCCGCCAATCACAATATTTTGCACAGTGGCTTTCTTGAGCCACACACTATAAAAAAGAACGTAATAAAAAATACCAACAAGCGAAAGCAAAGCTGCCAGAAAATTGACAAAGCCTGCCATCACATAATAACTAAGCAGGCTCAATGCCAACCCGTACGACAGTCCTTCCGCCGCCGTCAAGCGCCCATCTGCAAGCGGACGTTTTGCAGTGCGTTGCATCTTCTTATCCAGCTCACGGTCAATGTATTGATTCAATGCACTTGAGCCAGCCGCCGCCATAGTTCCACCAAGCAATGTCCAAAAAGTAAGTGAAGCCGAAGGCCATGCTTTTGAACCAGCAACAAGTCCACTGTATGTTGTGACCAACAACAAAGCCACGATCAACGGCTTGGAAAGGATGAAGAAATCCATCGCGTGTTGGCGGAAAGAAAATTTTTCAACAACTACTTTATCCTGCGCCAACACCCCAGATAAAAATACCAAAAATCCTAATGAAATCCATAACGCAACCGCTGTCATTCCGTGCAAAACAACGAGATGCAATGGGTAGGAGCGAGTCACTTCAACGGCTCCAACAAGCGCCTGACCAAAAAACAAAACGCCGGTCACAGTAGTCAGCGGCAAAAGTAAATTCTGGTCACGCTGTTCACGCCAGGCTTTTCGCCAAACCAACACCAT
>Ga0075163_10005273_pt1 | contig 17261 bp, 16 predicted proteins | sample JI1023141ADNA_FD_71478 | JGI IMG/M metagenome (GOLD analysis project Ga0075163, IMG submission 71478) | Wastewater effluent complex algal communities from Wisconsin, to seasonally profile nutrient transformation and Carbon sequestration -... | ecosystem: Engineered > WWTP > Effluent > Algae...
AGTTCGTTAATCCGACGGGTATTGATCGGATCGAGACCGGTCGTTGGTTCATCGTAGAGCAGGACTTCCGGGTCCGCAGCAATCGCTCTGGCAATCGCCACTCGCTTGCGCATTCCGCCAGATAGCTCGGATGGACGCATCTCTTCGATTCCCGGTAGACCGACCTGCGCGAGCTTCTGCTGCACCCGATCTCTCAGCTCTGATTCGGACAGCTTGAAGTGCTCGCGGAGCGGATACGCAACGTTTTCCCCCACCGAGATCGAGTCGAACAGCGCACCACCTTGAAACAGCATGGAGATCCGTCGGCGCACCGGTAGTAGCTGTGTCTCACTGAGCGCGCACAGCTCTTGCCCATCAAAGCGAATCGATCCCGAATCGGTACGCAATAGTCCAATCAGGAGCTTGAGCATGACGCTCTTCCCACTTCCCGATCCCCCCAGGATGGTCATCGTCTCACCTCGTCGCACCGAGAGCGTCAGATCATCAAAGATCGACTTACTCCCGAACGCTTTGCGGACCTGGGAGAACTCGATCAGGGGCTCCACATTCTCTGTACTCATAGTCCAAACCCCAAGAGCAGGTTGGTGAGCACAAAGTCCACACACAGCGTCACCAGGGATGTAATCACGACCGTCTCTGTCGTGGCGCGACCCACTCCTTCGGTGCCTCCAGAGGTACTCAGTCCTTTGTAACAAGCGATGACGCCAAGCAGGAATCCAAAGAACACGGTCTTTACCAGGCCGTGCATAAAATCCTCAATCGTGACAGAGCGCAGCATCGACTCCAGAAACAGCGTCATGCCGACTCCTGAATCGAGCCGAGCCACCACCATCGCGCCAAGCACGCCCAAGATATCAGCAAAGATGCTGAGCAGTGGTAGCGCAAGAGTCGTCGCCAGCACGCGTGGCACCACCAGCTTACGCACCGGATCTGCTCCCATGGCACGAATGGCATCCACTTGCTCGGTCACGCGCATCGATCCCAGCTCTGCAGCGATTCCAGCACCGACCCGACCGCCCACCATCAGCGCGGTCAGGGCCGGCCCCAGCTCGCGAACCAGAGATAGTGACACGACGCTTCCAACGTATTCCTTTACCCCAAAGCGCGTCATCTGCACGGCAAACTGCACCGTCATGACCATGCTGGAAAAGGCGGCTGTCAGGATCGCAATGGTCAGAGACTGAATCCCCACTATGTCAAGCTGATGAACGAACTCTCGACGGGCAAACGGACCCCGAAAGGTACAGCGCATGGTCTCCGAAGCGAGCAGGCTGACTCCGCCCACAGCACGAAGGAAGCGAGAAACCAAAAGGACCAGCGCGAGCTGCCGAGGTGCTCTTGGTACCTTGTCAGCCACCGCTATCTCCTGATCTCGCTCGTAAATCCAGCGACGAAGGCATTGAAGTCGGGCTCACGCAAGGCAAACTGCTGCGGTCCGGCGATGAGCTGAAAGTCGTACAGACAGCCGTCCTTCTTTAGAACCACCAGCGATAGCTCTATCGGCACTCCATCGAGCTGTCCGGTCAGGTGGGTCCGTAGCGCCTCGCGGCCATCGAGTGTAACGAGCGTGCGCGAAATTTCCTTCTGGGCAGTTACGCCAAACAGAAGGTGATTGGTCAAAACATCAAGCGGAGCATCGCCTTGCACAGGACACTCACCGTTTACGACCAACATCCCCCCCTGTGTGTGATGAAACGCGAGATTTGCACCATGGGAGCGACTACGTGACCAGCCTTCCGGCAGTGTGCCCACTCGGTAGCTCACCGCACCCTGACGGAACACCTGACCAGAAAGCGTACCTGAACTCACGCAGCCAGCAAGAAGCAGCACCCACACCGATTCACGAAGACGGAGCGGCAGCGCTCTAGGAATTTGCTCGGACCAACAAAAGGACATCTGCCAGATCTCTATATCACACTACCACGGTCAACGTTCACTATTCTCCGTCGTAGTACTCGACTCGCCCGCTCTCGCGGAAGAAGCCGCCAAACGCCGCATCGACTACTCGCATGCCCGGAGTCCGGCCCGCAGCCACTCCGAACTTGCCGGAGTCAGGATACTGATACACATCCGTATCGATCATCGTACTCACGGCCAGATAGCGCAGTTCCTCTGTCCCAGTGTTGATGATCTGGTGCGCAACATCGGGACCACCCGGAGGACAACAGATGATGTCGCCGGGCCCAATCTCATGCTCTTCCTTGCCCATCCGAATCTGGCCGGTCCCGTTCAGCACCAGGAACATCTCTTCATTGATGTGGTGATTATGAAATGGAAACGCCCGCTTCCCAGGTGGAACCACTGTGACGTTATATCCAAGCTTCTTTGCGCCCAATCCCAAGCTCACAGGGGCCTGCTTGGCCTCGAACTTGTCGCCGTGTCGGATCTCACGGAGAAACTGAATCTGGTTGATGTTCGCAATCGGTCTGGTCATGGGAGTTCCTTTCGCCGTACAAACTGCCCCGCTTTGGCTGTCCTTACAAGACAGAATCGATGGGTCTCGCCATTCTGCCCTCCGGCTTCACCGGCCAACCGTTGTAGAATCGATCGGCGAGTCTGAATGTCCGAGATCAAGAACCACCAACAGGGCACCCAAGACCGACGAGTGGCAGTCGCAACCATCTATGCGGCGCTCTGTCATGCAGTGCTGTTTCGGCTGGCACACCCATCCCACCTGCTTCAGATCATGCCAGAGCAGTGGCGCGGCCCGCAGATTCAGCTCTCTGTTCGTGCGCTGTGGGCCGGCCTGCATCTGCTGATCTACGCGATCATTCCATGGGCCATAGCCAAAGGAATGGGCGTGACCAGCAACCCTATCGGGCTATCGACTAGCGCTATCTGGAAATCACGACGGCTGTTGATGGTGGTAGGAGTCGCTGCGGTTCCGGTGGTCTTCCTGGTCTCTTTTGTGCCGGGGTTTCTGCGGACCTATCCGATGTTTCGAACACTGCGGATCGATGGGCCAAGCACCTTAGCCTGGCTGCTGCTCTTGGCGAGTTATCTGTTTTCGATCGAGTTTTTCTTTCGCGGATTCTTTCCGGCGATGCTGACACCTGCGCTCGGAAGGTACTCTCTGTTTGTCGCGCTGATTCCTTATGTCGCGACGCATAGTTTCCTTCCCGAAGCACTCGGTGCGATTCCGGTGGGAATCCTGCTCGGCATGCTGCGAATGCAAACGGGCTCGCTGTGGCCTGGATACCTGGCGCATCTTACGGTGGCGCTGGAAATCGAACTGATTGCCCTGCACCGGCAGGGGCTTTGGTAGTGACGCATAAGGAGCGACCTATGAAACGACTCGGCTTGGACATGGCCTTGTTTCGGATTCTGCTCATCGCAGTACCCTTTGGCTGCGGATCAAAGACGTTCTATGAGCCCCCCCCAGGAGGGGCCCGCTGTAGCGATCGACGGTTCATTGCGGCGGGTACCCTGGGTGATGCGGGGTTTTCGCAGGATGCAGGAACATCGCAAGACGGCGGGTCCGTTTCTGATGGTGGCATTCCCGATGGAGGCAGCCAAGGAGCCTTCCTACACTCCGCAGACTGCGCGAAGATCTGCGGTGACACCCTGACTTGTCAACAGACCGTAAACGAAGCAGGCGTAGCGGGCGTGACCTGCTTTTCTCAATGTGATTACGCGGTCGGTTGTGGACGCCGACCTGCAGAGCTGAGTCCATGCAAGAATCATGGATCAAACGTACTGGCACGTTACTTTGAACAGGCCGCCTATCTGGAAGCCGCTTCGGTGCACGCCTTCCATCGCCTGGCTCGAGAGCTCGCCGCGCACCAGGCTCCGCAGTCCTTGGTCAGCGCAGCGCTCATCGCAGCCACCCAAGAAGTGCGACATGCTCGGGTGATGTCACGGTTGGCCAAGCGCTTTGGCGGATCGGCCCCGGTTCCTCCGCAAGGACCAACGCACATCCGCTCTCTGCTTGAAATTGCGGTCGAAAATGTTCAAGAAGGCTGTGTTCGGGAGACCTACGGTGCGCTGGTTGCCTGGCTGCAAGCAGGAACCGCTAGTGATGCCAAGGTCCGACGGGCCCTGCGCATCATCGCACAGGAAGAAACCGAACATTCCCGACTTGCTTTCGCGGTCGCCGAGTTCTGTCAAAATCGCATGGCCCCCGATGAGCAGCAGCAAGTTCGCCGTGCTGAGCGCAACGCCATCACAGAGCTGGTTCACTCCGTGCACAATGAGACACCGGCGGTGTTGGTGGATGTCGTCGGTCTGCCCACGCCAGAACTGGCCGGTCGATTCGTTGCAGAAGCCAAGCGTCTGCTATGGACAGAGCTTGGCGAATCATGAAAACACGAGCCCCGGCCAGACCAGAACACCTCGCCAGCTAGTTTCTGGAATGTTCTCGCCCTGGTCCCACAGATTCCTAGAACATCGAAGCCTTCACATTGCTGCTGACCAAACCAAATGGCATGACCTCACTCGCAGCCAGCCGTCCTCCTGATGAAAATGAGTTCCCAGGATTTGTTGCAGGCTGGCCATCGATGAACAGAGAAAACCACACCGGCTGCTGGGTCGCGTCGAATTCCAAATGATCACGAATCCCGGCAGGCGTCATGGCCTCGAAGTGAAAAAGATGGGGAGCCAATACCTCGAAGTGACCTGAATAGTCCCTCTCTCCGGCACCAATATAGGTCTGTGTACACTTTTGTGAACAGTAGACATCGCCACTATAACGATGGGCCGCGCTGTCGCTTTGCCACTCCAGATACCAAGTGACACCATTTGTGGTCAGACCGTAGGAATCAAACGGAATGTTCGCGCCCGCATTGGCATCGATCACGTAGTTGGGAGTGCCGATCGGGACTCCGGATGGACTCTGCGGCAGGATCACTCCGCTCGCCGGGACATAGCTCTGGGCGAGAGGCAATTTGCCATCACATCCCGCTAGAGCAAATAGCGCAAAAAAAAGAAACTTCTGCATCTTTGCCTCCCTCACCCTAGCAAGGCTATCACGACTCCGCAGCAGGGATGGCACGACTTGGCACAAGGGCTATGGCACAAGCAGATTCACATCCAATCCAGCAGCCAACTCGACCGCAATGAGCTGACGGGCATGTTCAGCGAGCGCGGCAAAGTACGCCAGATGCACATCATCCACGGTCCGCTGGGCCGTCAGAACTTCCAGCAAAGTCGCTCCACCACGCTGATAGCTATACAGAATCGCCGCCAACACCCGATCGGCATCCGCCACCACGCCTTGGGTATACAGCGCAAGCTGTTGCACAGAGGCCTTGTACCGGACCAGTGATTGCTGCACCTCCACTTCGGCCCGCAGCGCTGCCGCTTGATAGGAGGCCGAGGTCTGTCCTACACCCTGCTTGGCTGACAGCAGCTCGCCGCGATACATCCGTGACAGCGGGAGTGGCAACGACAACTGCGCCGTCAATGCGTCATACTGTGGTGAGGCAAACGGCTCCGAGAACAGACTCCTTTGCCAGCTCAGATTGAGCGAGACATCAACCCAGCGATTGCTTCCCGCCAGCTTGAGCTTCGCCTGGGCAGCCTCTTCACTCCGGCGCTTCGCCAGCAGATCCGGTCTCTGCTTGAGCGCCGTTTGACACAGTACTTCCATATCAAACAGGCGTGGTGGAATCGCAAGATCCCCATCGACCAAGAGCTTCTGCCCCCGTGCCGGTGCCGCTCGTCCGAGAAATCGTCGCAGCTCCAGATCCGCCGATTCCAAATCGGCTTCTGCCGTCAAGACTTCCCCACGATAGCGCTGGCTTTCCACACGGGACTGAATCAGCGCCACCTCACCCGCATCTCCGGAGGCGACCCGCTTGGTATTGACCTCCACCAGTCGATCCAGACTAGCCAGCGTCTTTTCTTTTCGTTCGAGCACGAGCCGCGCCGTCACCGAGGATACATACGCCGAGGCCGCCTCTGCCCGCAGCTTGCGCAGGATATCGAACAATTCCGCTTCAGCAACCGACACCTCTGCTTCGGCCACCGCGATCCGCCTGCTCCGCTTTCCGCCCAGTTCGATCGGAAGCGTGACGCCAAGGGTAGTCATCAGCGGTGCCGATTGTCCGGAAACATCGAGCTGCGCCACTCCTCCGGTTAGCAACGGATCTGGAAACACTCTGGCGACGTCAATCTGTGCCTTGGCGATCGGAACTTGAAAGCGAGCTGCTGCCAGATCCAAGTTCGCCTCTGTCACGCGATGCAAAAACTCGGTCAAGCTCAGCCGTTGTTCCGACTCCGCCCGCACCAGCGATAAGGGAATGAACCACAGGAGAAGCGTCACAACGCTCAGACGACTCATGGGGTCACCTCCGACAGCGAAGGCGCAAGACTCGATGGACTTTCTTCTGGTTTCACCAGACCGGCAAACGTGTCGCGGTTTGAGTCCGAGTCGACAGGTGGATGCTGGCGTATATTACTCTTTTCAACTACATAATATAGAGCGGGCAACACAAACAGCGTCAGTAGCGTCGCACTGACCAGTCCGCCGACGACCACTGTGGCCAGCGGTCGCTGCACATCCGATCCGATCCCGTGAGCCAGCGCCGCCGGTAGCATGCCCAGTGCCGCCACCGTTGCGGTCAACACGACGGCCCGTAGTCGCTGGGTAGCCCCCACCGCCACGGCCTCAGCGAGAGGCATACCGGTTTTGCGCAGCTCGTTTAATCCCGATACCAAGATCACACCGTTTTGAACCGCTACCCCAAACAGGGTGATAAAGCCCACCGCAGAGGACACATTGAGCGTCATGCCCCGGACGATGAGCGCAACCATTCCGCCCAGCAGCGCCAGCGGTACGTTCACCAAAATCAGCGCCGCATAACGCAGCACCCCGAACGCGCCGTAGAGCAAGATGAAGATCAAGACCAGCACAATCGGAATGATCATTCCAAGCCGTGCCGTCGCCCGCTGCTGGTTTTCAAACTGACCACCCCAGCGCACCTCATTTCCGGTGGGAACCGGAACCTCTTGCGCAATCCGAGCCCGCGCATCCGCCAAGAAGCTTGATAGATCTCGACCACGCAAGTTGAGTCGCACCGTCAAGTGACGGCGATTGCTCTCCCTTGTGATCGTACTCTCACCCGAGCGAAGCTCCAGCCTTGCCACCTGCGATAGCGGCACGCGGGCTCCGCTTGGCGTCGCAATGGTCAGATCCCCAATCGCCTCCCGGGAGCTACGGACCCGAGGCTCGAAGCGCACGGCAACGTCATAGCGACGCTCTCCCTGAAACACCTCCGCGATGGCACGACCGCCGATCGCAACCTCGATCAAGCTGGCGATGTCCGAAACATTGATTCCGTAGCGCGCCGCTGCCGAGCGGTCGACCCGCACCTGCAACTGCGGTAGGGGTGGCTCCTGATCAATCGCAACATCTGCGCTCCCAGGAACACTCCGCAGCACCTCGACCATTCTCTCTGCAAGTCGTCGCGCTTCCACCAAATCGGTCGCAAACAACTTCAGCACCAGGTCACTATGGGCACCCGCGATCTTGTCGTTTACCCCATCGATCATGGGCTGGCTAAAGCCCACCGTCAAACCGGGAATCTGGGCAAACCTCGTCGTCAGCTTCGCAATCAAGTCCGCCTTGGTCATGCCGGCCGGCCACTGCGCATACGGAATCAATCCCACCGAACTTTCGATATGGGAAGGAGTCCATGAGTCAGTCCCGTCATCGTTGCGGCCAAGCTGGGTGACAATCGTGCTGATCTGAGGAAACTCCCGTGCCGCACTCCGCAGCTCACCCGCCATCTGGTTCGCCTTTTCCAAAGAGAGTCCGGGAGGAAGCTGCACTTGCAACCAGATCGACCCCTCATCCAGCTCGGGAAGGAATCCCTTACCAACCACCACCCCAAGCCCAACCGCCATCACCGCCGCTGCCAGGCCCGGCCACAGCGCCAACTTGGGACGATTCAAGAGTCCGCGAATGACCAAGGTATAGGTGGTTTCAAGCTTCGCCAGCAGCGGGTTGTGCCACAGCTTTCGGGGCCTCCGCAGCGCAGCGAGTGACAGTCCCGGAATCAGCGCCAACCCGACCAAAAGAGCCGCCGCCAAGGCGTAGCCAATCGTGTAGGCCATCGGAGTAAAGAGCTTCTTTTCCACGCGCTGAAACGCAAACAGCGGCAGATACGCGGTGATGACGATGATCTTCGCAAAAAAGATCGGACGGGCCACCAGGGAAGTGGCCGAGATCGCGTCTCCTTCCGTCATCTCGTCCTGCGGCCGTTCTTCACGTCTTCGTAAGATCGACTCCATCACCACAATCGCCCCATCGACAATGATGCCAAAGTCGATCGCTCCCAATGAAAGGAGGTTGGCGGGAATGCTGGTCATCCGCATCAAGATAAAAGCGATAAGTAGCGATAGGGGAATCACCGTAGCGACGATGAGCGCGCTGCGCGGACTGCCTAAAAACAGGATCAGCACGATGATCACCAAGCCAATTCCTTCCACCATCGTGTGCGACACCGTGTTGAGCGTGGTGCGAACCAAATCTGTCCGATCCAGATACGGGACCACTTTCACATCCGCAGGAAGCAGCCCGCCGTTCAGCGCAGCCACCCGCTCATGCAGACCGTCCAGTACTCGCGAAGGATTTTCGCCGCGCAAGAGCAGCACAATGCCACTGACACCATCTGGGTTTCCGTCCTTCCCAAGGATGCCGTTGCGCTGCAGAGCCCCGAGCTGCAGTGTCCCAAGCGAGCGCAGAAACACCGGCGTGCCGTGTTGCTCACTGACGACGATGTTCCCCAGATCTTCTAGGTTGCGAATCAGACCAATTCCGCGCACCACAAAGCCCTGATCTCCGCGCACCAAAATGCTGCCGCCCGCGTTGCTGTTGTTGTTGGTGATGGCCTCTGTCACATCCTTGAGCGACACGCCGTACTGAATGAGTCTCGCCGGATCAAGGATCAACTGAAACTGGGTCGTCTCACCGCCAAAGTTGGTAATGTCGGCGACTCCCGTAACCTGTCGCAGCGTCGGTGCAACCACCCAGCGCTGCAGCTCCCGCAGCTCTCTTTGACTGCGCGATGGACTCTCCAGCGTATAGCGATAGATTTCTCCAATCGGAGACGTCAGCGGATCGAGCGAGGCTTCGGCCCCCGGTGGCAACGCCACGTTGGTCAATCGTTCGCGTATTCGCTGCCGTGCAAAGTAGTCGTCGATTCCGTCCTGAAACACCAGCGTGATCAGCGAAAGACCGAACGTACTGCGTGAACGCATGATGAGCAGTCCCGGCGTGCCGTTTAGCTCCCGCTCGATGGGAATCGTCACCTGCTCTTCGACCTCTTCCGCTGCATGTCCTGCGTACTGCGTGACCACTTGCGCCGTGGTATCCGCAATATCCGGGTAGGCCTCGATCGCCAGCTCCTGCCACGACATGTAGCCAAACACTCCGAGCAGCAGAAATACGATCAGCACCAGCCAACGCCGCTTAAGCGAAGCAGAGACAAACTGTTCAATCATCATCGCCGACTCCTACTGCAACAGAACTGCGTTTTCGACGACAATTCGCTCGCCTTTTTGCAAGCCCTCGGCGATCAAAGTCACGCTGTCGATTGTCGCACCTGGCTGAACCCGTCGCCGCTCAAAGATCCACGGACTCACCTCGACAAACACAAAGCTGGCATCGCCCAGCAGCACGATGGCGGCCGGAGGAACCACCAGCTCTGGCGCGGCGTTTTCCGTAAAGCGAACCGAGCCAAACATACCGGGCCGAAGTCGTCGGTCTTCATTGGCCAGCGCTATCCGCACCGGAATCGTCCGCGTCTCTGGGCGAAGCAAGTCACCGACGAACAAGACCTTCCCAGTCCAGCTATCGGTCGGATACGCAGCGAGCGTGATCACCGCATCTTCCCCCACCTGAATGCGCCGAATGTCCTTTTCCTGAACACTGGCGGTAACCCATAGCAGGGACAGATCAGCGATCGTCATCAGCGGATCCGCCAGGTCTTGTCGATACTCTCCTGGCGCAACCTTGTACTCAACGACCCGACCGGAAACCGGAGCCCGAACCGATAGCGGTCTACCGAGTGCACCCAGATCGATTCCCAGGAGCTTCAACCGGAGGGCGGCTCTTTCCAGTTCACTGCGCGCCAGATCGCGATCGGTCTGGGCCTGCTCAACTTCTCGCGCAGCCCCAATTCCGGCCTGACGGAGATCTTGCTGACGGGACAGCGTACGCTCTGCTTGCGCCAGCGCGCTCTTTGCCCGCAGGTAATCGGTCTGTGCAGAGGCCAGATCGGGAGAGTCCAACTCAAATAGTGGCTGACCCTTTTGGACTGAATCGCCAAAGCGCACAAAGAGCTGAACCACCCGACCCGGCAGTGGTGCGGTCACTCTCGCCAGCCGCGCTGGATCGGCCTCTACTTCCGCCGGAGCATCCAAAGAGCGTCGAACACTGCGCGGTAGCACGGGCTCGATCTTCAACCTGCCACGTAGCGGAGAAGTATCAGGAATCGTAAGTCGTTCGCCCTTTCTGATCAGCAGCGGCGGCGGACTGAGTCCGTCGGTGGATTCGGACTTATGGCAGCCTGTAAGTACGGCCGCCAGCAGTCCGATCGATGGAAGGAGCAGCGCGCAAGCCCGAGCAAATGAATGTCTGTATGGAGACCCTGCACTTTTCATGGCGGGCGCAGGGTAGTCTGGGGACTCGATTCAAAGGAAGTACGATTCTCCAAGCTCGGAAACGATGCGGGTGTGACAGCTTCCAAAGAAGGTCACAAGGTGTGATACTTGCTTCCCATCATGAAAGCACAAGGAACGTTTACGGTTCAGCTCGATTCAGCACCTCCCTACGACGTCAGTGATGGGGTCACGCTGGGTCGCACGTCGATCAAAAAGCAGTTTGTCGGCGATCTATCGGCCAGCAGCACTGTGGAAATGCTCGGTGCACGGACCTCGGTCAAAGGCTCTGCCGGGTACGTAGCGATCGAGCACGTGCGCGGAGTCCTCATGGGTCGCAGTGGCAGCTTCGTGCTGTCTCACACCGGCACGATGGATCGCGGACGGCTCGAGTTGATCCTACGCGTGGTGCCCGATTCCGGAAGCGGCGAGCTGACCGGTCTACGTGGGTCTATGACCATCGACATCCAAAACGGAACCCACTTCTACGGCTTCGACTACGAAATCGACCCCACTCCAAGCGGTGATACTCCTTAACGGTCGGCCACTTCTGATTCCCCAAGTGCCCGACTCCGATCGCTCGGCTTACAGCACCGTACACAAAACAGAAGTGAAGCCGATGCTGGTGGGCTTCCACTTTTCGGCAGCCTATGAGACACTGGTCCTGTGCCTCCAGCGACGAGAGCCCGCTTTGCTCAAAGCATCTTGGAGGAAGTCAACCGGCTTCCTCAGATGTGGAGCGAGGCGATCCATCGGCGCTGCGAAAAGGCGTGGACCAGAATCGAGGAGTCTCCCCCAGTAGCCTGGCTAGAGGAGGAGACCTACAACGCACTCACCGAAGCGATTCGCTCACAACTCGGTGATGCAGAGACCATCAAACTGTACCGTGCTCTGGGTCGCCGAATCCTGAGCAACCCGAACATCCAGAGCTTCATCGAGTCCGTGATCCGTCTGTTCGGGATGTCTCCGCATGCTCTGCTCAAGGCCACGCCTCGTGGCCGAGATTCCTTGGTTCGCGACAGTGGCACACTCATCTATGAATATGTCTCGCAACAGTCTGCCAAGCTCCACCTACGCAACTTTCCGGTGTCTACCTTCAAGACCGGAACCACTGTAGTGTTGCTCTCTGGAACCTTTCTGGGACTGCTCGATGCCGCCGGAGTCTCACGCACTGCGAAGCTGGAAACCGAGCAGGTCGATCTTCTGTCTGGGCACGCCACCTTTGTCCTAACCTGGTAGCTCGAACAAGGTACTCGCCATCTGACCGCCTTGTGTGGTTAGACTGCGGTATGCCTTTTCTCGACGTCAACGGCACATCTCTGTTCTACGAGGACACCAAAGGGAGTGGTCCGCCGATCCTGTTTTCCCACGGGCTACTGTGGAGCGGCGAGATGTTCTCTGCACAAATCGAAGCCCTCCGCGCCACCCATCGCTGCATCTGCTACGACCATCGCGGCCAGGGCCAGAGTCCCGCGAGCCCGACTCCATTTGACATGGAAACGCTGTTTGATGATGCGGTTGCGCTCATCGAAAAACTACAGTTGGGACCGGTCCACTTTGTCGGACTGTCGATGGGCGGCTTTGTTGGAATGCGGCTCGCAGCCCGTCGACCCGAGTACATCAGATCGCTCGTGCTCATCGAAACCGCCGCCGATCCAGAGCCACGAATGAACATTCCCAAGTACAAAGTACTGGCTTTGCTCGCCAGTCTGCTCGGCTATCGCAAGCTGGTGCCGCCCATCATGAAGATCATGTTTGGAGCCGCGTTCCGGCAAGATCCTCAGCGTGCGGCGCTACGACGAAAGATGGAGGATCACTTGGCGTCGCTCCGTTCTGCTGAAACGCAAGCGGCGCTCGGATCCGTCATCGGCCGCCGATCGATCGAACAAGAGCTGGCCAGCATTCAGACTCCGACGCTGGTACTGCATGGCAGCGATGACACCGCGATCCGTCTGCCACGGGCACGCAAGATGGCAGAGGCCATCGCTGGGGCCCGCTTGGTCTTGATTCCCCGTGCAGGCCATACTTCGACGGTGGAAGAACCCGCAGCGGTCACCGCAGCCCTGGCAGAGTTTTATCGAAGCCTGTAATCGCGGACTCGCCGATTCCACCTGCCGCTGCGACGGATGAGTGTCCTACCCGAGCACCGGCAGTTTGCGGCTCTGCTGCTTTTGAAATGCCGGCTGCAGCACCGCCTCCACTTCGGCCACAAGATCGTAATCCGCGCCGCGTGTCACCTTGGCGGTGATCAAATCCCCCGGACGAAGCTGGACGTCTGGATTGCTCTCACCTAGCGTCAAATAGACGTGGCCATCGATCTCGGGCGCCTGTCCGGCATGACGACCTTTGAGCAGGAACTCACTCTCCTCGGATGGTCCTTCGACGAGCACCTCGATGCTCTGACCGAGTAGTTCCTTGCGCTTCTTTTTGGCGACTTTGCGCTGAATGCGAAGTAGCTCACGCCGTCGTCGCTCCGCTTCCTTGGCCGGTACCAGATCTTCGAGTTCCGCAGAAGGAGTCCCCTCTTCCTGCGAGTAGGTGAACACCCCAACATGATCCAGCTCGGACTCTGTCACAAAGTCACAGAGCCTCTGGAACGCCTGCTCTGTTTCACCAGGATGTCCGACGATGAACGCGGTCCGCAGGAACACTCCCGGAAGATGCTTGCGCGCCCGCTCAATCATCGCGTAGACACTCTTCCCCGTATAACCTCGCCGCATCAGCTTGAGCAGCTTGTCATCGATGTGCTGAAGCGGACAATCGATGTACCGCACCACACGGGGCGACTCGGCCATCACCTGGAGCAGTTCGTCCGTGGTCGCAGTCGGATAGGTGTAGTGCAGGCGAATCCAGCGCAAAAAGCCCTCATGACCTTTTTGCACCTTCCCAATCCGCCGCAGCAAGTTCGATAGGGAGGGCCGATCGGAAGACCGATCGACATCAAACGGCAGATCGGTGCCATAGGTGGTCAGATCTTGCGCCACCAGGTTGATCTCGACGACACCCTGCTGCGAAAGCGCTTCCACCTCGGAAGCGATCGAGTCCAGCTTGCGACTCCGCTGCGGACCCCGCAGCTTGGGAATGATGCAAAAACCGCAGGGGCGATCGCAGCCTTCGGCAATCTTCACATAGCGAAAGAAGCTCGCTTGAGAGGCCGGACGCGGCGTGGTGTGATCATACAGATACTCAGGAATTGCGGCGACATCGACGGTGTGATCGCTACCGCGAATCGCTGCCGCGACCTTGGCGACTTCTCCCGACCCCAGGATGTGATCGATCTCGGGAATCTCGCGGGCGATCTCTTCCGGGTAGCGCTGCGACAGACAACCAGTCACCACCAGTCGCCGACACCGTCCGGTCTTTTTGAACTCTGCCATTTCGAGGATGGTATCCACCGATTCCTCTTTGGCGGCCCCGATGAATCCACAGGTGTTCACGACGATCACGTCAGCGGCTTCGGGATTGTCGGTAATCAGATGGCCGGACTCATCGGCCATGCCGAGCATGACCTCGGTATCGACGCGATTCTTGGGACAGCCGAGGCTGACGAAATAAACAGAAGGAGCAGTCACGGCGGGAGCATGCGCAGCTTACACCTCGCTGTCAAGGTGCGTCGCCATCGGATCGAAAAAGAGCTACTTGCCGGCGAGCTGACGAAGAGCCGAAGCCCAGTCTTCGACATGGTGCGCGACCACCAGTTTGCCGTCCTTCACGGTGTGGATGTCGATGGTCATGATCTTGAAGCTGCGCCCGCTGTGCGGAACCCCGAAGAAGTCTCCGGCCGGCGTGCCGCTCGCTTCACTGCGGACGATGATGCGATCGCCGCTCAGCAGCACCTCTTTGATGTCCCAGACCAGATCGGGAATCGCCCGTCCAAAGCCAATGACCTGTGCGATGAACTCTTGGCGTCCTTTACTAACGGTCTCGCCTGCGTAAGAGCGCCACTCAGGAGCCGCGATCTCGGAAACGATCTCGGCGACGTTCTTCTGGGATGGGCGGGTGAGCGCATCGTAGAAAGGAGCAATGAGGGCGCGGGCGGTTTCGACGCTCAGTACCTGGTGCATAGGACTCCTCCAACAGCGGGGGGTTTGGTTTGGCTTGCCGCGCTACATGCGCAGCTCGGTATGGAGTAGCTTGCGGTCAAGCCATGATCTGAACAATCCCGCTTGATCCTGAATCACTGTTCGGTATGATCGAACAATCATGCAAGCCCGTGATCTCCCCCTGCTGGCGGTCTTTGCTGCGGTGATCCGCCACGGCTCGTTTACCGCCGCCGCCAAAGCGCTTGGCCTGTCCAAGAGCTTGGTCAGCGACAATGTCCGCATGCTTGAGGAGCGCTGCGGCGTCCGTCTGATTGAGCGCTCGACCCGCAAGCTGCGACTCACCCAAGTCGGAGAGCAGGTGCTGGTGACCGCTACCACGATCTCCGACGCAGCCCGCAGTCTGGACGCGATCTTAGAGGAACATCGCAATGCCCCGGTGGGAACGCTCCGCATCGCGACAACTCATGACTTGGGCTCCGTACTGGTGGCACCGGTGGCAGCGCAGCTTGTGCTCCAGCATCCGCAGATGACCGTCGACATTGTCAGCGATGATCTGTCCCAAGACCTGATCGCGAGCCGCATCGATGTAGCGGTCCGATTGGGTGTCCCACGAGAATCTGGAAACGTGGTGCGGACACTCGCGCACATTCCCGAACCGATTGTCGCGACACCCGCGCTCGCATCGTCCTATGCCACCGCAAGTCGCCCGCGAGAGCTCACTGGTGCGCCGTGGGCACGCCACTCGCTGGTGTCTCGGAGCGATAGCCTGACCTTTCTGGGTCCGAAGGGAGAGACGGACACCGTGCCGCTGACGCTGCGAGCCCAGAGCAATACCGGAGAAGGAGTGCGCGCTCTGCTTCTTGCTGGGGTCGGAATCGGAGTCCTTCCAGAGTACATGGTGGCCGAGGAATTACGACGTGGGACGCTGGTTCGGCTCTGCCCCGGCTGGATGTGGAAGCAGGTCACGCTGTATGCAGAGTTGCCGTCGGCAAAGCGGAAGCCTCGTCGTTCTCAACTGTTCCTGCAAGCACTCATCGAGACCATCACGTCAAAAGGGACAGAAGGCCGTGCCGGTGCAATCGGCTGGTATCGCTTCACCAATCCCAAAGACCACGCCTAACCAGCGACCCAGTGTCCGAGCGACTGTTTCACGGCATTCATCGCCAACAGAGCCCCCGATAGCGTAAGAACCGCAATCCATACCTTGCGCGGCCAAGGCAAGAGCGCCAGCGCGATGAACGTCGGAAATACCACCACCAGGAATCTCCCAAGCGAGCCCGGACTGCTCATCGATACACAGAGTGTAACGACAGCCCAGAGAACGAAAGAAAGCGGCAGCCGACGCCGCATGGCCACGAGCAAGGTGATCGCTCCCAGCGCCAACAGGTGACCGAACTGCAGGCGTAGAAACCACGACAACAGGGAGTGAATCCAGGTGGATTCTCCACTTTGGTGTTTCACAAACGAGCTGCCTGCCCAGCCCAGCGCAACCTGGCTATAGACAAACTGGAGCGGAGTCCCAAACCGCTTCCACAGAAACAGCATGTAGGCGACAAGCCCCAACGGGCAGAGCAGCAGATACAGCACATCTGCGCGCACCCTCCGCAGGTCGAATCTGATCGATTCCAGATAGGCGGTCAGGAGTCCTAAGCCAACCAGTACCCCAACGCTACGGGTGGCACTGGCACAAGCCGCACACAAGGCTGCGCGAAGCCACTGCTGCTTATCGGCACAGTAGAACGCCGCTACGACCCAGCACAGAAACAGCGGCTCGGTATGCATCGAGTTGAGATAGAATGAGTATGGAAAGAAGAGAAGGAGCAGCAGCGTTCTGTCTGCCACAGCGGTGCCAAAACGACGACCGGTCAGTCGGAAAAGCAACACGCAGGCCCACACTCCGCTCACGTTTGCGACCAGGAGTCCAGCGATCCCAACGTGGCCGATCAATCGCCCCAGCACATGGGTAAGCAGCGGCAGCAAAGGAAAGAAGGCCGTGTCGCGCTGCCCTTCTCCATTTGGCAGATTGTCGTAGCCGGTGCTCGCAATTTGGTGATACCAGCCAGCATCCCAACGAATCCATCCGTCGATCAACGGATGTTGAGGATAGGTCACAAAGGTCTCTGGCACGAGCAGCTTGGGAAACAGCGACAGCACGACAGACACCAGCAGCAACAGAGCCAGCCGATTCCCAATCAGCCACCGCACGACGGAGGGCACCGCGCCTCGATCGTTGCGGACAGCACGAGTGGAATGAGCAGCTGTGGCTGGTGCGGAATCCATGGTGACGCGGGATTATCGCGAAGTCGGCAGCGGAAGCGAGTCCTTGTTGCACAAAAGGCCCATCCAATCGGTGTTCACCAGTTGCACACCTTGGATTCGGACAGTGGATTCGGACAGTGGATTCGGATAGGTTGGCTGTGCGATGTTCACGCGAATCTGGTGTTGCTGCGCCTCGGCGGCCCCGTCATACACGGGAGATTCCCAGGTAGCGCCGTGTTAGCCCGGATTGTCGAGTGGAGCAGGAGTTCGCAGCTCGCGTACGAAGCGGTCGGCGAGCGTTGTCTGTGGTAGCGGAGTCGGCAGGCGAGACAGTCCTTTGCTGAGCGCATTGATTCG
>Ga0075163_10005274_pt1 | contig 17260 bp, 3 predicted proteins | sample JI1023141ADNA_FD_71478 | JGI IMG/M metagenome (GOLD analysis project Ga0075163, IMG submission 71478) | Wastewater effluent complex algal communities from Wisconsin, to seasonally profile nutrient transformation and Carbon sequestration -... | ecosystem: Engineered > WWTP > Effluent > Algae...
TGGCAACCGACTTCCAAGGTGGAATTACCTATAACTCCACTGGCAACAGCACAACCGGAACCGGGGCTGTCAGTTTTTCGCTGAATAATCAATTTATTTCAGGATCGGGATCTGGTTCTTTAACGCTGGGAGGCAACGTTACCTTAAACGATGGTATTTCTGTAAATAGCTCCAGGGCGGTGAACATTACCGGCGTATTGGATGCTGCCCTGGCTGGTTCTCAATGGATAAATGATGCAGGCTCCACTTTGTCTTATGGGGCCACTACCCAACCCTTCAATACGTTGGGTAGTTTGGATGCCTCTGCTTCGGGCAACACTGTCAATTATAACCGAAACGGAGCGCAGACCATTCGGAATACCACCTACGACAACCTCACCATATCTGTTGGAGGCACAAAAACTGCTGTAGACTTTATCGTTAATAATTCCTTTACTCAACTCAATTCTGTACTGTTAAGTGCCTCAGGAACCGCAACATTTGCTACTTCGACTGCAGCTGGTATTAACCTTTCTGGTAACCTGTCTTTTAATAATGTGCTGATTACCAAAACAGGTTCAACACTCACAATTTCGGGTACAGGAAACTTGACTACGAATCAGTTAAATATTTCGGCTGGTACTTTTTCGGCTGGTACTACGAATCGAACCATCAGTGTAAATTCCGATTTGTCGGGTGTGGGAACCATAGATCTTTCGGGCGCATCGGCTCAAATTCTGGATCTGAAGGGTACTAACAATACCATCGGAACGTTGACCACTGGATCTACCTTGGCATTAGTAAACTACAGCAATGGCAACCAATCTGTGTTTGGTAGTTCAAACTACAGGATTCTGCAAGTTGGTTCTACCGGAACCAAAACCCTTTCAGGACCAATCGCCATTAACGATACACTGCGGTTTTTGGCCGCAAACGGAACCAATAACATGCGGCTCGCACTGGGTGCTTACGATGCCACCATCAGACCCAACGGCTGGTTAGTGAGTAGAAGGAGCAACACAGGTACATCTAACGAGGTGTTTGGCACCCAAAGGCAAATATTAACAGATGGAACCGGGGTTCTGGTAAAAGAAGGCACAACCAACACGCATTTTTCTGCATTTGTAAAAAACGGTGCTGGTACTATGGCCGGAACAGGCGTTTATCCGGTAGCTACCACTGGGTTTTATACTCCTTTTGCCTTTACCGCCCTTACGGCAACAGTGGCTGGAACAGGTTCTGTTTCTGTGCGGGCAGTGCCTGCCAAGCAGCCCAATGTGCCCTATTACAACAATGCAGCCATCAAATACTGGGAATTGGCTTCTACCAATCTGAGCGGGATATCTGCCAGTATGAGTTTCACCTACAATAACCCTGGCGAGGTAGTGGGCAGCCAATTGTTGTATGAAGGTCGGGTTTGGGATGGATCCACACTTTCGGCCACTGCAGGGCCAAGCGCTCCTGGTTCCAATCCATTTACAACAACCGGATCTTCCTTTATCTCTGGCGCATGGACTGCCATAGATCCGACAAACAGAAACGTATACTATAGCTATATATCAGGCGATTATGGTACCGCTGGTATTTGGACAACAGATCCATCTGGCAGTACACTGATTAATCCGGCTGTTCCAGGTGCTGGAGATCAGATTGTGATTCTGGCAGGCAGAACCGTAACCACAACCAGTAGCCGCACCTGTGCTTCGCTCACAATTAACAGTGGTGGAACTTTCGATGCCGGCACCACGACCGGCAACAATTTTGGTCCGGTATCTGGCACAGGTTTGTATCGCCAGGCTACCATTACATTGCCTACAGCTACATTCACGGCATTTGGGTCGGGCTCTGGTGGCACATTTGAATATTATGATTTGCCTGCTGGAACCAATGTGCTTGCCAATACCTTAACCACCTACAATAACCTGCTGATAACCAATAGTACCGGTGCCAACTTTGTAGCAGCACTCGATCATAACCTAACCATAAACGGTAATTTAACCTTATCACGCAGTGGTGCTGGAATGTCAACCTTTACGGTCGGAAATTCTGCAACCGGAAGAACCGTTTCAGTTCTGGGAAATGCCATAGTCGGGGCCGGATGTACCTGGAACATAGGAACTTTCAACGTTACCCATACCATCAACATTACCGGAAACCTAACCAATTCGGGAACCATCCTGTTTAACAATACAGCTGCCGCCTTTACACCCTCTACCACTGGCCAGGCTACGCTTACTTTTCTGGGATCGAGCACAAATACAACTTTTACCAACAACGCTGGCGCTGCAGCCCGTTTTCATAATTTCAGGGTAGATAAAACCGTGGGTTATGAACTATTTGTAACTGCTGGTGTGGGTGCGAGCCCTCAGTTTTGGTCAGATGTTACCACCATTCTGGCTGTGAACGGAACCTTGCGGCTGGGTACCAATGTGACCGTATCGCTTCCGGACTACACGGGTGGCAATTACGATATCGGTACATCCAGCACCATTCCTACCCTTTGGGTAGATGGCGCTACGGTCAATTTTATTGGTGGCAACTCCATCGTGGTTTATGGAACGCTTCGGGTTTCGGCCGGTGTTTTGAATGTGACCCAGGGCGCTGCCAGCATCGTGATCAGAGAAACAGGCTTCCTGCTTATAGAAGGCGGAACGGTAACCGCAGAAATGTTCAGAACTTCAAACACGGCAACCACACACAGAGGCGCATTTCAGCAAACAGGTGGCATTCTCAACCTGATCGGAACTTCCGGAGGGCCTCAATCGGGTTATTCCATCTTTACCTTGCCTTATCCCGACAATGTTTTTAAAATGAGCGGCGGTACCATCAACATCACCCGAAGTACTACGGGACCGGTGGCCGGTATTCAAATTGCGAGTTCATTAGGTAATTATGAGGTATCGGGAGGAACCATAAACATCAGCCTTTCTGCAGGTATTAATTTCGATATAGCCTCTGCCGCACCACTTTTCAATGTCAATATTTCGAAAGTGGCCGGTGCAGCTGCGGCGGTACGCCTCAATGCCATTACAGGTGCAAGTGGAAACGAAAACCTTGCGGCCCAGCCATTAACCATACTGGGCAATTTTTATATCGATGGGGCAAACTCGCCCGTATTTAATGCCCAGAACTCAGATGTGAGCTGTAAAGGAAATATGGAAGTAGCCAATGGTGGCACCTATCAAACTGGTACACAGGCTACCATATTTAACGGAACCTCGGCACAAACCTTTACTATCAATGGCTCCTTATCCACCGGGCTAAGCAGTTTGGTATTAACCAAATCTGCTTCAACCTTAACGCTGGCAGGAAGTGTAAGTCCGGTTACGGTTCGGGGAGGTATCACCATCAACTCTGGAACCCTGGCCGATGCCGGCAAAACAATCAATGTTGGCGGTAATATCGTAAACAACGGAACCCATTCGGGTGCAGGGAAAATGGTATTAAACAGCAGCACTGCATCGCAAACCATTTCGGGTACCAGCACCAGTTTTTTTGGCAACCTCGATTTCTCTAACACCAACGGGGCGGCGGGTTCTACCCAAATTACGGTGAGTGCCAATCTCCAACTATCGGGGAGTCTGGGCTTAACCACAGATCGGGTGGCCAATATTGGATCCCGGCAAATTATTCTGGGAGCTTCCGGCACCATTTCGGGCACCTTTTCTGCCAACCGGTATATCAGAACTAATGGTCTTTTGTCTGATGGTGGCATTAAAAAGACATTCAGCAATACAGCCGCATTTGTTTTTCCATTTGGGCCGGGCAGCAATTATACACCGGCTACCATCCAGTTTAGCGCCGCCCCAACCACCTATGGTGCGCTCGATGTTCGACCTGTGGCGACCAAGCAACTCTATGTTACAGATCCAGATTGCTTCGATTTATATTGGAAGGTAAAAACCAGCGGCTTTTCCGGTATTCCGGCAGGCTCGGTAAATTATACCTTCAATTATGGAACCCTTACCGACAATACCACTTATATACCAGCATTTTATGATTTCATGGCCATTGCCTATTCGCCCATAAACGATGTTACCCAAGTAAATGAAACCACAAACAATATTCATTTTACAGGCGTAAGCTATACCGATGGCGATTATACAGCAGGCAATCCGGCTGCTTTTGGGGTGGTAACACCTTATTATAGCCGAACTTCCGGAAACTGGAATTCCCCTTCTACCTGGTCAAATGCGAGCCATTCGGGTGCAGCGGCGGTATCAATTCCTGCTTCTAATTCTCCTGTGCTGATTGGCGATGGCGGTACGTTTAACCATACCGTAACGGTTACTACCAACAGCACCATTGCCGGTAGTTTGATTGTGGATGCCGGTTCGGTACTGGACTGCCAGACGACCACCGGAAATAACTTTGGGGCCATCCCATATGCTACCGCTGGTGGAGCCGGAACTGTCCGCATATCATCTTCCAGTGCAACCGCAGAGTTCCCGGCCGGAGATTTTGGGTTGTTCTTTCAGCCAGATGGAGGCACGGCAGAATATTATTCTACCGGGGCTCAGGATTTTACCATACCAGCAGCCACCGCCTCACCCACGGTTATTTCAATTGATTCTTACAAGTGGTTGAATATCAACCCGGGATCCGGAAGAATAATCAGCTTCCCAGATAAAGATCTGACCATTTATGAAGACCTTACCCTAAACGGTAATCCAACCGGAATTGCATCCTTGGCACCAGCCGCTGCCCGGGTTATCACCATAAACGATGACCTGATTGTGACTGGCGGTATTTTGGAGATGGGTTCTGCAAACGCTCAGAGCCTTATGGTTCAAAGCGATGCATCTGTTTCATCTTCAGGGTCGCTCACTGCCCAAAATTCAGGGTCCACCATTCACAATATTGTTCTCGAAGGCAATCTTTTCAATGAAGGTGTACTATCACTCAACAATGCCTCCAAAGCAAACCTCACCTTCCAGGGTGCAGTATCGAAGGTTTTGAATGGTACCAATGGTTCATCTGCCATTTCGCTTTATTCATTAACGTTGAATAAGGGGACTTCAATCGCAACAGAATTGGATATCACAACGTTGGGCTCATTTTCGGCGCCAACCAATGGGTGGCTAACCCTTACCAATGGTATGTTGAAATGGTCGAAGGGCAATACCATTACGCTAACAGATCAGGTTGGCGATTTTCCAATACCATCTTCTGCTGGTCTTACAGTAAACCATGCTTCTGCTATTGTAAACGTAGGGATGGCCAATAGTGCCAATGCCGATCTTGTGCTGGATGGAAAATTGTCTGTTCTGGCAGGTACACTCAACATTGGCGACAATGCCAACAACCAAAACAACGACCTGGAATATGGTTCCGGTGGCATTCCGGAATTTGAAGTGACCGGCAATGGAATTGTGAATGTAAATGGCCAGATCAGGAGGAGTACGGTGGTACAATCGGGCTCTCTCAAGTACACACAAAGTGGTAATAGTCAAGTGCTTGTACGAGGAAAAAATTCAGACCCGGCCACTTCCTTAACATACGACAGGGCCAAATTCGAAATCCTCAATGCAGGTTCGCAATTTAATATGTCGGGTAATTCTGTCCTTACCATCAGCCGGTCCGGATCTGCCAGCGGTATTTTTTACGATGTTTATCTGGCACCTTCTGTCCAAAGTGTTACAGGGGGTGAAATCAGAATCGGGAATACTGCAACACCCTCATCGCAAACGTTTTTTGTAAACTCAACCGTTCCGTTCTGGCATCTTTCGGTAGATGGCACCACTACCACCAAAGTACTGACTGTAGTTGCAAACCCGGTTGTGGTACAGCGAAACCTGGCAGTAGAAGGCAACTCGGTTTTCAACGCCAATGGGCTGAATGTTACTGTGGGGGGCAATTTTACCAATCAGAACACAACCAATACTGCAGGATTAACGGTGGGTGGTTTCCGCCCTGCTACTTCAGCGCAGGTTACCACGCTAAATGGCAGCACGGCCTCGCAAACCCTAACGGGGGCAACAGGCAACCTGACCAATTTTGCAAACCTGGTAATAAACAATACGTTTTCGGGTGGTTCTGTTTCCCTGGCCGCCAATACCGAAATTCGGGCTACAGGCAATCTTACCCTTACCTCGGGTACTTTTGCTACCGGCGCCAACCTGGCTACGGTTACCGGAAATATTACCAACAACAGTGGGCATACTTCTTCAGGGTCGGGATACCTGGTACTTGCCGGTAGTTCAAACCAAACCATAAGTTCCTTATCTACCGCTTCATTTGGTAGTTTGAGGATCAACAATTCAGCAGGAGCAGAGTTGCTTGCACCGGCCACTATTGCCGGCGATTTAAATCTGCAGAATGGAATTTTCTACATCAACAACTACCTGCTTTCTCTCGGTGCATCGGCAACGGTTACAGGTACATTTAGTAGCAGTGTCATGATCAGAACCAATGGTGTTACGAGCGATGGTGGTGTAACTAAATCGTATCCATCTGCTGCACAAGATTTTACATTTCCAGTCGGAACCACCCTTCGGTACACGCCGGCCCGTTTCAATGTCACAGCCAACACAGTTGCCGGAACCATAAACCTGAAACCAATTGCTGTAAAACATCCGGCTACGACAGATGCGGCCAGCAAAGAACTTGGGTACTACTGGAAAACAACCTCCACCGGATTTAATGGATCTACAACGGTTAGCCATACCTACAATTATTTGGGTAGCGATGTAAACGGGACCGAAGCAAGTTATGTGACGGGCAGATTTATCAGCAATGCCTGGAATCCGATTGGAGGGATTGCCAGCACCGTCAATGCCGCATTGGATCGATTTACGATCACTGGGGTTAACTATTTTGATGGTGACTTTACAGCAGGCGAACCTTCTGAATTTCAGGCATTGCCAACTTATTATAGCAGAAATGCTACGGGTGGAGGCGCCTGGAACGACCCCAACTCATGGTCTAATGACCAGATTCTCCAACATGCCGGTGCTCCCGATGGATCCACACCCAATTTCAACCCGGTTGTAATTGCAGCGGGACATACCATTACGGTTCCTTCCAGTGGATACAATTCGGTTTCTTCGGTGATAGATGGCTCGCTAAGCCTGGCCAATACCATTGGCCATAACTTTGGAAACGTTTCTGGTACGGGTAAAATCATTCAGACCCCAACCGTTAGCAATGCCTATGTATTTCCGGGAGGCGACTATTCTGTTTTTACTTCGGCTTCGGGTGGTACTTTTGAGTTTAGTGGTTCTATACCTGGCACATTATCTACCCAGGCTACTTACTTCAATGTAGAGTTTTCGGGGAGTGCTACCAAAACATTGTCGGCCAGCAACCTGGCAGTGGGCGGAAATTTTACCGTTACCTCGGGGGTGGTGTCGAACGCCTCCAATGCCAATATTACCGTAAACGGAAACTGGACAAATACGGTGGGCCTTGCAGGCTTTCTGGCAGGCACAGGCGAAGTCAATTTTGCCGGAAGCGCCCAGTCGCTTTCAGGTGCCACCAGTTTTTACAAGCTTACCACCAGCGGTGCCGGTAACAAAACACTGGCCAGTTCTATGGTGGTTACCAATGCATTAGCACTCACTTCGGGTATTTTTGTTACGGGCGCCAATACACTTACAGTCAATTCCGGAGCTACTACAACCGGTGGTTCTGCTGGCAGTCACGTTTTTGGTAATTTAAGCAGAGGTATTGAGGCCTCAGCTACCAATACAACTTTTAGAATCGGAGATGGGGTAAACTATACGCCTGTTACCATAACCTATGTTGGTACTACAGCCCCAGGTGGGTTTATTACCGGAAGCACAACGGCAGGCGACCATCCGAATATTTATACCTCTGGTATAGACCAGTCTAAATCTGCAAACCGATACTGGACCTTTTCAAACAGTGGCGTAGGCGGTTTTACGGGATATAGTATCGTTTTCGATTTTGTGACCGGCGATTTAGATGTTGGTGCCAATACCGCTTCGTTTATAGCGGGCCGCTACAGTTCGGGCGTATGGACTTTGCCTGCAATGGGCACATTAACAGGCACTTCATCTCAGGCTACTGGTATTTCCGGAACTGTTTTTGGAGATTTCCAGCTGGGTAACCCCATAGATGGCAATATCTGGACAGGCGCCACCAATAAAAACTGGAACCTGGGTAGTAACTGGATTCCAAATTCGGTTCCAACCGCTTCTGTTAACGCCATAATCGGAAATGTGGCCAATCAGCCCGACTTCCTGAGTGGTAGCAATGGCCAATGCAAAAAGCTCGTTCTATTTGCCGGTGCAAATCCGACCATTCCCAGTGGCTATACACTTACGGTGAGCGACAATATAGAAGCCACCAACAATACCATAGATGGCACAGGCCAGTTAAATATCAATGGGCCAGCATCAACCCTTACCGGTTCACTCACAATAAATTGTAATATGGAGGTAGAAGCATCCAGTGCTTTGGTGCTGGGTCCCGGATCTACGCTAAATGTTGGTCGAAACATGGTGGTAACCGGAGCCCTCACCCACAATAATTTACCTGTTACTTTCACAGGATCAACCAATTCTGTCATTTCCGGTAACCTTGCGTTCTACGATCTGGTGGTCAATAAATCTTCCGGCACCGGATACGTGCAGATCGGAAATAATGCCACTGTGAGTCACCATCTGGATATGCAAAGCGGTGATCTGGAACTCAATACCCATATCCTGGATCTGGGTACAACCGGTACGCTTGAAAATGAAACCAATGGCAACCGGGTTACCGGAACTGCGGGTGGTACCATCCAGGCAACGAGGATTCTTAATGCCCCATCTGCCGAAAATGTGGGTAATCTGGGTGCCGTCATAACTTCTGCAGCCAACCTCGGCTCTACATTGGTTACCCGCCGACACAACCAGGTCGTTTTTGGCCTCGGTTTTGGAATTCATCGCACCTATGGCATTCACCCAACCACAAATTCTGCCCTGAATGCTACTTTGGTTTCCAACTATTTTGATGACGAGCTCAATACCCTGGCCGGAAATATTATGGAAAGTGAATTGGACCTTTGGAGGTATAACGGAGTTACGTGGGATCGGCAGTTTGCCACCATCAACATGGGGGCCAATACCCTTACCAAAACCGGTATTCCTCAATTTTCTGATTGGACAGCAGCCTCTTATGTCAATAATCCATTGGCTATAGATCTGGCATATTTCCGGGTGAACTGCAACGACAATAAACCCGTAGCCACCTGGAAAACGCTGAGCGAAACCGATAGCCGATATTTCCTGATTGAAGGTTCTGCCAATGGAACCGAATGGTATACGATAACCCAGATAGATGCTGCCGGAAATTCCAGCAACAGTAAAGAATACCGGGTAGGTTTGGAAGGCCTTTCTGGAAATATCAGTCAGGTAAGGCTCAGTATGGTAGATGTTAATAAGGTTACCACGGTATTTAATACGGCCTTTATCCGATGCGGTGAACCGATTCCAGTGGCCATTTCTATTTATCCCAACCCTTCTGAAGGAAAATTTGTGATAGATTTTGGTGGTATGCCGGCAGATGTAGTTGATATTCAGGTGCTCAACATACTGGGGCAAACCGTGGCTTCCGAAACTTTTGATGCAGCCGGAAGTGCCAAAGCCAAAATGGATTTGTCTGCACTACCTGCCGGGGTTTACCAGGTTAAACTCAGGCCTCACCACCTGGATGGCCAAATTGCAACCCGTCAAATCATCATTCAGTAATTTTAACAGCCCCCAATCGGGGGGCTTTTTTCTTTTGGTTCCATTTTGGATGAGCTTTCTTTGCCGCATCTATTAAAAAGGGTTGTGACGAGAATTTTCAAGTTTGGGGGAGCCTCTGTAAAAGATGCAGCAGGTATTCGCAATGTGGTGCAAATCATTCAAAATCAGGGAGGTGACCATAATCTGGTTGTGGTAATATCTGCCTTGGGCAAAACCACCAATGCGCTTGAATCCATCCTGGACCTGGCCCATAGCGGACGTGATTTCGATAATCCACTGCAGCAACTAATAGAAGCGCACCAAAACATTGCCAACGACCTGTTTGCAGAGGAAGCCAGCGATGTGTGCCAGGCGCTGGAGCGCTATTTTCTCAGGCTGCGATTTCAGTTGATACAGGCACCAACCCTCACCTACGATATGGCCTATGATCAGATCGTGTCGTTTGGAGAATATCTTTCCAATCTTTTGGTCTATAAGTATCTTCAAATGAGGGATGTACCAGTTTCATTTCAGCATGCCAGGTTCCTCATCAAAACAGACCTGACCTGGCGGGAGGGCGGGGTTTTGCTCGACGAAACAGCGAAGCACATCAGAAAGGAATTGGAGCCGGTACTCAAGAACCATATAGTCCTTACCCAGGGCTTTATTGGTGGAACTAAAAATGGATACATCACTACGCTGGGCAGAGAAGGTTCTGATTACACGGCTGCGATCATGGGTTTTTGCCTGGAGGCAGAATCGGTTACCATTTGGAAGGATGTACCCGGCGTATTGAATGCCGACCCAAAATGGTTGGAGGGAGCAGTTCTGCTGCCACAGTTAAGTTATCAGGATGCTGCAGAACTTACATATTATGGAGCTACGGTTATCCATCCCAAAACCATAAGGCCTCTGGCTCAGAAGGGAATTCCTCTTTTTGTAAGATCATTTGTAGACCCGACCGCCGAAGGCACAAGGGTAGGATTTGAAGATGTGAAATGGTCTGAGCCTGCATTTATCATCAAGCCAAACCAAACCCTGGTTTCGTTTACTTCCAGGGAGTACGACTTTATGGATGAAAAAAATATTACAGAAGTGCTTCATCTGGTGAGTAAGCTCAATTTAAAAACCCATATGCTTCAGGTTTCGGCAACCAGCATATCTGTTGTTACAGAGATTAAGGAAGAACAGATAGCTACCATTCTATCGCATGCCAGAAGTCATTATTCTGTCTTATACAACCGTGATCTTACATTATATACCATCAAAAATTACGATAATTACGCCCGGGATTTCGTTGTGGGAAACAGAAGGGTTATTTTAGAACAAAGATCACGCAACACTTGCCAGTTGCTGGTCCGATCAGAATAACTAATACCACCATATGGAATCTATCGACAAACTGAGCGTGCTGCTGGTAGAGGATGAGTACATAAATGCATGGGCCCTTGCCAATGCTTTAAAAATGCACTGTAACATACGCCATGCAGCCACACACGAGGAGGCCTTGTACTGGGTACAGCGAGAAACTTTCGGGTTGGTTTTGCTGGATATTCACCTTGGACATAACCGGGAAGCCGGTATCGAACTTTTGCCGAGGATCAAAAAAATACAGCCAGGGTGCTGCGTTTTTGCCACCACCGGATACGGGTCGCAAAAGGATGAAGGACGGTTTCTGGGACTTGGGTTCGATGCCTTTTTTTCCAAGCCAGTAGACGAGTACCGTATTCTGGCCGAAATTCAACTCCTCTCTGCCAGGCGAAGGGTTGCCTGAAACCGAGTATAACTTTGTTGAGTCGGGCAATATCCCCGGCAAATAAATGGCCAGGCAGGTTGCGCATCGCAAACCAGTATAGACAGATGAATGGCCTTGGCTAAAGGCAGAAAATGGGTTTACTATACATGGTAAGCAACTTATTTATAGGAGATTAAATTCTGTTGTTCCATGTGGTCATTCTCCATTTGTTTTGTTCTGAACATCGATTGGGGTTTATTTGCTACCCCACAAACGGTAGAAATCAGGCCATTTTGAGCCTTGCCAGCAGGAGTATTAGCCACAGATGATAACAGAGTTTTCCCAGATAGTCGAATGCCAGATTTTAAATTTTGTTGTGTTTTTCATCTATATGGCGATGATTCGGTTCTTTGTGGTGGGTACAGACCGGTATTTTCACAATGGTATCTTCCTGCTCTCTGGCATGGCATGGCTCGGCTGTGTTTCGGCCGGTGTTTTTAATAGCTACCTGTTATACTGCCTTCCATTTTTCTTTTTTTATTTTTTCAGGAATGTAAGGTACGAACCTGAGCCTATTGATTTATATACAGTTGGCGTTGGTTTTTTTGTTCTTGTCTTGTTTATTCCACTTAAGTTTCTTTCGTTACAGTCTCAAAGTCTGAATGAAGTAGTGTGTTCCCATGCCGACGATTTTTACTACATTCAGAATACTATTTTAATAGAAAAATTCCGATTAGAAGCTAGTTTAGGCAATCTATCCGAAGTTTTGTTGGGAATTCCATACTCATACTCTTTATATCATTATTTTGAATTTTATATTACTATATTCTTTCATTTATTTATTCCAGATACTGTATATAAAATATATCATTTTTCTCTTTGGCCCGTAATACATGTTTTCGGTGTTGTTTTTTTATACGCCTTCCTTAAGCAATCGGTCGGTATGAAGCCTATTTTAATAGCACTTTCTACCCTTGTTTTGTTTCTTACGTTGCGCTATGTTTTTGCAGACGAAGCTCTTTTTGCCTGGCTTGGGATTTCGGATCAGCATATTTCCTTTTTTAAGAACTATTCCAATTCCCATACCATGTCGTTTTGGGCAGGTATGAAGAACAGTTTGGCGCTGATTTGTCTCCTTCCGGTTGTGGCCTATGCTCGGTCCGGAGCCTGGCTTAGGGCTGGTATTTTTGCCTGCATGGCCATATTGGTTACTGTTATTGCCGCTCCAGTTGCCGTGGCTATTCCGGTATTGGGGTTTGTTCAAAAGGAACGGCCCAACTGGCTTCGTCTGGCAGCATTTAGCCTTTTGGCTGTGGCTGTGGGTTTTGGCTTTGGTTTCCAGTCCAACGTTATTTCGCTCACCAATCAAATCTTCGAGAATTACTACTGGACCCATTTACCCTTCGCCGTCCTCGTGCTTTTGCACAAACCGGGGCAGCCTATGAGCTGGCTTCTATACCTGTCGCTTGTGTTGTTCCCTTTCATTTTTATTCAACATCAATGGGGTTTTAAAATTTTTCTATTCGCTTTGATCGTTTCCATAGGTACGAACTGGCGTAAAGTTGTGAACCTTCATTATTTATTTGTCTATTCTGCTTTTTTGGCTGTTTATATTCTGCAGCTGATTCTCAGGCCCATCAATTTCGAATTTGGCCAGATTTATTTTAATTACTTTTTCATTCTGGTAGTCGTACTTTTTTCAGAGACAATCATTAGTAGGCTCAGACGTTTTCAGAATTCTTATTTTGTGCCTTTTTTTCTGGTCACCTACTTGTTTTTAATCAGTATTCCTCCGTTGTTTTATGATAATAAAATTCCAAATCACACAGAGAAGGTTTCTACAGAGGGGTTAGTAAATGGCCAGCAAAAAATCGCCGTTTCTATTGCAGAGTTCGTGCACGCTCCATATCTGTTTCAGGATGTACTTGGCGATCATTTGTTGGCCACTACTAATGATTTTATCATTTGCCACGGTGGTTTCGAATTTCTATCCCTGGTACAGCGATCGGAATTACAAAAGCTCAATCGGGTTTCTAAAACAAACTACTTCTTTAACCAGGCTGTTAACATTAGTGGGCCTCAATTTTATTATGATTTGATCAGAAATGGAAAAATCAATTGCCTGTTGATTGAGAACAAGGGAATATTTGCAGGATACCGTTCTTATTTTAAGAGCAAAGCAAAAAGAGTTCAGTTCGAGCCTCTTCGCAATTATTTCATATACTTTTTTTAAGCGTAGAAACCTCTTCGTTTTCTCCACATTTGCTGGGTACAATTTCCTCACTGCCATAGTAATAGCTGCTGCTATGGGTTGATTGGATAATAAATCTCATCAGCTAAGTTAGTTCGGTTTCCGATTGGTGATCCATAATTATGATAAAAGCCACCCTTTCGGAGTGGCTTTTATTCGGGTTTATTGGGGGAATTAGTTTTCCTATTTCACGATCCATTTCAGCGTTGCAATGGCTTTTCCGGATTCGGTTTTCACGGTGTAAACTCCTGGCGGTACGTGGGCATGGAGTGGAAGCTCTGTAATACCCGTTGCCTGTAGTGCCATGGTTTCGGAATAAACTACCTTACCCAGTGCATCCGTAATTTGAACCGTTGCTTTTGCAGCTCCGTTTCCCGAAATGGCCAGTATTGTTCTGTTTTCGGTTTCAGATGGGTTCGGATAAATGGAAATAACATCCGTTCCCAACTTTCGGTTGAGCACATCTGTTATACCCATTGGGTTGATGATCAGTTCAAACCGATTTGTAAGAATGGCATCAACTGCAGAGCAGGTAAAGGTGTACTCAAAGCCCTGCCCGATCGCATGAATGCTGCCGAGGAGATGATCCTTCAAATAGAGTGTATGGCTTTCGGCCAAAGTTTCCAACTCAGAAAAACCCAGCACGTATGTTCCGAAAGAGCCCTTGTAATTCATATAAATCGGAATTGTTTTTGTTTCCGATACGGGCGCTATGGTGCTCAGCAGTAGATTGTTGTCGAAGTTGAAGTAAAAGGTGGATCCTGCCAGGTTCTCTACATCCTGGTGTTGGTCGAAACCGTCTGTTGCGCCTTCTGCTATACGTATCATACCATCGTATCTCATGTCGGAACCTGTTTTGGAAAGTCGCACTCTTACCTGATTTCCGCTTACGGCAGTTCTGGTAAATGTGGCATTGCTACTGGTAGCCTTGGCATTTTCACGAACCGTGAGGGTATAGCTGCCTGTCGATGTAACATTGACAAAAAAGGCCTGGCCGGAGGCAATCAGATTCGGGTTTGTATTTGTACTGGCCGAAGTACTGCCAAGGTTAACGCCCGGAGTACCGGTGGTGCCCAGATACACCTGATATGCGTTTGTAGCAGAATTCCAGGTATAGAAGGCGTTGTTCATTTGAGCTGGTTTGGTCCAGGCTCCGCCGGTTGCATCCCAGTCTACATCTGATGGATATGGATTGGCAAGTAAATTCCAGCCTCTTGTACCAGCCTCATTACATGGAAAGCTGGCGGGGATACAGCCTGGGCCGGAAAGGTCGGTCCGGGTGATGGCCGGGAAGTTAAAATCGTTGCGGGTAAGTGTTCCGGTATTGTCTGATTTATGGGTTGGGTTACTGAAATGATCTACCCAGATGCGGTACCCGGTTCCTGGGGCCACATTTTCATTTCCCGGGATTCTCCATCCTAGTTTCTGAACGGTATCGCTTCTGAGGTTGTGCAGGGATTCGTCGTATTTAAAAATGGTAGAACGCTCTGGTTCGTTCGATGGAAGTATGTCGCCGCCCTGGGAACCTAAACCGGAAGTGAGACCGATGATTTTGAAGTCGTCGACAAAATCGAGGAAGTTTTTGCCGCTGAAAGGTGAGCCCATAAAATACCAGCTTCCACCAGACGGTGAACCGGAGTAAGGCAAGTAACGCTCTTGTGAAACATCGCCTGTTATTATGGCTGTAGTTGGGATCGGACCTATTTTGGCAGTTGCTAAAGTGTTGGATGCCAGGAGGAATGTGCCATTGTTGGTAAGTTTGCTATTGGCCAGAAAAGTTACCAGGCCAGAACCCGAAGCCGCTGATGGGTGAATTCGCAATGTACTGCCGGGCGCTATAACCACGCCTGAAGCCGTTGTATTTCCGATTTCGAGATTAGAAAATGTGGCTCTACCGGTAATGGTTTGTAGTGCAGTGCCATTAAGCACCAGTTTGCCAACACCAGTTACGGCAGAGTTTTGGCCACCAAAAACATCTCCCTTCACGTTTAGAATTCCCCCGAAACCAATGGTAGGAGAGGCCGAATTCTGGAGTGATAAAGACAATACATTCACCGAAGTAGAAATGGCAGGTTGCTGACTAACAGCCGGAATTACCACCGGCGAAGTAGCAGTAGGTGCCTGGGCCGGGGTCCAGTTGCCTGGAGTGCTCCATACGGTGCTCAAAGAGCCATTCCAGGTTAGAATTGTATTGCAACCACCCAATTGTACACCAAAGTTGCCGGCATCTGCACCAATATCTGTTGGCGTAAGGGTAGACCGGGTTTGGCCATCAAAATCCTGCGTTATACCGCCAATTAAAGTTCCGTTACCCTCTATCAGTGTGGTAACTGGCAGCGCCTGTATATGGAGATTGACGGTTGCCGCATTGCCATCTGGTGCAATCAGTTTTGGGTCGCAAACAAAAGAATTACTGTTTTGCCCAACTGTAGTTTGAATGGCCGTAATGTCCAGCAAATTGCTATTGTAGAATCCTAGAATACCATTGGTACCAGTGGTTTGGTACAGGTTGTTGTTCATGGTAAGGCCCGTTGGGTTTACGCCGGTGCCCGCAATCTGAAACGCAAAATGGTTGCCGGTTGCCCCACCATCTCTGGTATTGCTTAATATGTTGTTCTGCAAAGTTCTGGTGTTGCCGGTGGCGCTGGAGAAAAATGCATAAGTGTTTGATGTGGTGCCTGTTACTCCGCTTCCACCAATATAGCTTGTATTGAAGTGGTGGTTTGAGGTACCTGTGCTCGCATTGGCAATCCCAAATATGGCATACCCGGTGGTGATATCGGCACCAGCGGCGTCGATTCCCAAACGAACCATATTGTTCTGGATATTAACCGGAAATACACCGACCAGAATCCGTATTCCGTAAATGGCTCCAGCCGTATTGCTGGTTGCCAGGCTAAGACTGTGTATAAAGTTCTTTTCGATCAGGTTGGTGCCGGATGTTGGTCCGCCGTAGTAAATTCCCTGTGCGGTGGTGGCACTACTAGCCTCGGTATTACTGAGGCTGTGGATGATGTTTCCACTGATGATTTGCCCTGCAGATGTGGAGTTCATCCAGATCCCTATGCATCCGGTAAGTCCGGTAGAGGCCGAAGATGAATTTCGAATTTCGTTATTAGAAATGGTATTCACCCCTCCATCTGCCCTTATGGCAATCATTCTTCCGGTTCCGCCATTCAGGTTGGCAATGGTATTACCAGTTACAGAATTTGATGTGGTTGTGGAGCTTAGATATACACCCCAGGTGTCTTTAGTGGTATTGTTCTGCAGAGAACCTGCCGAAGAAGTGCTGCCAATGGTATTTCCTGTAATGGTATAGCTGGTAGCAGCACCTGTTGCGTAGATACCCGCCAGATCTACTGCTCCCGAACTCGAATTAGAAACAGCGAGCGAGCCAATAATGTTGTTGGCAATCAGGATTGTGCCTGGGGTTCCAACACCGGCCACAATTCCGTTGAGGCGGCCAGCTGTAGAAGAAGTGGTTTGCGTAAGCGAAATACTTCCCGTTCCGGTTCCGCTGCCCAGTACGTTTGGCGTCACATTCCCAATGTTGAAAGATCCTGTTACTGCAGAAATCATGGAATGGTTGCCCGAAGTAGAGGAGCTGGTGATATTGATGTT
>Ga0075163_10005275_pt1 | contig 17260 bp, 14 predicted proteins | sample JI1023141ADNA_FD_71478 | JGI IMG/M metagenome (GOLD analysis project Ga0075163, IMG submission 71478) | Wastewater effluent complex algal communities from Wisconsin, to seasonally profile nutrient transformation and Carbon sequestration -... | ecosystem: Engineered > WWTP > Effluent > Algae...
AGGCCACATCCAATCGGTGATCCTGGCTGCCGCCTGCGTGACCATTGGCCTGCTCGTGTTCGTGCTCGGATTCCTGGCCGATCTGCTGTCGGTCAATCGACGTCTGCTGGAGCGCATCGAGTGGCGCATGCGCAAGCTGGAACTGAACGCCATTGCCAAGGACAAAACGGACTCCGGTCAATGAGCACGTTCCAGCCCGCCGGCAATTACTACGACAAATACAACACACGCAATCCAATCGCGCGTCACCTGATGCTCGGCTTTCTCGACGCCTTCAATTCACTATGGAGGATGTCCGGCGTCGTGCAAGCCATCGAGGTTGGCTGCGGCGAAGGCGAACTCAGCATGCGCATGGCCTCGGCTGGCGTCCGCGTTCGCGCATTCGACATTGCCAACGATGCCATTGCCGAAGCGCGCAAGCGTGCCAAAGCCGCGAACCTGGACATCGGGTTTGCAGCCCTGTCCATTCAGCAGATGAAGGACATTCCACCCAGTCCGCTGGTGGTTTGCTGCGAGGTACTGGAACACCTGGATAATCCCCACGTCGGCCTGGAGATGCTTGAAGCCTTGTCGTCGGAATGGTTGTTGCTGAGTGTTCCGCGCGAACCGATCTGGCGCGCACTGAACATGATGCGCGGCAAGTACCTTGGACAATGGGGCAACACCCCAGGACATGTGAACCACTGGAGCCGAAAGGCATTCATCGACTTTGTCGCGTCACGACTGGAAATTGTCGAAGTCCGGTCTCCCCTGCCGTGGACCATGTTGTTATGCAAGCGCCGCTGAAGCTGTTTTCGCGAGGCTTTGGCATAACGTTGAGCGTCGTTTGCATCGGGTTCGTGCTGTGGCGGATGAATGTCTTGATTCCACAGATTCGGGAGCACGCAGACTGGTCGACCGTGCTTGGCAGACTGGGCCTTTCGACCCTGGTGTATTCCGTCGGGTGCCTGGCGCTGGCGCTGGCCTGGTGGATCCTGCTGCGTACCTTTGCCAGTCCAGATATTTCCTTGCTCCCCGCGGCGCAAGGTCACCTGCGAGCGCAGCTGGCGAAATACCTGCCAGGGAATGTATTCCACATTGCTGCCCGCCACATTCATGCACGGGCAGATGGTTCGGGACACGCAAGGCTGGCCTACTCGGCGATCGCCGAATCAATGATCCTGGTCATGGTTGCGGCCATGCTTTCTGCATCCGTACCAGATGAAGCCTTGCCTGAAATACTGCGGACGTTTGCGGTATGGAGATGGCCTCTGCTTGCGTTGCTCGTGGTCGGAGTCGTGGGCGGAATTCATTTTCTTGCCTTGCGCCAAACGCCCCGATCCGACCGCCGCCCCAGGACAAGTGCAGCTGTCGGAAATCTCCTCGGTGCAGTGCTGTGTTATTTCTTCTTCTTTGTGGTCGCGACGATTGCTTTCCAGGTTACGCTTGGCGAGCACAGCCAGCTCCTGCAGGTACTGATCCCTGTTGTGGCGATTTGCTGGCTCGGTGGATTCCTGGTGCTTGGCGCGCCCGGGGGACTTGGCGTACGGGAAGCGCTTTTTCTGGGACTGCTCGGCCCGCTTGTCGGAGACGCCAACGCCATTCTGGGCGCACTCATCTTCCGGGGCGCAACCATTCTTGGCGATGTCCTGATGTCACTGCTCGGATACTGGATCGGCCGAAACAGCGGGTGAGCCGCCCAGATCCCTGATCACCCAACTTCGAACACGAGCATGAAATTGAAATGTTCTACCCAGTTCGTCGCTCGGCTGAAGGAGTGCCGGAACGACATGGACTCAGGCGCTCAATCCAGGGCAGGCGATATCCAGATTCGAAACTTGACTGCTCGATCAAGTCAGCGGCGACATCATTACGGAGTTGACGAACTCCGAGACTTCATCGTCCCCCGCCCCCGAGGCTGACAAGCCGGATCGCAGTTCTTGCAGGAAGATAGCACGCCTGAAGAAGTTGAGTTTTTCCCTGCCCTCAAACTCACGCACCTTGGCAACCAGTTTTGCCGTTCTCTGGCTGCGTTTTTCCTTCGAATCCTGGCGCAATTGGACCGATTTGCGAAGCCGCGAATAGTCTTCGCAGACTTCTGCTGCAAACGAACGAACGCTTGCCGTTTCAAACCATCTGAGCATCATTGCGGGGACCCTCTGCCTATGGCATTGTCGCTTGAGTTCGGCCTTTCAGGCCGACAAGCCTATCAGACGAATCCCCGGCACGGACCAGGATTGCAATGACTTTCTTCAAGCGTCTCCGGCGTGAACAAAAGCTCGAGGCAACGAAGCCCGATGAGGAAACCATTGCCAAGGCCCAGGCCCTGATTTCGCAGGGGCATGCCATTGAAGATTCGGGAAACCTGGAAGAAGCGCGCAAGATCTATGAAAGCGCAATTTCCCTGGCCCCGACTTACTGGTCCGGACATCTCAATCTTGGCAACGTGGCGAGAATCCAGGCCAATCATGAAGAGGCAATTCGTTGTTACCGCCTGGCGGCGGAACTCGCCCCAGGCGAAGCCAAGGCCCACCTAAACCTTGGAAATGCACTTATGGATGCTCGCCGACCGTCAGAAGCAGCGTCGAGCTATCAAAGGGCTACGGAACTCAAGAGTGACTGGAGCGCAGGATGGCTCGGATACGCCAGCGCCATTGCACCCACCGATCCATCCAAAGCAGAGGCCTCGCTGCGCAAGGCTATCGATCTGGATCCGATAAACGACCGGGCCATTGCACGCCTCGCCATTCATCTGGCCAATAGCGGACGTACCGACGAAGCCATTTCCATTACCGATTCGGCGCTTGAGAAAATCCCTGGGAGCTATCCGCTCCTGATCAACAAGGCGACCTATTGTGCTGCTTCGGGCGACCCCGAAGGCGCGGCAGCTGCATACCGCAGAGCACTCGAGATCCAGCCTGACAACTGGGAAACCTGGAGCGTTTATCTCTTTGCCTCGAACTTCCTTCCGGGTGTCTCAGCACATGATTTGACTCAAGAGCACAACCGATTCGGTGAACGCATCTCCAGAATCATCCCTTCACAGCCGCCAGAAAAAATCGGGGCGCCCCACAGGATTCTGAAAATTGCCTATCTTTCACCTGATTTTCTGTCGCATCCAGTCGCCAATTTTGTAGCCCCCGTTCTGCGACACCATGACCGCTCAAGAGTCGAGATCCATTGTTTCCAACTCAACCGGGAATCAGATGCAATCACGGCGCAACTGAAGTCCCTGGCACAGTTTTGGCACGAAGCATTCGACTTGACTGATACGCAATTGGATCAATGCATCCGTGACAACGGCATCGACATCCTGATTGATCTCGCCGGGCACACGACCGGCAACCGGTTGGCCGTGCTCGCACGCAAACCTGCCCGCCTTCAGGTCGGATGGCTTGGTTACCTGTGCACAACCGGATTGGACACCATGGACTATCGGCTGTGCGATCCGATTACAGACCCGCCCGGCACCGAACATGGTCACGAGAAACTGCTTCGTCTACCGTCTACCCAGTGGTGTTACGAGCCATTGCGTGCATTGCCTGAAGTGGAGCAGCCTCCCTGCATTCGCAACGGCCACCTTACCCTCGGATCATTCAATCAGGGCAACAAAATCCATCCGGAACTCTTGCATCATTGGGGAGTCCTCCTTCAACGGATCCCGAACAGTCGCATCCGATTTGTTGGCATTCGCCAGGCACGCTTGAAACGCTCGATTCTTGAAGCTTTTTCCGAACGAGGCATTGCCGAAGATCGAATCGACGTCATGGGCCACCTTTCCACAACCGAATACCTGGCGTCGTTTGGCACTGTCGATATCGCGCTGGACACGCATCCTTACAGCGGCGCAACTACCACCTGCGACACATTGATCATGGGAGTGCCCGTAGTAACGGCGATGGGCGAACGCGGTATCTCGCGCAGCACAGCAAGCATCCTCAGCGCTTGCGGGCTTTCTGACTGGATAGCTCCGTCACTCGACTCACTCGCCGAAACAATCCTGGCAAAGACATCTGACGTGGAAGCCTTGGTAGCGTTGAGGAAAAATCTTCGGGGAATGCTGCATTCCTCGCCAGTAATGAAGGCTCCCGAGTTCACTGTGGACCTGGAGAACTTGTTTTTCAAGGCGTGGCACTCTCACATCCAAGGGCAGCACGTGCAGTATCCGTGACGCAACTGACTCGGCTCGGTCGTAAGCGAAATGATGGATTGGCGAGATTTTACTTCCAAGTGCACATATGCCACACGTAGCAATATATAGAACATCTTTAATTCCTGCCTCTGAGACCTTCATCAAGGAACAGGCGCTTGCAATCAATGCCTGGGCCAAGACCCTCATTGGTTATCAATTGACCCCTGATGGACTTGACCTGACCGGACTTAATGTTTGCCTTCTTCCAGGAATGACGGCAGGACTCGCTCGAGCATGGCATACGAAGTTCTGCCAGTGGCGCGGCACGCCACACCCACCCACCGTCCATGCGCTACGGACGCTTGGAGTCGATCTGGTTCATGCCCACTTTGGCACCGATGCTGCAGACATTTGGCCCAGCGTCAAGGCCGCCAGCCTGCCAATGCTGGTTACCCTCCATGGCTACGACATCAACACATATCGCGAATGGTGGGAAGCAGGGAATGGTGGGCAGCGCCGCCGCAACTACCCGCGTCGACTACTGGCCATGTCACAGGACAAGAACGTCCGCTTCATCGCAGTATCAAATGCAATTCGAACGCGCGCCATCGAGTACGGCATACCCGAAGACAAGATCAGCATCGTCCATGTCGGAGTAGATACCGAACGATTCAGACCTGGTGGACCACCTATCGAACAGCGCGCCAGACGAATCCTGTTTGTGGGCCGAATGGTAGAAAAAAAGGCACCGTTGCTGATGATTCGCGCCTTTGCCGAGGCCCTCAAAATCGTGCCTGATGCCGAACTCGTGATGATTGGGGATGGCCCAATGCTTTCGAAAGCAAAAGAATTAGCGAGCTCGATAGGTGTACATATTCGCCTGATGGGGCGTTGTGGCACAGAGGACGTCCTGAAGCAGCTTCAAGACGCACGCGTGTTTTGTTTACCGAGTGTAATTGCCAGAAATGGGGACGCAGAAGGATTGCCGATTGTTATTCTTGAGGCGCTAGCCTGCGGCCTTCCTGTCGTAACTTCGGCGAACGGGGCTGTAGGCGAGGCAGTAATCGATGGCGTAAACGGATTCACATTCGAGCCGAATGATCTTTCTGCCATGCAGGCAGGGATCACCGCACTTCTGATGGATGACAGAAAATGGCGAATCCAGTCTGAGCAGGCTCGAAAAATTTCTGCGTCCAGTCATTCGATCATCAGATCCATCGATCAATTGATCGAAGTCTACGACAGCATGACCTCTCACCGAGGCTCAAAAGACCAATGATTTCCGCGCAATTCGACTTGCCAGACGTAATCAAGAGTCCATTTGGTGCCCAAGCAACTCTCTTACGAGCGCTCCGGCCAGAAGTGATTGCAGACAAATACCGCCTGAAATGCAATGTTGATGTATTGCCGTTCTTCTACGGCATACAACAGGTTGGACTCTACGAATGCCTTCAAACAGGCTATAGATTCTGGCGGCCTGAAGAAATAGCTGGAACCGAGGAGTTCTACCACCTGATAAGTCGCGCCTGGGGGAATTATTACAGATCACATCGCTGGGAATACTCAATCGCACGGAAGTACATCCACTCACATCAAAGCGTGTTGGAAATTGGGTGTGGAAAGGGATATTTCCTAAAATCGCTGGAAAAAACCGGCGCCAGTTGCTGCGGACTCGAACTGAATCATCAGGCAATCAACGAGAAAGTATCGAAATTCCCGGTCAGGCGTGAGCGGATCGAGCAATTCGCTATTTCGAATACCGGAAAATTCGATGTTGTCTGTTCGTTTCAGGTACTGGAACATGTCACTGATCCATTCGCATTCCTGGAGAATGCAGCTATCTGCCTGGCTCCCGGTGGATATCTCATCACAAGTACCCCAAACCGTGACTATCAACCGCATGTTGACCAAAGTGATGCGTTCGACATGCCTCCACATCACATGGGGCATTTTTCCGTTTCAACATTTCAACGAATCGAGTCGTTGATCCAACTGTTGCTTATTGGGAACAATGTTGAACCAAGGTATTTCCAAATGCCTCCCGTTACACCGCGAACTCAATCTCATGCATGGTTCAGGTTTGCGCACCCCGTCATGAAAGCCGTGATGAATCTGACTTACCGCATTACGCGCGAGCCGGGTGCAAATATTGTCGCAATCTACCAAAAGCCCACTTAAATTCGAGCAATCTGGTTGGATCATGCACCCCATATTTCGACAAACACATAATTGGCTCGCAAAGAAGAATCTCAATGATTGCCTGCATGGAGTGCTCACGGTTTTTTCTGGCACTGTCCTCGACATCGGTTGCGGCGAGCGCCCATTCGAAGCGGATATCCGACTTTACGCCGACGCCTACTACGGACTCGACTGGTCAAATTCACTTCACAACATGAAAGCGGACGTAATCGCGGACGCCAACCGTCCTCTGCCAATCTTCTCGGAATCGGTGGATCATGTCGTTTCTTTCGAAGTGCTGGAACACCTGAGCGAACCAGATGTAATGCTGACCGAGGCGTTTCGCGTGCTGAAACCCGGTGGAAAGCTATCCCTTTCCATGCCCTTCCAATGGTGGCTGCATGAAGCCCCATGGGACTACCAGCGCTTCACAAGACATGGATTGGAACACCATCTTCGCAAGGCCGGCTTTGCCGACATCGACATCCTGCCACGCGGCGGCTTCTGGACGATGTGGCTGCTGAAGCTCAATTATCAACTCAACCGCTTGCCGCGTGGTCCTGCGTGGATGAGGGGTTCGATGCGTGTCATGTTTGTTCCCATCTTCTGGATCAACCAGACCATTGCACCTTGGCTGGACAAAATCTGGCCCGATGAACGGGAGACCATTGGCTACTTCGCGACTGCTCGCAAACCATGAGCCTTCGCAGTGCCGCATTCTCCGCAAGCCGCTGGACCTCAGTCTCAACCGTGCTTGCAACCGCCTTGCAGATGCTTCAGACGATCCTTTTAGCTCGGTTGCTCATGCCTGCCGATTTCGGTCTGATGGCGGTTGCCGGCACTGTGATCGGAGTGTTGCTGCTGGTGGCGGATCTGGGCTTCAGTCAGGCGCTGATCCATTTTGACGACGTGCCACAGACTGACCGATCCAGTCTTTACTGGCTGAACATGCTCGTAGCAATCATCCTGATGCTGGCTCTGATGGCAATCAGTCCGTTGTTCGGCCGCTGGTACGACTCGCCGGAACTTGCAGATCTGCTGTGTTGGGTCGGCTGGGTGTTTCCGCTGTCAGCGGCTGGGCGCCAGCTGCGAGCACTGGCTGCCCGCGATTTGCACTTCGGTCTACTGGCAATCAATGACATTACTGCTGCTGCGGCCGGCCTGACCATAGCTGCATTTTCGGCTCTTCTGGGCGCGGGCGTGTATGCGCTGGTAGCCGGCATGCTGGTGAAAGCGTTGGCGGATTCGCTATTGGCATGGTGGCGATTGCCCAAAGAGTACTGGCCCAACCTGCATTTTCGAGTGGCGGAAACACGCCGATACCTGAGCTACGGCAGCTACCTGGCGGGGGAGTCACTACTCAATGCTTTGCACCGTGATGCCGACGTCTTCCTCGGTGCGCTGGTGGTTGGGGCTGATCGCATCGGACTCTATTCGGTGCCACGCGAACTGGCCCTGCGGGGTTCCATGTTGCTGAATTCGGTGGTGACCAAAGTGGGCTTCCCTGTTATGTCGCGGCTCAAAGACCAGCCCGAGCGTCTGCGGAGCATTTACCTTGAAACACTACGCATGACAGCCTCGATCAACTTTCCGGTGTACGTAGCATTGGGACTGTTTGCCAGCGAAATCGTGAATCTCCTGTATGGACCGCAATGGCGCGAGTCCAGTCGCTATCTGCAGGTCCTCGCTGCATGGGGTCTGGTGCGTTCGGTCGGCAACCCGGTTGGCAGTTTGATCTATGCCACCGGGCAAACAAAACGTGCGTTCTACTGGAACCTGGCGCTATTGCTTCTCGCCCCACCTCTGCTGCTTCTGGGGGCGAGAACCGGCAATCTGATGGGCCTGGCTCTGACCGCCTTCGTCATGCAGCTTGGCGTAGTGCTTCCAGCGTGGTATTTCCTCGTGCGCCCGGGTTGTGATGCATCACTACGCGAATACTTTGCACAACTGGCGCCTCCTCTGGGTTGCGCCCTGTCTGCCGGCGTGCTCGCTTGGTTGACAGCACACAATCTGCCCCATGGGACACTGCGTTTGACTGTAGGGTGCGTCGTTGGCGGCCTGACCTATCTTCTGCTGAGCTGGTACTTCAACCGCCGTTGGATATTGGCAATGCTGGAACTGCTAAATTTGCAACCACCACAATCAAGGCAAAAGCCGTAACAGGATGGGCACACGCTCAGTCAGCATCATTATCCCCGCGTTCAACGATCAGCTGGGACTCGACAACTGTCTTCTGGCATTGGCTCAACAGACCTGGCCAGCCGATGCAGTCGAAGTAATCGTTGTGGACAACGGATCGACACCTCCTCTTCAGTTGCCCCCAGCCCAACTCGACACGGTGCGTTTGATTAGATGCCTCACTCCGGGCTCGTATGCAGCACGTAATGCAGGCGCCGCCGAAGCTACGGGGGATATCCTGGCTTTCACCGATGCTGACTGCCGGCCCGAATCGGACTGGCTACGCAATGGCATCGCTGCACTACTCAATGGAGATGGCGAGCGCATCATCGGTGGCGAGGTATTATTCGATGCGATCAAGTCACCAAGCGCAGTGGCGCTTTACCAGATTGTCACGGGATTTGGTCAAGCCAGCAATGTACGCGACAAGGGATTCTCCGCCACCGCCAACCTGTTCTGCATGCGCCGACACTTTAAGGCAGTAGGCCCCTTCGACACTCGTTTGCTTTCAGGCGGCGATCGCGAATGGTGCTGGCGAGCCTCCAGACACGGCTTGTCGCTGCATTTTGAGGCGAGCGCCGTGATACACACTGCCCCACGTAGCAATTTGCGTAGCGCAATTCGGCAAGCACGCCGGGTAGTCGGGGGGCGCAAAATGCTTCGCGAACTGGGATTGACTCATACCGGTGAGCACGCAGTGAAAAAACTGCGCTCTCCCTGGCAATCCTTCATCTGGATTTTGCAACGGCACGAACTGGGAGTTGCTGATCGGCTACGAGTATTGGCCGTTGCATCACTCATCAAGGTCGCGGCGATTTTGGAAAGTTTTCGCCTGGCACTGGGTGCTCAGGCAGAGCGACGCTGAGGCTCGGCCATTCGCTGCAATCGTACGAAAGAGTAATCCTCGACATCGCGGAGATTACGAACTCATCATCAACGTGCGATACATATCCAGATAGGCATCGGCCGTTGCATTCATGTCGAAATGCCTCCCCGCGACAATAATCCCAGCGGCAGACATGGCCCTTGCAAGCGCAAAGTCATTCGCCAGTTTGCGCGCAGCAGCCACAAATGCTTGGCAATCGTTACCGGGACACAACAGGCCGGTAACACCATCCTTCACGACTTCGGGTAGTGAAGAGGCGCGAGCAGCGATCACCGGCAAGCCACAAGCCATCGCTTCAATGACCACCAAAGGCAACCCTTCACTGCGCGAAGGAAACAGGAATGCATCGGCATTCTGCATAGCCTCGACGACCCGCGGGAGGGACAACCGCCCGATGTCATGCATGTTGGTCGGCATGCCCGCCTTGTCTTTCTCTGCTGCCGAACCGCCCGTGTAGTGAAGCTCAAAGCCATCACCCAGCTCGCGCATGATCGGGGCGAGCAAATCCACGCCCTTGCGCGACATCCAGCTTCCGACATAGAGCAGCCGGAACGGCTCGCCGGGTTGGCGCTCCCGATTTCCGGGACGGAACAGATCGGTATCGATGCCGTTGTAGATCACTTGCATCGGCATATCACACAGGGTTCGGCGGGCCATGTCGGCCACGAACCGGCTGACGGCAACAGCCCTATCCACACGACATAATACGCGGCGTTCGATCGGGGCGATCCACCAGCGGTGGTAAGCAGCACGCAACCAGCCCTTGTACGGGCGCAACGCCGGGTCATGGATGGAGTGGTGCAACGTAGCCACTGCGGGCAGATGCTTTGGAATGAAGCGCGGGTGCAGCCATGTGTTCACATGCGTCACGGTGGCCCAATCCGGTGGCTCTGGAATGGTCACGGTCCATGGTGCGTATTCCGCGCGCAATGGCAACCAGGTGATCCCCGCCCGGATCCCACGTTCGGTCAGCCCTGCGACCAGGCGCTCGGTGAACACATCGGTACCGGTGCCGGTGCACACCGCAGGAAACCAGATCGCCGGCTCTGTTTGCCTGCTCATGCGTCTGTGCGCTCGATGCGGTAAATCAATGTCGGAATCATCCGCAGGAACGGTTTGAACAAAACATCCGGCAACATGCGCAGCAGCCGAGTTGCGGCAGCTTGCGGGCGTTCAATTTCAAAGGTTTCACGCAAGGCCTCGACGCATAGGTTCTGATATATGAAGCCGGCGGCTCCCAACATGCGCTCCAACTGACGCATCTGCAGTGGCTCGCAATCATAAAAACTGCCTTTCCCCATAAGCTTGAGGTACGGTGTGCGCCAGCGCCTGGGCCACCAACTGAGGAACTTGAGCCGATAGTGTGGCTCCGTCAGCATCCAGCGGTTCGGTACGGCTAGATAGCCCGTACCACCCGGTTTCATCACGCGGCGAATTTCAGACAAATGGCGTGCCTGCGCATCCGCGTCTCCAACGTGCTCGATGACATGGTTGCTGATGACCACATCGAAATTTCCTTCCACGAACGGCAGTTCGACACCATCAACCTCACGGAATTCATAGGCGTCGCTCAATAGGCGACTATCGCAAACATCCACCGCAACCACCTCGCAGCGTAAATCCGCTTGAGTGGCAAACCAATGCGCTATGCCACCGGAGCCCGTACCAACCTCCAGCAGCCGGAAGGGCTTTGGACGCGCTGCAAGATCAAGCAAATTCGCAATTTTCTTGGCTTTCCATCCCCGAGAAGGCAGATCAAGTACCGCATGCGGTTGCCGTGTTTCGCTGGTCATTTCGTTTGCGCCTGCATCACCCCCAGAGCAGTAGCGACTCTCATCCCGAATCGGGGCCATGCGAAGCGGCTTGCAAATTCCAAGCAGGGCACAGCCAATGATCCGCGATTCGAGAGAAGCTGATTGACAGCCCCGGCAAAAGCGTCGTATTCGCCGCAGGCAATCAGAAGCCCGGACTGTCCTTCGGCTACGGCATCAACAACGCCACCTGCAGCAAAGGCCACGGTGGGCAGACCATGGGCGGCAGCCTCCACCGCCACCATGCCGAATCCCTCTGGATCACCGGGGATCTCACGTATCGGGAACACATGCACATCAGCAGAGCGATAGACCTGCGCAAGAGCTTCGTCAGCAATCCTGCCCAGGAATCGCACGTGTTCGCCGACCCCCACGGAATCAGCTGCATCCTGGATGGAACCCGGGGTCTGTGCCTGCGCATTGAGCGCCTGGTCCGGGGTATCACCGATCACGAACAGCAGAACATCCGGATGGTGCGCAACGATCTGCGGCAGGGCCTGGCTGACGAACTCGCGCAGGCCCTTGCGGGTGGAAAGGCGACCGACCGAAAGCAAAACCGGACGGTTTCCGAGGCCGTGCTGTTTCCGAAAATCGCCCGGATCCTCACCCCTGCCCCGTTCCCAGGCGGAGTGAGGGGCATTCGGTAATTCAACGCCTGGGTGGACGATGGCGATGCGGTCGGTGGCAACTCCGATATCGCGACAAAGCTGCGCAGTCGGTCGACTGTTCGCAATCACCACGTCCATGCGCCGGATCGCCGGCAGCCAGAGAGCGCGATACACCGGATGACCGACTGTGACATCCAATCCGTGCGCATACATGGCCGTCCTGCCTCCGCAAATGCGCGCAGCTCGCCATGCCAGTGGTGCAGTCAATCCGCTGCCGGCCAATACGATATCTGGCCTGAATGATCGAACCAGGCGACTGGCCTGCGTTGCGGCATGCAACAGGAACCGCCACAACGGTTTGAGCTGAACTTCCATCCCATCGACACCTTGGGGTGCAATGGCAGCAGAGCCCTCCGGCCCGATTACACGCACGTCCGCAACCTTCGACAGCTCTTCGGCCATATGCCAGTTCAAGCGCTCCATGCCACCGATCAATGGCGGAAGATTGCGGGTAATGAGAAGTATGCGAGGACGGCTCGGGTTTGACACGCATCCACTCAGCCTGGTGATCGTCATAACACTCAATCGTGACGACGATAGCTCAAGGCAGTGATTTGTTCCGAGATCAGGCCTATGAGAAACACGATCACTCCAGCACTGATCAGCAGCATACTCATGTTGGTGAATCGGTGCTGCGTGAAAAATGTCCAGGCGTAGTAGCCGACACCCGCAAGGAGAAAAGCTGCGCTTGCCGGAACGAACAGCTTGAGTGGCGAATACAGTGTGGCGATCTTGAAGATGATCAGCAGGAAACGCAGCCCATCCCTGATCGGCCTGATGTGGCTTTTGCCAATACGCCTGGCAACAGGAATTGATTCGTAGCTGACTGCGTATGCGCTGCGGAAGAAGGCCATGGTGCAAGTGGTCGGGTAGGAAAACCCGTTCGGAAGCAGGAAAAGAAACTCGCGGAACTTGTCCGCTCGCACTGCGCGAAAACCTGATGTTAAATCGCGCACCTGATATCCGGTAATTCGACTCGCCAGCCAATTGTAGAACGTATTGGCCAGCCCTCGCCCTACGCCCGCCTGATCCGACCATTCGCGCGCACCCACCACCATGTCAAAACCTTCTTCCAAGCGCTGAACGAGTTGATCAATCTGGGATGGATCATGCTGGCCATCAGCGTCCATGAATACGATCACGTCCCCAGTCGCCGCCCTTGCGCCGGCTTTGATGGCTGCCCCATTACCCATTGAATAGGGCCGAATGATTGTCTTTACCTGATGGAATTCACACAGCGCGGAAGTCTGGTCGGTAGAGCCGTCATCGACCACAATGATCTCCGCACCCGGTTGGGCAACCTTGAGGCGCGGCAGCAGTGATTCCAATGCGGCGGCTTCATTCTTGGCAGGAAGCACGATGCTGAGGCGTGAAGTTGCCGCGTGGTGGTTCTGGATTTCCGCCATGCCTTACCCCCGATGGTCACTGATTCATGCAACGCGCTGCAATGGGGTCACTTCTGGACGTGCTCCAGTAAAATGATTTTTCATCCGGACACATTCGACCACATTCGCACTTGCTCAAGGTACAACGGCAGGTTGGCTCCTGCGAAACCGAAGATTAGCGTAATCTGCGGCTATTCCGGAAAGAGTCGGTCAGCATAGTCCCGAGCTTCGCCATGGACGAACCAGTAAAGCCCCCGCAAATTGTCACGCAGAGGAGAATTGGCAGTGAAACGGATTTTCCCGGTTTCATCAGCTGTTTTTGGCCTGGCCATTCTGATCACCATTCTCAGTTATTTGCCGGGGCTATTCGGCGGATTTGTATTTGATGATTCAGGCGTACTGACGCAAAACCCGGCCATTCGGGTTTCCGACCTCGACTTTTCGAGCTGGTTTGCGGCGGCAACCTCCTTCGGCGACAGCGGGGTACAAAGTCGCTGGCTTGGCATGCTTACCTTTGCCCTGAACCACTACTTTACGGGAATGGATCCGTTCTGGTTCAAGGTGACCAATCTGGGAATCCATTTACTCAACGGATTCTTGTTGTTCCTGACGCTTCGCACACTCTTCGTTTCGCTGGCACAGGCGCGTCATGAGAAATTGAAGGTGTCGGCATTCAGCGCAATGACGGCGGCCGTTATTGCCGCATTGTGGCTGGTTCTGCCCATCAACCTGACGGGTGTGCTTTACGTCTCGCAACGACTTGAGTCGCTGTCCCATACCTTTGTCTTTCTGGGATTGTGGTGGTATTTGCGGGCCCGTCTCGAATTCGTGGAAAAAGGTAAAGGAATCTCCAGAATGTGGCTTGCCCTGGCTGTCTGTACCGTGATGGGGGCGCAGGTGAAAGAGGCGGCAGTGATGCTGCCACTCTACACATTTTGCATCGAATTCGTGCTTGGCGGATTCAAACGCAAGGACGGGGAATGGAACCGCCCAATACTGACGCTCTACGGGATCTTGCTGGGACTGCCTATGGTGGCTGGCTTGATGTGGGTGAGCGCGCGCATGCTGCATTTCGATGTTGTCACGCGCATGATGACCGAAGCCCGCGTCATGTTTGACTACATGCATTGGACATTGTTGCCTAACCTGGATTCCTTGACCCTGTTCCATGATGACATTGTTCCATCGAAGGGTTTGCTGGATCCATCCACGACATTGGCCGCGATTGTCGGCATTGCCGCGCTTCTTGCAGTTGCGCTGTGGCAGCGCAAATCCCGACCCATGCTCGCTTTGGGCATTCTGTGGTTTTTCAGCGGCCACCTGCTGACCGGCACCGTCATTCCCTTGATCCTCGTGTTTGAGCATCGCAACTATTTCCCGTCTGCAGGGCTGCTGCTTTCCATTGCGGCATTGATTCCACAGTTCAATTCCGCCTGGAACGCGCGTGCGATCTCGGTTGGTACGGGCTGTCTGTTCCTTTTCTATGCATTCACAACCCATTTGCGGTCCATGGAATGGTCTTCTCCGATCAACCTCGCAGCATCCGATGCAAGCAAACGACCGAACTCCTCCGCCTCGCAGTACGAGTATGCCCGGATTTTGCTCACGACAACCAAGAATGGTGACCCAGAGCCCATGCGCCAGAAGGCGTTTGCGATTTTGGAACGCATGGCCGCCGATCCGAATGCCGAAGCAACGAACAACCAACTCCTGATTGTCTACGCCAACGAATTGAAACGCCCAGTCGATCCAAAGTGGTGGGATAGCATGATTGCCAAGTTTTCTTCCAGGAAGCCGACCTCCACAGAAGCAACGGCATTGGTCGCGCTGCTCAAGTGTTACGACGCTGCGTTCTGCAGTCGCGACATTGGGCATATGCGCGCCGCGCTGGAGGCGGCGACTTCCCATTCGGGCGGATACGCGATGCTGTACGCAGCGTTTGGTCGGTTTGCTGCGAAGTACCTGGATAATCGCGAACTGGCTGAACTCCAGTTTCAAAGAGCCATTGCACGGGCACCGAGCGACCCTGAATACCTGCTCCAGTACGCTGAGCTTCTGATTGAGAGCGGTCGATTTGATAAGGCTGAGTCCATTATCCAGCAGCTTCACACACTCAACCGATTTGATTTGCTGAATTCGCAACTGGCCAGGATTGAGGAGGGCTTGGTTCGCGCCAAATCAAACCAGACGACTCATTGAACCCGTGGTTGATCTGCGGCCGTTGAACGACAAGAGTTCCTTGCAAGCCTCTGTGCTTTCGCATCCCCCTGAAAAGCATGGTTTGGCATTGCTTGCCAGACCGGGGCAAAACGCCAGTCAATGGGTCATGGATGACAAGCGGGAGTCGCAGGAATCGCTTTGCACCTGCATTCGAGGGGGCAGCCAGTTTTCGACCCGGGATCGTGGTTCTGCTTCGAATCGGAGGGCCTGGCCGAATTTTGTGTGTCTTGGGGCACTTTCCGGAGTTCCGGGTGTTCTTTCGGCCTGATTTTTGCGGTAGATTCAGCAATGCTTACGGGGACTTGCGCGACATTCTTATGGCAACACAGTTGAATTCGGGCACATTGACCGGGCTTTCCGGCATCAGCCGACGCCTGGTAGCCGAGGGCTTGCTTGGTGAAACCGACGCGCGCAAGGCCCTGGAAGACGCCAGCAAGCAGAAAATCCCGATCGGCGCATGGTTGATCGAGAACGGACTCGTCTCCAGTCACCAGGTTGCCCTCGCTTCGGCCTTCGAGTTCGGCGTCCCGCTGTTTGACGTCAATGCCCTGGACCTTGCCCAGATACCACTCAAGCTGGTCAAGGAAGAACTGATCAACAAACACAAGGCCCTGCCGCTGTTCAAGCGCGGCAACCGCCTGTTCGTTGGTGTTTCCGATCCGACCAACCTGCGTGCGCTTGATGAGATCAAGTTCCAGTCGAACCACATCATCGAACCCATCCTGGTCGATGAGCAGCAGTTGGCGCGCGCCATCGAGAACGCACACAACGCCACCGCCACTACCATTGCCGACATGGATGACACGGAAGGTCTGGAAGACCTCGACGTCGGCGATGCGGGTGACGACGAAGGCGGAACCGGGGTCGATGCCAATTCTGCTGATGATGCTCCGGTGGTCAAGTTCGTCAACAAGGTGTTGGTGGATGCCATCAAGCGCGGCGCATCGGATATCCACTTCGAGCCTTATGAGTCCAATTACCGGGTGCGTTTGCGCATGGACGGCATGCTCAAGCATGTCGCCTCACCGCCAATCAAGCTGACCCCGCGTATCTCCTCACGTATCAAGGTGATGGCCGGCTTGGACATTGCCGAGCGCCGCGTACCGCAGGATGGCCGCATCAAGCTCAACCTGTCGAAATCCAAGTCCGTCGACTTTCGTGTCAGCACCTGCCCCACGTTGTTCGGCGAAAAGATCGTGCTGCGTATTCTCGATGGCTCGGCTGCCAAGCTCGGAATCGACAAGCTGGGCTACGAAGATGACCAACGCGATCTGTTTCTCAGCGCCATCGAGAAGCCCTATGGCATGGTGCTGGTGACCGGTCCCACCGGGTCCGGCAAGACCGTTTCGCTCTACACCGCACTCAACATCCTCAATACCGAGGGGCGCAACATTTCCACGGTTGAAGATCCGGTCGAAATCCGCGTGCCGGGCATCAACCAGGTGCAGCAGAATCAGAAGCGTGGAATGACCTTTGCCGCCGCGCTGCGCTCTTTCCTGCGCCAGGACCCGGATGTGGTGATGGTGGGTGAGATTCGTGATCTGGAAACCGCGGAAATCGCCATCAAGGCCGCGCAGACCGGCCACATGGTGCTTTCCACGCTGCACACCAACGATGCCCCGCAAACGGTCGCGCGCCTGATGAACATGGGCATCGCGCCCTACAACATCACCTCGTCCGTCACCCTGATCATCGCCCAGCGACTGGCTCGTCGCCTGCACACCTGTCACCGCCCGCTGCAGCTACCCGAAGCCGCGTTGTTGGCGGAAGGCTTCAGCGCTGCCGATATCGCCGCAGGCATGAACCTTCAGGAAGCCGTGGGC
>Ga0075163_10005276_pt1 | contig 17258 bp, 18 predicted proteins | sample JI1023141ADNA_FD_71478 | JGI IMG/M metagenome (GOLD analysis project Ga0075163, IMG submission 71478) | Wastewater effluent complex algal communities from Wisconsin, to seasonally profile nutrient transformation and Carbon sequestration -... | ecosystem: Engineered > WWTP > Effluent > Algae...
GCTGTATCTGCTCCGGTGATTGCGATGATTCGCACGCCCGCGCCCGCACTGTTCTCGACAACATAAGGGTCGCCGTTCGCAAACGTCCCAACTGTGTAATCGGTATCAAAAGTCCACGTTATTGCGTGGCGTGTGGCAGATGTGCTCATCAGTTATAGTTTATAGCACATTCCAGAAAGCACCGTTACCTTGTGGCTCGCGCTAGAGCCCGCTGTTCCGGTTAGCGTAATCAGGAAGTCAAGCGTCTGACTGCTTGTGGAATCGACGGACGACGTAACCCCACCATATTGGACGTTTAATTGACTTCCGGTTGAAGCACCTGTCGCGTCTCCGTATCCTGTGGTAGCACCCAGTGCGCTGCTGATATTAACTTGCCCGTAACCGTACTGGACCGTGGATGAGGACGCCTTTAGCTCTCCTGTGATCAGCATGACGTGCGAGCCAGAGTTGGTCGAAAACCAAACTGAGTTACCGGAATCCGCCCAGATTACGTCTGACCCGAATTTCAACTTAAAGTTCATGCCGCTAGTGCCGCCGGCGTCGTTCAGGTACAGCGCATAAATCGAAAACCGGATGCCGCTTCCGGTTGCCAGAGTGTTGGCGGGGACGGTGCCAGAGAAAACAGAAGTTTCCGTGATGGAGCTGACTATGACAGGGCTGGTTGATCCAGTGGTAAAGAGGATGCCGCTCGTCCAGCCACCGCTCGCCAGCGCCGTATCAATTCCGGCCAAGTGCGCCTCAACGTCTGCGGTCGCGGCGGTGTAGTTGGTCGGCGTGGCCGCTACCGGAACGTCCTCCGCAGAGAATACCGTGTCCTCCATGTAAACCGTTGTTCCGTCGTCCGGCGTCCAGAACACAAGGCGATGCTTACCGACCGGGAACGTCACTGTGCTGGCAAGGGCAGACACGGAGCCATTGCGGTAAACGGTGGAGCCGGTGAAGGTGACCGTCAGGACCATTTGCGTCGTGACGTTGGCGATGATTTCAACGCCGTCGCCATCATTGTTGCTGCCTCCCGTGAAAGTGAGCGTTTGATTGGTTGCCCATGTAACGGTTTTGATCGGCCATTCCTTTTCAGCCAGAACGAGCGCGTTGCTGGAGAGGGCAGAAACTGCGCCTGCGGTGGCCTTGCCGTCGAGTGCGCCTTGCAAGTCTGATTGATCCGAAAGCGTGCCCGTGAGATCGCCCCACGCCGACACGCTGCCGCCACCGCCGCCTCCAGTGGTGGCCATCGTCTCGGTGCCGGCGATGATGGCCGCTTGATTCTCGAGAATCTTCCGGAGGATGGTATTGTCGTAATCGCCGAGCTGATAAAAACGGATGGACATGGGAGGGCTGGGTTAGCGGAGGTGGGCGGTCATGTTTCCCGCCATAATCTGCGATTGGTTGATGAGAATTTTTCGGAGCAGGTCGTTGCGCGAATCTCCCAACGCCGCCGTCTGGGGGGCGACGGATCCGCCGGCGGCGCCAATCGAGACCGTCAGCGCCCCGGACAACGTCTGTGTGTCGTTCTCCAGAAGCTTCCGGAAAACGGTGTTGTCATCATCTCCGGGTTGGAAATATCGAATGGGCATGGGGGAAATAGTTTCCGACCCCCTAAGTATCGGAAAAAGGGATACGAAGGCGCACAAAAAACCCGCCCCATTTCTGGAGCGGGCTGAGAGACTAACCTGCTACTGCTTATTCGCCGGTGGCGGGGCAGCTCAGAACGCCTGAGTCCTGCGGGCAGCGCTGGAACAGAATCGGAACCACGTTGGCCGGCCGCACAGGGCGGTAGGCGCGGGTGATTTCGTACTGGTGCCAGCCGAAGTCGCCGTAGGCGTTACAGTCGTTGTCGATGACGTAGTGCCATTGCAGTTCGCCGAGCGCGAGCTGCGGGGAGAATTTGAAGGAGCCTTCGCCGGTGAAACGCTCGGGGACGAGACGCTCGAAGGACGACTTGCCGACGAGGAAGGCGACCTCGTAGCGGGCGGACACCCACGACGGGTTCGTGCGGGCCGCGTTGCCGTTCGTGGTGGCGACGGAAATCTGCGGCTCGATGAACACTGGGAAGTTGGTGGCCGGGTTGATGGTCTCGGCGCGCAGGGGGCGCTGGTCGACACCCATGACGATGCCGCGGTAGGCGACGTTGGACTCCCACGAGTAGCTCGTGAGGGCCTTCTCGCCGAACTTGAAGCCGCCGGTCGTGAGGGCGATGAGCACTTCCTTGACGCCGAGTTCGGCGCGGAACTGCTCGATGATGTCGCTACCGCCGATGAAGCGATAGTGGAAGTTGCCTCCCTGCTCCTCGAAACCCTCGACGAGGAGAACCTCGTGCATGTAGCGGGCGATCTTGTGCAGCGTCTTGAAGGACAGCTGGGCAATGCTCGCGGCCGGGATGTTGGCGAACGCGACGTCGATCTGGGACTCGCCGCCGGTGAGGGAAGCCGCGAAGGTGTAGGAAGCCGGATCGGCCACGACATACTTCACGCCGGAGCGGGTCAGGAGCGTGTAGCGCACGTCAGCATTGTAGTACTGCGTGATGAGCTTCTTGAGGGAGTCCTCGGCCATGAGGTACGAACCCTTGTAGGCGGCGTAGGCACCCTTGACGCAAATCTTGGGACCGCGACCGCGCTTGGTAGCGAGGGAGTAGGTGTACTCCGTGGTGGCGACGTTGTCCGCGAGGTCGGTCGGGCCGCAGACGTCCTTGGTGGCGGTGAAGGTCGGGTTGACCAGCGAATCGCCGGCGAGGGCCTGTTCCTGAATGACAGAGCGGACGGTGTCGGAGACGCCGGACGGGAGGATGCCGCCGTCAAGAACGTTGACGAAGGGCGAGTTAAGCGCGAGAGCCTTTGCGATTTGACCCATGACACGGTTGGTGTCCTTGGTGGCAATTTGCTGCGCAACGTAGGGAGTGATGATACAATCAGCCATTTGGCGGGGGAGCCCGACGGGGAGGTGAATGAAGCTTTCCCGAATGTCGGGCGGGCGCGGAAAAGCCGGATAGACCCGTGATTCACGGGGAGGAAACAAACGTGTCGATGCGCGACACCGCGTTTCGCTTCCGGCTACCGAAGCGTAGAGCCTCTGCCCGGGTGAAGCTGGTCCGAGCGATTTTTAGGCTTCAGGGAGAAGTATCGGAAAAAAGTCCGTTATCCGAACAACTTTTTACGTACCTGCCTTTCGGCGGACCAATCTTTCACTCCGTGGACGACCGCGGGAGGCGTAACTCCGTCCACGCAAGAGAATAAAATCTCAGGCGGGATATTCTGGCGATAGTCGTAATGGTTGGCCATTTGTACACTCTTGTACCACACCGGGAAGAACTTGGGTGCAAAATAGGCATCCCAGCCGGCCTTGAATGGGCAGCTCTCTAGCCCCCTGACTTTGAAGACTAAGTCGGGACTCACCAACATGTTACCGTTCAAATGACCTACCGGAGAGTGGTAGGGGGACCACGAGCCCATCACTATCTTGCCAGCCTCCTGTGCCACATCCCACTCATCCGAAAGGCGTTGCAGCCAGTCGCGACACATTGGCATGACGTCCGACTCAATGAGATACAGTGCCTTGTGATTGGCCCACGGTTTCCCCGGGCGGGTGCGCGATGCCGACTGCTGCAATAGATCCAGCGCCATGTCGTTGCACCCTGTGGGCCAGCCGGTCGTGCGGCGGGTACAGGTGAGCGTCCAGACGTTGAACTTGCGGGCGACATGCTGAATCGTGTTCTGGTCGTGCTTCGTGTCGAAGCGTGCCATGAATACGAAGTCGACCTGCGCGTTGAATGCGGGCTCGAGATCGGCGATAAAGCGCGCGAGGTGCATCGCCTTCTCCTTGTCGCCCTCCCAGAATTGCAGTGCCACGAGCGTCTTGCGCGTGTCTCGCTTCTGCGGCTGGATGCTCATTTGTGGACGTGGCGGGGGGACGGCTCGCGCGTGTTGTGCGGCCCGAAGACCATCGTGCCGACGTGCCCGCAAATCAAACCCATGTCGACGTACGACTGGTGGCCGGCAAGCCCGGCGCGGATCCCGAAAGTCTGGTCCTCGCCCTGCATGAGGTGAGAGTGGTGCAGGTTGGCATTCTTGGCCTCTGCGATGAGTTTGCACGCGTCGGCGAGCAAGGTATGGGTCTCGGCGCCGTTGCCCGCGTTTGCGGCCTGCGTGGCGGCGTTGACCACTTCCTCGATGCGCGCGAACCGGGACATTGCCCCGTCGCTCGCGTTGACGAAATAGTGGAACGGCTCGCCCGGGAACATCGGCTCGAGGTGCGGATTGTTGGCCCGGATGTCGAGAAACACCTCGCGGTCGATCCAGATGCAGCCGGTGCCGGTCCACTTCGTCGGGCGGATGCCCGAAAGGGGTGCCTCGTGCGCGCGGGCGTTCTCGGCCGCGCCCTCCGGGCTGTCGACGAGCGCCTCGTAATACATCGCCCGGCCGGACGGCTTGCGGCCGAAGTACAGGCCGCCGACGATGGACTTGTTATGCGAGCGCAGGCGGTTGGCGGTGTGCATGCCGGCGAAGGCGTCCGGAATGATAATCCCGGTCTTGCTGCGGAACCACTCCGCGTTGCCCATCGGCACAATCATGTCGTCGTCGATCCACAGGGAGTGCGGCTTGCCGGACTCGATGAACCGGTGGGCGAGGGCCTCGCGCGTGTGTACGATGAACGCGTCCCCGTACTCGACGAGTGCACCAAATTTGGTCCGGTCCCAGAGACCGAGGAGCGAGAAGACGGTGAGCGGGTTCGTCTGCTTGTACATCGGCAGGCAAAGCATGACGTCCTTGCCCGCCCAATTGGCGTCGAGGGTTGGCTGCTCGGGTTCCTTGAAAACCTTCTCGACAGCGGAGAGCGAGGGAGGCTTGGAGCCGTTGATCCATTGCCGGATGTGGCCCTCGGAGACGCCGAAGAATTCGGGCGCCTTCTCGCCCAACAGCAAACAGCGTTGGACGACGAGCGAACGGAGGTAGGTCGACATACTTTAGGACGCCGGGCGGCCGGAGTACTGCTGGAAGAGGGAGTCGACGGACGAATCGCCTGAGGCGTCTGAGTTGCGCGAGACCGGGGCCGGGGCGGCGTCGGGGGCCGCCTTGCCGAGGCGGTGCGTGTTGCCGGCCTTGGTGATGGCAGCGAGCTTGGCTTCTGCGGCCTCGGCGCGCGCCTTGAGGGTCGTGACCTCGCGCTTGAGATGGCGCGCGAGCGGGACGGCGAGGATGACCTCGGCCCGGATTTCGGGGGACTGGTCGGAGATGGCGCGCGTGATGTCCTTCTGGAGCTCGGCGGCGAAGGCGTTGTGAGCCTCGATTTCGGCCTTCTGAGTCGGGGAGGCGGTCGATGGCACTTCCTTGATGTAAACGAATGGAAGCTTCTGCAGGAGCGGGCGCAGGACGTTCGCAAACTCGGCGTCCCTCTGTTTTTGCTGCTGGGCCGGGGCCTCGCGCTGCTCGGCGAGGATTTTCTCGGCGTTCGTGCGCGCTTCGGCGAGCGCCTTCGCCTTTTCCTCAGCGATGTTGACGTTGTCGAAGATTTTCGCCTCGACGACACGCTTCTGGCCGGCGGTGAGGAGGGGCGCAAGCTTATTCTCGATGAACTCGACGCGCTGGGCCTCCGAAAAATTCTTGAGGGCCTGAACCTTCTCGTCGGTCCACCCTTCCTGCTTGAGAATCGAGTAAATGGCCTCGTAATTGGCCTCGATCCGGCTGTCGAACTTCTCCTTGAACTCCGGGCGGCTCGAAACGTCGTGCAGCGCGCGATATTCGCGGTGTTCCTTGAGTTCCTTCTCGATATTCTCCGGCACGGCGCCGATTTTCTTCTCGGTCTCCGTGAGCTTGGTCTCGAGTTCGAGAATTCGCGCAGTTGCAGTGCTCAGTTCGGTGCGGACAGCGGTCTCGCGCTCCAGAGCGCGCGCCTTGACGGCGTTGAACGTCTCCTGCGTCTTCGGGGAGGCGTCCGAGCGGAGCTTGATGTCGTCGTAAGCCTTCTCCGGGGTGTCGGGAGCGGGCGCCGTGGGCTCATCGAGCACGTCGTCGAGCAAACCCTTGCGCGCGGCCGGCTCGGCCGGCTTCGGCACCGGCTTGGCGGGCTCGGGGTTCGGTTTTGGGGCCGGATCCGGCTGCGGAGCGGGCTCGTCGGCCGGCTTTTCGTCGGGCGTGCCCGGGACGTTGACCGGAACCCCGCCGTTGTCGCGCCCAATCTCGCCGGGCTCGGCGCCCGGGGGCACAACTTCCGCGAAAGCTGCGTCGAGCGAGGCCTCGCGGCCCGGGTCGATGTTGTTCAGGGCGTTTGCGGCGTTGCGCGAGAGCAGATTTTCGGCTGCGGAGTCGGCGGCAGCAAGTTCGGGAGTGTCAGCGGTAGCAGATGAGGCCATAAAAAAGAAAAATTATTTGGTTGGGGTGACGGATTTGTCCGGATTCATAAAAAAGGAGATGCGGTGCACGAGCTCGTCGTACCCTTCTCCGATGGCGGACTGCACTCCGCGCTTGAATGGGTCCGATTTCTCGGAACAGACCGGACGCTTGAACATGAAATGCCCAAGGAGACGCTTGCCGGTCGTGCTGTGCATGAAATTCCGCAGCTCGGCCGCATTCTCGGCCGTCCACGGCACGCTGAAACCGAGTTCTGTGGTGGGATCGAAGTCAGCCATAAATTAGGCGGCCGGAACCGGGGGCTGCTCGGCGTCGACCGGGGGCAGGGCGGGACCGCCAGCCTGTTGCTGCGCGGCCGAGGCCTCCGCGTGTGCCTGAAGTTGACCGATCTGGGAGGCGACGGACTTCAGCTCGGCCTCGAGGGGCGCGAGAACCTTCTTGTCGACTCCGCCGGCCTCTGCCGCAGTGAGATGTTCCGCCCAGTGCTGTAGGAAAACGGGGACGGTCGCGAGTGCCCGCTGGTCGCCCTCGGCCGCCTTGGGGGCGATGACTGACAGACCGGCCTTGAGGGACTCGATATGGATGAGATGATTGTCGCGCGGGGAGACGGGCGAAGGGCGGTTGGCGGCGAGGAGAAGGTTTTCCATCTCCTGCATGCGACTCTGCTCTGCTGTGACGGTGGGGTCGGGCTGGGGCAGCAGGACGGCGTCCGCGAATTCGGGGTTGATGACCGCGGAGGCCGCCTTGCGCTGCAATTTTTCCTGATCGTACAGCGGATCTCCGCGCTTTTCGGCGGCGAAGATGACGATGCGCTGGGCCTCGGATTCCGTGAAGTCCTCGATGGTCCGCACGGGCGACATGTTGACGAGCATTTCGAGTTCGTCATTGGACATGAAGAACAAGAGCTTCTCGCGGACGCGCTTGGCGTCCTCTTCCTCGACATCCGAGCGCATGGCGCGGCGCGTCATGGCACCGACGAGGCCGGAGGCGAGCTGCATGATGAAACGCGTGTCGCGTTCGTCGCGTCGCTCTTCCTCGCGCTCGGAGAAGACGTTGACCTGCGTCGCGGTGACGCGCTCGCCCGGGAGCTGCTTCGGGGTGACCGAGCCGGCAATCTCGTCGAGCAGGCCGGTGAACATCTGGTCGAGCTCGATGAATTCCTTGATGCCGGATTCGATCTTCGTCTGCGAGACGGTGAAACCGTCGGGGATGATGGCGACATTACCGATGACCGAGAGCTTGAAGCGGTCGATCTGGCCCTCGGGCCCGGAGACAATAATCTTGCCCGACATCTGCAGGCGGTCGATGACCTCGTTGCGCGAGCGGTCGAGGGCCCCCGCAATCTCGTAGACCTCGCGGCCGACGCCCTTGGAGCCGAGGAGCTTGCCGTTGCCCTGCTCGTATGAGAAGAGGGCGAGACAGTCAGAAATCTTCTTGTAGCGGTCTTCCTTCTCGAAGACGAGCTTCTTGGTGTTGTTGTCGATGATGTAGTGCGACACCTGACCGTCGATTTCGGTCGCAAAACAATCCCAGAGCTCAATCTGCTTGGCCCCGTTGACGAGGGTGGCCGAGACGCTCGACTCGCGGATGGCGTCCTCGTAGCGGCGCGCATCGGTGTACGGTGCGGCGTTGGCGCCCGGGATGCCCTGCGGCTGGGCGCTGTTGATGGACTCGACGGTGTTGGCGATGTTCCAGCCGGCCGTCTCAGCGGCATCGCGGTCGGTAATCATCTCCGCCAGCTCGTGCATCTGCACGAAGCGGCGCATCATCGTGACTTGCACGGAGTCGACCGAGTTGCGCGTGCCGTCGGGCACGAAAAATTCGTCCTGTCGGTAGGGCTTCGGGCGCCAAGACTTTTCGTCGAGAAAGGCCGCAGCGGTCCAGCCGTAGACGGAATCCTCGGAGGCAATCTGGGAGAGGAAATCAAACCAGCCGTCCCACCGACGGATGAGGTTGGTGATTTCGCCGCGGAAGAGGTCGGTCTTCTCGCGCGCCTGCGGGATGGTGTCCGGGAGCTCGACGGCGGTGAGGTAACGCGCGGACTGCACGGCCTTCACCAACCGGTTCGCGACCTTGTTGCAGGTCGTCGACAGCGGCTTGGTGGAGAAATTCGACTTGTACCCGAGGCCCTCGCTCTCGAGCTTCGCGTCGTCGTACGGACGCTCGGCGTTCAACTTGGCCGCGATCCGGCCGTTCTTCTCGCTCTGCGCCCGGCGGGACTCCTGCAGATTCGTGAGAATCAGGAAGAGGTGGTTGACGTCGCTGATTGCCCGGCGCTTGGGCTTCAGGGTTCTGACAGAAAGTTCGGGGGTGTTGATGCCCGTACCGGTGGGAGCGTTGACTGGAAGCGAGGCAGAGCCTTGCGAAGAAATGGCCGCGGAGGTTTCGAGCATTTTATGGTGGCTTACTTAGACACAAGTATCGGAGACGGACAAAAAAGCCGGACCTATTTCTTGTTCGACGGATAGAAAAGTTGCTTTACGTAGACGTAGACGTGCAGGGCTGCCGTGTACCACCAGACGACTTTTACGTCGGTGTCGACGAATGATGCCTTGTCAGCCCGGCCGTAGGCGTAGCGGACGGGCTTGCCGTCCGCCCGGCGGACGTTTTTGTACAGCGTCAGCGTCGTCTTCTTCCAGCTCTGGTCGGAATGGTTGCCGTCCTCGATGTCGACGAACTTGCCATATGGAGCGATGATGACGATATTCTCAAATAACGTGGCGAAGTTGCCGCCCTTGTTGGTGATGGCGACGCCCTTTTGGCCCGCCTGCACCCGTCCATGAACAAACCGGACGCTCGTACATTCGTTGTTGATGTCGATGCCGTCTTCGCGGTGCTTGCCGCTCCCAGAGGTGGCGTCGAAATTATAGATGGACGTACCCTGCCGGCCGGAGACCTTTAACAGGTCATCGTAGTCCTCCGGTCGCTTCATCTGCGACGCCGGGTTCGCGTTGACGAATTCGAAAGTCCGGATGTTGTGTTCCGGCTGATCGAAGCTGATGAAGTTTTTGTCGGGGGCGCGGGAGAGCATATTTAGAGTTCGTTGACGTTTTTGCCGGGAGTGGGGGCGTTCGCGGCGGCGACCGCGGCCTCCGGGGAATCGAAGACTGGGATCGGCTCGGGCTTTTCGTCCTGCTTGCCGAAATGTTTCTCGAGGACGACCTTGAGGGCTGCGCGGAGGTCTTCCGGTGTGCCGTCGTTGCGCACGACCTCGTGCGCGTCGGCCTGCGTGAGCTCGGTGTTGTCGGTAATGGTCTCGACGCCCGACCGCTCGATCCAGATGACGAGCGTCTTCACGCCGTTCCACGCGAGGCGGTCGATAGCCTCCGTGAGCTCGGTTTTCCGGCGCACGCCGTCGATGATGTTGTACCCCGACATGTACAGGGTGCGAATGAGGCCGGAGGGAATGCGGTAGACGATGCCGTCAATCTCGGGATCCTCTGCCGGCGTGAAAATCTTGTCGATCTTGCCGACGAGAAAATCCCCTGCCTCGATTAATTCCGGGCGGAGGAGTTCCTTCGGCTGCTGTTGCAGCGATTGCACTGAGACTTTGCGGCGGGCCGCTAGGAAATGATAGATTATTTCCGAGGTCGAGGCTCCTTTCAGGAATGTAAGCTCGGATAAAATCTTCCGAGCCTGCGTTTTGCCGTGTTGCGGCGGTCCGACGATTAATAGAACTGGGGGTTGCATAAAGTTATTTCCGCTTCCACATGAGCGTGACCTCGAATGGGGCGTCCTCGTATCCGGGCTCGCCGGGGCTGATGGGCAGGGCGCCCGGGGTGTTAGTCATGTAGCGAACGTGCTCCCCTTGCGAGGAATCGACGAGCCGGGTCTTGGCGTCGATTTCGGCAATCGCGCGCTTGAGGTAGACCGCCTTGTCGAGCGTCTCCTCATAGGCGTGCTGGAGCCACTGCTTCAGTGAAAGGGGGTTGTCGGCGACGGTCGTGCCGTACTTGGCGACGCCGAGTGCTTGCCGGCGCGCGATGTCTTCGCAGACTGCTTTCTCGATTCCTGTAGGGGCGGGGGAATTATTTGAGTCCATCGAAGTTTTGGGTAAAGTATTCGCCCCATTTTCCGATGGGGCAGCTTTCGGTTGCCATCTTGACTTTGAGGGGGATGTAGCAGGAGCACTTCTGGCACTGCTGATTCTCTTCGAAAATGCAGCTTCCGCAGCGGTATGTGCGAATGTATTCAATAGTGTTCGGCACGAGCTCCGGACGGCCAAGGAACTTCCAGACGGCGCGGATGAAAGTCGTGATCGAGGGAAATCTCATATCGGGAGCCTCCAGCAATTCGCCGGTAGCTGCGCAGCTTCCGTCGGCACCAAGCCCGGCTGCACGTCGGCGAACACCGAGGCCTGCAGGTGCGCGCCGGTGGCCCGGCAGGCGCGGATCTTGTGCCAGTTGGCCTTCGTCTCGCGCTTCGCGAGCCAGAGGTACGCTAAGCGGTCGATGCCCTGCACGCACGAGCTGCAGCCGCCGGCGCGAAAATCCTTGTTCATGGGGCACTCGGCACATATCGCTGCGCGCCTCTCGGCCTCGCTGTCCTTGACGAAATTGGGGGCCTTGATATTCCACAGGCGCGTCATCCAGTTCGCCGCCCGGGTAGCGAGACCGGCCGTCGAGTCCGGCTTGTGCCCCTCATTTAGTGGCCGGTTCGTCTCGTTGCAGAAGTGCGGCCAGTTGCCGCAAATGTAGTTGACGACGTCAGCCTTTGGCTCCCCGAGCGGGATGCCATTGTTGAGGCGGTACTTCTCGATGACCTCGGCGAGCGTGTCGACGGACTCCGCCGTCAGCTTAATCTCCGTGCCCGCGTGCTTCTCCACGTAGTGGAAACCGCCGGGAGGGACTATGGATGGCTTGGGGTACACGCGGGGACTATATCAGAAATCTCGACGGAACGAAAAACAAAAATGGGGCCGCAGATAGGAATTGAACCTGCAACCTGAGCTTTACAAAAGCCCGGCTCTACCAGTTGAGCTACCGCGGCGAAAGAAATTAGCCCCGCCCTTTTCAGGGGGCGAGGCGTCTGCAGAATATAACGCAATCACGCCAAACTGCAGCGATGCAAAATTAGACAGCCGCGACGGTCGCGCCGTTCTTCGTGGCCCAGTCGGTGGCGGCCTTGCGCGTCGTGAAGGTCGGGGTAAGCGGGTCGCCGTTGAGGGTGAGCTGCCGGGACGCCTTGCGCCACTTTAGGACTTGGCCCTTGGCGGCGCGCGTGTCGTTGGAAAGCTTGATGCCGTGGAGACAATTCATAGCTTGCGTGGACTTGAGTTTTGGCAGGTTATAGGTTGTAAGGTATAAGTATCGGAAAAAATAGCACCTAGCCGCCGGGTTTTCATATGACCCCAAACGGCGTCACCTGTAGTTTCAGGTTCGGATCCGTCACTGCCCGTAGGCAGGCTAGGGATGGCCCGGATGAAGTTCTGGAAAGTATGCGCCCTTGGGTTCACACCATTTACCGCCGGGGCGCGCGGCGTCGCAGAGATGGCCGAGAGGCCCGGCGGGATCCTTCTACCGTACCTCAACTCGGAAGAAGGGTCTGCTTGCTGGTCGTGTCGCGAGTTCGATACCTACCTCTTTCCCAGAGCCGGAGTCCTTTGCCCCTTGGGGCAAACCGGCAGCGACGCTCCATACTGTTCGGCCTGTACGCTATAGGTTGCAAACACTACATTCCCTCGGGCTTTCCTTGGGGTACTTATTGTCGCCTCGCTACGGCGATGCTATTGTACTAAGCGTGGTCGGGCCGAAATCTTTGAAAGAACTGGTGGACCTTGCGGGTGCTCCCACCCCGCTTCTCCCGGAGAACTCCGGGCGACTTATTGCGGAATAGCCTATTGGTCCGAATTGGGTGGAGGCGGGAGTCGCTACTCTCCCTCGCCGGGGTAATGAGCCGCCGGCATTGCTAGACAACCTCCGTGATTTGGGTGCGGGAGCCCTTCTGAGGGGGCGACCTCTGCGTTATGAGCGCAGTGCTCTACTCTGAGCTATCCCGCGTAATTGGTTACTGGGCGGCCGGAGCGGTAGCTTCGGAGGCCGGGGGCTGGGTCGCGGCGGCGACGGCCTCGGCGATGCTGGCCGGCGCGGCGGCAGGCTGGGGCTGCGGGGTGAGGGCGGTGTACAGCTTGGTAGCGTACGCCTTCACCTGATCGTGAATGACGGCATTGACGGGGGCCTGACGGGCGACATCGAAGATGTACTGCAGGGCTTGGATATTCTCGGTGGGATTGGACATGTTGTCGGGACTGGGTTTTGGTTAGACGGCGATGGAGGCGCCCGGGGAGGGCTGGCCGTTGAAAACGGATTCGGGAGGCTGCGCGGTGCCGGCCGCCCGGGGCGTCGAATTCTCGAGCTGCTGGTTGAGGGCGGTGATAATCTCGCGCGACTTTGCGAGAATCTTCTCATGCTCGGCGAGCGAAATGGCCCCGGTAATCTTGCTGCCCAGCTTATCTTCGATAAGTTTGAGGTCGCCCCCGATGCGCGCAATCTCGCCGCGCAATTTGTTCGCGCCGTTCTTCTCGTGTGCCTTGATCGTTTCGGCGAGCGTGTTCAGCTCGACCTCGGCGGTCTGTTCGACGTGGTTGGCCTGCGCGTCGACGAGGAGGGTCTCAGCGTTCAGTTTGTCTTTGATGCTGGTGGCGAGGAAGCCGACGATGGCGATGGCAGAGACCGCGGTCACTAGGACGGCGATCACGATGAGCGTTTCGAGGATGGATGACATATTGGGTTGTGGGTTGAAAGTAGGTGCCCGGTATTGGCGCGACCGGGCGGCGCGGCTCTGGAAACGCTCCAGCGCGTACGGGCAGGACTATATTTGCTGGCATCCTGCCATCGGCCTCCTACTTTTGAGGGTAGGAACGGATCCGGGAGCCGACCTGTGTCAGACTTCGCAGCCGAAGCTGTTACTCTATCCCGAAAGTGGTGGAGGGGGCAGGACTTGAACCTGCAGTTGCTCGGCGGCGTGCACACCGTTTTGGCTCTTGCGGATTTTAAGTCCGCTGCGTCTACCAGTTTCGCCACCCCTCCAAAAGGATCCGACCCCGCGGGGGCTATTACCGTTGCTGCGCCAACGAAGTCGCAGTCAAACCACTCTCACGAGTGGAAACGGTGGCCGGGATGGAGTTTTGAACTCGACTGGACTTGCGGCACAGGGGTGTACCGTCCGAGTCGACTTTTATTCAGGGTAGGGCTCGCCCCGGCGGGGTCAGAAATATCAAGAGTGCTCTTCGCGAGGTGGAGCCGGGGGATTGCCAGTTATTCTCGCTGCTGGGGCAAATCCGCGATACTCCTTTCGGAGTTTCGGCCTTGAAGGCCTCGTCAGTCGGGATAAAGATGCAGCGACCAGATGTTCCCCGCCCGGCCCCGATTGGGAACCCGCGAGAAGAGCACTCTTGAGTAATTGAGAAAGAATCCCGGCTTTCCCTTGCGGGCCCGGCCGGGGCGGGTGAACACCATACCTAACTCAGAGTCGATACTATACCACACCTGTCAAGCCCTGCGAAAAAGAATTTGAAAAAATCTTTGTTACAGGGGTTTCTCGGGGCGGTAGATGCTTGAAATCCTCTGCCGGGCGACGCCGAGGCGCTCCGTAATGCCCGCATTCGTCGCCGTCGGCGGCCCTGCGAGGTTGAGGCGCACCGCGTGCAGCATGATCGTGAGGGCGTCCGCTCTGTCGGGGGAGCGGTTGCCGCGGGACTTGTAGGCCTTCTTGCTCTCGACTTTTGTTTTCGCTCCGCCCGGTTCGGTCTTGCGGCCGGTGAGCTCGTGGAAGAGGGGATCCTGCGGGACATTCGGGTGCAGCTTGAGATAGCCGTACTCGATGAACTTGCGGACGGCGAACCACATTTCCGAAATCAGCCACGCGTACTCGTCTCCGGGGACTTTCTGGTCCTCTTGCATGATTCTTTTTTCCGTGGGCGAGGTCGAGGGGTTGACGCCCTTCGTGCCTGCGTGATAGGTGGCGACGAGAATGTCGTGCACGCCGGCGCCGTTGCCCGTGCGGTCTACCCCGAGATAGTTCCCGTTGACTGCGGCCTTTCTTGACGTGTCGATAATGGCGGCGACGAGCCTTGTCGTGTCTCCCTTCGGCAGGTTGAAAATCGAGTCGAGCTGGACGACGTATTTTCGGACGGGTTGTCCCACGGCATTCTTGAAGGCGACGAATTCTCCCTTCGGTTCCTTCGTTGTCGCGGGCATTCTCCATCCCGACGCGTGCCCGCACCGGCCGAGGCACATGATGGCGGTGTCCTCACCCTCGAGCGCGACGTCGACGCCCGCACACACTTCCGGGGTATTCGTGAAGACGTATTCCCCGACGACAGTGTGCATCAGGTGTTGCGGAATAACTGCGAGGTCCACGCCGCTCGGGGGAAACCAGCCTCTGGCCATCGTGTTCCCGGTGAAGTATGTTGTCCCGTTACGCTTGGCTAGGAAGGTGCCGTTGACTGTGCGCGGGCACCAAACGATTCCGCGGTATGGTACGGCTTCCCGCCGGATGTTCTGCCCGCGCGTGTGCGTTGAAAGCCGGCGCTGCACGTACCACATCCGGCACGGTTCAGGCTGTCGACCGTTGGCGGAGATGACGTTTCCGCCGGCCATCCGCTCGTGCGTAGTGGTGGCAAAGCCGAGCCGGGCGGCGATGAATTGAAACACCTCCGCCTCCGACGGGCGGGCGGTACAAATATATTCATTGCTTCCCCCGGCGACCCCGCCGTCACCCATGCGCAGGCCTCTCCACAGGGCTTCGAGCGACTCGTAGTCGAGACTCTCGACGAACTCGTACGACGCGCATTTGCGGGTGTCCTGCAATGCCTCCCGGATTCGGCGAGCGAAGTGGCCGGCGAACCGGAACACCGATATGCCGTCCGGGCGCTGTTTCTCACCCCACTCCGCCCCGGCGGCGTTGAGCAGCTCCCGGATTCGGGCGCACTTGACGGCGTTGGCGCGGTGCGACTGGTAAAGCGTCACGCGCTGCCCGTCGCCTGCCGGCGGAATAGTCCCATCGGCCTGCACCCATCCGACGAGCTCTGCAAATACTGGATCATGTATCGGGCCGTGCTGCGCGGCCGGGCGACCGAGCGGAATGTGGTCGAAGTCTTTGAGACTGGACGTCTCGACGAATCTGAGACTCTGAGACTGCGATGGCCTGCTGCATACCGCCCAGCGATGGTTGGAGGTAACGAGGGCAGAAAAACCGCGGCCCTCTAGTGACACGAGGTCGCCGTCGAATTCCTTGGCGAACACCTCCTGCACGGGCTGCCACTCGGCTAGGCCGGTTTCCGGATTCACCGTATAGATTTCGTCCCCAACTTTTAGCTCGTAGTGGGCCAGCCAGCCGCGCCGGGACATGACCTCCGTGGCAACATCCGCGCAATAATATCCGGGCGTGGAGACGCCGCCAGCATTCGCGATCAGCGCCTCGAGACCTTCCTTCGTCTGCATGCCGGGATACTTTTCGTATCCGAGGACGACATTCTCTGAGCGGTACGCGTCGATGCGGTACACGCCCCACCCGCGCTTCGACTTCCAGTAAAAGGAAGAGTCCATGTCGACCGACTGCCAGCCGTCGACCGGTTCGCAACGCTGCGCGCAAGGTCCGTTGGGGTCCTTCGGGTTGAAGGGCGCCGAAATCTTGAAACGCTCGAGCCCGGACACGTTCGAAAGAATGTTCGTGACGTCCTCCCAGATACCAACGGGGATATTCTCCGCCTCCTCGAGCATGACGCGAATACGGCCGAGCGGCCCGAGCACGGGATGCGGCTTCGGACGCGTTGGCGCCTTCATACCCTGCAGTCGTCCGGGGGCCTTCTTGCCGAGCGGGATGACAACGCCGAAAATGCCGGAGGCGCGCTCGTGCGGATCGGTCGTGATGCCGAGCTGCATGACTTCCGCGCCGGCGAACTTGATCGACGCCTGCCGGTGCAGCTTCACGAGATGGGTGAAAAGGTTCTTCTGGAGGTGATTCTCCGAGGGCCCGATCATCTGCACGCTGGTGTACAGTGGATCCCGGCGCCAATCGAGGTAGTGCCACACCCCAAGATTGTACGACTTGCCCATCGACGACGCCCCGGGCACCATCAGAGTCACGTTCTCGAACATCGCGTCGAACAGTTCTCCCACTACCCGCGGCTCGGCGGAGAAAAGGGTGGGCGGCCAGAGCAGCGTCGCTGCGTCCTGATACCTCTCGTTGTCGAGCAGGTACTGCAAGAACGCTTCGAGGGTGCCCTCGATTTCCTTCTTGTCGGGCTTGTCCTTCGTGAAGGTCTGCCCGGTTGCTTGGGCGATTACCTGTGCGGCGGCTACCCGGTCAGATAGATGCAGCGGTAAGGCTGCTGACTTCGTGAGCTCTGAAATCGGCCCGCCATAGCGAATTTTTTTTATAACCTCGACGGGGGGTGGGGTACTTGTCATCTACGTTTTCAGTGTGGGGGCGGTTTCAATTAAGATTGAACATGGGGAGCCTGTTCAGGAGTTGCGCTGCGTGCATTTTCGGGATGTAAGTGGGCGGTACATGTTTATGGAGTCTGTTTCAGATTTTGTTCCCGCGATAGCAAAAATTTATATCATCCTCTGTTGTCTTAGCCGTCATCCGAGCGGATTTCCCCCCGTGTACCCCACCCCCTCGCCGACTTGCAGGCTCAAAGAGTAGTATGTCTCTGAGTACGAGAGGGTAGGGGAGGGCTTGCAGCCTCGGAGACTGTGCGGAACGGTGAGACAGCTCATGCTGGTAAAGTCTGGTTTAGACGAACATTAGACATAATGCTTATTGTGGGTGAATCGTGTGGGAGCTGTAAGTCACTGCGTCTCGTCATCTTGGAGCTTATAGCTCCCACCTTCGGCTGGATGTCCGCGCTCGGGGGAGGGCTCGGGAGGTCTTTTGGCTAACTTGGCACGACAACGTTTACATGTGCGACGC
>Ga0075163_10005277_pt1 | contig 17256 bp, 18 predicted proteins | sample JI1023141ADNA_FD_71478 | JGI IMG/M metagenome (GOLD analysis project Ga0075163, IMG submission 71478) | Wastewater effluent complex algal communities from Wisconsin, to seasonally profile nutrient transformation and Carbon sequestration -... | ecosystem: Engineered > WWTP > Effluent > Algae...
TGACCTGGTTGCGCATGGTGAGCAAGAAGGGTGCGGAGCCGGTGGTCGTCGCTTCCTCCGTCGCGCCGGTCGCACCACCACCGGTCCAACTTCCTCCCGTACTCACACCACCGCCAACTCCTGTTCCGGCGCCCACGGCGTACAACCCGGAGGAAGAAGCGATGTTGCTCGCGCTCGTTCGTCGGCGTGGTGAGGAGCGCTTGCAGACTTTGCGTGATGCGCGATCGCGCGGTGATATCGATAAGGTGGTGCGTGTGGTGCATTCCATGAAACCGCAGTTGGTCTCGTTGGATGCCGCTTATTTCACGGAGCTCTGCGGAAGGTTGGTCACGTCCGATCCACGGACGAACCCCGCCCAGTGGTCTGCGGATCTCGATCGTTTCGAAGTGGGCATGGCCCGTGTGATCGGCCAGCAGGTCTGACCTGTGCCCGATACTCGTGCAGGATCGCGCGAAGCGGACCGCTGGACCTACTCCTCTTCCAGGATTGCGATCACCTTGTCAGGGTAGTCGGTGATGATCCCGTTCACGCCGAGCTTCAGCATCCTCTTGATGTCGCTCTTGTCGTTCACCGTCCACACGAGCAGTTCCATGTCACGCTCGTCCAGCGCTTTCACCAGGTCCTTGTCCACCAGCTCGAACGCCGGGCTGTAGTGCGTGGGTGTGAACGTGAGACGCTTGAGGTTCGCTTCGAGTCCGTCCGTATTGTCCACGAGCAGTGCCATGGGCATGTTCTCATCGATGATGTGAACAGCCTCCAGAACAGCGGGATCGAACGACTGGATGATCGCCCGGCCCGATATCCCGAGCGAATCGATCTGCGCCAGCACCAGTTCAGCGAACCGCGCCGGGCGCGGCTGCCAGGTTTCGTAGAGCGCCGGATCGCTCTTGATCTCGATATTGTAGCCGACCCCCATGGAACCGTCCTCCATGGCCAGTTCATCGATCGCTTCCACCACTTCACGGAGCGTCGGCTTGTGCTGTTCGCTGTTCTCCTGGTCCGGGTGGTCCGGGTGTCGCGCGCTTCCGCAGTCGAAGCTTTGCGCCTCTTCGACCGTCATGCGGTAGATGTTGAATCCGTGCGCCTGTTCTTCGGTGATGCTGTCGCCCTGCGGCGTGCGGCAAATGCGGTGCTCCATCCACGGTTCGTGACTGACCAGCACTTGACTGTCGGCGGTGATCACCACGTCCAGCTCGATCCAGTCGCAGCCCAGTTCGGCCGCTTTCAGGAATGCGGGCAGCGTGTTCTCCGGAAGCAGGCCTCGGCAGCCACGGTGGCCATGTATCTCTGGACGGGTCACGCTTTCGTATCCGCATCCGGCCAGCATGAGGGCGGAGGCTGCGGCAAGGTAGACGAGCTTACAGTTTCCCATCCGCCACGTCGTTCAGGATCTTGTCCGCGAGCACATTGGCCAGCTTGAAATAGCTCTCGTGCGTGATGCCCGCGATGTGCGGTGAGAGCAGGATGTGTTCGTGCTTGAACAGGCGCTGAAGAACGGGTTGCGGCGTGTCCGTGCGCAGGCCCAGCAAGGAGCGCTCCTCGAATTCCAAGGTGTCCAAACAGGCGCCGAGCACCAGGCCGTTGTCGAGGGCGTCGAGCAGTGCCTCGGTATCCACCAAGGGTCCACGCGCCGTATTGATGAACCAGATCGGTCTCTTGCACCGCGCGAAGAACGCGGCATCGGCGAAGTGGTGCGTTTCCGCGGAGAGCGGCAGATGCAAGCTGATGACATCACTGTGCGTGAACAGGTCATCGAGCGAGGTCTCCTGCACGTTGTCCGGTGCGTAGTCCTTCAGGTACTTGTCATACGCGAGCACTTTCACACCGAAGCCTTGGAGCTTCTCCGCGAACGCGCTGCCCATAAGGCCGAAACCGATGATGCCCACCGTGCTGCCGTTCAATTCGTGCCCGGTGTTCTCCTTGCGTCGCCACTTGCCGCCGCGTACTTCGCGGTCCGCGCGCGGCAGGTGGTTCATCAACCCCAGCAGCATGGCGATGGCGTGTTCACCCACCGCATCCCTATTGCCCTCCGGTGAGTTGTAGAGCCGGATACCTCGCCGAGCGCATTCGGATCGGTCGATGTTCTCCATGCCGGCCCCGGCCCGCGCGATGAATCGGAGGTCGGGCGCCCGGACCAGTGTAGCCGCGTCCAACATCACGCGGCCACGGACCACCAGGCCTTCGGCATCATGGAACTGCGCCAGAAGGGCCTCGCCATCCCGTTCGCTCGCGTCTTCACAGGTGTGGCCGGCCATGGTGAGCCGTTCGCTCAGTACCGGATGGACGCTATCGATGAACAGGATCTTCATAGCAGGATCCCCGCCAGGAACAGGGAGGCGATGGTGAAGTAGATGACAAGCCCGGTGATATCCACGACCGTGGCCACGAACGGCGCGCTGCTTACCGCCGGATCCATGCCCAAGCGCTTCAGTATGAGCGGGAATGAGGACCCGATGAAGTTGCCCCAGATCACTACGCCCATCAAGGAGAAGCCGATCGCCAAGCCGATGCTCACCCAATGCGGGCCGTACAATTCGGTGAACTGCGCGTACAAGGCCACCCGGAGGAAACCCACCACGCCGAGCACGACGCCGAGCGTCAGGCCGACGCTGCTCTCACGCTTCACGATGCGCCACCATTCCTTGGTGGTCACATCGCCCATGGCCAATGCCCGACAGATGAGCGACGATGCCTGTGATCCGGTATTCCCGCCGGAGGAGATGATCATCGGAACGAAGAGTGCGAGCACCACCGCTTTCGCGATCTCGTCCTCGAAGTAGCTCATCGCCGTGGCCGTGAAGCCTTCGCCGAGCAGCAGGATCACCAGCCAGCCCGTGCGCGCTTTCACCATTTCCCACAAACTGCTGTTGCTGTAGCTGTATTCCAGCGCCTCCATACCGCCCATCTTCTGCGCATCCTCCGTCTCTTCTTTCCTTACGGAGTCCATCACGTCGTCGAACGTGATGCGGCCTACCAGGCGCAGGCGGTCGTCCACGACGGGCATCACCGCGAGGTTGTACTTCTCCATCAACCGCGCCACCTCTTCCACGTCCGTATCGGCTTTCACGGCCACCGTATCCGGATCGTAGAGTTCCTTCACCGGTGTGCGCAGGCTTTCGGTGATCAGCTTCTTCAACGGGATGGCGCCTACCAGTTTCCCGTGGTCGTCCACCACATGGACCTGGTAAACGTTCTCGATGTCCTCGCCGTGCTTGCGCAGTTCACGGACGCAATCGAGCATGCTGGCCGATACGTTCACCTTCACCAGCTCTTTCGCCATCAGGCCGCCAGCCGTGTTCTCGGCATAGCTGAGCAGCTCGGTGATCTCGTCCTTCAGCGCACCATCATCGAGGTTCGCGAGGACTTCCTGCTGCATGGCATCAGGCAGCTCCGCGATCACATCCGCCGCATCGTCCGAGTCCAATCGCTCGATCACCTCCTCGGCGATCTCCTCGGCGCTCAACGTTCCGAGCAGCGCGTCACGTCTGTCCTCCGGCAGTTCGGTGATCACCTCAGCGGCGGTCTCCGCCTCCAACAGGTCGAAAATGTACCGCGCTTCGTCCAGATCGACACGGTCGAGCACCAGCGCTATGTCCGCCGGGTGCAGCTCGCTCACCTCCGCCAAGAGGGCGTCGTTGTGCTGGAGCCGCACCAGTTCCTGGATGCGTGCCAAGCTGCTATCGCTGAGTTCGAAGGACACGGTCGATCGGATGATGAGCGGATCGGATGATCGGAAGATGGAGGGGGCGCGAAACTACGGCGCTTCGCAGGCCTGTGTGAGCGCGATGAAATCCGCCACGGACAGCTGCTCCGCGCGGAGTTTCGCGTAGCGTTCGGGAACACCCTTCGCCAGCGGCGCGAAGTTCTTCAACGCGTTGCCCAGCATCTTGCGGCGCTGGTTGAATGCCGTCTTCACCACTTGGTAGAGCAAGGCCTCATCGCAATCCAATTCCAGCACGTTGTTCCTGCGCAGTCGGATCACCGCGCTCCTGACTTTCGGCGGCGGGATGAACGACTCCGGCTCCACGATGAAGAGCATGTCGCAATCGTACCACGCCTGTGTGAGCACGCTGGTGATGCCGTAGGTCTTGCTGCCAGGGCCCGCGCAAATGCGGTCCGCGACCTCCTTCTGGAACATGCCCACCATCTCGGTGACTCGCTGCCGGTCATCGAGCACCTTGAAGACGATCTGTGTGCTGATGTTATAGGGGAAGTTGCCGATCACGGCCAGCTTGCCGTCGGTGATGCGCGCGAGGTCGGCGTGAAGGAAGTCGCGCTCCAGTACACGCAGGTCAGGATACGCTTGCGCCAGGTGCGCCACGCTCTCCCGGTCCACCTCGAAGCAAGTGAGCTCGTACTTGCCGAGCGCCAGCAAGTGCTTCGTGAGCGCGCCGGTTCCCGGCCCCACTTCGATCAGGTGCGAATAGCCGCCATGACCGGTCAAGCTTCCGGCAATGCGTTGCGCCGTGCCATCCTCTTTCAAGAAGTGCTGGCCGAGGTGTTTTTTTGCGCGGACGAACACGGGTAGGGGAGGTGTGGGGTGTGAAGTGCGGGGCGTGAGGTACTGTCCTTCCTGCTTCACGAATAACACCGGACACCTCACACCTTCTTTCAGGCCGTATGCACCACCTCCAGCAGCGTCCGGAACGCCACGAACCTGCCGCCGTAGTGCTTCTGTGTTTCGGCTTGAAGTCGTGGTGCGTGCTCGGCCTTGTAGCGTTCGTATGTGGCCATGTCGGCGGCGGTGTATTGGATCGCGTACGTCAGCCCGCCATCCTCTTCCGCGAGCACGCGACAGATCCGGTTGTCCAGGAACATGCCCGTGGCCATCACGTCCGGGATGTGGACGGTCTTCATCCAATGCAGCCATTCCGTGGCCACATCGGCGTCCACGTTGATGGTAACGTTGTAGACGATCATTGCGGGCCGTTCAGGAATTTCTGCTCTGGCGTGTCCAATTCGTCGTGGTCGCCACGCAAGCGGCGGAACCGGTCACGCGCTTCCGGTACGAAGATGCTGCCACCCTGCTCGAAGAGGAGCTTTTCGTAATAGCTCTTCGCCTTCTCCTTGTCGTTCAACTTGTCCTCGTAAACCTTGCCCAAGTCCAGCAGCGCATTGTCCACGAGGATGTCATTCGGATACAGTTCCAGCACCTTTTCAAGGAAGGTCGAGGCGGTGTCGTACTGGTGGCGAGCGTAGGCCACGCGGAAGCGCTCATAGAGGATGTCGTCGCCCAAGCTGTTCAGTGGGAAGTCGATATTGAGGCTGTCCAAGGTCATCAGCGCCTCATCATAGCGGTGCTGGTACATGAGCAGTTGCGCGCGGGAGAATTGGGTGAGGGGTGAGCGAAGGCTGTCATCGCCGATGTTGTCGGTGATGAGCAGCGAAAGCTCCATCGCATCATTGGCGATGAGCTTGCTCGTGCTCGCTTTCAGCACGTCGAGCTGCCCTTTGGCCCATAGGAAGTCACCTGCGAAGTAGCTCACTTTGGCATTGCGCAAGCGCGCCTCGTGCCCGAGGATGTCGTTCTTGTAGTCGAGGTCCACCTGGGAATACAGCAGTGAGGCGTCCCAGATGTTGGCGTCCAGCATGTGGATGTCCCCCAGGTCCAGTTTCAGTTGGGCCTGCATCTTCGGATCGATACCGCCCGCATTCACCGCTTCATCCAACAGGATGACGGCACCCACGCGATCGTTCAGGTAGTAGGCCTTCACCCGCGCCAGGCCACGCAGCAATTCCGCCGTGTTCTGTGAGCGGCCAAGCTCGGTCAATGTGGAGGTGTACTGGTTGGCGAGCTCATCGAGTTCAGCGCGCGGCGGCTCGGCCTGCTCGGTCACGCGCGCGTCCATCGCACGGACCATGCCCATGCGTGCTTTCACATAGTTCGCGTTCTGCTTTCCCAGTTCGACGACGTACTGGTAGCATTTCGTCGCCGTGTTCCATTCCTTGTTCGTGACGGCGATGTCCGCGAGTTCCATCAGCCGCTGGCCACCTTCATTGAAACGCTTGTCCATGGCCTTGCTCTGCACGAAGGCCCCCGTGAGGTCCTTCTGCTGCAGGTACTGCCAGATCAGCATCTCTTGGAAGATCGTGTTGTCCGGATCCTTCTGGGAGCGGCGCAGAAGCTCGGTGCGGAGCATTTCCGTCCGCTCATCGGTCTTCGTGAAATCGATGTAGCGCGCCAAGCCGTTCTGCACGGTCTGCAGGTAGCTGGGATTGGTAGTGAGCAGGTCCATGTACGTGGTGGTCATGGCGTGCAGGTCGCCTTTGGCCGCGTACAACTGCGCGATCTCGTAGTCGAATGACCAGCCGACCTCCTTGATGGTCTTCTTGCCACGTTCATAGACCTGCAGCGCGCGGTCGTTCTCATCGGCCTTCTGGAACGCGTTGGCGAGGGAGCGCACCGAATTCACCTCCGGTTTCAGGCCCTTCATCGCCTTGTTGAAGTGTTCTTCCGCTTTCGCGGTATCGCCCTGGAAGCGGGCTGCAATGCCCATGTCCACCAGGTAACGCGGTTCATTCTGCCGCTTCTGCTGGTCCTTCGCGAGCTTGGCGGCCGCTTCGTATTCCTTCAGCGCCACGCGGCACTTGAAGAGCGGCTCGTAGTTGTTCGCGGACGGTTGCTCCTTGTAGAGCTTGTCGTAGTACAGTGCCGCGCGTTCGTAGTCGCCTTGCTGGAAATATTGCGCCGCGAGCTGTTCGTCCGTGCCTTGCGCGGAAGCACACAGGCGCAGGCACAGGAGCAGGGGTAGCAGCAGATACCGGCTCATCGTTCGAGGAGGGGGGCGTGCGTGAGCAATGAATCCACCATACTGCCGTAGCGGGCGTCGTCGCGTTTGACGCTCGCTACGCTGGCCGCGACCACATCCGCGTTCCGACGGGTCTTGGCGAGCGCGAGACGTTCATCACTTATGTACTTGACCTCCACTTCCGGCTCCAGTAGTCCTTTGTGCACATCGCTGCGCAGGTCCACGAGCTGTGCGCGTGCGGTCATCAGTTCCTCCAGGACGGTGGTGTGGTCCCGTTTTGCCCGGCCCATGCTCTTGGTCATCGTGCGGTGGTAGTTGCCCAACAACAGGGCCTCGTCTTTCGGCAAGGTGTCGCGCATCCGCGCCAGGAGCATGTCCTTTCTCGACGCGTACAACGAGTCGATGCGCGCGACCGCGGCCATGTCCAGCGCGTTCATGCCCTTGATCAAGCTGTCGGTGACGAGCAAGAGGCTGTCCACGGTGGCCAAGTTGCGCGTATCGGCGGAACGCCTGCACGCGCTGTGCGCGCAGAGCAGGAACGCTGCCAGTGCCAACAACGGTATACGTGTGCTCATTTGCGGATCATGTCGAAACCCGTGTACGCCTGGAGCGCCTTCGGGATCCGGATGCCTTCCGGTGTCTGGTTGTTCTCCATCAGCGCCGCCACGATGCGTGCCAAGGCCAGTGCGCTGCCGTTCAACGTGTGCAGCAGGCGCGTCTTCTTTTCCTCGGTCTTGTAGCGGAGCTTGAGGCGGTTGCTCTGGAAGGTCTCGAAGCAACTGATGGAGCTCACCTCCAGCCAGCGCTTCTGGGCACCGGCCCACACCTCCATGTCGTAGGTCATCGCGCTGGCGAAACCCATGTCGCCGCCACAGAGCAGCAGTTGCCGGTAGGGGAGTTCCAGGTCGCGTAGCAAGCCCTTCACATGTTCCACCATGTCCTCCAGTGCCGCGTAGCTGTTCTCCGGCTTTTCGATGCGCACGATCTCCACCTTGTCGAACTGGTGTACGCGGTTCAAACCGCGTACATGTGCACCGTAGCTGCCGGCCTCGCGGCGGAAGCAAGGCGTATAACCCACGTTCTTGATCGGCAATCGGTCCGTGTCGATGATCTCGTCGCGGTAGAGGTTGGTGATGGGAACCTCTGCGGTCGGTATCAAATAGAGCCCGTCCACCGTGGCGTGGTACATCTGGCCCTCCTTGTCGGGCAGCTGTCCTGTGGCGAAGGCGCTGTCCGCGTTGACCATGTGTGGCGGGATGATCTCACGATACCCTGCCGCGATGGCTCGATCGAGGAAGAAGCTGATGAGGGAGCGTTGGAGCTTGGCCCCTTGGCCGCTGTAAACGGGAAACCCAGCACCCGTCACCTTCACCCCGAGGTCCATGTGCAGCAGGCCGTACTCCTCACCGAGCTCCCAGTGGGGCTTGGCGGTATCGGGCAACGAAGGCATCGGGCCTTCCTGCATCACGGTCACATTGTCCTCCGGTGTTTTTCCCGGCGGCACTTTGGCGTTGGGCGCGTTGGGGATCAGGCACAGCTGATCGCGCAAGGCGGATTCCGTGCTGTTGAGCTCGTCCTGCAAGCGGGCGATCTCGGCTTTCAGGTCGGTGGTCTTCGCGCGGGCGGTCTCGGCCTCCGCCTTCTGGCCGCTCTTCATCAGATCACCGATGGAACGGCTGAGGGTGTTCAACTCGGCCTGTTGCGCGTCCAGCGCGTTCTGCGTGGTGCGCCGTGCGCCGTCCAGTTCAACCGCTTTGGCCACCAACGCCTCGGCGTCGATGTTCCGCTTCTTCAGGCGTGTGGTCGCTTCTTCGCGCAGTTCGCGCAGGTAGGTCAATTCCAGCATGGATCGGTTCGTTCCTTTCGCCCGTTGGCGGGCGGCGCGCGCCTTCGGTGGGCAGGTGCGAAGGTAGGCGGGGCGTTCAGGGGCGCCACAACCGGCTAACAGGCTTTATCAGTTCACTGAGGCAGGGGCGGTTGGTGTCGAACAGGGTAGCCGCTATATTGGTCCCAGATCATTACCGATGCGCCGATCCTACGCCTTGTTCTTGTCAGTCAGCGTCGCTCTTGGGGAAGCGCACGCACAAACCCTCGACCAGGGCAATATGACCCCGATCGTCGGGAATGAAGTCGTATACAGGTACTGCTCCTACCAGGACCCCGGACCCAGCGGTGCAGGCCAGACGTGGGACTTCTCCACCGCGGTGACGGCCGAAACGCACTCCGTTCTGTTCACCACTCCCGGTTCCACTCCGAACGGGGGCGACTTTCCGGGGGCCACCTATGCGACGGAGTACGATGCGCCCAGCGATATCTACGGGTATGTGGAGGTCAATGCTGCGGGCGGCTTCGGTCTTGGCAGCGACCTGGGCGTGTTTGGTAACACGCACTTCAGCGATACGAAGCAGGACCTGAAGTTCCCTTTGTCCTTCGGGGATTCATGGAGCGATACCTTCTTCGGCGACCTCGTCTCGATAGGGTCCACCGGCACGGTGGAGGGCACGATCAGCGGTGAGGCCGATGGATACGGTACGCTCATCCTGCCGTGGGGGACGATCGCGAACGTTCTGCGCGTGCATCTGCAGACGACCACCTTGCAGACTGTCCTGACGCCACCTCCCGGGGGTACGAACACGGTGAACGAGAGCGCCTATTACTTCTACAAACCGGGTATTCAAACCCAGCTGGCCAACACCTCCGTCGCCAACACCTCTTCGTTCATCTACTTGGACCAGGGGTCGGTCGGCTTCCCGGGATCCATCGAGCAGGCCATCGGTATCAGCGTCGCACCGAACCCGGCCGAGCACGAGATCTCCTTTTTCTTCGGTGCGGAAGGCCATGTTCGCGCCGGTATCATCAATGCGTTAGGCCAAGAGGTCAGGACCGCGGATCTGGGTTTCCGCGCGCCCGGCATCCACCGCCATGTGATCGGACTCGATGGGCTGTCCTCAGGCCACTATCTGCTGCGCGTGATCTCCGACGACGGACAGCGGGGCTCCCGGCCTTTCATGGTGCAGCGCTGAGCAGGGTTGCCGATCGTCCAGCGTGGGCGGCAATGCATCGAAGAGTACATGCGGGAGGAAAGAGGTTGGTCCACATCGGTTTGACCGGTCCGGGTGCTACAACCCCAAGGCCACCAGTGCCGCTCGCAGTTTCACGCGGTCTGTCCAGTCCTCCAGAAGGAACTGCCGCCGGGCGGTCAGATCGATGATCAGGCCCTCCGCTTCGGCCAGGCAGAATACGTGCGCGGCCTTATCCAAGTAGATGAACCCGATGTGCGACAGACCGGGCAAGGCTGAATGGACGTGCTTGATCGGACGCCGCGTTCCGAGCTTCTCGTTCAGGCCTGCCAGTTCGGATGGGCCGATAGAGACGGATTCGGCTCCTTGGTGCCGCAGTTGCCAACCGGTTTTTTCCGCAAGTGATGTCGTGTACCCGGCTTGCGGGATGGATCTGAAAACACGCACGCTATCGATGAGCTGTGCCGTTGCCGTCAACGCCCCTATGACGAACAGTAGCACCGTGATCGATCGGCCCATGGCACCGGTCACGGTTGCATGGCCTCCTTCACCAGGATCACGAACACCGGGAAGTGATCACTGAAGCCACCGGTGAAATTGTCGCCGACGTATATCCGCATCGGATAGCCTTTGAAGTTGCCGTCCTGCTGGGTCAAGTAGGATTCGTTGAAGACGCGCGTTCCATAGTAGTGGTAGCCACCATGGCTGCCCGTGGTCAATGCGGGAGAAAGGAGCATCTGGTCGAAGAGGTTCCAGGAATCGCTCCACGCGAGCGAGCCCACACCCTTCTCGTAGAGCGGGTACATCGGGTTGAAGAACTTGCCGGCGCTCACCTGCGCCTTGTCTTCGGTAGTGCCGAACATCTTGCGCACGCTCGGGTCCACCGGGTCGTCGTTCAGGTCGCCCATGTAGATGATGCGCGCGCTGGCGTTCAAGGCCAGCAGCGAGTCCACGATGTGGCGGCCCAATCGCGCGGCGAGGAAACGCTTGGGTTGGCTCCGTTTCTCGCCACCGCGGCGGCTGGGCCAGTGCGCCATGATGAAGCTCATCGTGTCCCCTTCGAGCACACCGGTCACCACCAGTTGTTCGCGTGTTCGGAATGTGGTGTCCTGCGGGTCGTTGAGCGGATAGGTGTCGTGATGGATATACGTGAAGCGTTTCGGGTCGTACAGGAAAGCGCAATCAACACCTCGGCGATCCGGGCCGTCGTGGTGAACGATGCGGTAACCGCGCTTCGCGATCGGTGCCGTTTTGACCAGGTCTTGCAGCACGGTGCCGTTCTCGATCTCGCATAGCCCGATGCACGCCAAACCGTCAGGGTGAAGGTTCTGGGCCATTTCGCCGATCACACGTGCCAGATGTTCCTGCTTCGTCCGGTAGCGCGCGCCGCTCCATTGCTTGGGTGCGGAAGGCAACCACTCCGCGTCATCCGTGTCCGGCGAATCGATGGTGTCGTAAAGGTTCTCCACATTGTACCAGCCTATGCAGGTCGGGGCCAGGCGCTTGTCGGTCTGGGTGAACGCTGCGTGGGTGAGGGCCAGGAACGTCGTAGAGAGTAGCAGGAAGCGCATGAGCAGGTGTGGCAAGCCGCGAAAGTAGTGGCCTGCCGCCGCAGGCGAAGATGGTGCCACTGCGGCAGATGGCGTTCCTTTGCTTCGCTCCATGTACTTCAGATCCCTCTTGGTGGCGCTGGCCGCGTTGCCGCTTCTCTCTTCCGCCCAGACCGGGCGTATCCGCGTCTACTTCAACCAGGACACCGACCCGGCGGTGAGCAGCGGCACGCTCGCGATCAGCCTCCACAATGCGATGGATGATACCATCGAGGCCTACATCGACGCCGCGCAGTACACCATCGATGTGGCGGTCTACAACGCGAACGACTACAGCATCATCGACGCGCTGAACGATGCCGAGGACCGTGGAGTGCGGGTGCGGTACATCACGGAGGGAACGAACAGCAATACAGCCCTCGATAATCTCTCGGCCACCATACCTGTGCTCTTCAGGACCGATGGGGAAGGCAGCGGCATGCACCACAAGTTCATGAGCATCGATGCGGACCATTCGGATATCGCCTGGCTCTGGACCGGCAGCGCGAACTGGACGCAGAACGGCCTGTTCGATGACTACAACAACATGGTCTTCATCCAGGACCAGGCGCTTGCCCTCGCGTACCGGACCGAGTTCGAGGAGATGTGGGGCAGCACGGGTTCCCAACCCGATGTCACGAACAGCAAGTTCGGCGCGGACAAGTCCGACAACACGCCGCACAGTTTCAACGTGGACGGTGTGGCGATCGAGTGCTTTTTCTCGCCGAGCGATGGTACCACTTCGCGCATCGTGAACGCGATAAATGAGGCGGACCAGAGCGTGCGCGCGGCGCTGTTCGCCTTTACCAACGAGGATATCGGAAGCGCATTGCTCGATGCGCACCAGCGGCCCGGGACCATCGTGCAGATCGATCTGGAGAACGCGATCTATCCGGGCACCGAAGGCTGGTACCTCGAGAGCAACGGCGTGGACGTTGCAACGCACAATACGGATGATGTGCAGCTCCACCACAAGTACGCCATCATCGACGAAGGCAGCACGGACGATCCGCTGGTGATCACCGGCAGCCACAACTGGTCGTGGTATGCCGAGACGATCAACGACGAGAACACGCTCATCATCCATGACGCCACCGTGGCGAACCTCTACTACCAGGAGTGGCACGCACGGCGGAACGATGTGGTCGGGGTGGCGGCCCAGGGTATCGCGGCGGAACCGGCGATCTGGCCACAGCCCGCGCGCGACGCACTGAACGTCCGCTTGCCGGAAGGGATGCATGGCGCCCGGCTCAGGCTGATCGATGCGTCCGGACGCGAAGTGCCCATCGCGACGGGTTTCGGTCCGCTGAGGACCATCGATCTGTCGCGCTGCGCTGAGGGACTGTACGCGCTGTTGTACGAGAACGGCGTCCAACGGAGCGTGCGCACCTTGGTGGTAGCCCGCTGAGCGGCTCTCCTACTTGGCGAAATACAGCGGGTAGCGCTCGTTGTAGCGGCGCATGAAGCGGAAGATCGTTTCATCCCGGTTGCGCTCACGCTTCGGCAAAGCCTCGAATTCCGCCAGCAGCACCGGATCGCGTTGGATCGCCAAGTAGATGCCGCCGCTGTTCACCGGCAGGAAAGTGCCGGTCTCCATATCGAGCAAACGTTGCTCCTGGACGGTGGTGCTCGTGCCACCGACGCCGAAGACGGGGTCGTAGTAGCCCCAGTTCCGGTAAGTGTTGTCGAAGACGATGTGGGCCACGGAGCCCATCAGTCCGATGCGGTTGAAGCCGTCCCCGATGCGTACGTACACCACATCGCGGTTGCAGAAGCCCCATGTTCGGTCCAGGTTGATGCGTTGCTTGGTGCCCGTGCTGTCCAGGTAGAACAGCTTGCCGTTGCTCTGGCGAAGGTCCCCCGCCGGTTTGCCCTGGTCGTTCAACAGGTCGTTCAGCGCGACGCTCGGCCGGTTCGCTCGGAAGTCCTCGAAACCGAAGTAGACGCCTTCCCGGAAGTCGAAGCCGCCGTCGTACAGGGTGCGTGTGGTGTCCCGCGCTTTGTAGTCCAGCGAGTCCCATTGCCCGGAACAGCTGACGGCCACCAGCGTGGCCAGTGCGCAGAACACCGGTCGGTTCATGCCACGGACCGGATCATTTCCATCACCTCGTCCGGTGCTTGCGCATGCACCCAATGCCCGGCGAAATCGATCGTTTCGATGCGGCTGTTCGGGAATTGTTCCTTCAATGCGGGGATGTCTTCGCGCGTGATGTAGTCGCTCTGCCCGCCGCGGATGAACAGCGATGGCACGCGGATCGTTTCGGCAGGGGCAGCTGCCAGGATGTCGTTGATGTCGCGCGCGATCACGGGGACGTTGAAACGCCAAGCCAGTCGTTCCGGCGTTTCCCAGTAGAGGCTTTTCAGGAGGAATTGTTGCACGCCGGGTTCCGGCACATAGCCCGCCAAGTGCTGCTCCACTTCCTTGCGCGTGGTCATGTTCGCGAGGTCGCTGGTCATGAGCGCTTCGATGATGGGTGCTTGGTTGCGCAGCGGGTACTCGCGGGGGCCCATGTCCACGCAGACGAGGTGCTTCACCAGTTCGGGCCAGCGGTGCGCGAACCACATCGCCGTCTTTCCGCCCATGCTGTGCCCAACCAGCACGATATCACGCAAGCCAAGACCTGTCACCAGGGCGTGCACATCCTCGGCCATCAGCGGATAGGTCACCCGGTCCGTGTGCGGTGAGCGGCCATGGTCGCGCTGGTCTGCCAGCGTCACGTCATAGGCTTCCGCCAGTTCCTTGCCGATACTGCCCCAATTGTCGCTGCTGCCGAAGAGGCCATGCAGGATCACGATCGGCTGACCTGAACCCGCTCGGCGGTGGAAGAGATCGACGCTCATCGCAATTCCCGCAAGTACAGCCCCACCGTATTCTCCATTCCGTACAGCAGCGCATCGCACAGCAGCGCATGCCCGATGCTCACTTCCAGCAGGCCGGGTGCGTTCGCTTTGAAGAAGGCCAGGTTGTGCAGGTCCAGGTCATGTCCCGCATTGAGCCCGAGGCCGAGTTCGTTCGCTTTTTGAGCGGCCAGCGTGAACGGCGCTACGGCCGCCGATCGGTCCTGGTGATAGTCCGCGGCGTAAGGCTCGGTGTACAGCTCGATGCGGTCGGTGCCCGTGTCGGCCGCGTGGGCGATCAGTTCCAGGTCCGTGCCCATGAACAGGCTGGTGCGGATGCCGGCCTGCTTGAACCGGTCGAGGACTTCGCGCAGCATCGCCTTGTTGGCCTTGGTGTCCCAGCCGGCATTACTGGTGAGAACGCCCGGCGGGTCCGGCACCAGTGTCACTTGGGCGGGCCGAACCTCCAGCACCAGGGCGATGAAGTCATCACCGGGGTAGCCCTCGATGTTGAACTCCGTGGTAACGACCTTCTTCAGCGCGTATACATCGCTGCGGCGGATGTGCCGCTCATCGGGCCGGGGATGAACGGTGATGCCGTGGGCGCCGTACCGTTCGATGGCTTGCGCCCACCGCACCACGTCCGGATTATCCGCTCCCCGCGCGTTGCGCAAGGTGGCCAGTTTGTTCACGTTAACGCTCAGGCGTGGCATCTTTCCCGATCCGTATAGCTTCGTCGCCGCCAAAAGTAGCGGCGATGGACCGCGAGCCCCGGCACGTTGTTCGCTCCTATCCTCTTCCCCGACAAGCCGGGATGAACCACATGCGCGCATCCGACCTGATATCCGCCGACATCGTTCCCCTGAAGCCCACTGATCCGGTGAGCTTGGCGCTGGACCGCATGGAGGAGTTCAAGCTGGGCCACTTGCCGGTGGTGGAGAACGGCCATCTCGTTGGACTGGTGAAGGATTCGGACCTCACCGAGGGCAGCCATGCGCGCGGTGCCGTGAGTGACGTGATGGAGCGTGTGGAACTGCCGTATGTGCGCGAGCTGCAGCACATCTATGACGTGATGAAGCTCTTCGTTGAACGCGGGCTTTCCGTGGTTCCCGTGCTGGACATGAACGGGCGCTACCTCGGGGCGGTTGACGAGCACGTGGCCCTGCGCCGCCTCAGTGAGGTGACGAATGTGCGTGAACCCGGCAGCATCCTCGTGCTGGAAATGAACGCTATCGATTACAGCCTGCAAGAGATCGCGCGCATCGTGGAAGGCAATGACGGCAAGGTGCTCAGCGTCTACTGCCATCCGTTGCCGGACAGCACCCGTACGGAGGTCACCCTGAAGATCAACAGGGAGGATATCAGCGACATCCTGCAGACCTTCGAGCGTTATGAGTACAATGTGAAGACCACCTACCAAGGTTCTCGCTTCCATGAGAACCTGCTCGGGCGCTATGACGAGCTGATGCGCTTGATCAACCTGTGACCGGTCGGCCACTTCCGACGGGTTCAACACCATGCGCGCCGCCCGTGGCCTGCTCCTTCTCCTTCTCCTGAGCGCCGCCATCAACGCGTTGCCACAACAGGACAGCGCCTATACCGGGCCGTTCGCCATCAGGGGTGTTGTAGTGGAGGGCAACAGGACCACCAAGGAGCGTGTGATCCTGCGTGAGCTGACCCTGCAGGAGGGCGATACCGTGCGCACATCCGAGCAGCTCTACTACCTGATCGAACGCAGCCGCCAGAACATCTACAACATGGGGCTCTTCAATAGTGTACGCATCGTGCCCCTGTACCTCACGGACACCGAGGTGTTCCTGACGATAACCGTGACCGAGCGCTGGTTCTATTGGCCAACGCCCATTTTCAAGTACAGCGACCCGAACTTCAATACCTGGTGGCTCACCAAGGACTTCCGCCGGGTTTACTACGGTGCCTTCCTGTACCGGTACAACATGCGCGGTCGCAACGAGACGCTCTATGCCAAGGTGCAGCTCGGGTATGCCAAGGAATTCGCCCTGCGTTATCGCCTCCCGTTCATAGACAAGAGGCAGCGATGGGGTCTCGCGTTAGGGGTCGGCCGCACCCAGCAGGACGAGATCACCACCGGTACCATCGGCAACAAGCGTGAGTTCATCACGTTGCGCGGCCGGGAGACGCGCCGCGAATGGAAGGGCGATCTGGAAGCCACCCTGCGCCCGGCGTTCGACATGCGCCATACGTTCCGATTCAGCTATACGCACGCTGATGTCTTGGACTCGGTCGTACGGGCCGTACCCACCTACTTCGCCGAAGGCGCCCCACGAATAGACTACTTCAACGTGGGTTACACCTTCACCCATGACCACCGGGACAGCCGCGTCTACCCGCTCAGCGGCACTCTCACGCAGTTCCGCGCGGACCACTACGGCGTTCCGTTCCTTGGCGATGAGAACGTGGACGTCACCACCTTCTACGGTGCCGTAATGGGCGCTTGGCGCACGAGCGAACGCTGGAGCCTGGGAGGCAGCCTGCGCGCCAAGGTGACCACGGGGCCGGAATTACCCTACTATCTCCAGCAGGGATTGGGCTACGACGACTACGTGCGCGGCTACGAGTACTACGTGATCGATGGCGAGCATTACACCCTTTTCAAGGCCAATGCGCTATGGGCACTGGTGAAACCACGGGAGTACACCTTCCATGGCATGAAGAACGACAACTTCAAGACGCTCTACCTCGCCGTGTACCTGAACGCCTTCGCCGACTTCGGCCAGGTATGGGACTCGCGCTACGACGAGGCGAACCCGTTGGCCAACACGCTCCAGCAGGGCTACGGTGCAGGCGTGAACGTGGTGAGCAGCTATGATCAGGTGATGCGGGTGGAATTCGCTGTGAACGCTTATGATGAGCGCGCGTTCTACCTGCATTTCGCGCAGCCGTTCTGATCGTCGGATGACCTCGATCGCTCCGATCCGTGGACGATCGAAGCAACCGCCATCTTTGACCTCCACGTTCGCCGATTCGCCTCGGCGGAAAAACGCCCCGCCCCGGCGGGATGAGAAACATGCGCATCGGCAC
>Ga0075163_10005278_pt1 | contig 17254 bp, 11 predicted proteins | sample JI1023141ADNA_FD_71478 | JGI IMG/M metagenome (GOLD analysis project Ga0075163, IMG submission 71478) | Wastewater effluent complex algal communities from Wisconsin, to seasonally profile nutrient transformation and Carbon sequestration -... | ecosystem: Engineered > WWTP > Effluent > Algae...
ATGACTCTGGCGGATGCGTTATGTCGGCGTTGGTGGCTCTTATCCCAAGCGTTGGGATGTTGCCGGGTATGCAGCGCTTCGTGGGCTTGCCGAGTCGGCTGCGCTTTGATGAGCGCGATGCCGCGGCATCGACGGCACCGCCAGTGCGAGTGCGGCGTCAGCACCGAACTTCTGTCCTTGATCGACCGCTATCGCTCGCCCCGTGTGATCGATTCTGCGGACGCGTCTTTCCGACTGTGGCGGTTTTTCTGATTGGAGGTCACAAAGATGTTCAGAACACTGGTGTTTCTCGTCGCCTCATTGGCCAGCGGGATGGTCTGTGCTCAGCTCGCGTTGACGCCGCAGTTCGCATTGGACGTCACTGAAATTGTCGAGCCGCATTTGCCGGGCGAGGGTGTCGGCTACGCGGCGGTGGGTTTTGATGGCACCGATTACTGGATTGCTCGCTGGTCTTCCTCGCGGTTCACCCGGATATCGCAGGCAGGCGAGTATCTGGATTCCTTCGATATTCCCAACCTGAGCGGAACGCGAAGTCTGACCTGGGATGGCACGCACTTCTGGGCGGCCAACAACACGACGAGCTTGAGTCGGATTGATCCGCTGACCCGAACGGTGGTCGCGACGCTGACCTTGCCGGTGACCGCCAGGTACGCGAGCTATGACGCTACGGCCAATGCAGGTGACGGCGGATTCTGGATAGGCGAATACAGTAGCGATATCCGTCTGGTGGACATGGCCGGCAACGTGTTGCAGACGATCTCCGCCGAAACCGTGGGCTTTGGCGGTCGCTACGGGGCTGCCGTGGACAACAGTGGTGAATCGCCGGTGCTCTGGTTCTTCTACCAAGGCGGTGCAAACAACGTCGAAATCGGCGCGATCGATCTTCCCAGTGGTACGCCACGGGCCGAGTCGCTGGACTTGCTGGCCTGGGTTCCCAATGCGACGAGTGCGTTGGCGGGCGGTCTGTTTCGCACCGATGCGCTGCCCGGCGGACAGAACCTCCTTCTCGCGTTGGCACAAGGCACGCCCGATAACGGCTTGATTGCGGTGAGTATCGCAACGCGAAGGATCTTCGATGATGGCTTTGAAGACTTGCCTGCGCGCTGAGCTTGAGTGAGGTACCGATTGGCTGCGGGGACATCATCGAGCGGGCTGCGCCATCGGCATTCAACGTGGGAGTTGTCATTCTCGCGTTGGCGGATTCACCCCGCTTGATCATGGTCATGGTCGCCCGCTCTTGCATCCCCGAGCATGGCCGCCTCTTTTCGCGGGTGTTGAGCCATGACTCTGGCGGTAGAACTGTTGTGGGCTTTGAAGGCCCATGGTGCGCGGGAGATATTCGGGATTCCGGGGGATTTCATCCTGCCGTTCTTCAAACACATCGAGGGCAGTGGGATTCTGCCGCTGGTGTCGCTCAGTCACGAGCCCGCATTGGGCTTTGCAGCGGATGCAGCGGCGCGGATGAATCTGGGTTTGGGCGTGGTGGCGGTGACCTATGGCGCGGGTGCGCTGAACGTGGTCAATGCCATCGCCGGGGCCTATGCCGAGCAGTCGCCGGTAGTGGTGTTGGCCGGAGCGCCGGGTGCAGCCGAAGGGCATGGCGGTCTGGTCTTGCATCATCAGGTGCGGCATCTGGATTCGCAGTGGCGCATCTATCAGGAAATAACCTGCGATCAGGTGCGATTGGATGATCCGCTGACTGCACCGGGCTTGATCGCGCGGGCATTGCGCAGTTGTCGCGAGTACTCGCAGCCGGTGTTGATCGAGATCCCGCGCGACATGGCGGACCGTGCGATGGAGGCAGTGCCGATGTTGCCGCCCAGTCCGGTGGTGCAGGCGGCGGTGGACGAGTGCGCCGAGGAATGGCTGACGCGGATTCGGGCGGCGAAGGCACCTGTGTTGGTGCTGGATGTCGAAGTGCGACGCTTCCGCTTGGAGGAAAAGGTCGCCGAACTGGCACGACGTCTTGACTTGCCGGTGTTGACGACCTTCATGGGACGCGGCTTGCTGGCCGATGCCGGATTGGATGTGCGTGGCACTTATCTTGGTGTGGCGGGCGATCCCGAGGTCAGTCGCTTGCTGGACGATTCCGATCTGCCGGTGATGCTGGGAGCGATTCTGTCGGACAGCAATTTCGGCGTCAGTGCGCAGCGCATGGATTTTCGTCGTGCGCTGATCGCGGCGCATCGTGAGGCGCGCGTGGGGCATCACGTTTACCACGATATTCCGCTGGCCGATCTGGTTGATGCGCTGCTGGCGCGGGTGGCGCCCTCGGCGCTGGCACGTCCAGCCAGTGCGCCGCCACACGTGCCGCGCGGTCTGCTGGCCGATGACGCGCCCGTGCGTGCGGCGGATCTGTCGATGGCGCTGAACGATTGCATCGAGCGCTATGGGCGCATTCCGATTGCCTCGGATATCGGCGATTGCCTGTTTGCTGCAATGGAGTTGAGTCCGACGCCGCTGGCGGCACCGGGTTATTACGCCTCGATGGGTTTTGGTGTGCCAGCGGGAATGGGCATGCAAGTCACCAGCGGCGAGCGAACGCTAATTCTGGTCGGCGACGGGGCGTTCCAGATGACCGGCTGGGAACTGGGCAACTGCCGCCGCTACGGTCTCGACCCGATTGTCATCGTGTTGAACAACCAGAGCTGGGAAATGATCCGCGCCTTCCAGCCGGAATCGCAGTGCGCGGCGCTGGGCGACTGGCGCTATGCCGATCTGGCCAACGTGTTGGGTGGCGATGGCTACCGGGTGCGCACGCGGGCGCAGCTCAAGTGGGCGCTGGATACCGCCTTCACCAGCGGCGGTCGCTTCCAGTTGATTGAAGTGATGTTGCCCGCCGGGGATTGCACGCCGACGTTGGCGCGTTTTTCCGAAGGCATCCGCGCCTTGCGTGCGCGTGCGAACGTGACCTGATCGGCCCGGTTTGCCGCTTGTTGCGCTGCGGTAACCGGATGCTAACAAGCGTCGGAGACGGATTTAACGCTTGCTGCCGACACTGCACACGTCTTCGCAAGAGTGTGCTTCATGTCATTCGACAGCTTGGCAATTGGTCCTTCCCACGCGCCAGCCGGCGTGGTTCCGCAGGCGCCGAATTGGAACTTTGAACCGATCCCGCTGGCGCACCCGCGTCGCGTCGAGATCGAGGGTTTCATTCGCCAGTGCTATGCCGAAACCTACGGCGCGCAGCTGCAGTCATTGGCGCCGTGTCTGCTGGCCTTGCCTGCCGGTGAGCAGTTCAAGGCGGCGGTCGGTCTGCGACGCGCGTCGGAAGGCCGCTTGTTCGTCGAGCACTACGTGGACGCGCCGCTGGAACGGGCCGCCATGCTGGCGGCGGGTGCCGAGATTCAGCGCGAAACACTGGTCGAGATCAGCAGTTTCGCGGCGTATCACCCCGGCGATGCGCGGGCCGTCATCGTCGCGCTCACCTGTGGCCTGTATGCGATGGGATTCCGTTGGGTGACCCTGGTGGCGACCCGCGCCCTGCGCAACGCCTTTGCGCGATTGGGTCTGGCCCCGGTCTCGCTGGGTCAGGCGCAGCGCTCCCGTGTGCTGGACGACGGCACCGACTGGGGCAGTTACTACGACACCGCACCCGAATTGCTGATCGGCGATATCGATGCGGGCATGCGCTATCTGGTGGCGCGCGGCTTGGTCGCGCCGGTCGAGGGTGTGTTGTCGCCATGAATGCCGTATTGCAAGCCTGGGAGGCGCGGGACGACGCGACGCCGTGGGTGTTTTCTGCCAATGGCGCTTTCGACGGGCGAGCCTTGCAAGCCCGCGTGGCAGGCTGGCGCGAACGCTTGCTGCAGCGTTCGGCGCAGCGTATTGCCACTCGACTGGACAATGGCATCGACTGGCTGTGTCTGGATATCGCAATCCGTCAGATCGGTGCCGTGCATGTGCCGTTGCCGATGTTCTTCTCGCCCGCGCAGGTCGAACATGCCTTGCAGAGTGCGAGTGTTGATACCTTGATCCTGCCCGCGCCGGTGGCTGCACCGGAAGGTTGGGCGAGAGCGGACGGTTCGGCGGGCAGTGATGCGCCCCGACTGCATCGTCGGCTTGCCGCCTTCGATCAACGCGCGGTTCTGCATCCGGGCACGGCGGTGATCACCTACACCTCCGGCACCACGGCGCAGCCCAAAGGCGTGTGTCTGGATTTCAACCATCTGCAACAGGTTGCGCAGGTGCTGGCGGACGCGGCGGCACCGTGCGCGCCGCGTCGGCATCTTTGTCTGATGCCGCTGGCGACCTTGCTGGAAAACGTCGGCGGTTTGTACGCGCCGATGTTGTCGGGCGCGGAAATCTGCCTGCCGAGTCTGGCCGAGATCGGCTACAGCGGCGCAGGCGGGCTGGACATCGCGCAACTGCTGCGTTGCCTGCATCACTATCAACCGCACAGCATGATCCTGCTACCGCAATTGCTGCGTGCCCTGGTGATGGCGGCCGAAGGCGGCGCCTCATTGCCGACCTCGCTGCGTTTCATCGCCGTTGGCGGTGCACGGGTGGGTGCGGCCCTGATCGAACGCGCCATGGCCCTGGGTTTGCCGGTGTTCGAGGGCTACGGCATGAGCGAATGCGCGTCGGTGGTCTGTCTCAATCGACCGGGCAGTATGCGTCCCGGCAGTGGTGGTCGTGCTTTGCCGCACGTCGCTCTGCGGCTGGGCGAGGGCGATGTGCTGGAAGTGCAGGGGCCGCACATGCTTGGCTATCTCGGTCAGCCTGCAGCGGCGGCCGGTCACTGGCGTACCGGTGACCTTGGACGCATCGATGATGATGGCTTCGTGCATGTGCTGGGTCGCGCCGACAACGTCATCGTCACCGCGTATGGCCGCAATGTGGCACCCGAGTGGGTCGAATCCGAACTGCTGCAGCACGCGGTGATCGCGCAGGTGGCGATGTTCGGCGAGGCGCAGGCCTTCAATAGCGCCGTCATTGTGCCGCGCAGCGCTGACACGCCCGCCTCAGCACTGCGCGCCGTCGTGCAGCGCTGCAATGCCGACTTGCCCGAGTACGCCCGGATCGCCGCCTTCGTGGTGGCCGATGTGCCCTTCCAACTCGCCAACGGGCAGCTCACCGCCAATGGCCGACCGCGTCGCGCGCTGATCGCGCAGCACTACGCGGATGCCTTGCTGGCGCTGCAGCCGCAGTCCGAGCTGTTGGGCGCCAAGCTCACTTCCCATTCCAATCTCCATTTGCAAGGACAGCCCACATGAGTTTCTTCGAGCAACTGCAACAGGCCACCGCGTCCGCCCGTGCGGAACTGCAGTCCATTCCCGTCATCCTTGATGCCATCCAGGGCAAAGTCAGTCGTGAGGAATACCAGCGCTTCCTCACCGAGGCCTATCACCACGTCAAGCACACCGTGCCGCTATTGATGGCCTGCGGTGCGCGCATTCCCGCCCAGTGCGAATGGCTGCGCACCGCCATCGCGGAATACATCAAGGAAGAAATCGGCCATCAGGAATGGATTCTGGACGACATCGAAGCCTGCGGCGGCGACCGCGCACAGGCTATGGCCTCGACGCCGAGTGCGGCGACCGAATTGATGGTGGCCTACGCCTATGACTGCATTGCACGCGGCAATCCCGCTGCGTTTTTCGGCATGGTGCATGTGCTGGAGGGCACCAGTGTGGTGCTGGCGACCCGCGCCGCTGACGCCATCGAACGGGCGCTTGGTCTGCCGCGCACCGCGTTCTCGTATCTGCGTTCGCATGGCGATCTCGACATCGAGCACGTCGGTTTCTTCGAGTCATTGATGAATCGACTCGATGACCCCGAGGCACAGGCGGCCATCATCCATGCCGCCAACATGTTCTATCGCCTGTACGGCGACATCTTCCGTAGCCTGCGACCCGCGTCGGCCACCTTGGCGGAGGCAGCCTGATGGATCTCAAGGGCGTGGGCGTCGTTCTGACCGGTGCCAGTGGTGGCATTGGACAGGCGCTGGTACGCGAGTTGGTGTCACAGGGCGCTCACGTGCTGGCTGTGGGGCGTCGAGTCGAGCCTTTGCAGGCATTGTTGACCGACTTGGGCGAGCGTCGCGCGCAGGTGCAGATCGTGCAGGCGGACGTCAGCAAGACCGAGGGGATGTGGCAGATTCTGCAGGCCTGTCGCCAGTCCGCCTCGCCGGTTCGCGTGCTGGTGCATGCGGCGGCCATCGGTGGCTTTGGCGGCTTCGAGAACACCGAACCCGCACACATCGCGGCCAGTCTGCAGACCGATCTGCTGGCTCCCTTGTTGCTCACCCAGATCTTGTTGCCTCTGTTGAAGGCGCAACCGCAGGCGCAGGTCGTGGCCGTGGGTTCCGCGCTGGGGCACATCGGCTATCCCGGTCAGGTCAGTTATTGCGCCGCCAAGTTCGGTTTGCGCGGTGCCTTCGAGGCGCTGTCGCGGGAGTATGCCGACAGCACGGTGCGATTCCAGTGGCTGGCACCCCGCGCCACCCGCACCACCTTCAATTCCAACGCGGTGGACGCGATGAACGCCGAACTGAAGACCGCCGTCGACAGTCCTGAGGCGGTGGCGGCGCAATTGCTGGCGGCGATTCGCGATGCGCGCCCGCGCCTGCAGATCGGCTGGCCGGAAAAACTCTTCGTGCGCCTCAATGGTGCCTTCCCCGCACTGGTGGATCGCGCGCTTCGACGCGATCTGCCGGTGATCCGACGTTATTTTTCGACCGCCGCCGAGGCGGTCGTTCCATTGCAACACGCTCAAGGAGATTCGCCATGACGATCAAACTCATACTCGGCCTGAGTGGCCTGCTGTTGACCGCGCACGTCTGCGCACAGGATGTCGCCCCCGCACCCGCCAACGAGGTCGCCAGCAGCCCGACCGCCGTCGTGGAAGTCCCTTATGTCGCCCTGCAGCGGCAGTGGGAACAGGCCAAGTACAACACTCCGCAAGCCGAGCGTGAGAAAGCGCTGGAAGCCCTGAGCAATCAGGCCAAAGCCGTGCTCGCCGAGCACCCCAAGGACGCGCCCACGCTGATCTGGAGCGCCATTGTGCTGTCCAGCTATGCCGGTGAAAAAGGTGGCTTGGGTGCGTTGTCGCTGGTGAAGGAAGCCAAGCGACTGCTGGAACAGGCGATTGAAGTCGACCCCAATGCCTTGAACGGCTCGGCCTATACCTCGCTAGGCAGTCTCTACTATCAGGTGCCTGGCTGGCCGGTCGGTTTCGGTGACAGCGACGTCGCCCGCGAAATGCTCGACAAGGCCCTGGCGACGGCACCGGATTCGATTGACGCCAACTACTTCTACGGCGATTTCCTGCTCAGCGAGGAAGACTACGCAGGCGCCATCGAAAAGTTCGAAAAAGCCCTGCAAGCCGCACCACGTCCCGGTCGCGAATTGGCCGATAGCGGTCGCCGACAGGAAGTGGAAGCGGGCCTGGCCAAGGCGCGCGCTGAGCTCTGATGGCGGGAGCGCCGTCGAACGGGTGCAGTCGTTATCCCGACGACTGCACCGACACGCTGCATCTGTTGAAATGGCGCTCTGTCTGTTTCGGAGTGAGCCATGAAGTTTCTACATGCGATGGTGCGGGTGCGTGATCTGGAGGCGTCCCTGCGCTTCTGGTGTGAGGGTCTGGGGCTGGTGGAGAACCGCCGCAAGGACTACCCGCAAGGGCGTTTCACCCTGATCTACCTCGGTGCGCCGGAGAATCCCGAGGCGGAGATCGAGCTGACCTGGAACTACGACGACGAGGACTACGGCAGCGCGCGCAACTTTGGTCATCTGGCCTTTGCGGTCGACGATATCTACGCCACCTGCGCGCACCTGCAATCTCTGGGCGTGGTTATCCAGCGCCCGCCCCGTGACGGACACATGGCCTTTGTGCGCAGTCCGGATCTGATCTCCGTGGAGCTGCTGCAGAAGGGTGAGCGACGTGCACCTGCGGAGCCGTGGTTGTCGATGCCGAATGTGGGCGTGTGGTGAGTTGGCGCGTCGCGCTGACACACGTTTTCGCGGTAGTTGTGTGGCTTTGGTTGAGTCCATCGCATGCCCGTGAAGTGGATTTTCCGGACGCCGAGGAGAAGGCCGGCGCATTGCGAGCCTTGATGGCGCTGCCGCAGTCGGCTTCGTCGGCGGCCCGAATCGTCGCGACGGACCAGCGTCGCGGGTACTACGAAGGTTGGACGCATCATTGGCGGCGTGGCGTGGGCTATCGCATCGGTGATGTCAGCTTGATCGATGGATTCGCCAGTCAGGTGGATTCGCGCTGGTTGCCACGAGCGGAGGCCCTGCAAGACAGCATCCTGCCGCACGGCCATGAGGCGCGCTACCCGCAGGCGAGCGAGTCCCTGTGGTTGCATCGCGGCGACACGGCAATCAGCCTGGTGCTGCGTAGTGATCAAGCGCAGCGTCTGGGCCTGCTGCCGTTGTGGAGCTTGCCTGCCGAGGCGGTTCATGCGGAGCAACAGGAAGACGGGCTCTGGTTGTTGCAATTGCCTGCGCAGGAGGACGCGCGCGTACCCACCGTGGTGGCGATCAGTGCCAATCACCTGATCGATTGGCTGCCGCTGAGTGACGCGGCGTTGCCGGAGGCGCTGCGCCAGCCAGCGCGGTATCGCGCGCTGCTGCAGACCCGGGATCGCCAAACCGAGCTGCAGGTTCATCTGGTCTTTGACCGTGATCGACATGCCGCTTTGCGGCGTGCGCGGGATTTGGTCGCGCAGGATGTTCCTGCGCAATTGCTGCGCAGCGCGTGGCGCGACCTGTCCGCTGGGGTGCTTTGGACGTCGGATGCCGAGTTCAACCGCGCGTTACTGTGGTCGCAGTGGTCTGCGCTCGGCTTCGTGGTGGATGAGTTTGGTCCCGGCATCTGGGCGGGTTTGCCGTGGTTCCGCGACAATTGGGGACGCGATACCTTCATCGCCTTGCCTGGCACCCTGCTGAGCAGCGGACAGTTCGATGCGGCACAAGCGGTCATCGATGCCTTCGTCGCGCGGCAGAGGACGGACCCCGCCGATGAGAACGAAGGGCGCATTCCCAATCGCGTGGCCGCCCATACCGAAACGCTTTACAACACCGTCGATGGCACGCCATGGCTGATCATTGCGGCCTGGCGTCTGGCGCAGCACACCGGGCGTTGGGACCGCATGCTGGCAATGCGTCCAATGATGGCCCGCTACATCGCTGGGGCCGTTCGGCATCATGTGGATGCGGACGGACTGTTGACCCACGACGATGCCGATACGTGGATGGATGCGCGCATCGAAGGTCGTGAGGCCTGGTCGCCGCGCGGCAATCGCGCCGTCGAGGTGCAGGCGCTGTGGTACGCCGCATTGCAGATTGCCGCGCGTGTCGAGCGCAAGGCAGGTGACATCGAGCAGGCGGCACAGTACGAACATCTGGCCGCGCGTGCCCGCATCGCGTTCCGGGCGCGGTTCTGGGACGGGCAGAAGCTGGCGGACCGTGTGACCGTCGACGGCCGTGCGGATTTTCGCTGGCGACCCAATGTGCTTCTGGCGGTTGCTCTGCAAGACGACGACCTGGGCTTGCCTCCCTTGCTGTCGGTCGACGAGCAGGCGCGTGTCGTGGGCGATGCGTTTCGCCACCTTGCCTATCCGTGGGGGCTCGCTTCACTCGATCCGCAAGATGAGGACTTCCACCCGCGCCATGTGAATGACGCGTTTCACCACAAGGACGCGGCCTATCACAATGGCACCGTCTGGGTCTGGAATACGGGTTTTGCCATCTCCGCGCTGGCGCGGCTGGGAGCAACGGAGGCGCTCAGTCGCTGGCTTGGCGAACTGACCACCCAGGTGCTCGACATGGATCCGCCCGGCAGCCTGAGTGAGTTGGTGGATGCCTGGCCGGACCGTGCTGGGCGCGTGTCGCCGTCGGGCACCTTCAGTCAGTCCTGGAGTGTGGCGGAGTTCACCCGCAGCAGCATCAACGATGTGGTGGGCTATCAGCCACGGCTGCTGGAAGATCGCGTGCTGTTTCGTCCGTCGTTGCCACGGACCTGGAGCCACATCGCGGCCAAACTGCCCATCGGCGAGGGACGCTTCATCGCGCTGACTATTCGGCAGCGTGCCGCCACGCAAACCTGGCATGTGCAGACCTCGCATCGCTTGGCAAAGCCGTGGCGACTGCGCTGGGAGTTGAGGGCAGCCGATGGTTCCTTGCGCCGCGTCGAGGTCGAGTGGCGGGGTGAGCCCTTGCGTATGCAGTGGGCGGATGACACGGCGCACATCAATGGCGAACGCTGGCACAGCGATACGGTGGAGCCTTCTGTCCGCAGTGAGCTGGGTGAATTGCGGTTTCTGAGTGCACCGCCTTACCGCGATGGCTTGCATCCGGTGACACGCGGCAAGGACGTGTTGCGCAGGCGGATTCGCCAGGCTGATCCCTCCGAAGGCAGGTGAGCAGCACGCTCACCCGCCGGGTCAGCTCAGGGTTGGCGCAGGCTTCGGATCAAGGGCAGGTCGGCGCAGTTGATTGCGTCACTATCGGATCCAGCACTCGCGACGATGCGAATCCGGGTCACGCTGGCACGGAAGGGTGGTTCCGCAATCAGGCCGAAAGGTTGATTCACGCCACCCATGTCGACGCCATGCTGGGCGAAGCAGGCGAGTGGCAGTTTCACCGTGTGTTGTTCACCCACGCCAAAGCGCTGCAGCAGCGCGCTGAGATCAAGCGCCACGCCACATCGCTCGCCGCACCGCATTTCGAAATGAACCGGCGCGGTTGCCGCCTGTTCAATCCGGATGTCGAAGCTCAGCGCCGCCTGCGCATGCGCCAGTGCATTCAGATTGCTGCCCGAACCGGCGCTGGCGACGAGGCTTGCCGGCGCCAGCCAGGTGACATCCTTGGCGTCCTGCTGGGTATTCATCTGCACCGTTGCCACCCGCAAGGCGGGGGATTCCGCAGGCCATTCGATCACGGCGTTGAGATCTGCACCCAGAGCGCGGGACTGCTCCTGGTGGCGCATTTCGAGCGCGAAAGGGGCGGCATCGGCCATGTTGAAGATCGGCAGAGCCGTCGCCGGACCGCAGGCGTCGGGAATGTCGACCGGCAAGGGTGCCGCGGTCGATGGGCTGGCGTAACTCTGACCCTGACCAACCTCGAACAAGGACGTGCTGTCCTTGCGTTCGGGGCAGGCATTGCCGGGCCAAGGGAAGCTCAGTCGGCCAGTGAAATCGACGGCGGTGCCATCCGGGCTTGATCCGAACAGGACATCACTGATGCCCTTGCCCTCGGTGCCCGGCAACCACGCCGCAACGAAGGCGTGCGACAGATTCAGCAGGTCGTTGACATACAGCGGGCGACCGGACAGAAACACCGTGACTACCGGTCGGCCGCTGGCCTGCGCCGCTTGCAGCAGCGCCAGGTCAGCCGGATCACGTTGGCTGTGCGCCAGCGTGAACGACGACAGGATGTCGCCATTGGTTTCCGCGTAGGGAGCCTCGCCGATCACCGCGACGATGACATCGGCGTCGCTGCTTGCAATCGCGCTGCCGTCCGCGCTGTAGCTGACGCGTTCGGAACCCACCTGTTCGCGTACCCCACTCAACAGCGTGTCGGCATTCGGAAAATCGGCATTGCTGGTGTCCGTACCCTGCCAGGTGATCGACCAGCCGCCGGACTGATGCGGCACGCTGTCGGCAGCCTCACCCACGACCAGCACGCGCTGGTCGCGCTTGAGGGGAAGCGTCGCGGCCTCATTCTTCAGCAGCACCAAGGACTGGCGGACCGCTTGACGTGCAAGTTCACGATGGACGAGTGCGTCGGGTTTGCCGGCAAATGCGCTGTCCGAGGGCTTCTGCTCGAACAACCCGGCGCGCAACTTGACGCGCAGGATGCGGGTTACGGCGTCGTCGATCCTCGCCTGCGTGATTTCGCCGGATTCGACCTGCTTCAGGGTGTTTTCGATGAAGGCCTTCCAGTCATCGGGGACCATGATCATGTCGATGCCAGCATTGATTGCGGCAGCGCACTGGCGGTTGCTGCAGCCGGGCAATTGGCCGACGGCGTTCCAATCCGAGACGATGAAGCCGTCAAAGCCCATGGCGTTCTTCAAGGCGTCGGTCAGCAGTGCCTTCGCGCCATGCATCTTGCCGTACTCGATTGCGGCGGCCGGATCAGTCCAACTGTTGTACGAGGCCATCACGGTTTGCACGCCCGCTTCGATGGCACCGAAATAGCCCTGCGCATGCGTCGTGATCATCTCGGTCTTGCTGATCTGCGCGACACCCTGGTCACGGCCCAGCTCGGTGGCACCATCGCCAATGAAGTGCTTGGCCGTGGCAATGACCTTGCCGTCCTCGCGCAGCGTGCCCTGCATGCCGTGTACATACGCGGCGGCGTAGTCGCGGATCAGCGCGCCGTCGACGGCGAAACTCTCATAGGTGCGGCCCCAGCGAGGATTCTGTGCAGCGGCCACCGTGGGCGCGAAAACCCACTGGATGCCAGTGGCGCGGACACTCTGCGCGGTGGCGGCGCCGATACGCTCGATCAGCGCCGGGTCGTGGGCCGCACCCAGTCCGATGTTGTGCGGGAACAGCGTGGCACCAACCACATTGCTATGGCCGTGCACGGCGTCAGTTCCCCAGATGATCGGAATCGGGTCGGCGGCGTCCGTGCTCATGGATGCCGTGTAGTAGGCGTCCGCCAGGGTCAGCCAATCGCCGACACTGGCCTGCTTGTTGCGGGCAGGCCAGGAGCCACCGCCATTGAGCACGGAGCCGATGTAGTGGGTGCGAACTTCGTCCGGCGTGATCGACTTGATTTCGGCCTGGATCATTTGGCCGATCTTCTGGCGCAGAGTCATGCGGCCAAGCATCTCGGCGACGCGGGTTTCGATCTGCGGGTCGGCGGCAATCGCGCTTTGCAGCGCAGGCCAGTCGAGCGCAGCGGGGGGCGCTGGGGCAGGGGTGTCGGTCGGCATGCTGGATTCTTGACTGCAGCCAGCGCTGAGCACGGCAAGTGCTGCAAAAACAGCGGGTCGCAGGGGAAACAGTGTGGTGGAGTTCGTCACGTTGCGTGGTTCCGGCAAGTGGAAATGACCGGTCCGTATAGCCACGGTAGCCGGTACGTGGGCGGGAGCAGTTGATCGGCGTCAGAGCGTGTTCGTCCGATCCGCCGCAGGACTCAAACGGCACGGGCGACCGAGTTCGACGTCGCCCGTGCGCAGAAGCCTGAAGAGACCAGGCTTACATCTTGTAGCTCAGGCCCAGCAGGTACTGTCGACCGTACAGGTTGTACTCCAGCGGAGCCAAGGCACCACCGGGGAAGTCGCCGTCCTGCACCGTGCGGTAGGGCGAATTGGTGATGTTGTTGGCCTGCAGCAGAACCTCCCAGCCAGCCAGCGAGCTCTTCTCACCGAAGGCATAGCTCAATTGCACGTCGGTCTGACGATCCGGACGAATGCGGGTATAGGAACGTTGCGCGAACAGCGAGGTGATCTCGCCACGGAACTCGGAGCGGTAGCGCTGGCTGATACGTGCCGAGAAGCCGTTGTGTTCGTAGTAGAACGTGCCATTGGCGACAACCTTCGACAGCCCGGGCAGGGTCGCGGTCGCAGACGTGTTCGGGCCGTCCGGCTTGATCGAGCTTTCGGTGTACGAGCCGTTGATCAACAGACCAAAACCGTCCAGCGAATCACTCAGCAGATTGCCTTCCAGCGCCGTGCTGAACTCACCGCCGCGCAGCCAGCCACCGTCGCCGTTGGCGGGTGCACTGTAGCTGCCGATGTTGGAAATCGGCTGCACGGTGCCGGTATTGGTGAAGCCGGTGAAGTCGTACTCGATGGTCTGCGTGTAGACGTAGGTATCGAGCGACTTGTAAAAACCGGCCAAGGCCACGTAGCTCGCCTCGCCGAAGTACTTTTCGAACGACAGGTCATACGACGTAGCACGCCAGGGTTCGAGTTCCGGATTGCCGCCGCCGCCGCTCCATGTGCGGGTGGTGGGATCAACACCCGCCGAGGCCGCGGCACGCATGTCGTCGATGCGCGCACGTGCCAGGGTCTTGGCCGCGCCGAATCGGATCATGTAGCCGTCGCCGAAGTCCGCGACCAGATTCAGGCTGGGCAGGAAGTCGTTGTACGTGGTGCCGCGATCCAGATTGCCGACCACCGCGCCGCTGTTGGCATCCAGATTGAATGCGGATGAGGACTGGTCGGTGTGGATCATCTGCACCCCGACGTTCCCGCGCAGCGCGATGCCATCGGTCAGATCGGTATCGATATCCAACTTCGCATAGCCCGTGCCGACCTTTTCGGTCACGGTGAAGTCTTTGCGCAGGTCATCGCGACTCATTTCCAGGGTCAGGTCGTAGTACTGGTCGAGGGCAGCGAGCACGTCATAGCCCAACACGCCCGGAATGCCGACGAAACCGAGACTGGTGGGCGACACCAGCACATTGCCGCCGACGGCCTGCGAGGTGGCACCGTCCCTCAGGTTCGCGAAATAGACCTGCGAGCTCTTGTCCTTCTCGCGCTTGCTGTAGTTGAAGCCGATATCGATGCCGCTGAATGCGCCATCGAGGAATTCGCGGCGAACCGCCAGTCTTGCACCCTGCAGTCGGTCTTCCTGCTTTGGAATCTCCAGTCGACCTTCGCGGCCCCAGTTGGCCGGATCACTGAGCAGAATGGTGGCCGGGTCGGCGTAGTCCGCGCCGGCGGTGAAGGTCGGATAGGCCGGGATGACCGGCACCGCCATGTTGATCGTGTCGAGGCCGAGGATGCCGGCGTAGGTTTCGATGTTCGACTGATCGCGGTCCGCGCCGGAGAAGTAGAGATCGGCCGTGGCCGACCAGTCTTCCGACAATTTCCATTCGTTGTTCCAGCCGATGGAGTAGAGCTTGTCGTCACGCGTGTTGTAGTCGTTGCGGACCACCGGGCGCAGGTTGTGCACAGTGCCGCCGGTGACCAGTTGATCGCCGCCGACCGGCGAGGTTTGCGCATCGGTGTAATACACGCCGTTGCCGGTCCATGGGTCTTGCGACCACATCATGCCGCGCGTGGTTTCGGATTGGTCAAAGTCCGAGTAGTAGACGTCGAGCGTGGTGTGGAACTCGTCACTGGGACGGTACTCAAGCACGGCCATCAAACCATCACGGACCTGTTCGCGCGATCGCGCCCAGGCTTCGGCGCCCATGAGAGCGATGGAGTTTTCTGGCTGGCCCTGGATTGGTGCGCCCCACGGTGCGGTGTCGGCCCACCACCACGCCTTGTAGTGCTGTTCCTGGAATGGCGAGTCGAGGCGGGCAAACCCGATCGCGACGCCCAGCGTGTCGTCCATGAACTGATCGATGTATGACGCACTGATGCGGTAGCCCATGTCGCTGCCACCGTCGTTCTGTTCGCCCAAGGTGTTGTATTCCCCTCGCGCATTGAACACCACACGACGCTCGCCAATGTCCAGCGGACGCACGGTCTGCAGATTCACCGTGCCCGAGAGACCTTGTCCAACCAGCGCGGCGTCCGGGGTCTTGTACACGGTGACGGCGTTGATCAGCTCCGACGGGTACTGATCGAACTCGACGCCGCGGTTGTCGCCAGTGCTGATCTGCTCACGACCATTCAACAGCGTGGCGGCAAAGTCGGGGGACAGGCCGCGGATGGCGATGACCTGGGCGCGTCCGTCAACGCGTTGCCCGGCCAGACCCGGCAGGCGAGCCAGCGATTCGGCAATGCTGAGATCAGGCAGTTTGCCGATGTCTTCCGCCGAGATGGCTTCGACAATCGATGTCGATTCGCTCTTGGTATCCACCGAGGTGGCGATCGAATAGCGCAGGCCGGTGACTTCGATCGCGTCGAGTTTTTCTGCTTCTTCGGGAGTGTTGGCGCTCTCTGTCGGGGCATCCTGCGCCATCAGCGCTTGGGACGAGAAAATCGCCAGCGCACAGGCACTGGCAAGCACGGTCTTGCGGGGGATTCGGCTCATGGAAGCAACCTTGGAAGTGTGAAATTGATGGCTATCGGGGTTCGTCGAACGACCGCGAAGGTCGATTTGACAGCGCTGTCATACCCGTGAATTCTACGTGGGTCAATCTGCACTGCGGCATGCCAAGGACGGATCGGCGTGGCATGTTGCGTGCTGTACCGCTTCGGTTGCCTCGTCGGGAGGATGAGACATGCACATGCTTTGGACTGCCTCGCGCCCGTGCCTTCTGCTTGTTGGACTGCTTGCCGTCCTGCTGTGCGGATCGTCGGCGATGGCCAAGTCCTGTCGTGTCGCGCAGAACGGCGTCGAGGCTTGGGTAACGCGGGATGACCATCGCCTTCGTCTGGCACAGCAGTGTGTCGGGCGAACGGACGCGCGGGAAGACGCGGTCAGCATCGAGGTTGATGCGCAGTCCCGCCATCAAGTGATGTTGGGTGTTGGTGCGTCGCTGACCGATTCGTCGGCATGGCTGATCCAGCACCGGCTGGATATCGACAAGCGGGATGCGCTTCTGCGCGAGTTGTTTTCGTCAGAGGATGGTCTGGGGCTGGGCCTCATCCGCCTGACCGTCGGCAGCTCGGATTTCTCCCGCGATCACTACAGTCTCAACGATCTGTCGGTCGGCGAGGAAGATCGACAGCAGTCGAGGTTCTCCATCGACATCAATCGGATGGATGTCATTCCGGTGGCACGTGAGGCCCTGAAGATCAATCCGACGCTGCAGATCATGGCGTCGCCTTGGAGTCCCCCCGGCTGGATGAAAACCACAGGCAGCCTGATTGGTGGGACTTTGCGCGAGGAACATTTCGACTCGTTCGCCGCCTACTTCTTGAGTTATCTCGACGCGTACGCGAAAGAGGGAATCCCGATCTTTGCCATCACTTTGCAGAACGAGCCCTCGTTCGAGCCGACCGACTACCCCGGCATGCGCCTGTCGGCGTCGCAGCGTATTCGCTTGATCGCCGATCACCTGGGGCCTGCCTTGGCGGCACGACAGTCGCCGACCCGGATCTACGAATGGGATCACAACTGGGACAAGCCGCATGAGCCGTTGGAGGTGCTGGCCGACGAGCGGGCGCGACGCCATCTTGCGGGTGTCGCTTGGCATTGCTATGACGGTGATATTTCGGCGCAGAGCCTCGTCCATGATCGCTACCCCAACATGGATGTGCTGCTGACCGAGTGTTCAGGTGGTGACTGGGAGCCCGTGCGCAGTGGTGGTCTGGCTTATCAGACCAGCGAAATCATCATCAACGCGGCGCGACATTGGGCCAGCGGCATGCTGTTCTGGAATCTGGCGCTGGACCAGGATGCCGGGCCGTTCAAGGGTGGTTGCATGACCTGTCGCGGTGTCGTCACCAT
>Ga0075163_10005279_pt1 | contig 17254 bp, 11 predicted proteins | sample JI1023141ADNA_FD_71478 | JGI IMG/M metagenome (GOLD analysis project Ga0075163, IMG submission 71478) | Wastewater effluent complex algal communities from Wisconsin, to seasonally profile nutrient transformation and Carbon sequestration -... | ecosystem: Engineered > WWTP > Effluent > Algae...
TCGAGCCGGGTCCGTACCACCCCCATCGTGCCGCGCGCCCACACCACCGCCTCGCTCTCGCCCGGCCGCCAGCCGTACGCCCGCATCATGCCCGGCAGATCGTTGCCGCCGGCGGCGAAGAACGCGGCCAGCACCGGCCCGGCCGGGCTGGTCGCCCGCAGCCCGTCGACGTCATCGTCGTCGGGCCCGTCGCCATCGCCGCCGGCGTCGGCGGGCATCATCTGATCGAGGCCCGCCGGGACGTGGAACACCATCCGGGCGTCGGCCGGCACCCACGCCATCACCGGCGCTCGCGTGGTCGCGCGCGCCCCGACCGGCCCCGGCCCGCCGCCGCGACCGCCGCCGCAGCCGGCGGTCGCCGCGATCGCCGCGACCGCCGCGATCGTCATCACCCGCGCCCCCAGGCGCCGCGTCGTCCCCACTCGGCTCGGTTGTTCCATGCCCCGGTTCTACCGCGCCGTCCCGACCTCGTGCGGTATGACCGGGTCATGGCCCGCCGCGATCCGCACTCCTACGCCGACGACGCCCAGCCGCAGACCGAGGAGCTGGCCCTGATCGCCGACGTCGACTTCGCCAGCCGCACCCTGCGGGCGGCGGCCACCCTCACCTTCCGCGGCCCGGGCGAGGGCCCGCTCGATCTCGACACCCGCGATCTGACGATCGACGCGGTGGTCGATCAGGACGATCAGCCGCTGCCGTACACGCTCCACCCGGCCGAGCCGATCCTCGGCGCCCGGCTGGCGATCACCCTGCCGGCCGCGACCCGCGCGGTCACGATCCGCTACCGGACGTCGCCGGACGCGTCGGCGCTGCAGTGGCTGGAGCCGGCCCAGACCCTGGGCGGCGCCCAGCCGTTCCTGTTCAGCCAGTGCCAGGCGCTCCACGCCCGCTCGGTGGTGCCGCTGCAGGACACGCCGCGGATCCGGCTCCGCTACACCGCCGAGCTGACCGTGCCGCGGGCGCTGACCGTGGTGATGGCCGCGGCCCACGTCGGTCGCACCGAGGACGAGGCGGCCGGGGTCGCGATCGAGCGCTGGTCGATGCCCGAGCCGATCCCGCCCTACCTGTTCGCGTTCGCGGTCGGCCTCTTGTGGTCGCAGGATCTGTCGCCGCGCTGCCGGGTGTGGGCCGAGCCGCCGCAGCTCGCCGCCGCGGTCCACGAGTTCGCCGAGGTCGAGGCGATGATCACCGCCGCCGAGGCGCTGTTCGGGCCGTACGAGTGGGAGCGGTTCGACGTCCTGACGATGCCGCCGTCGTTCCCGTACGGCGGCATGGAGAACCCGCGGCTGACCTTCATCACCCCGACCGTGATCTGCGGCGATCGCTCGCTGGTCAGCGTGCTCGCCCACGAGCTGGCCCACTCGTGGACCGGCAACCTGGTCACCAACGCCAGCGCCGAGCACTTCTGGCTCAACGAGGGCTTCACCGTCTACGCCGAGCGCCGGATCATCGAGGCCCAGGACGGTGTCGAGGTCGCCGCGCTCCACGCCGCGCTCGGCCGGCGCGAGCTCGAGCGCACGCTGCGGCGGTTCGAGGCCCGGCCCGAGCTGACCCGGCTGCGCACCCACCTGGCCGGCGTCGATCCCGACGACGCCTACTCGCTGGTGCCGTACGAGAAGGGCTACGCGTTCCTGCGCGCGATCGAGGCTCAGGTCGGGCGCGAGGCGTTCGACGAGTGGCTGCGCGGCTACCTGACCATGTTCCGCTTCGGCGCGGTCACCACCGAGGACTTCGTCGCCCACCTCGAGTGGCGCCTGCCCGGCACCCTGGCCGCGGTCGACGCCGACGCCTGGCTCGACGGCCCCGGCCTGCCCGGCTCGGCCCGGCCGCCGCGGTCCGAGCGGCTCGACGCGATCGAGGCGCTGGCCGGCACCATCCCCGATCACGATCAGACCGCGGCCTGGTCGCCGACCGAGTGGCAACTGTTCCTCGACGCCGTGCCGCGCCCGGTCAGCGTCGCCACCTGCCGCGCGCTCGACGATCGCTTCGACCTCACCGCCGGCAGCAACCACGACGTCCTGGTCACCTGGCTGGCGCTGGCGCTCGAGGCCGGCGACGACGTCGTCCTGCCCCGGGTCGAGCAGGTCCTCACCACCGTCGGGCGGATGAAGTACCTGCGGCCGCTGTACGCCGGCCTGGCCCGCAACCCCGCCACCCGCGACCTGGCCCGCGCCACCTTCGCCCGCGCCCGCGCCGGCTACCATCCGATCGGCCGCGCGCTGGTCGAGGGCATCCTCCGCGCCGTCGACGCGGCGTGAGCGCGGCGCGCGGCGTATGCTGCGCCGATGGAGCTCGACATCGTCAGCGCCAACGAGGCCTTCTACGCGGCGTTCCGCGGCGAGGATCTCGAGGCCATGGACCGGCTGTGGGCGCAGCGCGCGCCGGTCGCCTGCGTCCACCCCGGCTGGCCGGCGCTGATCGGCCGCGATCAGGTGATGGCGAGCTGGCGAGCGATCCTGTCGAGCGGCGCGCCGGCGATCCGCTGCGGCGCCGCCCGCGTGCTCATGCTCGGCGACGTCGCCTCGGTGCTGTGCGAGGAGCAGGTCGGTAGCGATCGGGTGGTCGCGACCAACGTCTTCGTCCGCGAGGACGGCCGGTGGGTGATGGTCCACCACCACGGCAGCCAGCTCGTCGCCCGCTCGGTCCCGACCCCCGACGACAGCGACGACGACGAGGACCTGAGCGGCGACGACGACGAGCCCGACGTCGGGCCCAACTGAGCCGCCCCGGCGCGGCGGCGGTACTCGATCACCATCTGCGGCTGCCACCCGCCGTCGACGGTCTGGCGCTGCCACTCCCAGCGCAGCCGGTCGACGGCGACGTCGAGGAACACCATCCGCATCAGGACCACCTTGCCGTCGGCCTGCGGCTGCGGCTCGCCGACCAGCGTCATGACCCCGGCCTCGACGCCGCCGGTGAACGCCAGGTAGCCACCCGAGTCGTCGACCCAGGTCTGCCGCCAGCGACCGAGGGCCGGCTGCCACGCCGAGTAGCTGCGGCCGGCCCACGGCTGCGGCGGCCCGTCGGCGACGAAGGTCTCGGCGATCGCGCAGCCGCCGAGGATGGCCTCGACGTGCTGGCTGCCGCGCGCCTCGGTCCACGGCCCGTCGCGCGAGGTGCGGGTCCGGACCACCAGATCCCAGTCGCCGATCCAGAAGTCGAGCTGGCGGTGCTCCGGGCTGGCGCACGCGGCGACGATCGCGGCCGGGCTCGAAGTCGATGACGATGGCGGCGACGATGGCGCGGGCGCCGCCGCGCGGGGCGAGGCGCAAGCGGCGATGACGACCAGGATCGCGGGCGCGTGACGGTTCATGACAACCACGGTAGGCCGGGCCGGCCGGCCGCCGGGGCCGGCCCACTGACGACCCGTGACACGCCGTGGTCGTCGACGCGCACGCGGGTCGCAGGGGGCCGCGCGATCGCCGCCGGTCGGCGGCGCCGGGGCGTACCCCGCGCGCACCCGAGCCGCGGCCCCCGGATCCGTATGGTCCGGCCGTGAACGGCACCCGCGGCGGACCTGCACCCCGACGACGCCCGGCGGCGGCGCCGGCGCGGCCGCGGCGCTGGTGGTCGCGGCGGCGGGCGCTGGTGGTCGCGGCGGCGGCGGCGCTGACGCTGGTGCTGATCGTGACCGTGGCGTACCCGCTGGTCGGTCGCCGGCTGATCCGGACCCGGGTGGTCGCCGCGCTCGAGGCCCGGTTCGGCCAGGCGTCGATCGGCGGCATCGACGTCAGCCTCGGCCGCGCGGTGCTGACCGACGTCGTGATCGGCGAGCCCGGCGCCGACGTCGAGATCACCATCGACCGGGTCGTGATCGACGTCTCGACCTGGCGCTCGCTGATCGGCGCCGTCGACGTCGAGCGGGTGGCGGCCCGCGGGGTGGCGGTCCGGGTCGACGTCGGCGCGCTGGGGCGCGGCGGTGTCGGCGCCGGCGCGAGGCGGCGCGGTGCCGGCCATCGGCGGCTGCCCGCGGCCGACCGGATCGACGTCGTCGACCTGGCGGTCGAGATGCGCGGCCTGACGCTGCCCGGCGGCGGCAGCGGTCGCGCCCGCCTCGACCTGCCGGCGCTGCGCCGCGGCGGCGACCGGACCTGGCGGTGGAGCGGCGGCGCCCTGACCGCCGGCCGGGTGACGCTGGCCGACGTCGCCGGCACGGTCGGCCGCGCGGCCGATGGCCGGATCGCGCTCGACGTCGGCGCGCGCCCGACGGTCCCGGGCGTGGCCGCCGACCCGCGGGCGTGGCGGCTGACCGGCGCGCTCGACGGCGGCGGTCGCGGCGCGCTCACCGTGACCAGCCCGGGCGACGCCGGCGCGCCGGCCGAGCTCCGGCTGACCCTCGCCGGCGACGACGTCGACTTCGACGGCGACGTCGCCCTGCCCGCGCTGACCCTCGACCACCGCGCGCTGGCCGACCGACCGGTGCCGACCGCGCCGATCGCGCTGCGCACCCGCGGCGGCTACCACCGCGCCCGTCGCGAGCTCGAGCTGCCGGTGCTGACCGCGACCAGCCGCGGCGTCACCGTCGAGCTGGCCGGCACCTTCGCGCTCGCCGGCGGCCGCGACCGCGACGGCGGCGCCCGGGCCCGGCCGCGCTTCGACGCCCGGGTGCTGGTGCCACCCACGCCGTGCGATCGGGTCCTGGCCGCGCTGCCGGCGGCGATGACCCCGGCGCTGGCCGGCTACCGGCTGGGCGGCACGTTCGCCGTCGAGCTCCACGCCGCGATCGACTGGGCCCGGCTGTCGGCGATCGAGATCGACGGCGCCGGCGGGCTGGCCGGCTGCGAGGTGCTGGCCGCGCCGCCGGTGTCGCCGGCCACCGTGACGTCGTCGTTCACGGTCCGCCGCGAGGTCGGGCCCGGCGCGTGGACCACGCTGACCGTCGGCCCGCGCAACCCCGACTACGTCCGCCTCGACGCCATCGCCCCGGTCGCGGTCGCCTCGCTGCTCGCGACCGAAGATCCCAACTTCTACGTCCACGACGGGCTCGACGCCCGCGGCCTGCGCCGGGCGCTGATCGCCAACCTCGAGGCCGGCAGCTTCCGCATCGGCTCGTCGACGATCACGATGCAGCTGGCCAAGAACCTGTTCCTGCCCGGCGACAAGACCGTCGCCCGCAAGCTGCAGGAGGTGGTGCTGGCCTGGCACCTCGAGCAGGCGGTGCGCAAGCCCAAGCTGCTCGAGCTGTACCTCAACGTGATCGAGTTCGGCCCCGGCGTGTTCGGCATCGGCCCCGCCGCCCGCCACTACTTCGACAAGCAGGCGCTCGACCTCGGCCCGCGCGAGGCCGCGTTCTTCTCGGCGATCGTGCCCCGGCCGACCTGGTCGTACGAGGGCTTCTGCACCCGGGTCCTCGACCCGCTGACCCGCGACAAGATCCGCCGCGCGCTGTCGCTGCTGGTCAACGCCGGCACCATCACGTCCGACGAGTGGCGCGAGGCGAGCGCGGCCCGGCTCGAGCTGCGCGCCACCGGCGAGCCGCTCGCCGCCTGCCTGGCCCGCCGTGATCAGGCCCTCGCCGTGCTACGCCGGAGGGAGAGCCCCGCCCCATGACGACGCCCACCCGTTCACGCTCCTGGTTCGCCGCCGCGGCGCTCGGCCTGATCGTCGTCGGATGTGGTCGGCCGGCGGTGGTCAACGAGCGCGCGCCGATCGCCGAGCCCGAGCCCGGATCCGTAGCCGAGACCGAGCCCGACTCCGTACCCGAGCCCGGATCCGTAGCCGAGACCGGCCCCGAGCCCGGCCCCGAGCCCGTCCCCGTCCCCGGATCCGTCCCCGATCCCGTCCCCGAGCCCGTCCCCGTCCCCGTCCCCGGGCTATCGCTGGCCGAGCTGGGCTGGCCGGCCGACACGCAGTCGGTCGAGATCCGCGACACCGTCCACGTCCGCCGCGACCCGCGCACCGACGCGCCGCCGCTCGGCAAGATCGTCGCCGGCACCCGCACCGCCTGGCGCCGCGTGATCGCGGTCGACGATCGCTGCCCGCGCTGGATCGAGCTCGAGCCGGAGGGCTGGCTGTGCAGCAAGGACGTGGCGCCGCGCGCCGCCGCGCCGGTGGCGATCGCCCAGCCGGCGGTGCGCGGCCGCAGCCTGGTGCCGGGCGCCTACTACGACGTCATCGCGGGCGGCACTCAGGCCTATGCCACCGTCGCCGACGTCCGCGCCGGCAAGATCAAGGAGGAGCTGGGTACGCTGGTGATGGTCAGCAGCCGCGGCGAGGTCGAGATCGACGGCGTCGACTACCTGCGCACCAACAAGGGCTACGTCCCGCGCAACGATCTCAACCCGCTGTCGCCGTCGCCGTGGGCCGGCGTCGATCTGCGCGCCACGCCCCAGCCGAGCTGGCCGTTCGCGTTCGTGTACGGCGGCAAGCGCGGCAGCGCGATCAAGCTGCGGGCCGCGCCCGATCGCAAGGCGGCGGTGGTCGGCACCGTCGCCGGTCGGTCGCGGGTCGGCTTCGGCGCCGAGCGCGATGGCTACGTCGAGGTCGCGCCCGGCGCCTGGGGCCTGCGCGCCGATCTCCGCCGGGTCGCCATCACGGCGCTGCCGGCCGGGGTCGGCGCGGACGAGCCGTGGATCGACGTCGATCTCGACGAGCAGGTGCTGATCGCCTACCGCGGCACCGCGCCCGAGTTCGTGACCCTGGTGTCGAGCGGCTGGAAGGCCGGCACCACGCCGATCGGCACCTACCGGGTGCGGGCGATGGCCGCGACCACCCGCATGGTCGCCGAGCCGACCGAGCGCGGCCAGTACGACGTCGGCGAGGTGCCGTGGGCGATCCGGTTCCGCAAGGGCCTGTTCCTCCACGCCGCCTACTGGCACGACAGCTTCGGCGGCAAGCGCAGCCACGGCTGCGTCAACCTCGCCCCGCGCGACGCCCGCTTCCTCTACGAGTGGGCCGCGCTGGTCCCGGCCGGCTGGTCCGAGCTCGAGCTCGAGCGCGGCCGCGGCATGGTGGTCCGCATCCGCGACGCCGCCAACCCCGAGCCGCCGCTCTACGACTACGCCGACGAGTCGGCGCCGTAGGCCGTCACCAGCAGAAGCCGAACGACACGTAGGTCTGGTCGGCCCAGCCGAAGCAGTAGGCGCAGCCGTGGAGCCAGTACTCGGGCTGGCCGTAGTCGGGCAGGAAGGTGCACTCCACCGGGGTGCCGCCGCCGCCGCTGTCGACCAGCGCCTGCGACGACTGGCCGAGCTCGTCGTCGTCGCCGCCGTCGGGGTCGGCGACCAGGCGGATCACGCCGGCCGGCTCGGGCGGCGCGCTGACCCCGTCGGCGGTCGGCCGCAGCGTGAACGCGGGCAGCTCGTCCGCCGGGTCGAGGTCGCGGTCGACCACGACCACGCCCGGCTCGATCGGCACCGGCGCGCGATCGGCGGCGACCCGGACCACGGTCCAGACGTCCGCGCGGTCGCCGACCCGGGTGTCGAACCGCAGCGCGCGGGTCGCGGGCTCGTAGCTGCCCAGCGGCGTCACCGCGCCCGTGCTCGACACCAGCTCGATCCGGCTCGTCGACGAGGAATCGGCGGCGCGGCCGGTGAGCGCCAGACCGATCGTGATCCACAGCGTGCTTGCATGCATGTGCGTTACCTCCGCCGACCACCACTTGCAGCCGTCGTGCCGGCCGCCGGGCGGTCGGCCGCACGCGCTGACGCGACGATGCAGCGCGCGGCGTAACGGGCTCGTGACAGCGGAGCGTCTCGCGTGGGTTACGGCGCCCGCGCCGCGCGCCGCGCGCCGCGCGCCTGCAGCTCACTCGATCGTGGTCGCGACGGTCTGCAGCGTGCTGCTGCCGTTGCCCCAGCAGGTGAGCGCGCCGGCCCGGGTCAAGGCACAGCTCCGGCCGGTGCCGGCGCCGATCGCGATCGCGTCGGTGACGCCGGGCACCGCGACCGGCGTCGGCTGCCGCCGGGTGGTGCCGAGCGGCCCGGGCGGCTCGCAGCCGTCCTTCCACACGTACTCGGTCGGCTTGCAGTCGTCGGGCGCCGCCTTGGCCCGGCACTCCGGCCGCGCGTCGCGCATCGCCGCCCGGGCCTCGGCGGTCGCCGCGCGATCGACCGCGCAGGCCGGCGTCACCACCGCGCGGGCGTGCGCGACCTCGCCGGCCTGGCCCTCGGTGGCCCGGCCCCAGCACCACACCGTCGCGTCGGCGGCGAGCAAGCAGGCGTGCGAGTACGACGCGGCGACCGCGACGGCCGGCGGCGCGCCCGCGATCGCGACCGGCGTCGGCGGCGGCGAGACCCGGAGGTCGAACGTGCCGCCGACGCACCACACCGAGCCGTCGCGCTTCACCGCGCACATGGTCAGCGGCCACAGCGGGTCGGACAGCGACACCACGTCGCCGAGCACGGAGACCAGCTCCGGCGTCGCGATCGGCCCGCCGACGAAGCAGCGGACCACGCCGTCGGCGTAGCGGCCGCAGTTACCCCCGGCCTCGACGATGTCGCCGGCGGCGCTGAGCTTCGCGCCCCAGCTGCCGCCGCCCTGCGCACAGTTGAGCGCGCCGTCGGGGCTGGCGAAGCAGTCGTGGCTGCGGCCGGCGAAGCGATCGAAGCCGGGCGGCGCGGTCGTCGTCCGGGCCGGCGAATCGAACGCGGCCTCGCACGCCACCGCGCCGGCGGCGGTCAGCGTGCACACGCCGGGCGCCAGCACCGCGTCGACCACGCCGGTCAGCGGCCGGCCGGCGCCGAGCGGCCCGTCGCGCCACGGGTGGAAGGTCAGCGCGCCCGACGCAGCGTGGACCAGCACGCCCCACTCGTTGACCTGGACCGACGGCCCGCGCGGCGGCGCCGGCGCGACCACCCGCTCGACCGGGACCTCGCCCGGCGGGATCGCCAGCTCCTTGCGCTCCGAGGTGCCGTTGCCCCAGCAGGTCAGCACCCGGCCGACCCGCAGGGCGCAGGTCATGCTGCCGCGGGTGGCGAGCGCGATCGCGTCGCTGATGTCGTCGACGCGGGTCGGCGGCGCGAACCGGGTCACGCCGGCCGGATCGCAGTCCCAGCCCGGGTTGCCCTTGAAGACCGTCGACGCGTAGGCGCCCGACATGCCGCGGCAGAACGGATCGTCACCGGCCGGCCGCGGCCCGCGGCAGATCGCCTGGCCGCGCTCGACCTCGCGCTTCTCCCGCTCGGTCGCCGCCTCGTCGACCTCGCAGCGCGGCCAGGCGACGCTGGCGCGGCGCGCCGCCTCGCCGCCCTGCCCGCCGCCCGCCTGGCCCCAGCACCACACCTCGCCGCCGCGCCGCGCGCACACGTGGCTGCCGCTGGTGTGGACCTCGTCGACGTGATCGAGCCCGGGCACCAGGGTCGCGACCGCGCCGTCGACCGCGCCGGTGAAGCCGCGCTGGGCGAACCGGTTGTCACCGCGGCAGCTCACCTGGCCCGACGCCAGCACCGCGCAGGCCACGCCGCCCTCGATCGACGCCTGGCGGGCGTCGGTCCAGTAGACGTCGGGCGGCGCGCCGCTCGCCCGGCACGCGACCTTGCCGTCGCGATAGCGGGCGCAGCCGTCGCCGAGGATCTCGGCGACCGGGCCGAGCGCGTTCATGTCGAACGGCGGCGACCGGCCGTCGGCGCACGACACCATGCCCTCGGCCGACAGGAAGCAGATCCAGCCCGGGCCGACCCGCAGCGCGCGCGCCGTCGGGTAGGCGCCGGCCGGGCGCACGCCGTGCTCGTCGAAGCTACCGAGCACGCCCTTGTCGCCGAGCGTGGTCACGCCGTAGTCCGAGCAATCGATGTCGCGGGTCACCGGCACCGGCACGCTGGGCCGGAAGTCGAAGCCACCGCCGCCGACCCCGTAGTGCACGCTGTGGAACGAGCCGTCGTCGAGCCGGACGCACATCGACGTCCCCTGCGGCGTCATCCGGATCCACGGCGTCGCCTTCGCGCTCGCCAGCGCCGCCGCGCTCGCCGCCCCACCCTCGGCCCACGGCACCGCCGGCCGCCGCGCCGGCCCTCCACACGCCCCGATGGCCATCAAGCCCCCGACGGACGCGAGTGAAACGACGAGCAACGCGCACCGCGATCGAGCCAGCATGGCCCCGGAGGCTACCGCGGCCGCCCTTCGTGCGATGCGGCGCCTCCCCCTCGCCGATTCTGGCGCCGTTTTGACTTATCGCGCCAAATATTGGCGCGGATGATGGCATCCGGCGCCAACTGCGCCATATTTGTGGCGCAGTTCTTTCGGATCTGGCGCGATTCCGGGTCTGATGGCGCCCATTGGGCATTCGAGGGAGCAGCCGGACATGACGAGGCACGAGAGCGAGGACTTCGACGTCATCCTGACCTTGGTCGGGCGCGCCTCCGTGGGGCTGACGCTGCGAGACCTGCTTCACGAGCTCGGCGACCGCTGGCCACGGCGCACTCTCCAGCGCCGGATCGCGTCGCTGGTCAGCGCGAATCGCCTGACCCGAGGAGGTCAGGGGAGAGCGGCGCGCTACCGCCTGTCCGAGGCGCCGGCCGGCGCGGGTGACGCCGTGCCGCCCACGACCGCCGCTCACCCGGTCGACGACGGGACGTTGCGCCTCGCCTCGACCGAAGGCGCGCGCCTCGCCGCGCTGGTGCGGGCGCCGCTGGCCCGCCGCACGCCGGTAGGCTACCAGCGCGCGTTCCTCGACGACTACGTCCCCGACGTCACCACGTACCTGTCGCCGACGCTGCGCGCCAAGCTGCATGCCCTCGGCCGCTCGCCCTCGACCGAGCGCCCGGCCGGGACCTACGCCCGCGACGTCCTCGCTCGCCTGCTCATCGACCTGTCGTGGGCCTCGAGCACGCTCGAAGGCAACACCTACACCCGCCTCGATACCCAGAACCTGATCGAGCTCGGTCTCCTCGCCGAGGGCAAGGGTCAGCGCGAGGCGCAGATGATCCTGAACCACAAGGCCGCGATCGAGATGCTGGTCGAGGACGCCGACACCATCGGCTTCAATCGCTTCACCTTCCAGAACCTCCACGCGCTCCTGTCCGACGGGCTGCTCACCGACGCGGCGGCGTCCGGTCGACTCCGTGTCATCCCGGTCGAGATCGCGGGCACGGTGTTCGTGCCGCTCGCGATCCCGCAGCAGCTCGAGGAGTACTTCGATCGCCTGCTGGCCAAGGCCGACGCCATCACCGACCCGTTCGAGCAGGCCTTCTTCGTGATGGTCCACCTGCCGTACCTCCAGCCGTTCGAGGACGTCAACAAGCGGGTCTCGCGCCTCGCCGCCAACATCCCCTTCATCAAGCGCAACCTGTCACCGCTGTCGTTCGTCGACGTCCCGGAGGCCGCGTACATCGACGGCACCCTCGCGGTCTACGAGCTCAACCGCGTCGACCTCCTCCGCGATGTCTTCGTCTGGGCCTACGAGCGATCGTGCCTGCGCTACGTCGCCGTCAAGGACAGCTTGCCCGAGCCCGATCCGCTCCGGCTCCGCAACCGGCAAGCGCTGATCGAGGTCGTCGGCGACGTCGTGCGGGCGAGCGCGCCGGTCGATCCCGGCGACCTGCGCGCCCGCGCCCGTAGCCTGGTGGCGCCCGCCGACCTCGATCAGTTCGTGGCCATGGCGCTGAGCGAGCTGCATCACCTCCACGACGGCAACGTCGCGCGCTACCGGCTGCGGCTGTCGGAGCTGCGGCGCTGGCAACAGCGACCGATCCGGTGAGCCCGCCCGGCGGCGAAGCTGATAGGGTCGGCCATGCGCGCCGATCGCCGCCCGTCCTCGCCTCGCCTCCGCCCCCGCCGGGTGTCGCTGACCCGCCTCGCGCCCGGGCTCGCCGCCGCCCTGGTCGCGCTCGCCACCGCCGCCTGCGGCGACGACGGCGGCCAGACCGTCGAGCTGCGCTGCGGCGACGGCGTCAGCGGCGCGCTCACCGCCGGCGCCACCGTCGAGGTCACCGGCGCCGCCGCCCTCGATCTCGCCGGCGCCGCGGTCCACGCCCAGGCCGCGTCCACCATCCCGGGCGCGCCGGTCACCATCGCCTGTCACGACGACATCGTGCCCGCCGGCTACGTCGCGCTCGGCCCGGCGGTCAGCTTCGGCCCGGCCGGCGCCGCGTCCGATCGCCCGTTCGAGCTCACCCTGCCGTACAAGGCCGCGCGGCTGCCGACCGGCGCCCTGCCTCGCCACGTCCGCATCGTCGCCCAGCGCCACCTCGGCGACGCCACGCCGTTCTTCGCCCCGGTGTCCAACCCCAGCCTCGACGACGCCGATCGCTACGCCTCGCGGGTCAGCTTCCGCGCCAGCGAGCTGGTCACCTACCAGGCGGTGGCGCCGATCGACGCCGGCACCACCGAGCGCCGCCGCTTCACCTACCGCGCGATCGCCGGCATCTCGATGGGCGGCAACGCCTCGATGTCGATCGGCCTGCGCCACCGCGACCGCTTCGACTTCATCGCCGACCTCGGCGGCGAGCCCGGCCCGTCGATGCGCTACACGCTGTCGATGTTCCAGGACTTCCTGTTCGGCGGCTTCTGCCCGGCGGTCGGCAACGACACCACCCGGGTCGGCCAGCTGTGCGCCGCCGAGCAGCGCCCGGCCGCCGCCGATCAGTTCGAGATCAAGTCCGACTTCGAGCACATGCCCTACCAGGACGGCGACGGCGTCGGCCTGACCCTGCGCCGCAACCTGTACATGAAGGCGTCGCGCGATCTGTCGCGCGCGCTCGGCAACCCGGCGATCTACAGCGCGACCTCGCCCTACGCCCCGCCCGGCGTCGACGCCGCCTACCTCGCCCGCGCCGCCGCCGATCGGTGCGCCAACCCGATCCGGCTGTCGAACTACTTCGATCGCGAGTTCAACCCGACCGGCTCGCTGCCGGTGATCACCTTCTGCGACGGCGGCGACGCCCCGACGCTGGGCCTCGGCGTGTTCGATCCGGCCCAGGCCCAGACCAACCCGGCCGAGGTCCTGCTCGCGGTCGACGTCAACCGCAACGGCAAGCGCGACGCCGGCGAGCCGGTGGTCACCACCCCGTTCGAGCCGTTCGCCGACGTCGGCACCGACGGCAAGGCCGATCGCGACGAGGCCGGCTACGACGCGGTCACCAACCCCGACCCGGCCGGCGACGACTGGCACGCGCTGCGCAACCCGCGCGGCACCGAGGGTGATCGCGACCGGCAGGAGGGCGAGCCCTACGAGGACGTCGGCCTCGACGGCGTCGCCGGCACCTGCCAGCACGGCGACACCCCGCCGGGCGGCGTCACCGCCTGCTGGGACACCGGCCAGGGCGACGGCGCCTGGACCCGCTCGCCCGGCCTCGCCCGCTGGTACGACAGCGACGTCGAGGAGCTGCTCGGTCGCCTCGACGACGCCGAGCGCCGCCGGGTCGGCATCTGGTTCGACGCCGGCATCCGCGACTTCCTCAACGCCTCGGTGTCGACCAACGCCGGCATGGGCGCGATGATGGGCCGGCTCGGCATGTCGGGCGCGATCTACGACAGCTTCGGCGCGGTCGCCGGCACCAGCGAGGGCGGCTACGACTTCAGCCGGGTCCGCTTCGCCGACTACGCCGACAACGTCTACGTCCGCTACGGCGATCCCGACGCGACCGCGGCCGAGATCGCGCTCGGCGACGGCCGCCACGTCGGCACTCCGCCGCAGGTCATCAACCGGGTCGCGACCGCGTTCGCCTGGCTCGACAAGCGCTGGCCCGACGGCAACCGCGAGACCGAGGGCAACGGCGGCCGCATCCTGCCCGGCCAGATGTTCACGCCGCCGACCACCGGCCGGGTGACCCCGTTCGCGCTGTTCCTGCCGCCCGGCTACGACAAGCCGGAGAACGCGGCCAGGACTTACCCCGTCGTCTACTTCCTCCACGGCTACGGCCAGGAGCCCGACGACCTCGTCCAGCTCTCGGGCGTCTTCGCCAGCTACATGGTCGCGTCCGGGCTGCCGGCCGAGCAGCGGTTCCAGAAGTTCATCATCGTCTACGTCGACGGCCGCTGCCGACCCAACGTCGACACCGTGCCCGTCCCCGCCGGCGGCGACGGCTGCGAGGGCGGCACCTTCTACCTCGACGCCCCCCTCGGCGGCCTCGCTCGCATGGAGACCAACCTCCTCGAGCTCATGGACTACATCGATCGCACCTACCGCACCAAGCCCGCCGCCATGGTCGACGTCGTGAAGTAGGGACAGGCTCCGGGGTCTCAACTCCGCGCCGTCCCTCACGAATTCGCGGCCACCGCGAAAATCCTCTCGAGGCGGACCGCGCCGCCGTCGCGACCGCGGCTACTCGTCACCGCCGCAGGGATCGCCGGGCGGCGCGCCGCCGGCCGGCGCGCTTTCCTTGGCCTCCTCGTTGCCCCACGCGCCGCCCATCTTGGCGCCGAAGGTGTCGACCATCGCCTGGTGCTGCTCGGGGGTCAGCTTCTCGACGCAGGCCTGGATCGCGTCGGCGTCGGCCGCGCCGGCCGCGCAGCCGATGATCTCGCTCGACCAGCCGTCGGCGGCGCAGCGCTCGGCGTAGGTGTCACGGCCGGCGGTCGCCATCGCGGTCATGTCCTGGCCCTGCTGGGCGCCGAGCGCGATGATCACCTTCTCGTTGTTGGCGGCGGCGTCGGCGCAAGTCGCGCCCTTCGCCGTCGCGTGCTTCTGCGTACCGCCGCAGCCCGCCACCACCGCCAGCGCGAACGCCAGCCCCAGGCTGGCCGTCTTCGTCTTCGTCATCGCGGCAGTCTCGCACGATCCGGACGGCTCACGTCGCGTCGGTCGGCGGCAGGCTGGCGAGGGCGCCCGGCAGCACGAACACGCCGTTGTTGCCGGGGGTGCCGCCGTCGTCGATGCAGACGTAAAGGTCGTCGCCGACCACCGCCACGCCCTCGCAGTTGAGCCACGGCAGCTGGTAGTCCCAGGACGCGGCCAGCGCGTCGGCGGCGGTCGCGTCGTTCGACGTGCTCACGGTCAGCTTCTGCAGGTAGTCGTTGGCCAGCTTGCCGCCGGCGGCGTCGGTGCCGCCGTCGTACATGACGTAGAGCGCGCCTCCGCCGGCGTCGAAGAACAGATCCGAGATCAGCGGCGTGTCGCCGGGCGCGGCGCTGGCGAGGTCGGGCACCAGCAGCGTCGTGACCTGGTCACCGAAGTCGATCGGCGCGGTGCCGGCGCCGCCGTCGCCGCCCTGGGCCAGGTCGTAGGCGTAGATCTGGCCGGCGTCGGCCTGGACCGCGACGAAGAACACGCCCTGGTAGTGGGGCTCCGTGTTGCCGGTCCAGCCCGGCGGGTAGCAGTTCCACGGCACCAGCGTCATGCCCTCCATGCCGCTGTTGGTCTGGCCGCCGAACGCGATGCCATCGAGCGTCCACGCGCTGCTGGTGAACGCGCCGGCCTGGTGGTTCTTGCCGGTGTCGGCCTGATCGAAGCGCTGGACCTGCGGCGCCGAGCCGTCGCGATCGCCCTCGATGCCGATCATCAGGTTGCCCTTGGCGAAGGTGCACGACTCGTAGTCGTAGGCCTTGTCGCTCGCGTCAGGGGTGGGGTTGATCTGCCAGTCGAGCTTGGCGTCCGGCGCGCCGGTCGCCGGCAGCTGCGCGCGGGCGAGGATGCCGTTGTCGGACACGACGAAGATCCAGAGCGCGCCGCCGTCGCGGTAGATCGTGAGGCCGCTGGGCTCGGCCCGGTAGGTCACGTCGTTCTGCTTGTACGCCGGGTTGCCGAGGTAGACCGGCGTCACGTTGTTCCAGGCCGCGAGAGTGGGATCCGCCATCGAGCACGATCTTTCGCCAGGGTGGAACCCCACCTTACCGAATCGCGCCAAACGCCAAAAGCGTTAAATCCGTGGGGACAGGATCATGGGTAGCAAACCCGCGCCCCGTCTCGACAATTTGGCGTCACTGCAACGCGACCCGCGGAGCATGTGGCGGTCAATCCCGGATCCCCGCGGGCGCCCGTCCCAGATGCAGTGAGGCGAAAAAGCCGAGCGGTTCTCGATAGCTGGAGGGTAGGATCCTGTCCCCTTCAGATCTTCGAGAAGGTGACGGCGGTGATGCAGCGGTACTGCTTGCCCTTGATGTCGCTGACCACGTACTCGAGGGAGACTTGGTCGCCCGAGCGGAAGGCGGCGAACAGGAGCTGGACGGTCGACTCGGACATGTCGCGACCGCCGCACTGGGTACCGCCCCAGCGGTAGTTGGTGGTCGCCTTGTCCTGATCGAGCCAGACCGCGCCGTGGAACGCCTTGTAGTTGCGGTCGCCGGACTCGACGACCATCAACTGGCTGACGGTGCTGGTCGGGCTGGGGTCGGCGGCCACCGGCGCGGCCCGCAGCAGCGACGCGGCCAGCGCGACGCCGACGGCGCCGGCGCGCAGGGATGAACGAAGGCGTGGGCTCATCGCGGCATTGTGCCGCCCCGATCGCCCCCGATCAATGCGTCGACGCGACCCGGCGGCGGCGGCGGCGCACGACCATGAGGCCGATCACGCTGCCGAGGCCGAGGTTGACCCACAGCGCGGTCCGGTCCTGGCTGCCGACCGAGCAGCAGCCGCCCGCCTCGCCGACGAGCGGGCCGCAGTTGCCGCGCTGGCCGAGGCCGGGCGCGATGCACTCGAAGCCGTCGGGGCAGGCGTCGTTGGGCCCGCTGACGCACTCCTCGCTGCAGATCTGCGCGCCGTCGACCGTCGCGCACACCGTGCTCACGCACTCCTGGGCGTAGGTGCAGGCGTCACCGACCGCGAGCGTGGGCGCCTCCCAGAAGCAGCGGCCGGTCTCGCACTTCTGCCCCGGCTTGCAGTCGGTCGCCGCGTCGTCGCACGGCTGGCCGCGGGTGACGGTGATCTGGTCCTCGCCGCACACGCCGGTGTCGCCGCAGCCGCGGACCTTGAGGTCCATGACCCCGTCGGGCACGCCGGGCGGCAGGTTCATCACGTAGATCGACTCCTTGCGCCACACCCCCGGGACCTCGGTCCACTTCCAGCCGTTGACCAGCAGCTCGAGGTGATTGACCCCGCGGCGATCGATCGCCGTCGGGAACACCGAGAACGACATCGGCAGGTTGGTCGCACCGTCGGCCGGCATCTTGATGTCGACCACCGGCGGGTCGACCGGCACCGTGCCGAGCCCGTGGACGCCGGCGATGCGCTTGAACGAGTTCTGGGTGTTGCCGCCGCAGATGCAGGTCCGGGCCGCGTTCTCGCCGCACGGCGCGTCGAGGTTGCGGAAGAACTTCTGCCCGCCGCAGCTCTGGATCGGGATGTACGTCATCGGGTCCGAGCACTCGAACTCGTGATCGAGGCCGAACGCGTGCGCGCTCTCCTGCGCCACCGTCCAGCACATGTCGAGCGGGCTGGGGC
>Ga0075163_10005281_pt1 | contig 17249 bp, 10 predicted proteins | sample JI1023141ADNA_FD_71478 | JGI IMG/M metagenome (GOLD analysis project Ga0075163, IMG submission 71478) | Wastewater effluent complex algal communities from Wisconsin, to seasonally profile nutrient transformation and Carbon sequestration -... | ecosystem: Engineered > WWTP > Effluent > Algae...
TCGCCCGCCCCGCGGGCGAAACGCTCCTCCTCGGCCCGGCCGCCACACGGCGGCTGACATCCCCGGCGCGTCCTGCAATCTCGGCGCCCCGGTCACCGTCACTGTGACCGCCACCTCGCTCCTCCGCCGATGCGCCGTCTTCTCCCGCTCGTCCTGCTTTCTCCTCTGCTCGCCCTCCTCGCGGCCCGTGGCACCGTGATCGCCGCCACCGACCCGATCGCCGATCTTTGCATCTACGGTGGCACCAGCGCCGGCGTCATCGCCGCCGTGCAGGCCGCCCAACTCGGCCACACCGTCATCCTCGCGGAGCCCGGCCAACACCTCGGCGGCATGAGCGTCGAAGGCCTCGGTGGCACCGACATCGACAACCACAAAAATTTTCAAAACTCCCCCGCCGTCGGTGGTCTCGCCCTAGAATTCTACCGGCGCGTCAACGCCCACTACGGCCGCCTCCCCGCGTTCGAGGCCGCCCTCCGCACCCGCGCCAAACAACCCTCCCTCTGGCGCTTCGAGCCCCACGTCGCCGAAGCCGTTTTCGACACGTGGGTGCAGCATCCCCTCATCACCGTGCTGCGCAGCCACCGCCTCAAGGAAAACGGCGGCGTCACCAAAAACGCCACGCGCATCGTCGCCCTCCATTTTGAAAACGGCACCACCGTCCGCGCCCGCCAATTCATCGACGCGACCTACGAGGGCGACCTCCTCGCCTTCGCTGGCGTGAGTTTCTCCGTGGGTCGCGAGGGCAACGCCCGCTACGGCGAGACGAAGAACGGTATCCGCACCGACACCACGCACGGCCAGTTCGACCGCCGCGTCGATCCCTACCGCACGCCCGGCGATCCCGCCAGCGGCGTCATCTGCGGCGTATCGGCCGACACCCTTGGCCGTCACGGCGATCCCGATACGAGCATCCAGGGCTACTCCTTCCGCCTTTGCCTCACCAAGTCTCCGTCCAACCGCCTCCCGCTCGCCCAACCCGCCACTTACGACCCCGCGCACTACGAACTCCCGCGCCGCTATCTCGCCGCCGGTGGCACGATCAATCCTCCCGGCGCCGCCTTGCCCAGCGGCAAAACCGATCCCGGCACCTGGCACTTCCTCGCTGGAAATTTCACCGGCTGGAATCACGCGTATCCCACCGCCACCTACGCCGAACGCGCGCGCCTGCTCCGCGCCAGCCGCGACTACATCCAGGGCGTCTACTGGTTCATGGCCCACGATCCCGCCGTCCCCGCCGGCGAACGCGAGAAGTGGGCCGCGTGGGGCCTCTGCCGCGACGAGTTCACCGACAACGACGGCTGGCCCCGCGCCTTCTACGTGCGCAACGGCCGCCGCCTGCTCGGCGATTTTGTCCTCACCGAAGCCCATTTCCATCCCACCGCCCCGCTCTCCGTCGACGACCCCGTCGGCCTCATCTGGTGGCCCCCCGATCTCCATCACGCCCGCCGCCTCGTGAAAGACGGCCGAGTGTGGAACGAGGGCGCCGTCTTCAACGCCTCCTCGCAGCCCGACTGGTCCCCTTGCGGCCTTCCGTATCGCGCGCTCGTCCCGCGCGCCACTGAGTGCACCAACCTCCTCACGCCCACGTGCCCCTCCTCCAGCTACGTCGGCTACGGCGCCTACCGGATCGAATTTATTTTTATGGTCGCCGGCCAATCCGCCGCCACCGCCGCCTCCCTCGCCCTCACGCACGACACCACCGTGCAAGCCGTCTCCTACCCCGAGTTGCGCGCCGCCTTGCTCGCCGCCGGCCAAGTTCTTTCGATCCCCACCACCGCTCGCCCCTGATCGCGCCTTCCCCTCAGCACTCCATGCCACGCCGCTCTCCCCTCGCCCTCCTCGCTCTCCTCGCGCTCCCCTGCATCGCCGCTCTCCCTGCCGCCGAGCCCGCCCGCGCCTACGCCGACCGCGTCGCCACCGTCACCGGCACGCCCGGCTGCGTCGCCTTCTGGGATTTCGTGAAACGCGAGCCCACCGCCGCCCACCGCTTCACCGCACACGTTCCGTCCGGCGCGAGCAACGACTTCGCCCTCGATGCCGGCAACTACGTCCACGACTACTGGGGCGAAGGCCGCACCGCCACCTACGCCGATTTCCCGCTCCTCGGCCGCGGTCCCTTCGGCGAGGCCATCCGCATCCGCGCGGAAACCGACGCCACGTTTCGCCCGTTCCTCTCCGTCCCGCGCGCGCGCCTCCACGATTCGCCCATCGACCTCAAAGGCCCCGCCCAATCCGTCACCGTCGTCGTCTGGGCCATTCGCGAAAGCGGCAACCACGCTCTCGCCGGTATCTGGCACGAGGGCACCGATCTGAAACAGAACGAGACCGCCGCCATTAAGAAGGTCGAGCGCGGCCAGCGCCAATACGCCCTCTTCGCCGGCCTGAACAAAGCCGGCTCCGCCTGCGGTCACATCTCCGAAAACGGCGCCAGCTCCTTCCTCAACAAATACGCCCTGCACAAGTGCAACTCCGCCGACGTCTCGCCCACCGCCCCCGCCGATGCACCCGCCGCCGTCCTCGATGCCTCGTGGCAATGCTTCGCAATGACCTACGATCACGCGACGCACGAGCTCACTGGCTGGCTCAACGGCCGCTCCGGTGATCGCTGGCTCGAAACCCCCAAGACTGACGGCCTCATCAAATCCGCCTACAACGCCTGGCTCCAAGGCCGCCTCCACCGCGAGCCCGGCCTCCAGCCCGGCGAAGATCCCGCGTATCCACCTGACCAATTCTACAATCCGCCCGAGGATAAAATCGTCTCCTCCAAAATTCTCAGCGAATCCGCCGACGAACGCGTCGAGCTCCGCGAATACCGCTACACGCGCCTCAAAGTTACGCTCCGCCGCGGCCCCGACGGCACCTTCACCGAGACCGCCCGCGACCTCGCCGCGCTCCGCCTGAATCCGTGGTGGTTCTCCCACGACCGCCTCTACACGCCCGCCAACGACGGCACCGGCGGCCCCTTCACCATCGGCCGCGTGATCCACAGCAGCCGCAGCGTCGGCTTCACCGGCTGGATCGGCGGCGTCGCCGTCTTCAACCGCGCGCTCTCCCCCTCCGAACTCACCCGTCTCTCCGACCTCCGCCGCGCCCCCCCGCTCTCGGCCCACGCGCCCTAGCCACTGCGCGGCGCTTCCCTCGCCTTCGAAATTCACCCAAATCTCGCTCAACACCGCACCGCATGCCACCCCGTCCCTGCCGCCTGCCCTGAGACGCAGCTCCGGCAATTTGGGCATGGTTCTTTTTAAATAAATTTCCTGCGGTCTCCTTTCGCCGCAAACCCGCTGGACTCTCGCCGCCGGCGCGCAGATAGAAATTGGCGTAGGCCCTCCCACCGCGGGAGGCCCGACCCGATGTCTTCCGCCGAACAGGCCCGCTGGTTTTCCGAGCACGTGCAACCCCACGAGCCCGCTCTCCGTGCCTATCTTTCGAAGCGGTTTCCGTCCCTCCCCGACCACGACGACCTCGTGCAGGAAACCTACGTGCGTGTCCTTCGCGTCGAAGATCCCGCCCGCCTCGTCCACCCCAAGGCCTTTCTCTTCACCACCGCGCGCAACGCCGCCATCGACCTCTTTCGGCGCCGCAACGCCCACCCGCACGAATCCCTCACCGGCAACGAAGGTCTCATCGAACTACCGCTCCTCGACGCGTCGCCCACCGTCGCCGAAACCCTCGAACGCCGCCAGCGTCGCGAAGCCCTCACTGCCGCCCTCCGCTCCCTCCCGGAACGCTGCCGCGAGGTGATGCTCCTCCGCTACCTCGATGGCTGCTCCGGCAAAGAAATCGCCGACCGTCTCAACATCTCCCTCGGCACCGTCAAAGGCCACCTTCTCAAGGGCGTCCGCGACTGCGCCCGCTACTTCGAATCCCACGGCCTCGTCGAGGCCGCACCGGAAACGGAGCACCCACGATGACTCCACCTGCCTCTCCCGATTCACCTCCTCCACCCGCCGTCCCCGCCGCCCTCGAGGATGCCGCGATCGCGTGGCTCACGGAACGCGACGACGGCTTCTCCCCCGCGCGGGCCCGGGAATTCGCGCAATGGCTCCGCGCCGATCCCCGGCACGCCGCCACCGTCGCTCGCTTGGAACAGACGCTGGGACTGCTGAACGAGCTCCCGCAATTTCGCACGGAACTCAACACCGAGTTCGACCGCGCCGCTCCCGTCGTGCCGTTTTCCCCCGCCGCCGCAGCACCTCCGGCCCGCGCGGCCCGGCGCCGGCCGCGCGTGCTCGCCTGGATCGGCGTCGCCGCCGCCTTGGCGCTCGGCGCCGTCGCGGCCTGGCCCCTTCTGCGCCCGTCTCCAGAAACCCGTTACGCCACCACCGTCGCCGGCTACGAGCGGGCGCGGCTCGACGATGGTTCCACCTTGGAACTCAACTCCGCGAGCGCTGTGCGCGTGCAATTCACCGCGGCCGAGCGCCGCGTGGAACTCACCACCGGCGAAGCCCACTTCGCCGTGGCTCACGACACCGCGCGCCCCTTCATCGTAAATGTCGGCGGCGTCACCGTGCGCGCAGTCGGCACTGCGTTCAACGTCCGCTACGCCGCCGACGGCGCCGTCGAGGTCACCGTCACCGAGGGCAAAGTCAGCGTAGGGCCGGCGCTCGCCGCCGTGCCGTCCGGCTCCGCCCGCGACCATCGCCCCGGCCAGCCGACGAACGGCAGCTCCACCCTCGTCTCCGCCGGCCAGCGCATTGTCCTCCCCCGCCACGCCCCGCCGCCCGCCGTCGAAAAAATCGACCCCGCCGCCCTGCGCGCCGCGCTCGCGTGGCAAAGCGGCCTCGCCGATTTCTCCGAAGCCCCGCTGGCCGAGGTCGTGGCCCGCTTCAACACCCGCAACCGCGTCCAACTCATCCTCGCCGACGAAAAACTCGCCGACCGCCGCATCGGCGGCTCCTTCGCCCTCGACGAAGCCGAAGCCTTCGTGCGCCTTCTCGAACGCGACGGCGAAATCGTCGGTGAGCGCCGCGGCGAATCCGAAATTCTGCTACGGCGGCGGACCCGCTAGTTCCGTGGCTCGGCGCCGCCGCAAAAAAATCTTCACGGTGCGACTAGGTCTTTTCCTCCGCCACTGCGTTACTGGAGTAGCCCTGCTCCTCCGCATGTTGTCACCTCACCTCTCCGCGCCCCTCGCCGTCGCCGCCCTGTGCAGCGCCGTCGTCGCCGGCACGACGACCACGGTGGCGGCCACCGCCGAGAAACGGGCCTTCCACCTCCCTCGCGGCGACGCCGCCATCACGCTGAAGCAATTCGCCGCCACCGCCGGCACGCCGATCGTCTACCTCGTCGATCGCGTCCGCGGCGCCACCACCAACGCCGTCGACGGCGACTTCGCCCCGCGCGAAGCGCTTGAGCGCATGTTGGCGGGCTCCGGCCTCGAATCCGCGCAAGACGCAGCCACCGGCGCCTTCGTCGTCAGTCGCAAACGCGACACCGAGGAACCGCCGCATACCAGGGAGGTCGCTCCTGCTTCCGACCCGCAACCCAAACCCAAGACCAGCGCCATGACCTCCCAATCTCGCACCCTCCTCGCCGCCCTCGCCGGCTGGCTCGCTACCGCCTCGGTCGTCGGCGCGCAATCCGCTCCGCCCTCGAACGAAATTGTCGAACTTACGCCATTTACCGTGAACTCCAGCCGGGACGTGGGCTACATCGCCGACAGCACGCTGGCCGGGAGTCGTCTCAATACCAAACTCCGCGATACACCCGCCTCCGTCTCGGTTTTTACCACGGAATTTCTCAGCGACCTCGGCATCACCGATGTCAGTCAACTGGTGACGTATTCGGTAAACGCGGAGATGGACACCGAAGCCCGCGTTTCCGGCTCCTTTCAAAACTCTATCGTCAACGCCCAGTCGCTGAACGGCACCGTGCTGATCCGCGGACTCACCGCCAGCCAGGGCACCGATTATTTTACGAGCATCAGCCCCATCGACTCGTATCGCGTGGGTCGCTTCGACGAAAGCCGCGGGCCCAACAGCATTCTCTTCGGCATCGGCTCTCCCGGCGGCATCATCAATCAAACATCGAAACTCGCGTCCGTGCACAAAGACTCGGCGTCGATCCGCTACAGCCTCGGCTCGTGGGACCGCAGTCGGACGGAAATCGATTTCAACAAGGTGCTGAAGAAACAGGGCCTCGCGCTGTCAGTCTCCGCCTTGCAGCAGGAAAATGGCGGGTGGCGCGAGTTCGACTTTAAGGACAAGAGGCGCGTCTTCAGTTCGCTCACCGTTCGGCCGAATTCCCGCGTGACGCTGAATTTTTCCGGCGAAACCGGCCGTGATATCAGCGCGATCACGCGCTCGTATGGCGACTCCGAGGAAGTGCTCGCGTGGTATGACAACCGGGCCGCCCTCGGCGTCGACGCCGTCACGTTCACACCGACCAACGTCGCCCCCACCGCCGCCCAGCGCGCCGTGGGCGTCACCCTGCAAAACGGAGTGCGCGGCGGCATCGTGCATCGCTACACCTTTATCGAAAACAGCAGCACATTCTTCGACGCCGTCGGCACGTTCCTGAGCGGCACTTATAACAACGCCGCCGTGCGCGCTCCCGATGGCACGCCCGGTCGCACCGGCGGCACGCTGCGAATCCACGATGCGCGCATCTACCCCTACTCCACCAATGCCGCCGGCCCGGGCATGTTCCGCAATCAGAACCTTTGGAATTACACCGCCACCGCCGACTTCGAGATCACCCCGAACCTGTTTCTCAACGTCGGGCACAATCATCAATACACGAAGGCCGTCGCCAACGTCATGGTGAACGCGAGCCCCGTCTTTCGCGGCGATCCCAACCGCACGCTCGGCATCGGCGGCGCGGCCAATCCTTTCGCGGGAAAACTTTACTTCGATGGCGACTGGCGTCGCGACATCCACTCGCGCGACTACAAAGAAACCCGCGTCTCGCTCTCCTACAGTTTCGAACCCGCGCCCAAATGGCTTGGCCGCCACCGTCTCGCCACTTTGCTTTCCCACACTGATGACTACGACGAGCGCGCCAATTCGTGGCTCGTTTTGGCCGGCCGCCCCTTCGGCGCGCAGGCCAGTGTCGTGAACAATCGCGTGACGGTCCGCAATTACGTCACGGAGGGAGACTCCGGCACCTACCGCGTGGGCGACTGGCGCACGCTGCCCACCACGCTCACCGCCGACGGACGAACCTTCACCACCGCTTATGCCAACGACGCCGCAGGCGGTGGCACGAACGGAGCCGGCTATCAATTTACCAACTCCCGCCTCGCCGTGTTGCAAAGCCACTTTCTCAGCGACCGTCTCGTCACCACGTTGGGTTACCGTGAAGACAGCGCCAAGATCACCGCGCTCGGCTATCGTGACGATCCGATCCGGGGCGATGTGGTCGACCCCGATCCCGCCAAGCAGACCGCCAACTATTTTGTCGGCCGCACCCGCTCACTGGGCGGAGTCTACCACGTGGCGAGCTGGGTATCGCTGATCGGAAACTATTCCACGAGTGTCGGCATTCCGTCGTTCAATCGCACGGTCTTCCCCAATGGCAATCTCGCTCCTGCCGCGGTCGGCAAGGGTTCCGACTACGGCCTCGGCTTCGATCTGTTGAATGGAAAACTCAACGCCAAGGTCGTGCGCTTCGACTCTCGGGAAGATTCCTCGAACGGCGCCTACGGTGCGCAGGCCACCTTCACGAGCCGGAATCAACGCATCATGGACGCGTTTGCGTCCGCCCTCGTCGGCACCGGCAAGCCGCTGACCCAGAGCCAATGGGATCCGCTCTACAAATCCTCCACGCCGCCCGTCTCCGGCTCGCTCGCCGATTTTCAGTCCTCCGGTTACGAGGCCCGCGTCACCGCCAACTTCACGCCCGCATGGCGCTTGGTGTTGAACTACTCCTACACAGATTCGACGAAGAAGAATCTCTTTTCCGACGCGATCCCGTGGTATGGCGTCAAACCCGCGAACGGCGTTCTCCTCGCGCAAGGCGTTTCCCAAACCGGCGTCGGCCAATACGTGGTCGATGCCAATGCCTACGAGGCGGGCGGCACCATTGCGAAGTGGCTTGAGCTCAGTCGTCTCGCGCCCGGCGCGGCCGTGGGTTCGCTCACGACGTCGGCCAATGTCACCGTCGCCCAGGAACTGTTCAACTTGGTGGAGGAAATGAACCAGCTGAAACAAGATCAGGAAAAACGCTGGGGCCTGCGCCCGCACAAGATCAGCCTGTTCACCGCCTACGACCTCAAGGAGGGTTTTCTGCGCGGTGTTTCCGTCGGCGGCGGCTGGCGTTGGCAGAGCGCCAATATCATCGGTTCCGACCTGAGCGGCAAAGAGATCACCGGAAAGGCCCTATCCTCCACCGACCTGATGCTCCGCTATTCGCGCAAGTTCAAAGGTCTCACCGGCAAGGTCAGCTTCCAGGTCAACATCAACAACGTGCTGGACAACACGGCGATCATTCCGGTGCGACTCTTCACCAACGATTCCACCTTCACGATCCCGGGGGGCCGCGGCGTAGGCTACGGTCGATATGACTTGGTCGATCCGCGTGAGATTCGTTTCACCACATCCTACGCCTTCTGATTGTCCGCTCCGCTGAGCGGAAATTTTTAACTTCGGCATTTTCTTGATGGCCTTCCTACGTCCTCTCATTGCCGCCCTGCTCCTCTCCGGAGTGTGGGGCGTCGCCGTCTCCGCCACGCCGTCGCTCAACATCCTGCTGATCACCGCGGACGATCTGAACTACGACACGCCGGGCTTCGCGGGCGGCAAGATGCCGGGCATCACCCCGCACCTTGACCAGCTCGCCGCCCAAGGCATCCGCTTCACCAAGGCCCACGTGGCCGTCGCCGTCTGCCAGCCCAGCCGTCAGTGCTTGATGACGGGACGCTATCCCCACCGCAACGGCTCCACCGGCTTTTATCCGATCACCGCGGGTGTGCCCACGTTGATCGAGGTGCTGAAGACGGCGGGCTACCATTCGGGTATTCTCGGCAAGGTCACACACCTGCAACCTCGCACCAAGTTCCCGTGGGACTTTCAGCAAGACCGCGACACCCTCGGCGAAGGCCGCGACCCGGCCCTTTTCCACCGCTACACCACGGAATTTCTCCGGCAGGCGAAAGCGGCCGGACGTCCCTTCATCCTGATGGCCAATTCTCACGACCCCCATCGCCCTTGGGCGGGAAGTCCTCAGGAAAAAGCCCACGCGCAGCAAGTCGCCGCGGGTAAGCCGGTCGGTGGCGATCTGGGCGGCGCGTCGTTCCCCGCACCCGCCCGCACCTACCAAGCGAGCGACGCCGCCGTTCCCGGATTTCTCCCGGTGCTGCCGGCGGTGCGCCAGGAAATGGCGGAATACTACGCCTCCGTGCACCGCGGCGACGAGAGCGTCGGCGAAATCCTGCGCGCGCTGAAAGAGTCGGGACTCGAAGAATCTACCCTCGTGCTGTTCCTCAGCGACAACGGCATCTCGATGCCGTTCGCCAAGAGCAACTGTTACCTCGCGAGCACGCGGACTCCGTTGGTCATCCGTTGGCCGGGCAAGACGCGGCCGGGACGGGTCGAATCGACGAGTTTCGTTTCGAGCATCGACTTGATGCCCACGATTCTCGACGCCATCGGCGTGCCCCCGCCGCCAGACATGGACGGCCGCTCGTTCCTGCCGTTGCTGTTGGACGCGACGAAGACCGCCCGCAGCGCCGTGTTCACCTGCTACAACGATACCTCGGCGAAAAAACCCTTTCCGATGCGCTGCCTGCAAACGAAGGACTACGGCTACATCTTCAACGCGTGGTCCGACGGCCAGCGCACCTATCGGTCCGAGGGCATGAACGGCCAGTCCTTTCCTGCGATGCGAGAAGCCAGCACAACGGACCAGGAAATCGCCGCCCGTATCCAAGTGCTCACTCGCCGCACTTCCGAGGAACTCTACGACATCGCGAACGACCCCGACGCGCTCCACAATCTGGCGAACGACCCGCAACACCACGCGACGCTGCTGCAAATGCGCGGCGAGATGCTCGCCTGGATGAAGCAGACCTCCGATCCCCTCGCGCCCACCTACGAAGCCAAAGTCGCCCGCGCCGCCCAGCCCTGAGACCTTTGCCCACCCGGGGTCATTCGCTGTCCGGACCCAAAAGTCTCGCGCCGCCACAACCCGCCATTTCGTCGCGGCTCGCCTAACCGTGGGGACCCGGTCAATAACGCGGACGCCCGTCTGCCATCCATGAAAACGATCCACCGCCTTCTCACTCTCCTCGTCATCGTTTTCTCGGCAACAGAATCGCCGAGCCAGCCCTCCACCCCGCCAAGTCCTGCGACCTCGCCCGCCGCCGCCGGATTCACCAACGCCGCCTCATTCGGCTTCTCGCCCGAAGCCACCGGCCTCGCCAACACCCAAGCGCTCCAACGCGCCCTCGACCAGACCGGCACGATCGTCGTCAGCCAACCCGGCACCTACAAAATCGCCGGCACCGTTTTCATCGGCAGCCACACGTCGGTGATTTTCGGTCACAACGTCTTCCTGAAAAAATCCGACGAGCAGGGGCCGTTTTCCCACGTGCTCCTCAACAAGGGCGCGCTCACCAAAACCTACGACGAACACATTTCCGTCGAGGGCCTGAGCATCATCGTCAACGGCATGGATGTCCGCAAATTCCTCGTCTACGGACTCCACGGGCAGCTCGCGTTTTTCTACGTGAAGGATCTCCGCATCGAGCGCTTCCGCTGCCTCGACATCGGCAAGGCCCAATACGGCCTCCACGTTTGCACCTTCGAAGACCTCCTCGTCGATGACATCATCCTCAAGGGCGACAAAGACGGCGTGCACCTCGGCCGCGGCAAACGCTTCACGATCCGCCGCGGCACGTTTCAAACCTACGACGACGCCGTCGCCCTCAACGCCCACGACTACGATGTCGGCAACCCTGAGCTCGGCTGGATCGAAGACGGCGTCGTGGAAAACTGTCACGACCTCGCCGACGACAAAAAGCCCATCGGCTACTTCTGCCGCATCCTCGCCGGCGCCTGGCTCGACTGGCAGTCCGGCATGGAAGTCCAGAAATCGGATACCGTCGTGTCGAACGGCCGCCTCTACCGCGTCTTCGCCAAACCCGACGAAACGAAATACAAATCCGTCACCCAGCCCGCCCACGCGAGCGGCGCACAGGAGCTCGATGGCATCACGTGGGTCGTCGTCCAAAACGACGTCACCTACACCGCCGGCGTCCGCAACGTCGTCTTCCGCGATATCTTCCTCGGCAAACCGCGCATCGGTTTCTCGGTGCACTTCGACAACGACAAGTTCAGCCGCAGCTACTACCCCGGCGCGAAAATCCCCAAGCAGGAGCAACTCACCTTCGACAACATCCGCGTCCTCCACGATCAGCGCACCGAGTTCCTTTCGATCGGCACGCCCGTCGACGTGCTCACGATCAGCAACTCCAGCTTCCGCAACAACCGGATCAATTTCCGCGGCAACAAAGCCATGCCCGACTACCTCCGCACGAAGATCAATCTCTACGGCTGCGTCTTCAACCACCCCGGCGCGATGGAGCTCATCACGAACTCCGTCCCAAACAAAGAAATTGTCCTCAAGACGTCCTCGAATCTCGAACTCCATGACAACTTCTCCGCCACGATCACGCCCGGCAGCGGAAAAATCACCGTGGACTCCGACCTGACCGGCCTCCGGAAATAAGGCCCCGGCCCGCCGCTCAGCCCCGCGCCTTCTTGATCCAATCCGAGCGCATCGTCCGCGTGCGCAGCGCATTCGCCGCCGCGTCGTCGAACTGCTCCTTCACCGGGTCCCACTTCAGCGGCCGGTCCAGCTCCATTGCGATCGCTCCGAGGTGCAGCGTCGTGCACAGCCGGTGCAACGCCTCCGCCGTATACATCGGCGGCCGGCCCTGCCGGATCGCATCGAGAAAATCGCGCTGCTCACGCTCCGGCCGCGGCCAGAGTTTGTTCGTCTTCGGATCGTAGGTTTTCCTGAAGATATTCATGTCGCTCGCCGCGAGCGGACCCGACCAACCCTTGTTGCCCACCCAGCCGTCGGTGCCCTCAAAGCGGATCGAGACCTCGCCCGCCGTCACCTCGAGCTCCACACCGTTCGCGTAGGTGTAGGTGATGTCGTAGGTCTGCGGCACGGTGTTGACCGAATTCGGCGGAATCACGCCCTTCCCTCTCACCGCCACCGGACTGGAGTTCTCCGCGAAATTGGCGACCTGTGCCGTATCCACCAAGTGGGCACCCCAATCCGTCAGGGAACCGCCCGAGAAATCCCGGATCTGCCGCCACACCTGTGCGTCGGTCAGCTTCGGCGTAAACGGCCGATAGGGCGCCGGTCCGAGCCACATTTCGTAGTCGAGATCCTCCGGCACCTTGACCGGCTCTTCGCGCGCAAACACGGGCTTCAACATCAGGCTCACCTTGATGCGCTGCAATTTTCCGATCGCCCCGTTGCGCACCGCCTCGGCGATTTTGTGGTAGTAGATCACTGCGCGATCCTCCAATCCCGTAGCGAACATCGCCTTGCGCGCCGCCACATCGTTCGCGAGTCGCCGCCCTTCCTCGATCGTCAGCGTGGGCTTCTCGCAAAACACCTTCTTGCCCGCCGCCAGCGCCATCTGCGCCATCGTCACGTGCCAATGATCCGGCGTCGAAATCACCGCCACGTCGATATCCGGCCGTGCGAGCACCGCCCGGAAATCCGCGATCATCGCGCAGCCCGGCCCGCCGTATTTTTCGTCCACGAGCTTGCGCGCCTGCTCGCGCCGACGCCCAAACACATCGCACACCGCCACGATCCGGCAGTCGTCCTGTTGCAAAAACGATTTCAGATTCACCCCGATGCCGTGCGCCCCGAGCCCGATGCAGCCGAGCGTGATCTGATTCGAAGGCGCATTCGCCCCGAGCAGCCGCGCGGGAATAATCTGCGGTGCGACACCGGCCGCGAAGACGCCGGCCAGACTGGATTTAAGAAACAAGCGACGGGTGGAAACGGACGTTTTCATCGTGGGGTGAGTGCCCCCACCATGCGCCCGCCCCCGCCGAGGTCGAGCCGACATCTGCCACAACTCCCGCAAAATCCGCGCAGCCACCCGCGCCCGTCTCCGCTAATCTCCGCCGTTCTCACCACCCCGCTCCTGCCATGAACCTCCGTCGTGCCTTCGTCGTTTCTCTCTGCGCCGCGCTGGCGCCGCTCCTCACCGCCGCCGATCTCTTCGTCTCGCCGGCCGGCCGCGACACGTGGTCCGGCCAACTCGCCGCGCCCGCCGCCAACGCCTCCGACGGCCCCTTCGCCACCCTCGAGCGCGCCCGCGACGAAATCCGCCGCCGCCGCACCGCCGGCGAAACCGCCACGCCTTTCACCGTTCACGTGCGCGCCGGCCGCTACGCCCTCGCGCGTCCGTTCCAACTCGAAGCCCGCGACTCCGGCACCGCCGCCGCTCCCGTCGAATGGCGCGGCTATCGCGACGAGCACCCGCTCATCCTCGGCGGCAAACCCATCGCGCGCTTCACGCCGCACGAGGGAAAAATCCTCAAAGCCGATGTCGGCGCCCAAGGCTTCAAAGGCGTGAATTTTCGCATACTGCTCTGCGATGGACGCCAGCAAATCCTCGCCCGCTATCCGAACTACGACCCCAAGAATCCCTACGGCGGCGGCTTCGCCTACGTGCCCGGTAAACACGTCGACATGTATAAAGAAATCCCCGGAGAGGACCGCCGCACCTTTACCTACGCCGAGAGCGACGCGCGCCCGTGGGCGAATCCCACCGAGGCCGAGGTCATGATTTTCCCACGCTACAACTGGTGGAACAACCTTGTGCGCATCGCCGCTCTCGATCCCGTCACGCGCACCATCACGCTCGCCGCCGACTGCTCCTACAGCATCCGCCCCGACGACCGCTACTACGTGCGCAACCTCCGCGAGGAGCTCGATTCACCCGGCGAGTGGTATCTCGACCGCACCACCGCCACGCTCTACTTCTGGCCGCCCGACGGCGCGGACCTTACGACCGTCTTCGCTCCCACGCTCCGCACACTCGTCCAACTCGGCGCCGGCACCGCGCACGTCACGTTCCGCGGTTTCGTCTTCGAAGGCGCCGAGGGCACCGCCATCACCTTCAAAGACACCACCGCCTGCCGCCTCGTCGCCTCCACGATTCGCAATGTCGGCGATTATTCCGGCAACGGCATCTCCATCGACGGCGGCACCGCCAACGGCGTCGTCGGCTGCAATCTCCACGACATCGGCAGCAGCGCCATCTCGCTCGCCGGCGGCGTCCAAAAGACCCTCACGTCCGCCGGAAATTTTGCCGAAAACAACTACATCCACCACACCGGCCGCCTCTACAAACAGGGCGTCGGCATCTCCCTCCGCGGCGTTGGCCAGCGCGCCGCCCACAACCTCATCCACGACTGTCCGCGCTTCGCGATTCAGTTCATGGGTAACAACCACCTCATCGAGTTCAACCACGTGCGTCATGTAAACTTGGAGACGGCCGACACCGGCGCCATCTACACCGGCGGCCGCGACTGGCTCGGCGCGCGCGGCTCGATCATTCGTCACAACTGGTTTCACGACATGCTCGGCTTCGGTTTCGAAAAGGGGAAGTGGGTCTCGCCGCACTTCGCCTGGGGAGTCTACCTCGACGACAACACCGGCGGCGTCACCGTCTACGGCAACATCGTCGCCCGCGCCGTCCGCGGCCTCATCCATCTCCACAACGGCCGCGACAACACCGTTGAAAACAACATCTTCATCGACGGCACCCAGCAGCAGATCCAGCTCAGCGGTTGGACCGACAAACACCGCTACTGGGTCAACCACTCGCCGACCATGATCACGGCCTACGATTCCGTGATCGGCCAACCCGTCTGGCGCGCCATGCCGCGCATGGACCTCCACCCGCGCGACGCCGTGCTACCCGACCACACCATCATGGCCGGCAACACGTTTTCCAAAAACATCCTCTACTGGACCAAGCCCACCGCGAACTACGTCGCCGCGCGCAGCTTCTCCTTCGCCCACAATTCCATCGACAGAAACCTCCTCTGGTCCGCCGGCCAGCCCATCCGCACCGGCCAGAAAAAAGACGGTGTCGACAACTGGGCCGCCTGGCAGGCCACCGGCATGGATCGCAATTCCGTGATCGCCGACCCGCAGTTCGTCGATCCCGCCCACGACGACTATCGCCTCCGCCCCGGCTCACCCGCCTTTGCCCTCGGTTTCAAACCGATCCCCGTCGAAAAAATTGGCCCCTACGCGAGCCCTGACCGCGCGACCTGGCCCATCGTCGAAGTCGAAGGCGCGCGCGAGCATCCCACCGTCACCCACTGAGAGTTCGCCTCCCTCACCGCGTCCCTCCCACCCCGCCGCTCCCGCGTCCACGCCTTATTCCAATGCGCTTTCAAGCTGAGACAAATGGTCTGGAGGTAGGAGCCTGCTTGCAGGCGATTCAGGATATGGGCCGTTGTCGTGTGATGAAATCGCCTGCAAGCAGGCTCCTACCCTTAGCCCCACGTTCGCCTCATCTTGAACGCGCCCGCGCCTCACACGCCTTCGCCGTAAAGATTCGCCAGCCGCGCCGCGAGTTTCCGCCGTGCCACCGCGTAGGAAAAATATTTCAGGCCCAGCGCGAAATTGATTTCCGCCCACGCCTCGCGTTGCGCCCGGTCGGCGAGCAGCGCCCGCGTCTGCGCGACGACGTCGTTCGTCACAAGTTGCGTCATCGCGATCGCCTTGAAGCCGAGCGGATCGATGTCCCGCGCGTAAACCGCATACCGGTTCACCACCACCGGTTTTCGGTAGTAGATCGCCTCGAGAAACGCATTGCCGAACCCCTCGTAGTGGCTCGCGTAGGTCACCAGATCGGCGTGCGGGTAGACGTCCGCCAGCGTGTAGATCTTTTGCCCTTCCCGTGTCATGCCGCGCCGCTCGCCCACTCGCTCCGCGATGAAGCGCACGTCGATCCGCGCGTCCGCGATGCGCTCCCGCAGCATCTGGATGTAGCTGCCGCCTTCGTCGCCGGCCGCGTGCGAGATCACGAGTTTCGCGTTCGGATTGTCGAGGCGGCGCACAAGCTCGATCGCGTGCTCGATGCCTTTGCGCATCACCACGCGCGTCGGCTGGAGGATAAACACATCGTCGTCCTTCAACCCGATTTCCGCGCGCAGGTCGCCATTGTAGTCGTCGATCCCGGTCGGCGGCGTCTCGAAATCGAGCACGTTGGGGATCACCACCGACGGTAGGCTGCACCGCCGCGCGAGTTCCTTTTGCGCCATCGAATTGATCACCACGTGCTCCACCCGCGGCAGCGCCCCCGGAAACGCCGCGCGCAGATAGTCGTTGATCGCGCTCACCACAAACCGCTCCCGCTCCCACGCAAAATCGTGGTGGTGCGCGATCGTCGGCAGCCCCGTCTCCGCGATTACTTCCGTCATCGCCAGCCCCAGCGGCACATGCATCGGGATCGCGTGGATGTTCTCGGGGATGAGCAACTCGATCCCGAACTTCTCGATGAACCGGTAGAGCTCGTCCTTGAGGAGTTCTTTGATGCGCTGGATTTCGTTCGTCACCGCGCGCGTCCGCACCGTGACGCCGAATAACTTCTCCTGCAGCGCCGCGACCTCTGGATGATTGAAAAACGCGAGCGGCGCCTCGTGGCTGCTCGCCGGCGGCGCGTCGAGCTGCCCGGCCATCCAGTAACACGAGTGTCCGAGGTCCGTCAGAATCTCGGCCCACTTGCGCGTCTCCAGCGTAACGCCGTCCGTGCCGTGAAATCGCGTCGAAACAAATCCTATCCGGCGCGGCGCCCCCGTGGTCAAAATACAACGTTCCATCACCCGACGAAACTCACGCCCACCGCCTTGGCAACGCCCGCCGCGATTTCAGTTCACGCCAGCGCCGCCGCGAGCTGCGCCCAATCGCCCCCGCTGCTCCCGTCGCCTTCGCCCAGCCGCCACGTTTGCCAACCCTGCGCGCGCGCCGGCTCGATGTCGTTGTCCACCCGGTCGCCCACCATCAGCGTTTCGCCCGGCGCGATTCCGCGAGCGCGCAGTCGCGCCGTCAGCACACGAAACACGTGCGGGTCCGGCTTGCTGTATCCGTGATCAAATGACCAAAAACACAACGCCGGCTCGAACCACGCGCGCTCCACCCCCGTGCTCGCCAACGCCTCGTCGAGCTCGCGCAAGGTATACGGCTGTGCATTCGACGCGATTCCGAGCGCCACCCCGCGCTCCCGCAGCCTCCGCAAGACCGGCGCCGCCCCC
>Ga0075163_10005282_pt1 | contig 17246 bp, 16 predicted proteins | sample JI1023141ADNA_FD_71478 | JGI IMG/M metagenome (GOLD analysis project Ga0075163, IMG submission 71478) | Wastewater effluent complex algal communities from Wisconsin, to seasonally profile nutrient transformation and Carbon sequestration -... | ecosystem: Engineered > WWTP > Effluent > Algae...
GCGCTCGACATGGTCATCCGGGACCTGGCCCGGCACCCCAGCACAGCCCGTTTCCTGGCCACCAAGCTGGCTCGCCATTTCGTGGCCGATGAGCCGCCGGTGTCGCTCGTGGACAAACTGGCCCGCAGCTATTCGCAAAGCGACGGCGATCTGGCAGCTGTCTATCGAACGCTGATCGACGCGCCAGAGTCCTGGGATCCGGACCTGCGGAAGTTGAAGACACCGGAGGAGTTCGCGATCACCACACTGCGCCTGTTGGGCACGAACGAACGGAACATGGCGCGAGGCAAAGACTCCCTGCTGGGCACCATGGGGCAGCGCCCGCACACGGCGCCTTCGCCTGCGGGCTGGCCCGACAAGGCCGCCGAATGGCTGGGCCCGGATGCCATCTGGAAACGGGTCGAGTGGTCGCTGCGCATCGCGGAACGTCTGGCCGGCCAGGTCGACGCGCGGGCGTTGGCCCGCGACAGCCTGGGCCCGCGCCTGTCCGAGACCACCGCCCAGCAGATTGAACGCGCCGCCGACGGCAACCAGGCCCTGGTGCTGTTGCTGATGTCGCCCGAATTCCAGCGCCGCTGACCGGCCGGAGAAATTTCATGACCCTGACCTCGACCTCCCGCCGTGCCTGGCTTCGTGGCGCACTCGCCGCCGGAACGGCCGCTGCCACCGGTTCCTGGGCCAGCCTGTCCCTGGCGGGCGTGGCCAATCCAGGAGACCGGCGTCTTGTCGTCGTCGTGCTGCGCGGCGGGATGGACGGCCTGTGGACCGTCCCAGCGATCGGTGACCCTGATTTCGCTGCCGCGCGCGGCGCCTTGGCCGAGTATGCCGGCGGGCCGTTGGCCCTGAGCGGCCCGTTCGCCCTTCACCCAGGCTTCGCCCGCTTGCACGAGATGTGGGGCCGAAAGGAACTGGCGGTGATCCATGCCACCGGCCTGCCCTACCGCGAACGATCGCACTTCGATGCGCAGAACGTGCTCGAGGGCGGTGGCGAGCGCCCCTACCAGTTGGCCACGGGCTGGCTGGGCCGTGCATTGAAAGCCAACGGCCAGTCAGGCATGGCCTTGTCGACAGCCGTTCCGCTGATTCTTCGCGGGCCGGCCAACGTGGACACTTGGGCACCTTCCAACCTGCCGGAGCCGTCTGGCGACCTCGTGGCCCGCCTGGCGCGCGTCTATGCGAACGACCCGGATCTTGCCGGCGCACTCGCCCGCGCGAAGGGGCTGCGCGACGACGGCGGCATGATGATGACCGCCGGGGCCGAGAGCGGCAACATGATGGCGGCCGGTGGCAAAGGCGCTTCTGGTGCGCTGCCCGGCCTGACCCGCAAGGCAGGCGAGTTCCTGCTGCAGCCCAGGGGGCCGAAGGTGGTCATGCTGGAGCAGGGCGGCTGGGACAGCCATGCCAACCTGGCCAACGAAAAGAGCGGCTTCGCCACCAACCTGGCCCAACTCGACGCCAGCCTGGGTGAATTGCGCGAGATGCTCTCCGCACCGAAGGCCGACGGCCTGTGGCAGCGCACCGTGGTGGTGGTCGCCACCGAATTCGGCCGCGAGGTGGCCATCAACGGCACCCGTGGTACCGACCACGGCAACGGCGGCGCGGCCTTCGTGCTGGGAGGCGGCGTGCTGGGCGGCCAGGTGCTGGCCGACTGGCCTGGTCTGGCCAAGAAGGACCGCTTTGAGGGCCGCGATCTGCGCCCCACCACAGATCTGCGGGCAGTCTTCAAGAGCCTGGCGGCTGATCAGTTGCAGGTACCGCGCGCCGCGTTGGACAACGACATCTTCCCGGGGACCGCGGGTCTGAAGCTCCCCGCCCTGATCAGGGCCTGACGGCGGTCTTGCCCGTGTTCAGGTGCTGCCGCGCAGCACCAGTTCATAGCCCAGGTCCACCACGGGGGCGTCCACACGCTCACCGCGCATCAATGACAGCAGCATGCCGGCTGCTGCCTCGCCGATGCGTGCGCGTGGCGTGCGCACGGTGGTCAATGGGGGCAGCATCTGGTCGCTACCGGTGAGGTCATTGAAGCCGGCCACGGCCACCCTCCGAGGCACCTCGACCCCCAGGCGCAATGCCGCCAGGAGTGCCCCCTGTGCCAAGTCGTCGTTGCAGAAGAAGATAGCGTCGATCGGCGGCTGCTGGCGCATGATCTGTTCGAACATCTGCCCCCCGAGAGCCAGTGACGAGGGTGCCGGGTTGAGCCACTCCAGCGTCGCCTCGTACAGCCCCGCAGCCTTCAGCTCGCGCCGCCAGCCCTCCAGCCGCTGCATGGTCCGGGGGTCGAGTTGCGCAGCAGCAAAGGCCACGCGGCGCCGGCCCTGCGCGAGCAGGTGACGTGTCATGGCCGCCCCGGCCTCGGCCTGCGACAGCCCGACGCAGAACATGCCAGGGCGTGCGACCACCTCCATCATGTGCACGCAGGGCACGCCGGCCTGCTCGATGAGCGAACGGGTGAACGCGCTGCGGTCGACGCCGGTCACCAGCAAGCCGGCGGGTCGGTGCGTGAGCTGCTCCCGCAGCAAGGCCGCCTCCTCGCTGTCGTCGTAGTGGGTGACGCCAATCAGCGTCTGATAGCCCGCCGGCCGCAGGGTGCGCTGCACGGCCTCCAGCAGGTCGACGAACAGCGCGTTCGACAACATCGGGATCAGGACAGCCACGTGGCTGCTGCGGTGCGAGGCCAAGGCTCGGGCAGCGGGGTCGGGCACATAGCCCAGGCGATCAGCTGCCTCGCGCACGCGGGCCACCAGCGCGGGATCCACCGCGCGCTCACCCCGCAATGCGCGCGACACGGTGATCGGGCTGACATCCGCCGCGCGGGCGACATCGCTCAGGGTGACCCGGCCGGTGCCACGGCGGCGAACAGGGGGAGCGCTCATGAATTGAGGGTTTCTACGGATTTGAGGCGTCGCGATTCTCTTTAGGATAGCGCTATCCGACAGATCGGTCTATTCGGACAAGCCCCAACCGCAACAGTGTGATTGCCCAGGGCTGTCCGCTCCAACCCATCTGTCGTTTTCTTGGTCCGTTTGGGATAGCGCTGTCCAAAATGCAGGGTTCATTGGTCGTCATGGGTGTTTCAGGCTGCGGCAAGTCCACGCTGGCGGAGGCCGTCGCACAACTGCGGGGCTTGCCGTTCGTGGAAGGGGACGCGCACCACCCGCCGGCCAACCTGGACAAGATGCGCGAAGGCATCGCGCTGACCGACGCCGACCGCGAGGGGTGGCTGGCCACGCTGGCCGACGAACTGAGTCACGCCGGGGCGGTGGTGCTCAGTTGCTCTGCCCTGAAGCGCTGCTACCGCGACCAACTGCGGCAGGCTGCACCAGGCCTGCGTTTTGTGTTCATGGACTTGTCGCGTGGCGAAGCCCAACGCCGGGTGGCGGCACGCGGGGCAGCCCATTTCTTTCATGCCGGCCTGGTGGACAACCAGTTCGACACGCTGGAGCGCCCCGACGGCGAACTGGGCGTCCTGCGGGTCGATGCCACGGCCCCCCTGCCACAGATCCTGGCCGACGTGAGCGCCTGGATCGACCAAGAGGAAACAACCGAATGAACACCGATACCAACGCGGCAACACCGCCGTGGCAACGCCTGGCCCAAGGGGCCATGGCCGCCTGCCTGGGTGTGATGGCCATCGCTGTCTTCATCAACGTGGTGCTTCGCTACGGTTTCGGAAGCGGTGTAGCGGCGAGCGAGGAGCTCTCCCGCCTGCTGTTCGTCTGGATGGTCTTCATCGGCGCGACGGCCGCCTACCCAGCCGGCGAGCACATGGCGTTCACCAGCCTGGTCGGCATGCTGCGGCAGAAACCCCTTGCCATGGGGCTGATGACGGCTGTCATCCGCCTGCTGGTGCTGATGGGCTGCACCTTGCTGGCGTGGGGCGCCTGGCAGCAGGTGGTCGTCGGGATGGACAGCCATTCGGTCGTGCTCGGCTACCCGACCGCCCTGCTGCCGCTGCCGGCCATGTTGTGTGCCATGGCGATCGGCCTGATGGCCCTCATCGAGTTGGTCAGGCGCACGCCGCTGGATCTCGGCCACGGCGCCGAAGTGGAGTGATCGCGATGCAAGCCGAAGCGCAAGCCTTTGTCGTCTTTTCCATGGGCATGCTGGTGCTCATGGGCATCGGCATGAACATGGCCCTGGCCCTGGTGCTCACCGGGGCTGGCATGGCCTACGTGCTGGACTTCTGGGACACCCAGTTGCTGGCTCAGAACCTGGTGGCCGGCGTCGACAGCTTCCCGCTGCTGGCCGTGCCGTTCTTCATCCTCGCCGGCGAGTTGATGAACTCGGGCGGCATCAGCCGCCGCATCATCGACATGGCCCAGGCCTGGGTCGGCCACATCCGAGGCGGGCTGGGCTACGTGGCCATCGGCGCCGCGGTGCTGATGGCCAGCATGAGCGGCTCTGCGCTGGCAGACACCGCCGCCCTGGCCACCATCCTGCTGCCGATGATGCGCCGCCAAGGCTACCCGATGGCCACTTCGGCCGGGCTGGTGGCTTCGGGCGGCATCATCGCGCCGATCATCCCGCCGTCGATGCCATTCGTGATCTACGGGGTCACCACCAACACCTCGATCTCGGCTCTGTTCGTCTCGGGCATCGTGCCGGGCCTGATCATGGGCGTGGGCCTGATCGTGGCGTGGAAGTGGGTGCTGCGCCGGATCGAGCTGCCGGAGGGCGAGCCGCTGCCCATGAAGGAGCGCCTGCGGGCGACCGGCAAGGCCTTCTGGGCCCTTCTGATGCCCATCATCATCATTGGCGGCATGAAGAGTGGCGTCTTCACACCAACCGAAGCGGCCGTGGTGGCTGCCTTCTATGCCCTGGTGGTGGCGCTGCTGATCCACCGCGAAATGAAGGTCGCCGAGGTTGAAGGCGTGCTGGTGCGCGCCGCCAAGACCACCGCCATCGTGATGTTCCTGTGTGCCGGAGCTCAGGTGGCCAGCTACATGATCACGCTGGCGGATCTGCCCGGTACCTTGAGCGGCTGGCTCGGCCCGCTGGTCGAGCAGCCCCGCGTGCTGATGGCCGTGATGATGGTGGTGCTGGTGCTGATCGGCACCGCGCTGGACCTGACGCCGACCATCCTGATCTTCGCCCCGGTGATGTTGCCGATCGCGGTGAAGGCCGGCATCGACCCGGTCTACTTCGGGCTGATGTTCGTGCTCAACGGCGCCATCGGCCTGATCACGCCGCCGGTGGGCACGGTGCTCAACGTGGTCGCCGGTGTCGGGCGCCTGTCGCTGCACCAGGTGATCAAGGGCGTGAACCCGTTCCTGCTCACCTACCTGCTGATCCTCGTGATGTTCGTCATCTTCCCGCAGATCGTCACCGCGCCCGTCGCATGGATGCGCTGACACCCTTCCCGACCGTTCCTACTCAGGAGACAACCATGAACCTCGTTCGCCGCACCTTGATCGCCGCCGCCACCCTGGCGGCGCTCTCCACGCCCCTGGCCAGCCTGGCACAGGACATCAAGCCCCGCCTGATCCGTTTCGGCTACGGCCTGAACGAGCAGAGCAACCAGGGACGCGCGGTCAAGCTCTTCGCCGAGCAGGTCGAGAAGGCCTCGGGCGGCAAGATGAAGGTGCGCGCCATCGGCGCCGCCGCGTTGGGCCCAGACACCCAGATGCAGCAGGCGCTCATCGGCGGTGCCCAGGAGATGATGGTCGGCTCCACCGCCACCTTGGTGGGCATCACCAAGGAAATGGCGCTGTGGGACACGCCGTTCCTGATCAACAACGGCAAGGAAGCCGACGCTCTGCTGGACGGCCCGGTGGGCCAGAAGGTGATCGCCAAACTGCCCGAGAAGGGCCTGGTGGGTCTGGTGTATTGGGAGAATGGGTTTCGCAACCTCACCAACAGCAAGCGCCCCGTCACCAAGTTGGAGGACCTGGACGGCATCAAGCTGCGGGTGATGCAGAACAACGTCTTCCTCGACAGTTTCAAGACCCTGGGCGCGAACGCCGTGCCGATGCCGTTCTCGGAGTTGTTCAGTGCGCTGGAGACCAAGACAGTCGACGGCCAGGAGAACCCTTTCAACACCATCCTGTCGAGCAAGTTCTTCGAGGTGCAGAAGTACCTGAGCGTGACCAACCACGTCTACAGCCCGTGGATCGTGCTGGTCAGCAAGAAGTGGTGGGATGGATTGTCGAAGGACGAGCAGAAGGTGCTGATGGATGCGGCACAGGTCAGCCGAGATTTCGAGCGCAAGGACACCCGCGAGGAGGCCGGCAAGGCGCTGGCCGACCTGAAGGCCAAGGGCATGCAGATCAACGAGCTCTCGCCCGCCGAATCCGCCCGCATGCGCGACAAGCTGACACGCGTGAACGCCAGCATCGCCGCCAACGTGGGCATGGATCTGTGGAACGAGACCCAAGCCGAACTGGGCAAGATCCGCGCGCGCAAGTAGGCAAAGCGGGTACCTCCCCGCCGGCACAGCGGTGGCCGGCGGCCACATCGCGGGCTGGCTGGGCAGCGCTCAGCCGAAGCCGGTCACCTGAAGCGGGTCAGCCGAGCGCGAGGATGCGCTCGGCCATGCGCGCTGCCGCTCCGCGGTGAGAGGCCGCCATGCCGAGAGCGGCCGTCACGGCGCCGGCCCGGGCCGGCTCGTCGGCCAGCAGCACGCGCATGCGCTCGAGCGCCTCGGCCCACCCGCTCACCTGCCAGGCGGCACCTGCTGCCAGCGCCTGGGACGCGGCCTCTGCAAAGTTGAATACCGAGGGGCCCAGCAGCATCGGGCACCCGCAGGCCGCGGCCTCGATGAAGTTGTGCGCCCCCAGCGGCCGGAAGCTGCCACCTTGGAGTCCCAGATCCGCCAGGCCGTAGTACAACGCCATCTCGCTGACGCTGTCGCCCAGCCACACATCGGCACCATGGTCGTCAGACACTGGCCCGGACTCGCCCCAGGCACTGCGGCGTCGCAGTGACAAGCCGCGCGCCTCGGCCAAGCTGGCCACCTCGTCAAAGCGCTGCGGATGGCGCGGCACCACCAACAGCAAGGGCCGCGGCCGGGGCAACTCCTGCCAGGCCTCGAACAGATCAGCCTCCTCGCCTTCGCGGGTGCTGGCAGCCACCACCACCTGGCGTCCTGTCGCGGCCCGCCACCGCCGGCCTTGTGCAAGCTGCGCGGGGTCGGGCAGCAGGTCGTACTTCAGGTTGCCGCAGACCTCTACGTGCACCACGCCAGCGGCCTTCAACCGATGGGCGTCCGCTTCGCTCTGCGCCAGGGCCACACTCAGCGCCTGCGCCGCCGGCTCGAGCAGCGCCGCCAGCCGGTGGCCCTTGGCAGCGCTGCGTTCCGACAGGCGGGCATTGGCCAGCACCATCGGCACGCCAGCGCGGGTGGCCTCGTGCAGCAGGTTGGGCCAGACCTCGGTCTCCATCAGCACGCCGATCGCCGGGCGGTACCGCCGCAGGAAGCGCCGCACTGCGGCCGGTGTGTCGTAGGGCAGCCAGGCCTGGTGGTCGCCCGGTGTCATCAGGGGCACACCTGCCGCACGGCCCGTTGCCGTGCCATGGGTGAGCAGCAAGTGCAAACCGGGGCGCGCCGCGCGCAGCGCGTCGATCAGTGCCGCTGCCGCCCGGGTCTCGCCCAAGGACACCGCATGGATCCACAGGGGGCCAGCGGCAAGCTGCACCTTGCCGTGGCCCAGCCGCTCAGGCAAGGCCTCTCTGTAGCCGGGCTCGCGGCGACCCCGCCACCAAAGCCGCGCCAGGTAGAACGGCGTGGCCAGGTGAAGCAGGCTGGTGTAGGCGGCGCGTGCCAGCGCCTTCTTCATGGGGTGCTCAGTGCGCGGCGGCGGCGAACTGGGCATCCGGCTTGACTTCGCGCAGCGCGGCCATGAAATCCTTCTCGATGCGGTGCAGGGCCTCCGGGGTGTGGCCCTCGAAGCGCATCACCAGCACCGGCGTGGTGTTGGAGGCACGCACCAGGCCGAAACCATCCGGGTAGTCGGCGCGCAGGCCGTCGATGGTGCCGATCTCGGCGCCCGGGAACTTGGCGGTCTGCTTCAGCTTGTCGATCACGGCGTGGGGCTCGCCCTCGGCGCAGGGCACGTTCAGCTCCGGGGTGCTGAAGCTGGTGGGCAGGCTGTTGAGCACCGCGCTCGGGTCGGCCGAACGCGACAGGATCTCCAGAAGGCGCCCGGCCGTGTACATCGCATCGTCGAAGCCGTACCAGCGCTCGGCGAAGAAGATGTGGCCGCTCATCTCGCCGGCCAGCGGGGCACCGGTTTCCTTCAGCTTCGCCTTCACCAGCGAGTGGCCGGTCTTGTACATCATCGGCACACCGCCGGCCGCCCGCACCTCGGGCGCCAGGCGCTGGGTGCACTTGACGTCGTAGATGATGGTGCCGCCCTTCACGCGGGTGAGGATGTCGCGGGCGAAGAGGATGATCTGCCGATCCGGGTAGATGATCTGCCCGTCCTTGGTGACCACGCCCAGGCGGTCGCCGTCGCCGTCGAAGGCGAGGCCCAGCTCGGCATCGGTGGCATGCACGACCTTGATCAGGTCGGCCAGGTTCTCGGGCTTGCTGGGATCAGGGTGGTGATTGGGGAAGTCGCCATCGACCTTGGAGTACAGGTCGATCACCTCGCAGCCCAGGGCCTTCAGGATGGCCGGGGCGGTGGCACCCGGGATGCCGTTGCCCGAGTCGACCACGATCTTCATCGGGCGCGACAGCTTGCAGTCGCGGGTGATGCGGCGGCTGTATTCGGGGATCACATCCATCGAGCCGATGCGGCCCTTGCCGGTGGTGTAGTCCTCGGCTTCGATCCGGCGGCGCAGGCCCTGGATCTCCTCGCCGTGGATGGCGCGGCCAGCCAGCACCATCTTGAAACCGTTGTAATCCTTGGGGTTGTGGCTGCCGGTCACCTGGATGCCACTGTGGCAGCCATGCTTGCCGCGGGTGGCGGCCACGTAATAGACGACCGGGGTGGTCACGGCGCCGAGATCGACCACGTCGAGCCCCGTGGAGGCCAGGCCGCGCATCAGCGCCGCCGCCAGGCCGGGGCCGGAGACACGGCCGTCGCGGCCGACGGCCACGGCCTTCTCGCCCGCCTTGATCGCCTCGGTACCGAAAGCCTTGCCCAGGTGTTCGGCGAAGGCCTCGTCGAGCGCCTGGCCGACGATGCCTCGGATGTCATATGCCTTGAATGCGGAAGCTGCAACCTTCATGAAACTCTCCTCGTGTCGGGCGATTGTAGGGAGTTGGACGCACCGCTCGCCGCCCGTCGCACCGGCTGGCGATTCGTCGCCGCATGGGCCTGCCGTTGATCGCTGGCTGCCTACACTGCGGCGCATGAAGATCACCCGCAAACTCCTGGCCGCATCCTGGCGCTCCTGGACCTCCAATGACCTGCAGCGCGTCGGCCCGTACTGGCTGCAGTTGGTGTGGACGGCTCTCTTTGCCACCGCAGTGGGCCTGCTCTTCACGGTGGCCGGGTTCGCCATGCACGCACGGCGGGCTGATGAATGGATGAACTGGCCCAACTGGCAGCACTGGCTGGGCCTGAACCTGTTTGTCGCGTTCTTCGTCGCCTACTTCATCCACCTGCTGCTGGAGGTGGTCATCCGCCTCATCGGCACCCACCGCATCCGCGGCTGGAAGGAATGGCAGCGCGGCCTGTTCTTCAGTGCGCTGCCGATCGGCGGGGTGATGGTCAGCTGGCCGATCGCCGTGAATCTGGCCGGGTACAACTTCGACATCGGCGCTGAGTTGTCCCCCACCAGCGCATCGGGCGGCATGCTGCTGTTCGTGGGCATGTTCTCGGCGCTGACCATTGTCTACTTCGACGGCGAGGCCCGTGCCCAGGCTGCCGAGCGCCGTGCCGCCGAAGCTCAGCTGCGCTTGCTGCAAGGTCAGATCGAGCCCCATTTCCTGTTCAACACCCTGGCCAACGTCGTGGGCCTGATCGACGCCGACCCGACCCGTGCGCGACGCATGCTGGAGTCATTCATCGACTACCTACGCTCGTCGCTGGGCAGCCTGCGCCAACAGAATCACACGCTCGGCCAGGAGATGGCATTGGTCGACGCTTACCTGCGGGTTCTCGCGTTGCGCATGGAAGAGCGGCTGCGCGTCCGCCTGGAGGTGCCCGCCGAGCTCATGGGCGTGTGCCTGCCGGCCGTGCTGGTGCAGCCGCTGGTGGAGAACGCCATACACCACGGCCTGGAGCCCAAGGTCGAAGGCGGCCAGGTCACTGTCCGGGCGCACACCACGGGGCAGGCGCTGCTGATCGAGGTGATCGACGACGGCATGGGCCTGCCAACCACCGATGCATCGCCGCCGCCCCATCGCCAGCCCGGCACGGGCGCCGCGCTGGCCAACATCCGCGAGCGCCTGGCTGCCGCCTATGGCAGCGCCGCCGCGCTGGAACTGCTGCCGCGGCCCGAAGGCGGCGTGATGGCCCGACTGTCGCTGCCCTGGCCTGTTCCGCCGACACCTACCACCACCTGCTGAACACCATGACCACCGCCTTGATCGCCGACGACGAACCGCACCTCGTCCGCTACCTCACCGAGCAGCTCGCCGTCGCCTGGCCCGGGTTGGAGATCGTGGCCACCGCCCGCAACGGGCTGGAAGCCAGCGCCGCCATCGACCGCCTGGAGCCGGACCTGGCATTCCTCGACATCCGCATGCCTGGGCGCACCGGATTGGAGGTGGCGCAGGGCGTCGAGGGGCGCACGCGCGTCGTCTTCGTCACCGCCTACGAGGAATTCGCCGTCCGGGCCTTCGAACAGGAGGCACTCGACTACCTGCTCAAACCCGTGTCCGCCGAGCGCCTGGCACATTCGGTCAAGCGCCTGCGTGCGGCGCTGGACATCCCCCAAGGCAGCGCCGAGCCGGATGCTCGCCTGGCGGCGGCGCTGCGTCAGTTGCTCCCGGCCCACGGCAGCGGCATGCCGCTGCGTTGGATCCGTGCCAGCACAGGTGACCTGACCCACCAGATCCCGGTGGAGGAGGTGCTGTACTTCCGTGCAGACGACAAGTACACCTGCGTTCGAACGGCTCAGCGCGAGCACCTGATCCGCACACCGATCGCCGAACTGGCGGCTCAGTTGGACCCTGGCCAGTTCTGGCAGGTGCATCGATCCACGCTGATCAACCTGGCGTTTCTGGAAGCCACCCGCCGCGACGAGGCCAGCCGCCTGTGGCTGCGCATGCGCGGGCAGGAGGCTGAACTGCCGGTCAGCCGGGCTTACGTTCACTTGTTCAAGGCCATGTGACACTTGACGCAGGGCGGTAGCCGACTCCTTGATGGGTCACCGGCCTGGCCCAGGTCACGTGTCCGAAAACGGCGAGTCCTGGCGCCCTGGCGACCTATCATTGGCGCATGGACCACCCCAGCCCAACCCCACTTGAAGGCGATGCCGCGTACCGTGCGCTGAAGGGCCGGGACGCACGCTTCGACGGGCGGCTGTTCGTCGGCGTCACCTCCACCGGCATCTACTGCCGGCCAGTGTGCCGGGTGCGTCTGCCCAAGCGAGAAAACTGCCGGTTCTTCGGCAACGCACCCAGCGCCGAGCGAGCCGGCTTCCGGCCCTGCCTGCGCTGCCGGCCAGAACTCGCTCCGGGCCTGTCGGCCACCGACTCCTCGCAGGTGCTGGCGCAGGCTGGTGCCCGCCTCATCGAACACGCCGTGGCCGATGGAGAGGAACTCGCCCTGCCCGATGTCGCTCGCAGGCTGGGCGTGACCGACCGGCACTTCCGGCGTGTCTTCCAGACCGCGCACGGCGTGACGCCGATGGACTGGCTGGCGACCCAGCGCCTGCTGCTGGCCAAGCGCCTGTTGACCGACACCGACCTGCCGGTGACCCAGGTGGCCGGTGCCAGCGGATTCGCCAGCCTGCGCCGCTTCAACGCCGCGTTCGCTGAGCGCTATCGCCTGGCCCCCTCGGCGTTGCGCCGCGACGCCGGCGCGCGAAGCCAAGAGCCTGCTTCCTTGCGCCTGCCCTGGCGGCCACCCTACGACACACAGGCCATGCTGGCCTTCCTTTCCGCACGGCCCCTGCCGGGGGTCGAGGCGGTGGAAGGCGACACCTGGCGCCGCACACTGCGGCTCGGCACCCGCGGGCAGGTTCACACCGGCTGGCTGTCTCTGCGCTTCGACACCGAGCGCGGCGAGGCCCGCGCCACGCTGAGCCCCAACTTGGCGCCCGTGTTGGGCGGCGTGGCCGAACGGCTGCGCCATCTGCTGGATCTGAACGCCGATCCGGAACCCATCGCCCAGGGCCTCGCCGGCCTGCCCTTCCCGGCCCGCGTCGGCCTGCGCCAACCCGGCTGTGTGGACGGCTTTGAAACCACGGTGCGCATCATCCTCGGCCAGCAGGTGACGGTGGCCGCGGCGTGTACGCTGGCGGGCCGGCTGGTGGCTCGCTTCGGAACGCCCTGCGCCACCCCCTTTCCCGGCCTGACCCACGTGTTCCCGACGCCCGAGGTGCTGGCCGAGGCCGACCCCGCTTCGATCGGCACGCTGGGCATCGTTCGCAGCCGTGTCGGAGCGATCCAGGCGCTGGCGCGTGCCGTGGCCGAAGGCCGGGTATGTCTGTCGCCCGCGCAGCCCGTCCAGCCCACCTTGGACGCCTTGCGCGCGCTGCCTGGCATCGGTGCGTGGACCACCGAACTCGTGGCCTTGCGGGTGCTGGCCTGGCCCGATGCCTTTCCGGCCAGCGACGTCGGTGTGCTGCGCGCACTGGGCGCCGCATCGCCCGCCGCCGCGCTCAGCCTGGTCGAAGCCTGTCGACCTTGGCGCAGCTACGCCGTGATGCAGCTTTGGCACACGTTGCTGGAGGCCGAGCGCACCCACCCATCCCCGCCTGAGGAGACCCTCACATGAAAGCGCCCACCCGCCTTGCCTTGACCGCCCAGGCTGTGGTCGACAGCCCGCTGGGCCCCCTGCGCCTGGCGGCCACGGCCCGCGGCCTGGCGGGCTGCTGGTTCAACGACCAGGCCCACCACCCGGGCGAACTCGACGCGCCGGAGAACCCAGGCGATCGCTTCATTGCGCAAGCCCGGTCCGAACTGGACCGCTACTGGCAGGATGCCGTTGGCACCATGTTCATGGTGCGCCTGGATCCGCAAGGCACAAGCTTCCAGCGCTCGGTCTGGCAGGCATTGCTGGCCATCCCGGCGGGCCGCACGGTCAGCTACGGTGACCTGGCGCGCCAACTGTGCAAGCCCCTGGCCATGCGGGCCGTGGGCGCAGCGGTCGGCCGCAACCCGCTGGGCATCATCGTGCCGTGCCACCGCGTGCTGGGCAGCGACGGCTCGCTCACCGGCTATGCCGGCGGCCTGCCCCGGAAGGTCGACCTGCTCAGCCGAGAGGGGCGCCCCGTGCCAATGGCCGCATGAAAGCCCGGGACGGCGCCGACCTGCTGTTGCTGGCGGCCATCTGGGGCGCCTCGTTTCTGTTCATCCGGCTGGGCGCCGCCGAGTTCGGCCCGGTCGCGCTGGGAGGGCTGCGTGTGCTGGGAGCCAGCCTGTGCCTGTTGCCCTTGCTGTTGCAGCGAGGCGAGTGGCCCGCTTTGCGCTCGAACTGGCGCGCCATCGCCGTCGTGGGTCTGGCCAACTCGGCCCTGCCTTTCCTGTGTTTTGGCTATGCAGCGCTGGCCATCACCGGCGGCCTGTCGTCGGTTCTCAACGCCACCGCGCCGCTGTGGGGGGCGCTGATCGCCTGGGCCTGGCTCGGCGACCGCCCCAGCGGCCCGCGCCTGGCCGGCCTGGCCGTCGGCTTTGCCGGCGTGTTGTGGCTGGCCTGGGACACGGCGAGCTTCAAGCCTGGCCTGAACGGCGCCAGCAGCGGTTTGGCGGTGCTGGCCTGCCTGGTCGCCACTGCGTCCTACGGGCTGGCGGCCAACCTCACCAAACGCTGGCTGGCCGGCGTGCCGCCAATGGCGCTGGCGGCGGGCAGCCAGTTGTCGGCCGCGGTGACGCTGGCGGTGCCCATGCTCTGGTGGTGGCCAGTGTCGTCGCCCAGCGCCGGCGCCTGGGCCGCCGTGGCCGCCCTGGCGGTGTTGTGCACGGGGTTCGCCTACACCCTCTACTTTCGGCTGATGCTGCATGTCGGGCCGACCAACGCCCTGAGCGTCACCTTCCTGATACCCGCCTTTGGCATCCTCTGGGGCGCCGTGTTCCTGGGCGAGCCGGTGAACGCGGTGATGCTGGGGGCGTGTGGTGTGATCCTGCTGGGCACGATGCTGGTCACAGGTCTGTGGTCCCCGTTGGCCCTGCGCCGGGGGAGATAACCCGCGAGAAGTGGGGGAAATCCCCCGCGCCGGGGAGGTTGCCCATGGGTCGGACCGTGAAATATCAGCGCCTGCTGTCGCAAACCCTTGATGCCACGAGGGATTTCAGGTTGGCCCGTGGGGGGGGATGTCGAGGCACATCGTTTGCTGTTCAACAAGCGAGCGCGGTCATTTCCGCCCACGCCATCGACATCAGACCTCAAAGGACCTCCCCATGATCTCCACCCTGCTTCAACGCAACGCAGCCGCCATCGGCCTCACTCTCACCCTGGTAACCGGTGCCGCCCAGGCGGTGCTGGTGCCCCAAGTGCTGGGTTTTGAGGACCTGGGAGTCAGCGTCATCGGCTCGCCCATGCCCGCCGGGTATGCAGACTTCAGCTGGGGCACGCAATGGTTCTACATGACCAATGCCGTGGACCTGTCGAAGAACTACCTGGTCACCTCGACCATCAACGGCAACCTGATCAAGCGCGCCGACGGTGCCGACTTCTACTTCGACGGCGCTGACTTCTGGAGCCGCCGTGGCCTGGATGCCAATGGCTCGTTCTACTTCGTGCTCTACCACAATGGTGTCACGGTGTACGACGGCACCCAGGCGAAGAAGGGCCGCATGCGCTTCACTGGCACGCCGACCTTCATGAAGGCACCCTACACGGGCCCGATCGACGCAATGGCCTTCTCGTTCAGGAACCGCGACTACAACCATTTCGCGATGGACAACTTCCGCGTGCGCATCGACGTTCCGGCGCAGTGATGCGCCTCGGGCGGCGTAGCATGGGGTGACCCACGCTCGCGCCACGCCCGATGACCTCCACCGAACATCTCCGCCAGATTGCTGACAGCCTGGTCGAGGCGCGCCGCAGCGGCGAGGCCTGGTCGCCCGGCACCTTCGACGATGCCTTGGGCCTCGTCGAGGCCTACTGCGTGCAGGATGCAGTGGCGTCTTCCATGGGCTGGTTCCCTTCCGGGCGGCCCAGCGCCTGGAAGGCCGGCGGCAAGCCGGCCATGAGCGCTGCCCCCTTGCCGATGGTGCTTGCCAGCGGTGCAGCGTGGGTTGATGCGGTCGGCCACGACCTGGTCGCAGAGGCGGAGATCGCGGTGAGGCTGGGCCGCACGCCCACCAGTGCAGCCGATGCCGCAGCCTGCGTGGCCACCCTGTGCGTGAGCCTGGAGGTGGTGGGCACCCGGCTCGCAGGCGGCCTGGCCGCGCCTGCCGCGTGGAAGTTGGCCGACCAAGGTGTGCATGGCGTGCTGGTTGTCGGGCCGGAAAGCCCGTGGGCGCCTCGAGACTGGGCAACCCAGCCCTGCAGCCTGCAGATCAACGACGAACCCGCCCTGCATGCCACCGGCACCCACCCGAACGGCGACGTGCTGGCACCTCTGATGTGGCTCTACACGCACGCACTCGAGCGTGGGTTGCCGCTGCAAGCCGGTGACCTGATCACCACTGGCGCCTGGCTGGTGGCACCGGTGCGCCACGGAGACCAGATCACGGTGGGCTTCAAGGGCGCCGGCTCTGTCACCTTCGGCTGAGCGGCGTCAGGCGAGCCCCATGGCGTCGGCCAGCGCCTCCAGGCTGTCGGCTGCCCAATCGACACGCACGCTCGGCGCGCGTTCGCCACGCCCAGTTCCCTGCTCGTCCGGACGCGCAATGTGCGCCGTGCGCAGGCCAGCGGCCGCAGCGGCCGCGAGATCGGACGAGTGCGCGGCGACCATCACCGTCTCGCCGGGCTCGCAATCGAAGGCTGCACAGGCGCCGAGATAGACGCTGGCCTGCGGCTTGTAGGCGCGGGAGAACTCGGCACCGAGCACGGCGTCCCAATGCCAGGCGTTGCGCCGCGCCAGATCGGCCATCAGCGAGACATTGCCGTTGGAACACGGCGCCACACGATACCGGTTGCGCAGCCGAGCCAGCCCTCGCGACACATCCGGCCAGGCGTCGAGGCGGTGCCAAGCGAGGTTGAGGCGAGACCGTGTGCCCTCGTCCACACCCCCAGCGATTCCCAGATCCTGCAGCACCACATCGAGGTTACGCCGGTGCAGCATGTCGAGCTTGCTGAAAGGGCGCTGCCCGCTGCGGACTTCTTCCATCGCCGGCTGATACTGCGCGCGCCACGAATCGGCGAAGTGACCCCAGTCGAGCGTGATGCCAAGCGGGCTCAGATGGTCGGCGGCATCGCGCGCAACACCGCCACGCCAATCGACCAGCGTGCCGAACACGTCAAATATCAAGAGTCGCGGTGCGGTCATGAATCATCCTGCGGATTCATCCCATTGTCTGACACTGGATCGCGCGCCGCGATGTAGATCCTGCCTTCAATCACAACCCAAAGATGGCTCAGGTTCAGCGTGGGCGCATGCGCCGCTTGAGCATTGCGCCAGATCAATCATTCGAACCCGGAAACTCCTTGCATGGGATGGAACTGGCCCCAAGTGCTCGTCATCACGCACTCGCTGAGGAGTCAGACCATGCCATTCGAATCGACCCGCCGAACAGCGGCAGCAACGCTGGCAGCAGTCGTGCTGGCCTTCGGCTTCCTGCCGGACGCAAGCGCTGGAACATGGCGCCCGCCTCGGCTTCTAGAAGGCCCGTTCGCCGTGTCGTCGGTGCCCGATGCGCCGCTGGTCGTCGAAAACGGCATGGGCCATGCGCTCACCGCCTGGAGCGCAGCCTCCGGCGCACGATACGCCGACAAGGCGCCGGGCAAAAACTGGGGCGTTGCCAAGGCCGTGCCCGGGGGCCAGCAAAGCGCTGGCTCTATCGCAGTGGCCCTTGGCGACAACGACTTCGCGGCGATCGCCTACTTCACAGTCGCCACTCGCTACACGCCTTCGCACTTGATGGTGTGCACGCGCCAGTCAGACTCAGGGTTCTCGAAACCGGTGGCTGTGACCAGCGCACACCTGGCTTGGGATCTGCACGCGGCCATCGCGCCTGACGGCAGCATCACGCTCGCCTGGAGCGAGGGCGGCGCCATCAAGGCAGCCCATCTGAACGCCGGCAC
>Ga0075163_10005283_pt1 | contig 17245 bp, 14 predicted proteins | sample JI1023141ADNA_FD_71478 | JGI IMG/M metagenome (GOLD analysis project Ga0075163, IMG submission 71478) | Wastewater effluent complex algal communities from Wisconsin, to seasonally profile nutrient transformation and Carbon sequestration -... | ecosystem: Engineered > WWTP > Effluent > Algae...
CGCATTTCCTGTTACCCGGCCCATTGAATCCCTGAAGGTCACAACGTTTCCGGAGAGAGTGCTGCTTCCCGTGACTTCTCCAGTTGAATCCCGGTATGTCATCGAACCGGAAGATGATGTGGATGCCGTGCCGCTGATCCGTCCCTGAGCATCTTTGAATGTTGTCGATGAGCCGGACCCGTTTGATGTGCATGTTATACGGCCCTGCGCATCCCTGAATGTTGTGCTGCCTACGCTGGACTTTGAGGCTGATCCTGAAACCCTGCCTTGTGAGTCTCGGAAGGTGGTTGTGTTCCCTGACGTGCTGGTGGTTGTTGAGATCCTTCCCGTCCCATCTCTCAGTATCGCATTTTTGCCGGCGAGCGTTTTGCTTTTGTCGATCGGATCAGAAGCGAGAACGAGCACAGGGAAGAGAAGAAGAACGAGCAGTTTCATCATGGGCTTTTAGACGGTGATGAGGGTTGCGGGATTCACTTCACAGGCTCCACACACTCAGTCGCCAAACAGTTTCGCCTGCACTAGAAATGGCGCGATGCAGTCGTGAAGGTGATCGTCTTGCCTCCTTTTGCTTGTGAAGCCCAACCCTATAGCAGAGTCACTTTTTCTCCAAATTGAGAGGGATGCTGATCACAAGGCCGGCCCAACGCGGTAACTTGTTGGACGACGAAAGCATTCCGTCGTGGCAACCGATGCAGTTGGTCCCAAGCGGAATTCGAGCGGCCCGGCGATAAAAATGTTTTCCGACGAGTTCGTATGCCTCCTTGCCAGCGGTAATTTCCTCCACAGCCGTCTTTTCAAAATCTGTCATCGGCTTGTGATCGATGCTCATGGCCTTGGTGTTCACGGAAATCCAGTTCGCCATAGTCCCCGACAGCCCGGCCATCTCCCGAAAAACATCTTCCATAGCTCGCGCAGGTATGACAGCCCCCTCTCGACGGAAATAGTGATGATGGATCGCGTCCAGCGTGGTCGAGTAAATATCGTGCAGCAGTTTTGCCCTCTCGCGGGCGGCTGTAACGGCTGCCTCAAGTTGCGCCGTCGAAGAAGCGGTAGTGATTATCGGCTCTTTGGGCTGAGATGCCTTCTTGCTGTTGCCAGCATCCTGCCCGGGCATAACCCCGCTCACTAATGCAGTTCCTACGATGCATACCAGGAATGGCCTTGTTACCGCGAAGCGCTGGAAAGATCTATAGTGGGATCTAATATTGAGGTGTGATCGAACTTTCATAGACTTAGTCTCCAGTGTTTCAAATGCTGTTTGTGCCGCCGGAATGACTTCGGCAAGAATCTAATTAAAATGCTTGTAATGAAAGGATTGCGATGGCAACTAACTAATCCTTGAGCAGGAGTTGAGATTGGCGGAATCGTCAAACAGGTTCATGGGATACCTGTTTTTAGCGGCAAAACTTTCCGCTGTCTGGCGGAATCCGCATAAAATGATTCTTGAATCTTCTTCATCGTGCGACTCGCCTTTCACACCGACTACGCTTTGATCCGATAGCGTCCACCCATGGCGACAAATTGAACAACCGGATGTGATGGTGCAAGTGCCTCCGATGAAACCTCAGTCATTCCATCGGTTTGACGCATCGCTATCCCGCTAATCAACCAGAAGCAAACTCCGAAGCTTCCCGTCTTTCTCAATCACACGCACGGCGGCGACATGACCTTTGGAACGTTCGACTGCATAGCTCACCGCAGACTCTCGTTCTCGGAATCAAAGCTTCCCCGTGACTGCATTGGCTTCGAGATTCCAGCCGCTCTTGTCTCTCCTCTCAACCACGCGAAATAGCATCCACTCGCTTTCATCTGGAAGTTCATCTTCACAGACCGCCGCAATCCAGTTGTGATCCCCTGCCCCACTGATTGAGCTTGCAACATTCAACGCTTCAGTCGGCGTCCCATTAAATCGCATTTCTCCATCAGGCATCGGTGTTTCCGTGTAGCGATAGCCGACCAGAGTATCCGTTGTCTGAGCGATGAATTTCCAGAGCGGCATTTGGTGTGGGAGAATAAAAACCCGGCGAAGAGAGGCCAGTCAAATAGAGCATGAACGGTTTCGGTCCGGTGCTTGAAATCGTTCTTTACCTGCGATCTTCGTCGCCATGGCATTCTGCAATGAGAGCGGGGATAGGCCTCATCGCAAAAAGCATCGCCACTCTCGTGTGTGATTGATTCTATTTTGCGCCTGTCAGCTCCTTGATGCGGATATTCCTAAACTGCACCAGAGAAGCCCCCCCCCATTCGCCGTCCTTCCTCTCGGGGTGAAGCTGTAGCGCCAGCGGTCCCTTGCGCGGAACTTCGGGAAGCAGGGGTCTCTGTGGTTTCCTTGATCGGGTCCCAAGCTGCGTTGCCGATTACAGAGATCTCTTTCGATTCTGCCGTTACGATTTTCTCGAATCGGGCTAACCGTTGAGTGATCTGTGAAGGGTTGTGCAAAAGTCCACACAAGGTCCTCATCTCGGGTTCGGAACCTTAAAAAGCAGGCTGAAATTCTCGAACAATTACTCGGTCCGTTCGATCATTTGGCACTCTGTTTTTGTCAGGCCTTGTGAAATCTTGTGAGTACCGCCGAGTATCGCAATTCGCGGGTAAATCGTGGGCGTCTGTTATCAAATGGCTTGCGACATTTCTCTCAAAGGCTGTTCAAAAACGACTCAATGTCTTTCGTCTCTGGCAGCGAATTGTAGGCGATGGCAGCGCGGGGATGCTGATTGTAAAGACCAGTAAGCATATAAGGAAGGTCGAAACCCCAGCCGAGCTTGTGACGTAAGGGCTCGATCGATTCTGTAACACATTGGAGAATGGGCAGAAGTTGATATTGTCGATCACTCAGCAGGCCTAGCAGCAGCTCCATGGGGCAGTTTCCTGCGCCGCGGCCGAGACCAGCCATGGTGGCGTCAATGTAGGTGGCCCCGAGCGCAATAGCCTCGATGGTGTTGGCGTAGGCGAGCTGAAGGTTGTTGTGCGCGTGGATACCGACCTCTTTGCCCCCTAATTTGGCGTATCGGAGGTATTTCTGAATGAGAGCACGTGTTTGTGCCGGATAAAGAGCGCCGAAGCTATCCACGACATAAATGGCCTGCGCCTCCGATGTGGCGAGTATTTCAAGTGCGGCCTCTAGTTCGCTTTCGGCAACAGTGGTGACTGCCATGAGGTTCACGGTAGTCTCGTACCCTTTGTCGTGGGCGTCTCTGAGAATGTCAATTGCAAGTGGCACCTCATGGGCGTAGCAAGCGACGCGGACGAGATCAATAACGCTTTCCAGCTTCGCGGGAATATCCTCGCGGTAGTCGCACTTGCCAACATCTGCCATGATCGAGAGTTTTAGCGCTGTGGCGTTTTCACCAACAATGCGTCGAATATCCTCTTCGCAGCAATATTTCCAGCAACCACTTTCCCCGAGCCTGATGCCCTTCCGCGAAGCGCGGTAGCCTATCTCCATGTAATCAATTCCACCCGCAACGCAGGCATCGTAAACTGCTTTAACGACGCGGTCCTCAAACTGGTGGTTGTTCATGAGCCCGCCGTCGCGAATCGTGCAGTCTAGCACACGGATTTCTGAGCGGCTGGAAAGCCAGTCGGGGGACGGATGTTGGGACATTAGATTGGGGATTACAACTTTAGCGCTTATTTGACAGATGGAGGAGGTGTGCGCACGTCGATGAGAAGAGTATCCACGGGCACGAGGTGGCGGTAGAGGAAGGCCTGCATCATGTCTTCCGCGGGCACGGCATCCACGACGATCGTATCCTCTTCCATCTGCCCTGTGCCTTGAATCGCGAGCGCCACGGGTGCCTCGGTTGGTGACGAGGGCACGCTGATCGAAATATCCGCTTTGTCCTGACCGGCGGGGACGAGGGCATTCTTGACTTCAAAACCTGGGGCATCTTTGAGCTGTAGTTGGATGGCTCTATCGAACCCATTCTGGCGCAGAACATGTACGGTAAGACGTGCTGACGTACCAGGTTTCGCATTGAGGGTAGCGGGAGTCACGCGCAGGTCAAAAGAGGGCTTGGCTTGAATGACTTTGAGTCGATAGGCGTGATCGGGACCTGCTTGATTCTGGGTGTCTGCCACGCGGACGATGCACTCTCCGCCTGGTGGCAGTTTCACCGCAAGTCTTGAGTCTGCATGGTGCGTGGTGAGTCCGGCAGTGAGGTCTTCATGATCATCGTTGAGCCCAATCTGATTCCCACTCAAATCAAAAACCGCCACGCTGGAGTCAAGAGGTGAGCCCAGACGCCTTGCGAAGATCTCAAAGATCATCTCCTTGTTGCCGCGGCCTTTGAGCCGGTAGTAATCAACTGCACCGCGCTCTTCAATACGGCCATTGACGATCATGGGCGGCTTGAGTTCGGTGGCGCTTCCGAGGCTGTCGTTCGGCTCTCGTTCCGCAACCTCAGGGACATTGTCGATGTGAAATGGGATGTAGTTCGAACGCCAGGGGCCGTTGGTCGCATGAAGGAGAACCGTGCCAGGCTTCTCGGGCGCGGTGAATTTCAGGTTTTTTTCGGTGCCTAGGTTTCCCCCGTGGAATTGAATATTCGCCTTCGAACCTGCCGTGGCCCCCAGTGGGGACAGGCCGGTGAGAAAAGGCAATTCACCGACCGTAATTCGGTAAACAAAGTCCTCGCGGCCTCGATAAATGGAATCGCGCACTTTGACGCGGAACTCACCATCATACGGGATCTTGTAGAAGAGCACAGGATCTGGATCGAAGTGGTAATCATCTGCATAAGCGACCTCCTGTCCTTGGGAGTTCGTGAGTGCGACGACGGCTTGAAACCATCCGGGCACAGCATCGGCCAGATAAGGGATGAGATGTCGTGCGCGCACGGCAATGACGACTTGATCATCCTTTTTGGCCTGGAAGGAGAACTCGTCCACTTCTCCAGGTAGAACGCTTCCATTGAGCGTGACCGGCAGGGTGACGGGCTCGGCAGGTGGTGGGGTCCCGGGCTCCGTTTTGGGGGCTAATTTCAAGAAGCGCAGCAGATCCAATCGGCTCGTATCGGGCTCGAGAATCTCTCGATGCTGGCCGACCTCAAAGCGCATGGGATTGCTAAGACCATACGCGGTGCGCAATCTCCAGTAGCGGGTGCCAGGTTCGGCCTTTTCAGCGATGGTGACTTTGACTCGCACCGTCTCGGCGATCTGGGTATTTTGTTGTCGTTTGGGGTCGTTGCGTTTGCGCTCAAAATCATAGACCTGACGCAATTGTTTCTCGGTGATCTTTTTTTCCCTTAACAGGTGGCGAGCCGTCGCAAGCAGGTCCTCCCGCTTGGCATCGGGCACTGCTCGCATCTCTTGAAACTTTGTTCCTAGCTCACTCAAGAACGTGCGAATGTCACTCACGGCTTCGTTTGAGAGCGGCTTGTCATGCTCCAGGATCTCCACCTGAACACCGGTTCCAGAAACAACAACGCCGCTGGGGTTATCGAGCCCCTGACCTCCCACGGAGACTTCAAAGGTGGTGCCGATCTGGCCTCCAGCCGGATAGACGTATCCAATGCGCGGAGCCCGCTGAGCATGGGCGCTAACGCTCATGCTCAGGAACGCGAGCAAAAGCATGAGACCATGTGGATGAATGGAGTTTGTCATGGCTAAAGGATCTCGGTGAGCAAGCCACCCATGGGCACTTTCTCTTCTTTGCTGGGCACCACAAAAGTCGGTGTGCCGAGAGGATGCGGAAGTTTGGAATCTGCGGGGATGCCAAGCTGACCGTAGATGCTGCCGATGACGTCTGCCGGATAGACTGGGCGCTCTTTGACCTCTTCACCGGTCGCGTTGGAAGCTCCGACCACATGTCCGCCTTTGAATCCTCCACCTGCGATCAATGAGGAAAAAACGGCGCCGAAATGATGCCGCCCACCATTCCAAGGCGACTCCGTTTGCACCTTGGGCGTGCGGCCAAACTCACCCGTGCACCATACAATGGTACTCTCAAGCAGTCCGTGCTCCGAGAGATCTGCCAGAAGTGCGGCGAGCCCCTTGTCCAACTCGGGCAGCTTGCGATTCATGGCCTGGAAGTGCTGCTTGTGGGTGTCCCATCCTCTGTAATTGATCGTGATGTAGGGCACACCTTTTTCCACCAGACGACGAGCCATGAGGCAGGATTGACCGAAGGTGTTTCGGCCATACCGCTCGCGTGTGGGTTCGCTTTCCAGAGAGAGATCGAAGAGCTTGCCTGCGTCACCGAGGATCATCTCGTAGGCTTGCTCTTCGGACTGCACGACGGTTTTCAGTGTGGCATTGCCGGGGAGTGCACCACCCAGGGTGTTCATGCTGCGCAGAAACCTTCTTCGATGCTGCTGGCGTTCCTCGGATATGCCAGGAGCGATGATGCCTTCTACCGCAAAAGGGTTGACCGCTGGATCGCCTCCTGTTGCGAAAGGCTTGAATTTAGGCCCGAGAAAACCCGCCTCTGAAAAGCGACCCTGCGGCTCGGTGAGCACAATGTAGGGTGGGATCAGTCCTTTATAGCCGTGGTCGTAGCCTTTAAAGTATGAAGTTACGGCACCGAGGCTTGGAAATACATCACGCTCAGAGGATCGACCTGTCTGTACGAGGTAGGAGGCGGTTTCATGCCCATTGTTTCCGTGCGTCATGCTGCGGATGAGTGAGTATTTGTCGGCTTGCTTGGCCAACTCCGGCATCAATTGACCGATGCGGATTCCGCTTACATTGGTCTCGATGGGAGTGTCCAAAGCCCCGCAATACTCGCGTCCAGCCTCAGGTTTTGGATCAAAGGTATCGATGTGGCATGGGCCTCCCCAGAGCCAGATCTGAATAACGGAGCGTGCGCTTTTGGTTGGCGTCGCTTGTTCAGCCCTGACGGTGAATGGTTCCATCAGCAACATGCCGGCTGAGCCATAAACGCAACGCTGCAGCGCCTCCCTGCGGCTATGTGGCACACTTCCAAACGTCGAAGTTATTCGGCGGAAATCTTTAAGTGTGGATGTATCGAGGTGAGATAGTGGCGAGTTCATGATGGCTCTCTCGGGTTGATTTTTCGGGCGTGTAACTCACGCGCGGCTCAGTGAATGTAAAAGAATTCGGGTTGATTGATCAGCACCCAGACCAAGTCCTCTGCCAGCTCCTCCGTACTCGCATTCGTGGACTTTGCGTGACTTTCGACTTGTGCAATTTCCTGCGCGGTGGGCGGACGTGATAGAACGGCCAGATAGAGTTTTTCGGTCAGTTCACGCGGCTCAGCTTCACCATCATGCGCTTGCGTCACGAGCGGGCATACTTTGATTTTTTGATGCACATGAGTTGAGTTCAATAGATGCATTCGCTGGGCCGCGCTGGAGTTGAGGTTTCGTTCAGCTTCAAAACCTGTGTCTCTCGGCGAGCGGCCAAAGAGTTCAAGAAACGAACTCGAAATGCTGCCGTCGGCAAGTTGCACGGCGCGCACATTTTCGGGAATGAACGTGAACGGCTCCGGGATCGGACTGCTATAGGACTCTTTAGTGTCCGTGATCTGATTCAGAGCATCGATCAGCACCTCCGCCTCCATGCGTCTAAGGGAATAGTGCGCAAAGTTAGCGGAGGCTTCCGTCGTTGGGTGCTCTGGAATTGAAGACAATTGGAAGGTCTTCGAGTTTAAGATGACTCGGAAGAGATGCTTTACATCGCAACGGTTCGTCACGAACTCACGCTGTAGAAATTCAAGAAGCGCAGGATTGGATGGCGGATTCTCAGGGCGTATGTCGTCGGGCTCTTCGACAATTCCGCGTCCCATCAACCACGACCAGATTCGGTTGGTGATGTTTCGGCTGAACCATGGGTTCTCGGGACGAAGAAGCCACTCCGCGAAGACCACCCGAGGATCATCACGACCGAGATCAATTTTTGCCGGGCGTCCATCTGGAAACATCGCCCCACGAGCGAGATCATCTTTGTCGATCGACGGGTCGAAGTAAACGATCTCTTCTTTCCATTCTGATGTGGGTTTGAATGCAATCTGCGAAAAGAACCCCGCCAGGGCGTCCAGCTTCTTCTTTGGCCATTTGTCAGCCCGCTCCCCCAGAAAGGTCAAGGCTACAGTGGAAGCAATGCCATGCGGGGTGCGTTCCTGCATGGCGCGATAGAAATTGACTTCGCCATCCCGGAAATTACTACCATTGGCAAGAAGCAGTTCATGAACAAAATTGTGGAAGGGTTTGTTCGATCTCACGCTTGTGTAGATCCATCGGTGATAGGCCTGGGCAGCGTTTGGCCATAGCTTAATCGGAAATTCTGCTTTCACCCGAAGCAGGTTACTCCATCTCATGGTCCAGTAATCGGCGTACTCGTCACGCTGAAGGAGCGCATCAATGAGACTTGCGCGCCTGTCAGGATCAGTCGCAGCCAGGAAGGAGCGCGTTTCCTCTTCGGTGGGCAGGGTGCCAATCACGCACAAGTAGGCGCGGCGGAGAAACACGGCATCCGAGCAAAGATTGACAGGCTTCAGATTCAGCTCGTGCAGGCGACTAAAGACCAGCTGGTCCACCCGATCACTGGCACTTACATCCGAACCCGTGCGGGCTGCGGCTGGGCCAGCCTCATAAACCGGATGCACGGCTAGGGCGCACCCGGGGGTAAAGCAGCTCAAGGCTACCTGCATGAGTGGAATGACTATGAAGCTGCGCATGGGGTTGGGTTCCTCTTGTGATCAGGCAATGGTTTCCGGAGCAGCGAAAAGGCGACCCCCTCGATCTCGACGAGCAAGTCTGGACGGCACACATCGGCCTGTGCATAGATCGCCGGGATGCGACCGAGCCGACGTTCGCAGACAGCTCGGCAGATGGCAAAATCCTCCGGTCGCTTCACGTAGACGCGGATTTTTGCCAGATCATCCAGCGTCGCGCCAGCACCGGTCCACCCGCTTCGTTCAAAGTTGGCTGCGTCGATCAATCGCTCGATGTTCGTGATCGTCTGCTCCGTCTGTTTCTCGACGTCACCGATGTGAATGGTCTCAGAACTCTCGATGCTTGCCGTGCCAGAAATCCATGTCGTGATGTGATCTCCGATTCGCATGGCCATCGCCCGCGAGAACTTGGGGCTCTTAATTGAGTAATTTTTCGGGTAACTGAAGGCCGATGTCTGAAGTGGGTTTTCCAGCGGCAACATCTGCACATCCGCCCGGTCCGTTTGCAAAGCCAGACAGGAGGTCATCAGTCCGCGTCCCATCGTCCCAATACCAGTGCTGGCAGGGTAAATCGTAGTACCCTTTTGCTCAGCCAATGGCCGCATATCGAATGGGTTCTGGTCGAAGAAGTCAGTCCGTGCTCGATTCAACTCACGATACCGCTCCAGGTCCCCCTCCATTTCAGTGATGCCGCCTTGGTAGAGCCACACACGGGCGACATCCCTGAATGAGGCACCGGCCTCTTCAAGCGCTGATCGCAGGCCCTCAAAGGCTTCCGACGCCTGATCATAGGCGGGGTGATCACTGTGCTCCAGCGCTCCAGCGGAGGCGTGAATCCACCTCAGTCCGTCGTGTGTCACCGTTACTAGATAGGGACTCAGGTATTCCACCTTTGCTGTGCGAGTGCTGATTGCCCAGGCCTCAATCGCCAAGGCTCGTCCATCACAAGGCGGCTGCACCACATAGAGAGTTAGCGGCATCTGCTCTCCGTAGTAGGCCGCGAACAACTGCTGGGCGGCTGGGACATTGGCTGCATCGTTCACGAATACCGTCTGCATGGTCACTGCCATTGGTTCGTGTTGTTGATGCACAATGGCTCGAATCGTCGAAATTGCCTCCCATGCTTGATCGCGAAAACTGCCTCCGGCCTCGGGTGTGACCATGAGAGCTATTCTCTTCAGCCCGTCATACCCGATGACCGAGTGATGTTGCTGGCTGAGCAAACACGGAGGCATATCATGAGTCGCCACCCGCTGACCATCGGCGCAATGAGGACAATCCGAGGTTCCGCACTTACCGTCTAATAACTGACGATCTGGTGCCAGTCGGTAGCAAATGGATGATTCTGATAAGATTGGACACATGGTTAATTCGTGTTTGCGGTCGTAGTGGAGGCAAAAATCAGCTGACGCTCCTTCTCTTGTAACGAATAGCGTGACCACAGCCTAGTGCTCCCATTGGCTTCAACTGCGCTTGTATTGCTCACTCCCTGAACCATTCGAGCGAAGTAAAAATTAGCAAAAGAGCCGGTGCCTTTGTCCCGAACGAATCGACCAAGCAAAGACAGGCCTCGCAATACCGAAAATGAGAGAACCCACGCCTTTCAGAAAGTGTCGAGTGAGTTTAAACCTCTGATTTTAGTCGCTCCCATACCAGTAATGAAGCCATTAATAGAGGCAACCCACCTCATAGTTTCGAGGAAAACCTTCCGCTCAGTTGAGGCCCTTTCACATTGAAAAAGACAGCCCTTTAACCAAATGGTAGGGCGCTTCCCGGATGGAACCTATTTCGGATCTAACGGAACATAAATCGCACCTCAACAAACCACGTTCACATGTCGACAAGATGGGGCGAGCACGGAGAAAATATTGTTGCATTGGTTATGCATGTTAAAAGTAGACTCTGAGAAAAGACCTGATCTGACCGGTCGCCCAGACATCGAAAAACTTGTGAACCAGTTTTACGAGCGCGTCCGCAGTGATGCATCACTGGGCTTTATTTTCGACAAAATAGCACAGATAAATTGGGAGACCCATTTACCAAGGATGTATGCTTTTTGGGAGACGGTGATTTTTCGCAGTGGTGGGTACACGGGCAACCCATTGGCTGCGCACGCTAAACTAGTGCCGCTTACCAACATGGGTCGCAAGCAATTCGAGCGCTGGCTGTCACTCTTTCGTAGCACTGTCGATGATCTTTTCACTGGAGAGAACGCCGAGCACATCAAGAACTGTGCCGAGGACATGGCGAATGTGATTTACTCCCGTATCAACGGGGTGCAGGACCCGCGATTTGATCCGGCCAACCTGAGTCCAGATCAACGAGCCAGGTACTCAAAATTTAAGCCTCTGGACCAACAGCCAAGTCCTGAAATCCCGAGTGAATAGATCTCTACTTTTGATTACGAGAAGACACTTTTTTCGCCACTGAGGCACAGTGTTTCTTTTGTCGAAAAGGGCCAAGGGTATGTGTGTTGAAGAAAGTATCGACTTGCGCAGCAACATCACCGAATGCCTCATGTAATGGGCAATTATGGCCCTTGCCGCACCAGTTTGGGCCAAATGGACACATGGGGCGCACATCCGTGCGCTCAAAAATTGATATAATCGAGTGAAGGGAAATATCATCAGGAGCGCGCGCGAGTCGATATCCCCCAGAAGGACCCGTGGTACCGGTAGTCAGACCATGCTGAGAAAGCTGTGCGAGAATTTTAGCGACCACGGGTTGAGGAAGTTCACGAGCCTCAGCAATTTCCGATGAGCTGATGCGTGCAGCATTGTCGTCGTAATGTTCAGCAAGGTAACTAGCAGCAGCGATCGCTTGTTGAGCAGTTTTTCCAATTTTAAGCATGAAACAGTCCGTTACATATACCGACCAGGGACACATTGCTAGTCGCCGTAGACAAATACAGCATTGAAACAAAATCTGCGTGGTGGAGGCCAGATTCAGGCGAGCTATCTCTGTTGAGCAAGTCCCAAACATGTGGCATTCTCGAATTACAGACCTTTATTTCTGTATATTGAAAAACATCCGAATGATTATGACCAATTGCATTACGTTACTTTTGATTTCAGGCGCGCTGTTACTTACTGCGTGCGGGTCCAAGGAAGGAGCGGAGCAAGCTGCTAAGGATGCACCTTCACCCGCCGATCTTATTGCCAACCAACCAATATTTCATGGCCCTGAAATAAAAAGCGTTGAGATAAAGAGTCCGCTCGACCAACAATGGGTCGCTGGTGGCAAGATCCAATATGACACCAAGTGTATGCCTTGCCACAAGCTCACTGGTGACAAGCTTGTGGGGCCGGGATGGCTAGGAGTCACCACACGCCGCCAGCCTATCTGGATCATGAACATGATCTGCAACACCGAGAAAATGCTCTCGGAAGATGCTGAAGCGCAAAAGCAACTTGAGCTGTGCCTCGTTCGCATGCCAAACCAAAACGTTGCCGTCGAAGATGCCAGAAAGCTTCTCGAGTTCATGCGAAGTAACGACGGAGAGAAGTAGTTTCCGATCCCTTGAAGTTAACTCAACACATCTGAGAGGAACAAAAATCAACATGAAAAAGATCCAACCGAAAACCCGACGCTCTCTGTACTTTTTATTAGCACTGACTGGCGCTTTAATCAGCAGTGGGTGTAAGCCAAAGAATCTAATGGGCACAGCGCAGACCAGCGGTGCTGCCGAAAAGGTGTATGTGCCGCCGGGTAAGCACGATGAGTTTTACAACATTGTGTCCGGTGGATTTAGCGGAAACGTTAGTGTCTACGGGCTACCATCGGGTCGACTGTTTCGGGTCATACCTGTGTTTTCCCAAGTGCCCGAGTCTGGTTGGGGTTACTCAGAGGAAACCAAGCCAATGCTTAACACCTCACACGGGCAGCTCCCGTGGGATGACAGCCATCACGTCACTCTTTCTGTCACGAAGGGTGTGCACGATGCACGGTGGGCGTTTGTCAATTCAAACAACACTCCCAGAGTAGCACGAATGAGCCTAAAGACTTTTCGCACCGAGGAGATCATTGAGCTTCCAAACAGTGCTGGGAACCATTCGTCCCCTTTCCTCACGGAAAACACGGAATACATTGTGGCCGGAACTCGCTTCGCTGTGCCATATTCGGATGAAGGCTCCAATCCCGACGTTCCAATCAGCAGCTACAAACAAAACTTCAAGAGCACAATTAGCTTCATCCGTGTGGATCCTAAAACGGGACGTATGAGCATCGCATTCCAGATCATGCTGCCAGGAATCGATCTTGACCTCGCCCGTGCGGGCAAGGGCAAATCACACGGTTGGTTCTTTTTCTCGTGCTATAACAGTGAGCAGGCGCACACTCTGCTAGAGGTAAATTCTTCGCAGAAAGACAAGGACCTGATTAGTGCAGTGAACTGGAAAAAATGCGACGAATACGTCAAGGCTGGCAAGGGTCGCAAGTCGAAGGTCAACTACGCGCACAATGTGTACGACGAGGGCACTCATACCGGCACCTCGACCATTGAAACGGAAGTGACCGTCCTTGATCCGAAAGAACTAAAGGACATTCTCTACTTCATGCCCTGCCCGAAGTCACCACACGGTTGCGATACTGACCCGACTGGTAGTTACATTGTTGGCAGTGGTAAGCTTGCGGCAATTATCCCGGTGTTCTCATTCGACAAAATGCAGAAGGCCATCGCCGATAAAAAATTCGATGGTGACTACGAGGGCATTCCGGTCCTCAAATATGAAGAAGTGCTTCACGGCGAAGTGAAGAAACCCGGTCTCGGGCCATTGCACACTGAGTTCGACGACAAAGGCTTCGGCTATACCTCGATGTTCGTTTCATCCGAGATTGTAAAATGGAATGTGGAGACACTCCAGGTGGTGGATCGCATCCCAACTTACTACTCCGTGGGTCACCTCTGCGTGCCCGGTGGCCCAACCGCCAAGCCATATGGCAAATATGTGATCGCTTACAACAAGATCACCAAAGACCGCTACCTGCCGACCGGCCCTGAACTCACACAGTCCGCGCAGCTCATCGACATCAGCGGCGACAAAATGAAGCTGCTGCTCGACTTCCCTACGATTGGCGAGCCACACTACGCGGAAGCGATTCCCGCGAGCATGGTAGAGCCAAACTCGTTGAAATTCTTCAAGATTGAGGAGAACAAGCATCCACACGCCACCAAAAGCGAGAAAGACGCCAAGGTCGTGCGCGAAGGGAATCAGGTGCATGTGTACATGACTTCGATACGTTCGCACTTCGCACCGGACAACATCGAAGGCGTGCAGATTGGCGATGAGGTTTACTTCCACGTGACCAATCTCGAACAAGACTGGGACGTTCCGCACGGATTCACCATCAAGGGATCCAAGTCAGCGGAGTTGCTCATCATGCCAGGTGAAACTGCCACGCTCAAATGGACTGCCGATCGCGTGGGAATCATACCATTTTACTGCACCGACTTTTGCTCGGCGTTGCATCAAGAAATGCAAGGCTACCTGCGAGTCTCTCCAGTTGGTTCGCCGGTTCCTATCAAGTTTGGCCTCGGAGAAACTGCACCGACCGGTCAATAATTTTGGCGGAGAGCTCCATTGCCCGCTTCATCCGTTTAATGGGAAAGCGGGCCGTTTCAAACGCCAAAATCATGAATCGTCTTCATCCAATCACCCGCCTGATTCTCGCCATAGCAGTCCTGTCGCAACTGTGTGCCTATTTTGTTCCGCTATGGCAGATTCAGCTGTGGGCCCCGCAGTATCCAGAGGGACTGAACATGAAAATTTGGATCAACAAGCTCACCGGCGCGTTCGACATTATCAACGGGCTCAACCATTACATCGGTATGGCTCTGATAAAAGTAGAGATGTTTCCTGAGTTTGGTTACATGATTTATATCCTTGGCGCTCTGATCGGTGTAGGAATGCTCGCGGCTATCATCGGGTCCCGGAGGTGGTTGTGGTTCTATGTGGTCATCCTCATTCTTGGCGCATTGGCAGGCTTGGCCGACTTCTATGCATGGGGTTATCAGTACGGACACAATCTAGATCCACACGCGGCCATTCAGGTGCCGGGTATGACCTACCAGCCACCAATTATTGGTTACAAGAATCTCTTGAATTTCACTGCTTACTCCGGGCCCGACATTGGTGGTTGGGTAATGATTGTATCGGGTTGCATCGCCGGGATGTTACTCGGGTGGGAGCAGTTTATGCGCAAATCAGGAACCACTTGCAATACGTTGCGCCAGAACGCGACCGCTGTTGCCCAAACAGTCGGTCTGTTTGCCACCTGCTGCTTGACCAGTTGCGATGCCCGACCTGAGCCCATGCGCTATGGCAAGGATGAGTGTGCCGACTGCAAAATGATCATCTCCGATCAGCGCTATGGAGCCGAAATCGTAACAAAAAAAGGCAAGGTTTTAAAATTTGATGACCTCTGCTGCATGGCTGATTTTGAGAGGCGCGGTGCTGTTTTGGGTAGCGAAGTAAAGATTCGAGTCATTGCGGATTTCAATCGTCCCAATGTGTTTATCCCTATCGATCAAGCTTTGTTTCTCAAGAATGATGACCTAAAGAGCCCAATGGGTAGCAACAGCGCAGCCTTTGCCACAGATGCTGAACTTCAGAATGTCAAAAAACAGATGGGTGCAGGTGAAACTGCACGCTGGCCTGATGTAGTCAGCCGTCTTTGATGGAACTTCGTCATGCTCCCGTATGTCGTCATCGCTTGTCTTGGCTTATGCACACTGGGTGTGCAGGCAGCTGAGTTACTAGTCGGACAGGGCCTTGCATTCACGTCGCTGAAGACCGCGATCGCTTCAGCGGCGGCGGGTGACACGATCAGCGTGAATGGGGGGCACTACGCTGAAGGGAATTTACAAATTACCAAGCCTCTGACCATTATTGGTAGGGGTAATCCAGTTTTCGACGGCGAATTTAAATGCGAAATCTTTACGATTTCAGCATCGAATGTCACGATTCGAGGCGTGACATTGATCAACGGCGGGCGTTCCAGCACCAAGGAACTCGCTGGAATTCGGGTCGAGGCCGGAACGAATATAGTCATCACCGACAACAGGTTGATCGATTGCAATTACGGCATCTACCTCGCGAAGGCACGAAAAACCGAAGTGCAGCGCAACATCATTGAAGGAAAGCCGGACAAGGAACTCAATAGCGGGAACGGTGTCCACCTCTGGAGTTGTGAAGGTGTCCGCATCGCGGCCAACAGAATAACAGGACATCGCGACGGCATCTATTTAGAATTCGCTGCGCATTCAGATGTCGAGGACAATCTGGTGGAACAAAACTCCCGTTACGGGCTGCACTTCATGAGTTCGCACAGCAGCAACTATCGCAAGAATCGCTTCAGCAGAAACGGCGCTGGTGTTGCTGTAATGTACTCGCGCCACGTCGAGATGACCGGGAATGTATTCGAGTACAGTTGGGGAAGTTCGGCTTACGGCCTTCTCATAAAAGATCTAAGCGACAGTAAAATCTGCGGCAACACTTTCCACCATAACTCAACGGCGATATACTCTCAGGGAGCCACACGAACTGCCTATCTAGGGAACCAGTTCAGGGAAAACGGCTGGGCATTGCGCATCTTGTCCAATGGTGATGATAACACATTTCAAAATAACAACTTCTCTCGAAACTCCTTTGATGTCGGCACCAATGGTGAACTCACCAATCATCTTTTCGTTGGTAATTATTGGGACCGTTACGAAGGCTATGATCTGAAGCGCGATGGCATCGGCGATGTCCCGTTCCGCCCTGTCAGCCTTTACGCCATGATCACCGAGCGTGTACCCGTCTCTCTTTTTCTGCTGCATAGCATCTTGGTTCAGCTTCTCGATCACGCCGAGAAGGCATTTCCATCCATCACGCCGAACAGCGTCATTGACCAGTCGCCAGTGATGCGTCCACACACGGTCCGAAATTTTAACTCGCCCTAAAACATCTAACCAAAATTATCATGAATACATCCAAACTTGTAAAGATCTTGTCTGCCGTCACAATTTGCACGTTGGTCACTCAGTGTGGCGAGCAACCCTCACCAACTGCTTCGTCAACGGCTCCCGAATCGCCCGCAGGTGGTCAGGCAAATGTTAAAGATGATCAGTCGCAAAAAGACATCGTTAAAGTTGCTATCGGCAGCCCAGACCACACCACTCTCGTCGCCGCCGTGCAGGCGGCTGACTACGTGAATGTGCTGGCAAATGCGGGCCCCTTCACCGTTTTTGCGCCGACGAACGCGGCCTTCGCGAAGCTTCCGGCTGGAACCGTTGAAACACTGATCAAGCCGGAGAACAAGGACAAACTGCGTGATATCCTCGAGTATCACGTTGCCGTCGGATCTTATCGAGCCGACATTCTGCGAGATGGACAAAACCTGGGTATGGCAAACAGCGGCAATGTCAAAGTTAGCTTGAAGGACGGCAAGATTATGATCAACGACGTAGCCACCGTCATTGCCAGCGTGCCGGCATCAAACGGTATCATTCACATTGTGGACACAGTGATCCTTCAACCTGCCAACTAATGCATCACTTTCGAAGCCGCGAACGACACCATCCCTAAAAAGTGATTAAAGCCTGCGGAATCAGTAAAAACTTTGGACGCG